>WNGH01002246.1_pt1 | contig 18232 bp, 19 predicted proteins | sample 5400631 | NCBI WGS metagenome assembly WNGH01 (sample SAMN13153373, study PRJNA577476) | soil metagenome | isolation source: 115 cm soil or saprolite under Garry oak tree replicate 1 | place: USA:California | collected 2016-06-15
TTGCCGTGTATGGGAAGAAGGTGGTCGATCATGATAGTAGCTTGTCCAAGCTTCTGAATAGGGTTGGAAGGAGCTACCCGAGGGACAGGGTCGTGGTCGAGTACGTTACTCGTAAGAAGCGAGAACTAATACTGTGAAGCTCCCAGGCTATCTCGACCCGAGCTTCGTCCCACCCGCACCATCCATCTACGCCAGATAGAATCAGGAGTTCTACAGGGAAGAGGAACAGTTGCTTTCCTAGTCGATACCGGTGCCTCGGTTACGACAATTATGGATCGGGACCGTGATAGACTTGGGATAGACTGGAACCGGCTCGACAAGACAAAGAGGCCGCTCAGCGGGATCGGAGGGACCGTCGACACTCGAGTCATCAGAGATGGAATACTGCTCTTCAAGACTGATACCGGAGGCACAGTCCGAGAGAGACTCCGGGTTCACATTGCGAAACACGATACCGCGAGAATGGACCGTCATGGAAGAGAACTTGTACTGCAGCCTCCCTCGCTAGTCCGGGCAGTTCTGCGTCGCGAGACCAGCACGCATACCCATTTTGTCTATATGTCTGGCTGCTAGCAGGATCTTGACATGGTCCCATCAACAACCCCCTTCGCCGCTCTTTATCGTCCGGCTGATCTTATCATTGAGATGGACCTCTAGGCTGTTTTCCAGGCGTTCTCCTTGGCACCTTCAGGATCATCAGAATATGCACCATTATGGGTCCTGATATCTTTCCGCCACAGGGGATGGTAACGTCATGCTGAAGCATCAAGACAGAGAGTAATCCAGACCGTCAAGGATTGACCGAGAACATCCGTGACCTGGTCCGTCAGATGCTCCGGCTGCACTTCGACGACGCTACCATAGTCTTCCACCTCAAATCGGCCAAGATTCGCAACGCGCAACAGATCCTGGACAGTGTCCTGGAAGAGGCGAAACGAGAAGCAATAGTCCGGCTAAGCTCGAGAAACCGCTAGGACCGTAGAAAGAGGGACGGCCATCGCCCCGGAGTTTTCATATCGAGATTCGAGATTCTCGGATCACGATACATTGCCAGATGTCCCCGATTGTGTACCTGTTCGATAAATACACAGATACTTTGAAGTAGCCACCGGGAAAAATCTTGAAACCAATCATTTCAATGGTCGCGATTCTAGCGGTCACGTCGCTTCTACTGGTTCCAGTCGTAACTGTCTACGGGGACACGTCGCTTCAAATGACCGGTTCACAATGGTCAATTCTGGAGCTGCTCGGATCGAAGATCAAGACGAGTCACGCTAACACAGTCCCAACGGGAGGCGTCGAATTCCTCTTTCCCGACGCTACAGCAACCCCTGCAGGTTTTGCGAACCTATTGACCAACAGCTTCACCGCAAGCCTAACAACCAGCAATACGCTGACAGCCGTAATACAGGTCTTCACCTCAGCTTCGACAACAATGTTCGTGGGTAACCCGAACGGCGACTGCCCCGCAGCGTCCCCAAACTATTGTCCTGGCGCGGTGCGGCTATACTTCACGTCAAACCTTCCACAGGCCGGCATGTCCTCCTGTCTCGGCCTTAACGGCAACAGCCAACACGCGGTAGTCGCGAACGAGTTCGACTACTGGTGGTCCAACACGCCAGTCCGAGCCATGACCGGCATCCCTGGTAGCTACTACCAGTTCTCCCCAACGGGTGGAGGCTCCAACGGTCCCATAATGTTACAGGTCAGCCTGGACCCGATGAACTGGTCCGACCTCTGCGGCCACTATGGCACCCTCGACCTCGCAGCCTTCATGGCGTCAATATCTAACATCAAGAACCTCGGAGTCTCGTTCGGCAGCGGCTTCTTCTTCGAAAACGGAGTCGGAGTAGACGGAACCACAGGCACGGCAACGTTCCAACTGACAAGCTACACCATATCCTAGCAATCCCCCAGCACCAGAACACACCCCTAATCTTTTTCTTGAAAAGTCCGTATGCAGTCGAGCTGCGATCCCGTCGATAGCTCAACTCTAAGGATGTTGGGTCGGTGGAGCGCCTGGCGAGCTGGACCTCGCCAAGGGCAGAGTGTCCAGATCAGCGCGCGAAGCCGGCAGTCAGACTCAAGCTTGAATTCTTCGGGGACTTGATAGGAATGAAGCAACGCTACGATCAAGTATCGAAATCACGAGGGACACGAGATCCAAGATGAGCGTCTTGCCCCAGAAACCCTCGATGGAACCGGGGACGCTCAAGAAGCTACTCGAAAAATACGACCCCCGTGAAGCGTACGAGATTCTGGCAGCGCAGATCATTCTCGCGAACGAGCGGACCCGGGACACTCTTCCTCCGTCCCGGGTCCAGGAAGAGTCTCGAAAAATCAGCATAACCGAGAGAGGCCTGCAAGAAATCAGAACCGGCCGCTATGGAAGGGTCCAGCTGCCCAGCCAGGAAGAGGCCCGCTACTGGCTCCAACAATGGCGTCAAGCCGCTATGCCCAAGGAAGAGGTTGCCGTGCGCAAGAACTTGGTTCGGAGAAAACCACCAGAGGTGAGAGAATGACAAAGAACAAACCCAGAGAAGGACGACTACCGCCAGCCGACAAGGGAGTCAACGATGCAAGACCCGGACTACCAACTCCCACAGTACGGAAACCAGTTACCTGGGTCCAACCAGAACCAACAACATCAGACATTACCCGACCCCAACAGCTGAGCCCAGACACAACATGGGCCGAACCTGGCACCGCCAAATCCAAGCTGGCAAAAGGGTCCCCAGGGCTCTCAACCACTCGAGACCAAACGAAGGAGTAGGGCAAAACGATGGTCCGATTCAGGTACGTTATTCGATCTTCTTGTAGTCTGATTGCTAGTTCTAGTTCCATTCGTGAGGGGTTGGCGTGTAGTCGTTCGCGCCAGTCGCTCCGCTGACTCGACATCTGTAGGGTTGAGCTATCTTTCGGTTATTGCCTGGACACTACAGCGAAACTAATTATCTGCACTCAGGGATGGTTCGGATCCTGAAGCATGCCATCTGCTATTCCTCTTCTTACGTCTGGCATGAGCAGTTTTTTTCCAGGGTCAGGAACGTAGGGAGACAGAATCAGTTGTTGAATTCGTAGCATGAAAATGACATCTTGAATAATCTGATAAACGTCATTGAGTTGACCCTCAAGCTGTCTGAACTCTTCCAAGGTAAACCATCTTCCGTAATCGGGTCGTCTACCGCTTGGGTCAATGTCAACAAAATACATCATTCTTTTTTCGGCGTCGTATCTGAATCTGGCGTGTGCAATTGAGTTCCTGACTCTGTTTTCCCATCCCCAAAAGAAGAAGCGTGGCAGACCAATTTCCCTCGACTTCTGCTTTAGCTGGCCAAGCGTCATTTTCCTCACGCCATCAGACGAAAGAGGAATACCCTGCACACTCGACATTAACAGGAAGAGTAAGCGGATGGACTCATCGAAAACGCCTTCGACAAACAAGGGATAGTGATAACACATTCCGTAAAAGCTCATTTTGTAATCTTGATTCATTCTGAATGTATTGAAGGCCTTTACTAGAGGCATCAAATTTTCGAGATTCTTTCCCAATTCTCGAAGAATCGGAAGAACAGTTTGGATTTTCTCGTCCAGTTTCCCTAATGCAACCGCTGAGAAAATAATCCCTTGTATGGAGTCAACTCTTTGTTTTCTCAGCTCATTGTTGCCGACAAAATCTGTCCTCCAAGCTCCTAGGGTCTCATTCAGGAAGAGGGTGAACATGCGACGTGGGGTTTCGGACTCAAGCTTCTCCGCTAGTAGCCTTAGCCACTCTGAGGTTGCATAGCACTGTGAAAAATCATAGAACTCGGCCTTGTCGAGCAGTTCAAGCTGCCTGTCTCTCCAATCTGGCCAGCGGATTATCTTCTCATCGGCTTTCAATTGTCGCATGGACGAATTGGGACGGCCATAATAATCCGATTGAGATTCCTGCTGCTTCCTTTGTGACTAATCTCGTCGTTGAAACGCCGTTGATCCTCGACGCAAGATTGCTCTTTGCCCGAGCCATGGAAGAGTCAGCGAAGACAGAGCTTCCTCAGTATGCGACTAGGAAGTTATCTTGTATCTTGCTTGTAGGTTTCAGCGAGAACTTCTTGGACCTTGGGATTTGCGGTTCTTATCCTCGCGACCGCTCGGGTTAGACTCTCGGTGGTCAGAAAGGACAGTTCGTAGTTTATCCCCCGGCCTCTAAGAACAATGACAAGAGGACTCTTCCATTCGATTATCTCCGGATAGACAGGTATCGGGAAGTCCGGACTCCGCACCGTGATGGATTTGCCTTGAAACCTGATCCAGCCTTGAACACTCCTTCTCGCCTTTACGAGCATCGCCCATAGCGGCAACCCGACGTAGACGATGAGCACCACTGTCCCGACAACGAGGCCGATATTGCCTAAGGCACCTAGTGCTAGCAGCAAGAACAGTCCGACCGCCAGGCTCACGAACAACACGTAGACTAGGGCAATAACATACTTCGCAGAGAGGAGGAGCCGGAACTCGACGGGAAACTCCTCGACCGGGACCAGCGGCTCTTCCAGCACAGAAGAATTCTGCTTGATAATCGAAGCGGCCCGAGACGCTTCTTCGGGGCTCTTGAATCGCAGATAGCTGCGTCGAAAGGATAGGCCTCTACTGAGTCCGGTGACGCGAAAACTGTTAGGCTCGGTCCATACGAGCCTGCGTGGTCGCAGTTCGAGAGACCCTTCATTTGTTAGAACCCGGACCCGATTCTCGCCAAGGACGACAGATGCCGGAGTCCACAGCCTTCCTCCATGAGTCGCAGCGCTTAGTACTTCTCGGATTGTGAACCATGACCGTCTGGTTTCTGCCTCAAAAGAGTCCAGATAGAGGCCTCTCGGATGAGCCCTCAGGACGGCCTAATTCTCTGATAAGTCTACAAGAATGCGGCGGCCTTCATTCGATCTCAAGGCTTGCAAGCAAGAGTTCGACCTTGTCTAAATCTAATCGAGAATTTGCGTCAAAGCCACACATACGTAGAGAACCTGAGAACCATGCACTTGAGCAAGCTTTGGGACTTGTCCAAGCCGTTGGCCTATAGGAGTTAGTGACCGTAGACGAGTCTTAAGTAGTCAATTTCTGGTCGACGAGAGACCTTCGTTGCAGATTGCGCGTAGGGACTTCTCATCACAGTAGGCAACCGGCGGGAGGGAGGTAGAGGTTGGGCGACTGCTTTTACGTCAGCAAGGATTGGCGTGGTAAGCCCAAGGTTACGAGGATACGAAGCGAAGATGTAGGGACGACTGATGAAGGTATGAGAGCTGTGGCAAGGCTGACTAACACGACCCAGGGAATCTGGTTCTACGAGCGTGATATTCTCTACTCGAGAAAGGAATTGAAGAAGGAATTTCTTGAGCTGATCACTTTCATAGATGAAATCAGGGCCTGACGAAGACAACTGGTTCTTCGGGTGTCGCTCTCCTTCACGTGTCACGCCGTCTAGATGAGGTAGGGTATGAGCCGTTTTGTCCGTTTCATGTAGCTGGCGTAGTCTTGGCCGAGCTCGGACAGCAGGGTCTTCTCTTCCACTCTGATCCGGTAGCCGTAGCAGAGGCTGAAGACTCCGAGCAAGACCAGCAATCCTCCCAAGGACTGCACAGCCAGACCCAATCCGATGAACGTGATCAGGACGCCCGTATAGGATGGGTGTCGGACCAGACGATAAGGACCCCTCGTCACAACCCGGTGGTCCGTGGCCACCCGGACAGTCAAGGAGAAGAACCGTCCCAGGACGGCGATTGCCCACTGCCGGACCAGAACGCCGAGCAGCATCAGGAAAATTCCGGGATAGTAGACCCAATCAGGCAATACAACTACACCAGCGTACCCGAAGCTTAGCGCGAGCCCGATCGAGATGAAGACAGTGAAAATGATCAAGGCCCCAGAGCCACGATCCCTCCTCACCCGGGTGGCTCCTCGCCCTCGAAGCCGCGGGACCAGCACCGCTCCGAACAGCTCACTAACAATCCAGACGAAGTAGGCAGTGTCGAAGAGAACGAGCCCGAGACCCGAGGCGAATACCGGCAAAGCTGCCAAATCGAGCACCAGCTACTCCAGGCGAGTCTATAGAAGACTAGTGAAAGAATCGCCCAGAGCTCGTAATACGATAACTGCAACCGGCCCAGAATCACGGTCCTGTTGAGCGACGCTTGGTGATATTGCGTCTTGGTCTCCGTCGATTCTCTCTGCGTGGCTGGCGTAGGTCCATCAGCCACATCGCTGCCAGGCTCGTCAACAGTCCTCGCACTCCCGTCCGGACCCGAGCGGTTCTAGAATCCTTTCGCCACAGTGCTCGCAGACTAGTACTCGGCCGATGAACTGAGGGTCGGAACGGTATCGGACCTCGCGACATGTAGGCTCTCGGCAGCGCGGACAGAAGATCTTCAGATCCATGCTCTGCATGGGAACTGTTAGATCGTCTGGAAGAAGAAAGGTGGAAGAGCGAGAGAAAACTCGGTGAAACTACTGTAAGGCCGACCCTTGCGGGAACATCCAAGGCTCAAGCGTTTTCGAGCTGCTACCACTCACGGTTACCAAATCCGTTACCAGCCAAAGCATCTCAAAAGTAGTTGATCATAGCGACGCAAGAGCGCTCTTTGTAAGAGAAAAGGGAGAAATAGCATCTCGCTAGCCTGGGTATAACCTCCTACTCAACGCGAATATTTCTTGGCTAAACAAGTCAAACTCGGCGACAGAGTCTACATCAACACTCCACACCATCTCTACGAAAGGAAAGTAGGAACAGTATACGCGTCCACTGGCAAAGGCGGCAACACTCGATACATGGTCGAGTGGGAGACCACGCTAGAAACGTCTGGGTCTCCAGTCCCCTCCTACTCAGCCCACGAAATTAGCACAGCTCGATAAACGTCTACATCCGCAGTCAGTTTCATTGCCTCGAAAGCGTATCGAAGATGCTCGTCCCCGGATCAGAAGCTCGCACATGATTCGATCCGCCCCAAAACTCTGCCTTCTCAAAGACTGACTGATATCACCACCGGGCCCCTCGCCATTCTCTACCCAACGCTGAGAATACCCCTCACGTGAGACGGAACCTACGGATTGACCGCGCAGTCTTCCGATCGACCGTCCAATACGCATATATCCACAACTATCGAGAACCCGGACTGAAAACACATGATTAGAAAACTCCTCGCAGTATTACTCATCTTTCTCTCCGCGGCAATGATTAGCGGTCTGAAAACGGCAACAGGTTCGCAGACCACGTATGATACGACCACGCTCGCCGGCAAGCTCGCTTCAGTAAACAACACTCCCGGCCTTCTCATCACGCTGTCCGGCTTCCTCCAGCAGGAGGCCGACATGAGCGACCAGAACACGAATCCCGCGCCCGATACAGCAATCGCTCCAAGTCACGTCCTCAACAGCTCTCTCGATGGAATCACCGTCAAATCCCCGGATGTTACGGTTAACCAGGACACTGCCGCGGCGACCCAGAACGAGCCTGTCATCGCGGTAGACCCGAACAACGCCAACCGTCTCGTCGCAGGAACCAACGACTACATCACTCGTACCTGGTCTTGTATGATCAACGGCACCCCGTGTAGCGGTCTCGGCGACGGCTACTCTGGAGCATACTACAGCAACGACGGCGGCCACACATGGTGCTGCATCGCCACCGACCCGCAACACCTCGGAACACTCATTCCGGGAGTCGAACGACTAACTGGCGGAATCTACGATGCAGGCGGCGACGCTAACGTCTTCTTCGACAATCACGGAAACGTCTACCTCACCGGACTAGGATTCGACCGGACCCAAGCTCCCAATACGGTAACCCTCAGCAAGGGCACCTTCGACGCGAGCGGCAACCTCCACTGGGGACCGCCCACGTTTATCGGACAGACAAAATCCCCATCTACCCTCAACGACAAGCCTTGGAGCGCGATAGACAATAGTCCGGCCAGTCCGTTCTACGGACGGATCTATATCAGCTGGACACGGTTCATCTTCAACCCGTCCAACGGCGCCTACAAACAATCACCAATAATCTTCGCATACTCGACCGACGGAGGACAGACCTTCAGCACGCCCCAGCTGATCGCTGGCAACGTCCTCTACAGCCAGGGCAGCCATGTAATGGTTGGACCCGACGGCACGGTCTACGTCCTCTGGGATGGCGACACCCGCCTCGGACCCTTCGACAGCACATGGATGACCAAGTCCACCGACGGCGGAGTCACATGGACCCCGCCAACAGCAATCGCGCCGCTGGTCGACATCCGCCCACCAGCAAACACGGTTTTCAGAGTCAACAGCTTCCCAGCCGGCGCAGTCGCTCCCAACGGCGACGTCTACGCAGCCTGGTCAACCGAAGCACTCAACACAGCCAGCACATACGGCGTCGACACGACCTGCTTCTCGAGCAACACTGTCTGCCACGCAGCACTCTACTGGAGCAAGTCGACCAACGCCGGAGCCACATGGTCCACCCCTCAACTCGCATTCCCAGCTCTGGACGCATCGTCTCGAACAGCGATCGGCTACCCGCAAGCCCAACCCAGCGGCGGCACGCTGAAAGCCCCCGCCGCCCAGCGCATTGATACCTTCTTCCCCGCAGTCGCCATAGCCCCCAACGGTAACGTCTACGTATCCAGCTACGCCGCAGACGTAGTCTCCCCATGGCAGACATGCGCCCAGCCAGCCAGCCCCACTGCAGTCGGACGGATCAACTGTCTAGCGCTCGGCAACTACATCAACAACGCGCGCCTTGACTATGTCGTGACGGACCTGACAACAGCCAAGACCCAGACCGTCACCACCCACCCGATCAACTCGCGCTACCAGTTTGGCGGCGGATTCATCGGCGACTACACAGACCTCGCAGTAGACTCCAACAACAACTTCCACGCCATCTGGGCAGACACCAACAACCAGCAAACGGTCGTCTGGTGGTACGGCTTCCAGTTTACCCCCACGCCCGTCCACCAGCAAGACGTAGTAACCAACACTGGTTCATTCTAGCAGCAGAACACTCAAGAAACTCCCCCTTTTATTTTTCCAATTCTCAACCCTCCCAATCGCTGCATCCGCAAGTCCTAGAATACGTCGGTCATTTGATGTTTCAAGGAGCACTCCTTTCAAGATGTTGACCAGGTCGGAACCTAGGTCCCTAACTTCCGGCCAGTTAGAACCACTCGATGCACGGGCGTCTCAATTCCTCGGTCGGTCATGCATTCCTCCCGCAGTCTATTGAGGAATACTCTATCCTTTCGAGGATCGAACGCAGGAATTATCGGCGCGGATTGAAGCCTCACCAACAAGTCAGGCATTCCCTTGAACACCTCCGTTGCCAGATAGTCTCTCGTTACTACTTGGGCAAACCCGGCTTTCGCCATCATTTCTTTCTTCATTGTAGAGATTTGGCCTCTCACGTGTAGCATTTGGCCCCTCCCGAAAATTCTGGCAATATTCTGCTTGTCCCGTTCTCCAATCGTTATTTCCATGAAAGCGCCGTTCTTTCTCAACACTCGGTATGCTTCAACGAGAGTGCGAATACTGTCGCTACCAGGGCCTCTTCTGCTGCAAACAACATCGAAACTGTTGTCCGGAAACGGTAGACGCCTAGCGTCTGCGAGGCGGAAATCCACATTAGACAATCTGCTTCTTGCAAGATTCCTCTCCGCAAGTCTAAGGGCAGTCGTCGAAGCGTCGATCCCTCTGACGAGAGTTGATCTCCTCGCGATCCTAAGCGTAAAAACACCGGACCCACAACCTTCGTCTAGGACAGACTTTCGGACTGTCCTATCGTAGAGTTCTCTGTCAAATTCTTCTTCGCCATCGCTGCCGTCAAGGAGAACCCGTTCATGCCTATGCTCACCGAAAGCCCACTTCTTGTCCCAGTACTCTGGCGTATCTGTTTCTCTCAAGTTAGATCTTGCTACAATTGGTCTACGTATCAGTGAACGAATCAGAAGGTCTCAAGACTCTATACGAGCCGCGCTATGAGCAGTATAACCCCGATGGCATAAGCGGCGGCCCGGTGAAGCTTCAACAACATCCGCGCGTTCCCACTGGTCTCCGGATTGTGCTCCTTCTCATTTGTCAAGACCGCCATGTGATGCATCTCGACCACAGTGATTCCTAGAAAGACCGCCAAGCCAACGCCGACCAGATTAATCCGTAACCCTTGGATATAGTAGCTGGCCAGTACCGGCATGAACCCCCAAGCAACACCGAATCCAGGATACGAGTGGAGCCACTTGGGCTTCTCGATAGGATAGAATAGCGCGAAGAATCCACCTAGAACAACGAACACCAGGAACCAGAGGGAATAGAGTAGCGACATGTAGACGCCGACTGCAACCCCGACCAGAACCGCCAAGACGCCAACCCATCTAATCGCCACCCGGTTCATCCTCGGAAAATAGGGAAGATACTTCTCCCCACTCCCGGCTATGTCGATATAGTGCGCGCCCACGACGAGACCGAAGAAACCTGCAAGCATCGTTAGAAGATAACGGTCCAAGTGAAACTCGGGAGCAAGCGTCGAGGCGACCGTGACCCAGGAGAAGAGGACCATGCTGAACGGCCAGCGAAAGCCAAACCACCAGACATTCTTTCTCCAGATCCCGACAAGATCAGGCTCGACAAGAGGAAGAGCCGCGTCACTCATGCGCCGCGCTCAGCTCCGACATTTATAGAAGGTTCCGGTATATCATCCACGACTCCAGTCGTGAACCCTGAACGTGTCCCCATGTAGTTCAAGTTCGTAACGGCCTATCATTGCCGGGCGGAGCTTGAGTATGAAAATGGGGAGCGTGCCATTCTGTTAACCCAGAACGAAACTATCGGAACGTACCAGATCAACAGCCTGACGTGCACTCCGAGAAACAGCCAGTCCCACGGGGCAGCAAGCGACAGGAGCACTACCACTGTCAATACGCTCATTCTGTTTCGCGCCGTACGGAACCTTATCATGATCTCTCCATCGACCAGATGCTCCTCTTCCCTCGCGATGATATGGGCAAAACTGGCCATGATCACCAGTGTACCCGCTAGGTCAGCTGTGAAAAGGATCGACGCATACTCCTGGACACTGTCCGGGTTGAAGGTTGAGACGACCTGGTCGAAGAGGTACGGAAATATCGCCACGAGGATGAGGAGGACAACGTTGAGGAATGTTACAAGTCGGGTCTCGATCGGGAGAACCGACATGTCGCTGGTATAGATTATCCAGCTCGTAATCAAGAGAAGAAAGACGAAGAGAAACTCGAGAACATTCCGGTTGATGTCACTCACTGTCGACGATTGGGCGTTGGTTATGACAAGACTGATCGCGCCGATCGACAGCGACAATCCATAGATGAGATCGGAGAGCGACTCTAACCTAGGTCGAGGCCGTCGACGCGGCCTCTCCTCTTCTTGCGTGGACAACACCAAGTCCGAGAACCCATCCTACTTATGACGCTTTAGACAGACTCGGCAATGAAACATGTAAGGCCTAAGCCCTCAGCCAGTCAAGTAATCGCGTTAACTAAAGGAGAATGACCAACTGGGCACGTGTCTCCACTCTATGAGCCAGTACTAACATGCTGACAATTCCAGAACTGCTGCTTGATTACAGCCCATCTACAGATAGAATCATGATAGACAATGGCACACAAAGCTCTCGCAATTCTAACAATAATTCTCGGCGCGTCCTTAAGCATCGCATACCTCTACTATGCACCATCACATCTCGCACTTACTCTTTCGGATCCTCCTCCGACACCCTACAGCAACAACATCACAGCCATCTACGTAACTCTAACCACGATCGAGATCCACGCCGCAAACGCAGGCAACAACAGCGGCTGGCAGACACTGGCGACGGATGTCACTGTAAACCTCATGACAACACTTTCGACGCCAAAACTCCTCGGCACAACTCAGCTACCACCAGGCAGATACACCGAACTCCGGTTCTTTGCCAGCCAAGCCATAATTACCATCAACGGCACCAACAGCACGTACACAATTCCCAGCGGGAACCAGACAGGAATCAAGGTACCAGTAACCGGCGGAGGCTTCCACATCTATGGCGGAGAAACGATGACAGTCCAGCTCGACCTGTCTTTCAACAACAACGAGATCATGAACAACCCAACCATGACTCTGACGCCTATCGCAACAGCCAAGCTAGTGTAGAAAGAGAAAGAGCCCGCGGTTCAACGCGAGCCTATCAGGGGTCAACATGGCCCTGGTGGGTGCGCGCTGGCCTCAAGCTTATCTTCTACAAGAAAATCGATTATCATTCCGGCCTTAGCCAGGTCTATCGTCTCTATCGTCTTTTCCAGAGTCGGGATTCGTCTTGGGCCAGGGTCTCGTGGCGGTGTTCCCATGCCTGATGGTCAGGCATGTGTTCTTCGCAGAAGGTTTTTCCGCAGTATTCGCACTGCTTGTTCTGTTTTGTTTCCTTGCCGCACTTGTCGCACTTTGTCATTTTGGCCAGGTCTGAACTAGTCTCGATCATCTTGTAGTTTAAACCTGTCCATCGATCATTTTCGGAGTCGTGCTGTCGTCCCATTCGAGGATCAATTGTCGCAGGATCTTGGCCCGCGGATTTTCCAAGTTCAGCCGAAACATTCGGACCCGTCCATAATCGTGCTCCTCGACAATCGACGCCTCCGACAGTTCTTGTAAATGTCGATCGGTGGCGCTGTAGCTCTGGTCAGTCTTCCTCGCTATCTCGCTCAGGTGCAGCTTTCCCACGTTGGAGAGTACGGTCAGTATCTTGATTCTGCCGCTGCTGGAGAGGACATTGGCGAGCGAGGCTTTCTGGGGCAAGGTCCTGCTAGGGCCTGCGTACTAGGCTCGACTCCAGCCATCGTCGTATCGCCGAGGCCGGGGCTGTGGGCAGTCCCAGCAGCGTCGTCTTTCCTCTGAACCCCGCGGTCGAAGGCTGAGTCGAGACTATTCCCGTGGCGCTGAGGTTCTGGACATACTTCCAGACCTGGGTATGCGCTCTGAACTGTTCCTTGTACTCCTCGCATGCCATCTTGTAGGCTATCTCAGCCTCGCCCATCGACGCGTACGTCTCCTGTGTCCGCTCCAAGGTCCTAGCAAGGCCTAGGAGTAGTAGCTTCTCGTGCAGGTTCAGGTGCTGGGCGTAGTCTGTCCTCATCACCGGGTAGACGCTCTGGGCTGCGGCCCGGACGTGCTCCGCCCGGACCTCCCGCGATCCTTCAGTATCGGCGTATTTTCCTGCTCGCCAGACTAGTTCGATCGCGTATCTCGCGTCGCCTGCTGGTGCTGCCATGTCTGCCACAAAGTCCACGACCTGTTCTGCTATCGTCCCTTCTTTGAACGCCAGCTCTACTCGTTCTCTGAGGATCGATTCTAGCTGGCTGGTCGAGTACCGGTCGAGCCGTATCAGGTTCCGCTGGAGTGTGCTCTGGGTGCTCCTGTCGAGATCTTGCAGTTTCTCTATCTCGCGCAGTACTACTATCAGCGAGAGTCGTATGGGTCGGCCGGGCCGCTCCTCCTGGATACGGGTCAGGTTGTAGAGGCTTGTTGATCCTTCCGCGGCGATCAGGACATCGGCCTCGTCGAGTGTGAGTATGATGTGGAGGTTCTTCGTCTCCAGCTGGTCCAGCAGTATATGCAGTAGTTCTTCGCTGGAGAACCCGCGCTGGGGAAACTGCGGGGTGAACTTCTGCAGTACCTGTTTGAGGATCATGAAGAGGCTGCCGCGGAACTCGCGACAGTTGACATGGATGTACTGGAGATTCTGCTTCAACGTCCGGGCGGTGCGTTCTATGTCCATCCCGAACCTTTGTGTGAGGACTGTTTTTCCTGTTCCGATCTCTCCGGTAATCAGGACCTTCGGGCTGGTGGTTCCGGGCTTGTCTATGACGGATCGGAAGAGTTCTGTCAGGAAGCGTAGCTGGGTCTCCCGGTGGGGAAGGCGTGGCGGTAGCCATTCCAGACTCAGCGGCTCCTCGTTCTTGAATATGGTCGGTTTGGAGAGCGCTTCTCGGACGATCTCGCCAGGCGCGACTAGACTGTTCTTCTGCATCTGATTACTTCCACCGTGTAAGCTCCTAAACTGTACTGTTGAACGTATAAGATGAGCAGAGAGGAGTGAAAGTAAACTCTCCGGGAGAGGAGCAGGGCTGAAACAGCCAACACCATACTACTTTTGAGAGTAGAAAAGATAGCATATTTCAGTCAGAGAAATCGTTCGGAATAAGCCCTGATCAGTGATCCAGGAGGGGGGTCCCACGCGGCTGGTTTCGCACGCTTGGAGGCCGCCACACGGCAATTACTGAAAAACGCCAATCAGCCTGTTCTGCACGACAACCCGGGAATTTCGCGCAGTTCTGTTTCAGATGGCGAGACGACCCTCTCTAGAATTTAGAAATAAAAAAATTCCCGCGACGCGAGAATGCTCTTTGGTGCGAGGCAGAGGTGATGGTTCTAGCCGAAGTACTTCTTGACCATCTTCACGCCCACATCGCTCGCAGCCCACTTCTCGCCGTTGAACTTGACAGCCCCCAACCGTTCCAGATTCGCCAGATGCTCGCCGAGCTTGTCCGGCGGAAACCCCTTCTCCTTATGACCCGGATAGACCTCGCCCAACCCCCGCGCAATCTCACGCGCACTCCGTGGAGTCTCACAAATCCGAACAATCTGAATATTCACCTCGGTGGTTGTCAGTATCCGGAAGATCTCCTCCTCCGACATCCTCGGCTTCGTCAAACCGAAACTCGTCGTACCGGACACCTGAGTCGGACCCACTTTCGGCCCATTCCGATGACGCCGCAAGAACGAATACGACAACGCGCCCCACGTACCGATCAGCAAAGCCCAGAGGAAGCCTGCATTCTCCAGTAGCCCGAAGACCCCGTCGAACTGCAACACCGAAACGTCTGTCAGCATATCTTATCGCACCCTATGCAACGCCGCCATCTCAATACCGGCCGCGCCAACCCGGTAGGCGTAGACCTTCATGTCCGTAAAAGCGCCCGGCATCTTCAACACCCGCATCTTGCGCGCATAATCTTCAGACCCGAACGGTTCCGTAGAAAGATCAACAACCCCATCACTCAAGTGTTTCACAGTATTCTCGATATGGTCAGTATGAATCCCCTTGTTCGCCATTAGAATATACAATCCCCCGCTTGCGCGCACGTGAGCCTGCAACAGCTTCAGCGTCTGCTCCACGGCCGGAAAAGGAGCACTACGAATCACATCACTCAGACTATCCACAACAAGCGTACAGGCCCCCAATGGCGCAACCACCCTCGGAAACTCCTTCGCCAACAGGTTCGCCGGACCAATATCCCAGCTAACCTCCCCCGCCACCTTCTCCCGTTTCATACCAAAACTGTCAATGAACCACATCTTCCGCTGCTCAAAGAACCGCTCCAGTGTCCAGCCGTACACACCCATCTCCGACACGATATCCTCCCAGGACCGGCCCGTAGTGAAATAGACAGACGGCCGACCATCCAACAAGCCCTGGTACATTATCTGCTGCGCACAAGTCGTCATCCCCGTATCCGCCTCGCCGAGAAACAGGATAATACTCCCGCCGGGCAGACCACCCAGTGACTCGTCGAACGCCGAGATCCCACTCTTCAAATTCTGCACCATTCTAGATCACACCTGTCGTCGCTGGCCCGTCCAGCCTTGCTGGTCGATGGCCGTCCCTTGTCCTTGAACCCCTTGTTCCACTACCCTCCCCACCTCGGATACTGGAACAGTCCCCGACTCAGCTTCTTCGTACGTGTCAGCGTCGGCTTCGACGCTTTCTCCGCGGACTATGGAGGCGTCGTTGTCGGCTAACACTACGAACACCAATCGGCCCCTTCAGCTCGACACCCTCACGGCCGATGGTGAACGCAAAGTCGTTCAGGCTGTGACTCGTCCCACGCATCTTCCGGACATACACCTTCCGGATAACTGAGGACTGTCGGACCAGCGAGAGGACCATCACTCCAGTGGCGAGGAACTCCTCGATGCCATAGCGGCTGATCAGCCCCGAGCCCTCAACGATCTCCGTCGTCATCAAGGTCGTACAGCCAACATCCTTCAACAGCAGCCCGACCTCGAGGAAGATCTCACGCAGCGTGTTCAGATCCGTCACTCGGAAACCAAAACCGGGAAGCGAATCCACAACCAGCCTCGTAGCACCAAGCTGCTCAACGAGAATCTTCACCTCAGACAGTTTCGACCGGAGATTGTACAGTATCGACTGCAACGACTCTTGCTCCGCGATCTCCGTCTCGACACGCTGATAGACAGCATCGACCATGCCGATCTTCCGCTCCGCCTCAAGCTTCTTGAAATCCCAGCCGAAACGGAGCATGTTCGCTCTGAACTCCTGCGGAGGCTCCTCGGTCGAGACATAGACACCTGGCTCGCCGTAGCGCGTAGCGCCCTTGTACAGATACTGGCCGCAACAGATGGTCTTCCCACAGCCGGCCCCCCCGGCCAATAAGACCCTCGCGCCCTTCGGGAAACCTCCCTCAAGCACGTGGTCCAGGCCAGGGATTCCAGTGTGGACCCTTTCGATAGCAACTGACTCTGCCATAATATCCCGCTCGACAGCAGGAAACACCGACAATAAGACTAGAGTAACCAGTCCCGAACCGTAGAAGTAACAACGACACGCGACGACCTCGAGCCATGATACTCGACTCAAGACCAAGGAACCTTTTTAGGGCAAGCCAAGCCGCAATCCCAACCTTCGTGACATGGATGCCCGAACGGGGATACTCGATCACAGGCCTCGACCCAGACCGGACGGTAAAATGCTCAGGCCGACAACTCAGAATATCCCCCAAAGCATCAGTCGAAATATGCAGAACAATCCGAGGAATGAAACTCCCCGACGCGAAAAAACTTCTAGAACGAGTAATCGAGAAGAAACAGGCAATTGCATACAGGCACTACAAAAAAGAAGTCCCACACCGGAGAGAACTCACAGAACCATGGTTCGCCGGAAGATTCCCCCAGAAGGCCGCGGGAAGCCTCCTCCGCCTCTTGGAAGAACTCGAAGCAAACGCGGAATACCGTAACCTGGATACTGAACGTCTCAAGATAATACACGCAGCCGCCCAGCGCGCCAACAAGATCCCGAGGCGCAACCCGAGAGCCTTCGGACGCTCAGACCTCCTGAAAGCAACAACTACGCACATCGAACTGGTCGGCTTCGAGGCAGAATAAGCCCATGTCAGTCACCAAGTATTTCATCAAAGACGTATCCCGCCGACTTGAGATCGACGAACTTCTCCAGAACGATCTCAAACGAGCGGGATACAGCCACGTAGAACTCACAAAAAGCCCCGTCGGAACCCGCGTCGTAATCTACGCGGCGAAGCCCGGAATGGTCATTGGCCGAAGAGGCCAGAGCATAAAGGATCTCACAAAACTCCTCGAGACAAAATTCGGCATAGAGAATGCCCAGCTATCCGTAGCAGCCATCGAAATCCCAGAACAAGACCCGAAGGTAGTCGCGTCGCAAGTCGCCCAGGCCCTCCAGCGCGGAGTCCACTTCAGAAGATCCGCCTACTGGGCAATACAGAGAGTCATGGAATCACAAGCCCTAGGAGTAGAGATCATTATCAGAGGAAAACTCACAACCGAACGCGCCAGATACGAGAAGTTCAGAGCCGGATACCTCCCCCGGGTCGGAGACCCAGTCCTCAAGAGCGTGAAGGTCGCCGTAACAGACGTCCAGCTAAAGCAAGGACTCTTCGGAATAAAAGTCCGAATCCTGCCACCCAACATCAACTTTGTCGACAAGCCCACGATGAAGATAGTCGCAGCCGCGGTAACACAGCCAGTCATAACAGAAGTGCCAGTACCAGCTCCGGCGGCCCCAGAAGTCGAACCAGACAAGGAGGAGGCAACAGTTGGCAATCCTACGCAAGCGTGAGATAGGACAGATGCTTCCCGAGGAACGGGAAAAGAAAGTCTCAGAACTGAGAGCCGAGCTTACAACAATACGGACCCAGGTGAAATCCGGCGGCACAGTCGACAACCCGGCCAGAGTAAGAGAACTACGCCGGGCCATAGCAAGACTCCTCACTGCCCAGAACCTCAAAGCCCCAACGGAGGAAGCGCAGTAGATGCCGATCACTTCCCGGAACATTCTAGCACACGAATGGATAGGCCTCGAAATCACCATCAAACAGAGTCCAGATCCGAAACTGAATGGTCTCTCCGGACTCGTTCGAGACGAGACAAGGAATACACTAGTCGT
>WNGH01008174.1_pt1 | contig 18225 bp, 12 predicted proteins | sample 5400631 | NCBI WGS metagenome assembly WNGH01 (sample SAMN13153373, study PRJNA577476) | soil metagenome | isolation source: 115 cm soil or saprolite under Garry oak tree replicate 1 | place: USA:California | collected 2016-06-15
AGCCATATCCTCACCACCGACAGGCATGGCTAGTTGAACGTGCTCGATGCCTTCGATTGGCTGATTATCCTTAAGAACTGAATCGAGACTCTCAAGATCACCCAGCACCCATAGTTCGGCGATGGCTTGACCGTCGAAACGAAATAGGGCTGCGCCAAGCCAATGGATTGGTGCATATTCCGGGCGATGTGAATAACCGTTCCGATTTGATGTGAATATGGATTCCGGGCATGTGAATAACGGATTCCGGGATGAAATGAATAGAAATTTCCAGTGGATCGGAAATGAATATTCACATGCCCGGAATGAATATTCACATCGCCGGAATTGTGAAACGCGACCACGTTTTAACGGAGAGCAGCGGCGCTGGACAACGTGAGGTACCTGATCTCCACTGAGGGGTGGAGGATCTGGAAATGCCTCAGAAAGGGTTGTCTATGCGTAAGGTTAAGGAGGTTCTGCGTCTACGGTTTGCGGCGGGTCTTCATCAAGATCAGATCGCCCGCAGTTGCTCGATTGCTCAAGCCACCGTTCATCGATATCTAAGAAGGGCCGAGGCGGCAGGACTAAGTTGGCCACTGCCGGACGAGTACGACGACCGGCAACTGAATGAGTTATTGTTTCCCACGCCGCCAGGTCCCAAGCCGAAGAGACGTGCCAGTGTCGATTTCGCCGAAATTCAGCGCCAACTTGCAGGTCAGCGGCATCTGACGCTGCAATTATTGTGGGAGGAGTATCGCGAGGGCGAACCGGACGGGTACGGTTACAGCCGGTTCTGCGAGCTCTACCACCGCTGGAAACGCAACCAGGATGTCGTCTTACGGCAGGACCACCATCCGGGCGACAAGATATTCGTGGATTGGGCGGGTCCGACCGTTCCTATTTATGATGCGCAAACCGGCCAGTCCACTCCGGCGTCATTGTTTGTCGCGGTGCTTGGAGCCAGCACCTACACGTTTGCGCGCGCTGCAGCCGATCAAACTCTGACGAACTGGATTCATTGTCACGTTCGGGCCTTCGAGTTTTTCGAGGGCACCAGCCGACTGATCGTTCCTGATAATCCACGTACCGGAGTCAGCCGCGCCTGCCGGTACGAACCCGATCTCAATCGTACATATCTGGAGATGTCTCAGCATTACGGGACGGCGATCCTTCCAGCACGACCCTACAAGGCCAGGGACAAAGCTAAAGTCGAAAATGCCGTACTGGTAGCCGAGCGTTGGATTTTAGCGGCAATGCGCCATCGGAAGTTCTTCTCGTTGGCGGAACTCAATGAAGCCATCACGCCGCTACTGGAACGTCTGAACAACCGCCGATTCCGCAAACGCGAGGGCACGCGAGCGTCGTTATATGCCAGTCTGGACCGGCCGGCGCTTCGCCCTTTACCCGCCGAACCCTACGTCATGGCGAACTGGAAGACGGTAAGGGCGTCCATCGATTACCACGTCGAAATCGATCGCCATTATTACAGCGTTCCGTATTCGCTCGCCGGTCAACAACTGGAAGCACGTTATACGGCAACATCGGTCGAGATCTTCGACGCGGGAAAGCGCATCGCCTCGCACGCCTACAGCACGGTTCTGTATCATCACTCGACAAACACCGGCCACATGCCCAAAAGCCATCAGGCGCACTTGGAGTGGACACCTTCGAGATTGATTCACTGGGCCGGAACAGCGGGACCGGCTACCGCCGAAGTGGTTCGAACCATCTTGGAAAGCCGCCCGCATCCCGAGATGGGGTATCGCGCCTGCCTTGGGATCATGCGTTTGGCCAAGACGTATTCGATAGAGCGCGTGGAGGCGGCCAGCCGGCGCGCGCTCCAACTCCAAGCGTGCTCTTACACGAGCCTTCGCTCGATTCTGAAACGCTGTCTCGATCACCAGACCACTCTGGAGGTCGAGCCAGCCCGTCCCGGTCCGCAGCATGAAAATCTGCGTGGGGCCGGTTATTACGACTCCGCCGCGATGATCGACCTCCACACCGAAGAGAGGAGGCCGGAATGTTGAACCAGCCGACCTTCGAAAAGCTCCACGCGATGAAACTGCACGGTATGGCCGAGGCTTTTCGCGCGCAGATGGAGACCGCCGATATGGGCCAGCTGAGTTTCGAAGAGCGCTTAGCCATGCTTGTCGATCAGCAATGGCTGTGGAAAGAGAACCGCGCTCTGGCGCGTCGTCTCAGTCTCGCCCGACTCAAAGAGCGCGGCATCATGGAGGATATTAACTATCTACATCCCCGCGGACTGGACCGCAAGTTGATCCGAACCCTGTGTTCCAGTGAATGGGTTCGGCAAAAGCAGAATCTGTTGTTCATTGGCCCCACTGGAATCGGTAAAAGCTGGCTGGCATGCGCGCTGGCGCACAAGGCTTGCCGTGATGGCTTCGCAGTGCTCCACAAAAGAAGTAACGAACTGTTTCGCGAACTCGCCATCGCGCACGCCGACGGCAGCTTTGGACGAGTGCTGCTGAAGTTATCTCGCGTCGATGTCCTGTTGTTGGATGACTTCGCGATGGCGCCGATGAAGGACGCCGAACGGCGGGATTTGCTGGAAATTTGCGACGATCGTTATCAACGGCGCTCGATGATCCTGACCTCGCAGATGCCGGTCGCGCATTGGCACGAACAGATCGGCGATCCCACGATTGCCGACAGCATTCTGGACCGTCTCGTCCACAACGCCTATCGCATCGAACTCAACGGCGAATCCATGCGTAAACAACGTCCATCCTCGCGCAAACCAGAACAGGAGGACAACCGATGAGCGCAACATTCGAATTGAAGCGGCCTTCAGGTTGGTTTGCCGCTGGCCGGGAAGTTCAACAGGCGTTGATGCTGCTCTCCGACAGCGCCTTCCGCCTGTTCTTGTGGTTCTGCTTGCATGCGGACCGCAAGAGCGGATCGCTACGCGTGTCCGTGACTGCGCTGTCCCCGGCGCTCCGGCGCTCGGTTCCGGAAATCCGGAATGCTCTCGATGAGCTTTTACAACACGGCATCTGTAACGGCTTCGACGATACCATCGAGATCGCCGATTCGTTCTGGCCGTATCGACGGATGCCGGGTTCCAACGCCCAGGCCGACCTTGCGGCGTATGTCGCGCAAGTGAAACGCTGTTTTTTGGCGCGCCGCTGTGTCCGCAGCTCTTTCACTCCTGCCGATGAGCATCTTGCCGCCGAGCTGTACCGGGCCAGTCTTTCCGTCGAAGACGCCGAACGTGCCATTCTGCTTGGCTCGGTTCGTAAATATGCCTCCTGGAAAAATCAGGGCATAGGAACGCCGATCACTACGCTTCACTACTTTCGCGGCGTGTTCGACGAACTCCGGCAAACCCACATTCCTTCCGGTTACTGGGACCACATCGCTCACACCGTTGGACAACTTGAACAGGAGTGGGATGAATCCAGATTTGCCCGATTCATCCCTGAACAGGAGAAGACGAAATAATGCATCTGCAACAACAACGTATTCGCTCGCCCGACGAGTTCCAGTTGACTGATGTGAATACGGTCAAGCATGATTCCAAACACCAGCGCCCGTCGTTCCGTTTTATTCACATCGCGTCGGAACAGCCTATTCACATCGTCGGAATACGCAGCTCCCCTACAGTTGCAGCAGAAACAATCAGCCAAACTTCTTCGTCCTGCGTTTGCTGTTCGCCATTTGGTTCACCAATTGCCGACACGCCAAGGCTCTGCTCAATACCAGATTCACGGCTAACCCGGATTTCTTACCGGATTGTGACGATCCACAGCCAAGTCCCTCTCCCTCTGGGAGCACTCTTGTCCAAATTACGAGATGCGGTTCGCTCCAGAACCAGGATTGATGCGGGTTTCATGGGATTCCCTATTTGGAAACCTGTTTCGGGCGTCCCTCTCCCTTTGGGAGAGGGTGGCGCGAAGCGCCGGGTGAGGGCAGGAAATGCACCCTCATCCGGCCCTTCGGGCCACCTTCTCCCAGAGGGAGAAGGACACGAGCCTCCATTTCGGCTAATTTGGACACCACTGCTCAATGCGGGCTAATAATCCGATCCCCCGTTTTTTCAGCTAAAGCCAAAAGTCAGTTCTGCCGAAGTATCTATTGGCTGGCATCCAAGTTTAATAGGGGGGACTCCACATGAGAACCGCAAGCAGGGCCGAACATGATCTACAGTGTCTAGCCACGTTTGTTCATGGCGCGTTAGCCGCGCTGCACGCACTCGGCGTCGGTTACAATTTGAGGCGCCGCAACTGGTTTGATGTCGCTGCCCACTCGGCGGCTATGGCGTATGACGTTTGGGCCACAGCCAAACACCTCGATGCTTGGGGACGTACCGCCGCCCACTCGCACGTTGTCGCTATGAAGGAAATTCCAAGCCCATAAGGACAAGGCTTCCAGAATGGTGTCTCCTGAAAACCTGATTGGACTTGGGCCGCACAATAACAAACCTGGAGAACTTCGCTCCGAGAGGTTCATAGGAGAGAATGGAACACGATCGGCTCAGCACTAGGAGCCGAATCGATGAAGTCATGGAGCTCCCTTCCGGTGTGGCTTCTGGATGGGGCCACGCTCAGAACCCGCGTCAGATCTAGCGAACATTTTTGTTGACGACGCTCTGTGGTTCTGGCAAATTTCACCTCGGTCGTTGTAGTTCATGCGACTTTGAATACCGGTAGATGATCGACGGACGGGGTCTAACAGCTTTGTTCGTCGGGCTAGGAAGCTGGGGCCGATCGACCGAATCCAATCCACGGTCGGTGCTGTCGGGAGAAAGACCTGGCAGCGGGTAGCGCCCACCAGCTGCTGCCTCGGGACGGGCAACGGACCGAGACATTCCGAAAGGGCCGGGTCAAAGTGGCAGAGGTGCAGCGACCATTTCCTTTTTGGGGCGAAGGAAAAGGACTCGAATGTTGTGTTGCTGTCCTATTCGGCCGCAAGTGGACGACTCATTCAGCCTAAAATCGGAGTCGAAGGTGGCGATGTTTCGGCGATGCGAACGCGGGCTAAAGCCCGCGACTACATGCTTAGCCGAAACGTTGTGGCAATATGTAGCCGTGGGCTTTAGGCCGCGTTTGTACCCATCTTCCACTGCTCTGCCTCGATGAAGCGCCGCCGGAGCAACCTGCGCTTTTTCTTCGTTAACGGCGATACGCGTGCGACACTCATGGACGCCTATACCACCGGAACGCCGGAGGGCTTCCATGGAACTTCCGCTCAGTCCGATCGAATTTGCGCGTCGAGCGCGAACGCTTTACGCGGATCGTGAGGCCGTTATCGATGGTGACGCGCGATGGACCTATGGCGAGTTCTTCGACCGGTGCGATCGCTGGTCGGCAGTGCTTCAAGGCCTCGGCGTTCGCCAGCACGACCGTGTGGCTTACATCGCGCCCAACACCCACGCGCAACTCGAGTCGTTCTACTCGGTCCCACAGATCGGAGCCGTGGTTGTTCCAATCAACTACCGGCTGACGCCGGCAGACTTCGTGTACCTCATCAACCACAGCGGCTCGCGAGTCGTGTGCGCACACACCGACCTTCTCGATGCCGTCGATTCTATTCGGAGCGAATTGCCCCAGGTCGAGCACTTCGTTGCGCTGGAGTGCAGCCGCGTTGGGTGGCTGGATTACGAAACTGCTGTCGCGGATGCGCCTCCGAAATTCGTCCGTCCGGAAATCGCGGAGAACGATCTCTTGTCCATCAATTATACAAGCGGTACTACATCGAAGCCGAAGGGCGTAATGATCACACATCGCAATGCGTACATGAACGTCGTTGGTACCTTGATTCATGTATCGATGTCGTGTGCCGATCGCTATCTCTGGACCCTACCGATGTTTCACGCGAACGGATGGACTTTCGTCTGGACGGTGACGGCCGTGGGCGGCGCTCACATCTGTCTCAGAAAGGTCGAACCGAAAGCTGTGTTTCAGTTGATCAATCAGGAATCGATCAGTCTTCTTTGCGCGGCGCCGACAGTGCTCATTGCTCTTGCGAATGCGCCGGAGGAACTTCTGCATGACGTCCGTCGAGCTGTCCGAGTGGTGACGGCCGGAGCACCGCCGGCTGCCGCAACCATAGAACGTATTGAAGGCGACCTCGGCTGGGAGGTCACTCAAGCCTACGGCATGACCGAAACTGCGCCGTTCATCCTGATCGGCGAACCCCGTGAAGAACACCGCAAACTCAGTCCAAAGGATAGAGCCGTAATCAAAGCCAGGCAAGGCGTCGAACTCGTGACCTCCGGAGAGTTGCGCGTGGTTGACCCGGAGGGTCTTGAGGTGCCGCGCGACGGAAAAACCCTTGGTGAAATCGTCGTCCGAGGGAACGTGGTTATGAAGGGCTATTACCAGGATCCGGAAGCCACGGCGCAGGCAATGAGCGGAGGCTGGATGCACACCGGCGATGCGGCGGTGATTCATCCCGACGGCTACGTCGAGATACGCGATCGCCTCAAGGATGTGATCATCAGTGGCGGAGAGAACATCTCTTCCGTGGAAGTGGAGGGCGTCCTGCTCCGGCATCCCACCATCAAGGAAGTCGCGGTTGTCGGTTTACCCCACCCAGCCCTACGGAGGCAGAAATCAGGGAGTTCGCGCGGGCGAACCTGGCGCATTTCAAGGTTCCCAACGGGTTCACGTTTGTACCAGAGCTTCCGAAGACAGCCACGGGGAAGATTCAGAAGTATGTCCTACGCGGAGGCCGGGCCGCGATTTCCCGTCAGTGAATGTGTTCTGTGAGCGCCCGTTGTTCATGAATCCAATGAAATACGGGCGGTCACAGAAACTGTGAAGGAATTGGCGAAAGCAAAAAAAAGCAAAACGACCATTTGGTCAGTTCGTCAATGCGTGATTTGGTTGTTGGACAAGTGCATTTGAGATCGTACATGGGACATCCCAACATTTGACATTTTCGGGAAAGCTCCAGCGTGCAGCGAACAATGTCAACGGTTTGAGACATCTCATTTGAAATGACCACCCCGTCTGCGCCTCAAAGGTGGCTTCGCAGCCTTCGCAGCATTTTCTTGTTGGCGCAGCCACCCCTCCAGTCCCCTCCTCAAAAGAGGACTCAAAAGAGGAGGAGTGGCTGCGCCGGCCTCGTGGGCTTTGTCCCGCTTTCACCTAAACTCACTCATGATTTTTTAGAAGACCCCGAGATACAATCTCGCCATGAAAATGATGAACTCCAGAATGCAGAAGCCGCCTCGAAGCATATCGATCTCCACCGTTCTGGTGGCCTTAGTTTTGGTAATCCTTCTGGCAGCTCTTGTCGTGACCTACAAACGGTGGGAAGGCCATGCGCCTGAGGCCGCGTTCGATCGCGACTTCAAGGCCATGGGCCGGACTCCATCTTTGGGATTGACGGTCCAAGATTCCGGGACCGGCTTGAGGCACGTGACGATTCTCCTCAAGACGAAAGACCAGGAACTTGTGCTTGCGGACGAATCGTTTGATCGACCGGGGGCCGAAAAGTCCAAAACCTATGACGTTGGGAAGTTGATCGCAGGGAAATACGCAATACGCGACGGGCCGGCTACCTTAGATATCAGCGTGTCCGACTACGCCCTCCGCAACTTTCTACGGGGAAATCGAACTCTGCTTTCGAAGAATTTTGAGTTCGACACCAAACCTCCTCAATTGGAGGTGCTTTCCGGACAGCATTACATCAATCAAGGCGGATCGGAATTTGTGGTATACCGGGTCTCGGACGATGCAGAAGTGTCGGGCGTCCAGGTTGGACCGCATTTCTTTCCCGGCTTTCGGGCCAACGCCGCCAACAAGGTTGACAAGAACCTCCACTTTGCGCTTTTCGCCTTAGCCTATGACCTGCCTGCGGACACGCCTCTCAAAGTGGTTGCTCGTGACTCCGCTGGCAACGAATCCGTGGCGGACTTCTGGCACAAAGTGTTTCCCCGCAAATTTCGCAGCCGCGATATTCCGCTGGAAGACAGTTTCGTCAACAAAGTTGTTCCCGAAATTATGGCTCACACTCCCGGGATCCACGACCAGGGGGATCCGGTCAAGACGTTCGTGGAGATCAACAGCAAGTTGCGGCGCCAGAACCACGAGACCATTGCGAAGTTAGCCAGGGAGTCGCCGGGACAGTTTCTTTGGAACGGCGCTTTCCTGCAGTTGAGCAACTCCAAAGTGGAGTCCTTTTTTGCGGATCGGCGTACATACGTATATCAGGGGAAACCAGTCGATCAGCAGGACCACGTTGGGTTCGACCTGTCTGTCGTGCACCAATATCCGATCGAAGCAGCCAATGACGGGAAGGTCATCCTGGCGGACTATTTTGGCATTTACGGCAACACCGTGATGATTGATCACGGCGTTGGTCTGATTTCACTGTATGGTCACATGAGCTCGATCGACGTCAAACCCGGACAGATGGTGAAGAAAAGGGACGTCCTCGGAAAGAGCGGGGCCACCGGACTGGCGGCGGGAGACCATTTGCACTTTGGACTCTTTCTGCATGGAGTGCCGGTCAATCCAACGGAATGGTGGGATCCCAAGTGGATCCAAGAACACGTGCTCGACCGGCTTAAGCGGGGACGGATACGGGGGATAAAGCGGATCGGATTCCCCTCATTCCAAACACGTTTCGAAGACTGACCACCCCGTCCGCGCCAACTTTGGTGGCCTTCGGCATCATTCTTTTTGATGGCGCGGCCACCCCTCCTTTGCAGGGAGGGGAATACGTTTCCAACCGCGCGAGGACGTGACCCGTGTATCAGTTGATCACCTCGCTGGCAGCACATGAGCGCATCCGCGCGTGCGAGGAGTTCCTTCACACGCTCTCGGGAGAGGAAGTGCTGGTTGTGTCCGCAACAAGGATGGCTGCGGATGAACTTGCACGCGCACACAGCCTGAAGTCCGGAGGAAGCTTTGGGATCCATCGATTCAGCCTTGCGGCTCTCGCGGTCGAGATTGCTTCGGAGCGCCTGGCCGCCTCCGGAAAATCCGTTTTGGCAGGTGTTGCAATCGATGCGCTTGCTGCGCGCGCAGTTCAGGATTGCCGGGCGGAGTCGGCATTGCAGTGGTTTGAGCCGGTCGCGACGGCTCCGGGATTCTTCCGCGCTCTCGCCTCGACTCTCACCGAACTTCGTCTGAACGATGTCGACGTTGAAGGACTGCGCCAGAGCGGACCCGCGGGATCCGATCTAGCGCTGCTGCTAATTGCATTCGAACGATATCTAACGGACGCAGGTCTCGCGGATCTGGCGCAAGTCTACCGGACGGCTGCAGCGGCCATCAAAGATGGGCAATATCGATTTGAAGGTTTTCCCGTGGTCTTCCTCGATGTGGCGCCGCGTTCCGAACTCGAGCGGGAATTCATCGCGCGATTGGCTGCCCGAACCCGAGTGGTCTTCGCCGTAACCAGCCCCCGCGGTGAGCGGACCGTCGTCTTACTCGAGCAGGCGTTGAATGCCAAGGCGGAACCCATCCGTGATGGGAACTCGAATGCGTTGAGTCGACTTCGCGAACACGTGTTCTCGACATCGGCTCCGCCAAAAGGCGTGCTCGACTCCAGTCTGCAGTTTCGTTCCGCGACAGACGAGGCGCGAGAGTGCGTTGAAGTGGCCCGCTCGATTCTTGCGGACGCTCAATCGGGCGTAGCGTTCGACAGAATGGCGATTCTGCTTCGGAATCCCGAGGCATATCAGCCGCTGGTCGAAGACGCGTTGAGGCGGGCCGCCATACCGGCATTCTTCACTCGGGGTAGCCGCAGGCCGAATCCTTCGGGCCGTGCATTTCTGGCTTTGCTCGCGTGCGCAGCAGACGGACTAAGCGCGTCGCGATTTAGCGAATACCTGTCACTCGGTCAGGTACCTGAACCCGACGAGCAGGGGGAACCTCCGAAGCGAGAGCCGGCTTGGGTGCCCGTGCAAGGCGAGCTCTTCCCAGATCTGCTGCCCGAAGAACAAACCCCTATTCCTTCGCGGCCCTCAAAAGAACTACGAACTCCTCAGCATTGGGAAAGGCTGCTCGTGGATGCAGCGGTGATCGGAGGACGCGATCGATGGGTCCGAAGGCTCGACGGCCAGCAACAAGAGTTTGAAAAACAAATCGAAGAACTCCGTGGCGAAGATGAGCCGCGGCTGGCCCATGTCCAGCGGCAGCTTGAACGCTTAAAGCATCTGCGCCAGTTCGCGCTTCCCCTGATTGAATTTCTAGATCGGCTGCCCCGGAACGATCTGTGGGGTGCGTGGCTAGATGCGCTGGAGCGTCTCGCAGCGATGGCGCTTCGTGAGCCTGAAGCTGTGCTTTCGACACTGGCTGAGCTCCGGCCCATGATCAACGCGGGTCCGGTGACTCTCGACGAAGTGCGCGAAGTGCTGACGCACCGGCTGACATTCCTTCGCACCGAACCGACAGAACGCCGTTACGGCAAAGTTTTGGTGGCGACGATTCCAGAAGCTGCCGGCCTCGTTTTTCACGCCGTGTTCCTGCCAGGCCTCGGCGAAGACCTCTTTCCGAAAAGGGCATTCGAAGATCCGCTGCTGTTGGATGCGGACCGGAAGTCTGTCAGCTCAAACCTGGAAGTACAGGACAGACGCGTCGCTGAGGAACGGCTCCTGTTGCAGACTGCGGCGGCGGCGGCGGAAGCCCGGCTGTGCATTTCCTATCCGCGGATGAACCTCGGCCAGGGACGATCTCGAGGACCATCGTTCTACGCAATCGAGGTCATGCGCGCGGTCAGCGGTCACGTCCCCGACCTCCAGGAACTGCAACGCGCTGCGTCCGACGCTTCTCAATCGCAGCCCGGCTGGCCTTCTCCTCGGAATCCTGAAGACGCGGTCGACGATGCCGAATATGACCTCGCGATCATCCGAAACCTGATACGCGCGCCTGCAGCCCAACGCCGCGGCGCAGCGCGTTATCTGCTCTCGGCAAACGAGAACCTTGAACGATCGCTTCAGGCGCGGTGGTACCGATGGAGTTCTCGATGGTCGGACGCAGACGGGATTGTGGACCCCGATCTCACAACTCTCGACGGATTGTCGCAATACCGGCCGAAGAAACGCGCCTATTCCGCGACCGCTCTTCAGCAATTTGCTGTCTGCCCTTACCGATTTCTTCTGCATTCCATCCATCGCCTCAAACCGCGTGAGGAAGCGGCCGCTCTCGAACGCTTGGATCCACTCACCCGCGGCAGGTTACTGCACGAGATTCAATTCCGGCTTCTCTCGGAGCTGCATTCCTTACATCTGCTGCCCATCACCAGCGCAAACCAGGCGGAAGTTCTTAAAATCGCCGATCGGGTTTTCGCCGCAACGGCCGCCGTCTACCAAGATCTTCTCTCACCCGCCATCCCGCGAGTCTGGGAGAACGAAATGGAGAACCTCCGCTGGGACCTCCGCGGCTGGACACGCCAGCTTGCGGAAATGAATGACGGATGGGTCCCCAAATGGTTCGAACTGCCGTTCGGGATCGATTCTCCAGCCGTGGCGCTCTCCGACGGAACGCTGGTTCGCGGCGCGATTGATATGGTCGAGGAGAAGGATGACAAACTTCGGATTACCGATCATAAGACTGGAAGGCCGCATCCCGCATTCGGATTCACTGGAAATGGCGAAGTTCTTCAACCTCTGGTGTACGCCGAAGCGGCCGAGGGTCTTTTGGGCAAGCCGGCAGCGGCGACACGGCTTTTCTATTGCACACAGCGCGGTGGCTACAAGCTTGATGAGATCCCAGTGACCGATGAAGGGCGACGGCACTTATCAAAAGTGATTGCAATCATCGACGAGTCGCTGTCGCAGGGCTTTCTTCCCGCAGCCCCTCGCAAGGATGCCTGTTCGAATTGCGATTACCAAATCGTTTGCGGACCTTATGAGGAGATTCGTATCCAGCGCAAAAACACGGATCGACTTCGGCTTTTGGAGCAACTCCGCGCGATTCCATAACGCTGAGGATATGAGACCCAAGCAAACGCGGGCTAAAGCCCGCGACTACGAGCTCGGTAATACGTTTCGGCGCACTCGTAGTCGCGGGCTTTAGCCCGCGTTCCGGGGCTGATTCGTTAAGCGCATTCCTCATCAATCACTAATCATTTTTCAATGATGCCCTTTGCAAGGAAGGGAATACACTTCGCAAAACGGCTAAAGCATTTATGAGTAGCGATGCCCTTTCCCGTCAACGTATCCGCACCTCTCTCGACGAAACTCTGATCGTCGAAGCGGCCGCCGGCACCGGGAAAACATCCGAACTGGTGCGCCGGATCGCAGCCGTTCTCCGCACGGGCCGGACAACGGTGGATCGCGTCGCCGCCGTCACGTTCACCCGCAAAGCCGCCGGCGAGCTAAGGCTGCGCTTGCGCCTGGAGCTCGACACGGCGCGCGCAACGGTGTCCTCCGCGTCAGAAATTCAGAATCTCGAAGACGCACTGAAGCGTTTGGAGGAAGCACGCATCGGAACGATTCACTCGTTCTGTGCAGAGATCCTGCGGCAGCGTCCCGTCGAGGCTTGCATTCCACCAGGATTCGAAGAGCTCGACGAGAATCAGGCATCCGCGATGTATTCACGCGCATTTGATGCGTGGATCCAGAAAGCTCTGGACGACATGTCTCCCGGCTTGCGTCGCGTGTTGAGCCGCATGACATCCGTGCGGAGCGGCGATGACGGCAGTCCGCTGGATCAGCTTCGGATGGCTGGCGCGCGCTTCGTCGAGTGGCGTGATTTCCCGGCGGCATGGCGGCGCGATCCGTTTGATCGCGAGCGGGAGATCGACGCCCTTGTCGCTCGGACGGCCGAGCTCGCGCAGATGGTGTCCACCTGTGAGTCTAAAAACCACGAGCTGCGTAAATCTCTTCAGTGTGTGATCGACTTCGAGTCCCGGCTGCGAAGATCCGACCACGACTATGTTGAAGGTCTGCTGCTCGCCCTTGCCCAGGAACTGCGCGACGTTCGGAAGGGTTACAACAAAAAGTTCTCGACAAAGTACACACGTGATGACGTCGTCGCTCGGAAAGATCAGTTACGCACGGCGCTTCAGGAATTTGAACGGAAGTCCGGCGCCGATCTGGCCAGCCTGCTGCAGACGGAGATGCGAGGTCTCGTCGAAACATACGAAGACCTGAAGGCGCGTTCGGGAAAGCTCGATTTCGGCGATCTCCTGATCCGCACTCGCAACCTGGTCCGGGACGACGCGCGTGTCCGTGGCTTCCTCCAGAAACAATTCACGCACATTTTTGTCGACGAGTTTCAAGACACGGATCCCATCCAGGCGGAGATCTTGATTCTCCTGTCGGCCGACGATCCCGCGGCAACAGCCTGGCGCGCGGTTCGACCCTTGCCAGGCAAACTGTTGCTCGTTGGCGATCCGAAACAATCCATCTACCGATTCCGCCGCGCAGACATCATCTTTTACCAGGATGTCTGCCAGGTGCTTCGAGACAAAGGCGCCAACCTCATCTACCTGTCACAAAGCTTCCGTTCCGTGAGACCGATTCAGGAAGCTGTCAATGCAGCGTTCGAACCGGAGATGAAGGGCGATCCGGTTACAGGCCAGCCATCGTACGTTCCGCTGGAAGAGTTTGCGCCGCCGGCGTCTACCGGTCCGGCCGTGATCGCTCTACCGGTACCCCGCCCTTACGGAAAGCGCGACGTCGCAAAGTATGCGATTGAGGCGAGCTTGCCCGCCGCGGCTGCAGCCTTCGTTCAATGGCTGTTACAGGAGAGCGGTTGGCAAATACGCAATCCCGAACGCAACGATGAGATGGTTCCGATCGAGTCGCGACATATCGCGATTTTGTTCCGGCGTTTCATGTCCTGGGAAACCGACATGACGCGAGAGTACGTGCGAGCTCTGGAGAATCGCGATATTCCGCATCTACTGTGGGGCGCTCGATCATTCCATGAAAGGGAGGAAGTGGAAACAGTTCGCGCCGCGCTCAATGCGATCGAGTGGTTGGACGACGAGCTATCTGTTTACGCCACCATGAAGGGGCCGCTGTTCGCCATTCCGGATAATCTTTTGCTCCGATATCGGATTGAAGTTGGCTCGCTGCACCCGTTCCGGCCCATACCCGAAGGCTTGCCAACGGAGTTCAAGCCCATCACCGATGCGCTTGCGTTGCTTGCCGAACTGCACCGGCGGAGAAACTGGCGCTCGGCCGTCGAGACTGTACACGCATTGCTCGACGCCGTGCGGGCGCACGCGGCGTTCGCGTTGCGTCCTGCGGGAAACCAGGTGTTGCTGAACGCGTACCACATTGCGGACCTGGCTCGTGGTTATGAGCTCGGCGGCGGAATTTCGTTCCGTGGATACGTGGAGCAGTTGAATTCCAAAGCGGAACGCGAGGGCAATACGGAGCCCCCGGTGTTGGAGGATGCGGCGGAAGGTGTCCGGATCATGACTGTCCACGCGGCGAAAGGGCTCGAGTTCCCGGTGGTGATCCTGGCAGACATCACGGCAAAAATTGCCCAGAACAACGCCGACAAGTACATCGACCCTGTCGCGCGCCTTGCCGCGATTCGTGTCCTCGGCTGCTCGCCCTGGGAGCTGCTCGATCATGAACAACAGGAATGCGCTCGCGACGAAGCCGAAGGTGTCCGCGTGGCATATGTCGCCGCAACACGCGCTCGCGACATCCTCGTCGTCCCCGCTGTCGGAGATCATTGTTGGGATGGCTGGCTGAGCCCTCTGAACAACGCCATCTATCCCGCGAAGTCGCAGTTTCGGAACTCCAAACCGGCGCCGGCATGCCCTGCATTCGGTGAAACGACAGTTCTCTGGAGGCCGTTAGAGCATGATGGCCCTCACGAGCGTTCCGTCAAACCCGGTCTTCACAAAACCGAATGCGGCGGCCACGATGTCGTGTGGTGGGACCCGACCATCCTGAACCTCAACGTCGAGCCCCGCTTCGGCCTGCACTACGAAGACATCCTCTCTCAAGACGAAGACGGCCGCGCCGATGAAAGCCTCCGCCGTTACGAAGACTGGAAAACCTCGCGCTCCTCGCGGTTGCAACAGGGCTCAACGCCAAGCCTGAGCGTCTTCATCGCCACCGACGCATCGGAACCTCCTCCTGGCTATGCCGACCGGGTCGAAATCATCCAAATTCCCCGAACCGCTCCTCGTCCCAAAGGCCCCCGATTCGGCTCACTCGTCCACCTGGTCCTGCGCGATGCGTCGCTCACGGCGACGAAGGATTCCCTTTCTCAACTCGCCCGCACTCACGGCCGCCCTCTCGCAGCGACGCAAGAAGAAATCGAAGCGGCCGTCGTGGTGGTTTTCAACGCTCTTCAACACTCTTTATTCGAACGAGCTCGCCAATCATTGCGTATCTACAGGGAACTTCCAGTCAGCCTCAAAACCGATACCGGGAGTCTTTTCGAAGGCGTCCTCGATCTCTTGTTTTTTGAATCGGAAAAATGGATTGTCACCGACTTCAAAACAGACGCGGATGACCTCCAGCGTCAGGCCCGATACCGACGGCAGGTTGGCTGGTACCTTTACGCAATGGAGAAGACAACGCTCGTACGCGCTGCAGCGTATCTCCTCCATATTTAGCAATGGCCTGCTAGCAATGGCCTGCAGACGGGAGAACGGGCAACCCGCTCACGGGTTGCCGCCACCGTTCTTCATCATCAAATTGATGTCAGTGGGATTAATCAGGTCCGGCACTGTCCAGCCGTCGAGGTCGTACTCGGCCATGCATTGCTCGGCGAAGCCCTTGTACCGGGCCGACTGGCCCATCAAATCGGCCACCATCAATACTTCAAAGCGGATGCTCTCGTGATTGCCGAAGTAGTTGCGCTCGTATAGTTCGTGCCTTCCGCCAAATTCCGTACCCATCGCGTCCCACAACAGCTTCATGAGTTTCACGCGATCGACCGCAGAGTAGCCGTTGGAACCGCGGACGAATTGATCGAGGTACTTGCGGATTTCCGGCGTCTTGAAGTCGTTGGCGTGGGACGGAAGGTAGATGAGCGCGCTAGCCATCACGTTCTCGATGATTTCCTTGATGCGCGGATAAGCAAGATTGGACACGACACGATAAGCCAACCCGTAATCGAGATTGGGCAGCACGTAGCCCGGCGTCCACGGAGTAGTGGTGCGGGCCATCGCGTCCGTGAGACCCCAGAACAGGTTGCGCCATGCCAGCACCTCTCCAACCTGTGCCTGCACGCCGCGGAAATCCTTGACGCCGGTGGCGTCCACCGCCTTAAGTAAGAGCCCCGCGATGAAATCCAGCTTGACTGCCAGCCGCGTGCAGCCGTGAAACATGAAACGCGGCAGGAACCCGGAACGCGGGAAGAAATTATTGACTTTGTCGATGTCGCCGTATGCGAACACGTTCTCCCACGGCACGAAAACCTTATCGAAGACGATGATCGAGTCGTTTTCGTCGAGCCGGCTGGACAGTGGGTAATCGAACGGGCTGCCTGTGGCTTCCGCCATCAGCTCGTAAGATGGACGGCAGAAAAGCTTGAGACCCGCCGCGTTGGTGGGCACAATGCAGACGAACGCGAAATCCTTGGTCTTGATCGGCAGCGCGCCGTTGTTCGCAATGAAGTTGTAATGCGTCAGCGTGGACGTTGTAGCGACAACTTTAGCGCCACTGACGATCAGACCGCCATCGGTCTCCTTCTCGACATGCATGTAGACATCGCGCACCTCGGCCAGTTCCTTGTTGCGGTCTACCGGAGGATTGACGATCGCATGATTGACGAAGCTGACTTCTTCCTGGGCCTTTTTGTACCAATGGCGGGCATTCTCCTCAAACGGCTCATAAAAACCGGAGTTCGCTCCCAGAGTCGCAAGAAACGCGGCCTTGTAATCCGGGCTGCGGCCCATCCATCCGTAGGTCACGCGCGCCCATTCCGCAACGGCATCGCGAGCAGCCACCATTTCCTCCGTGTTGCATGAAGCTTTGAAGAACTTGTGAGTGTAGCCGCCACTGCCGGTATCCGTGTCGGCACAGATGATACTTTTACGCTGATCGTGTAAGGCTTCGTACAAGCGGGCCAGCATCCGAACCGTATTGCGAAAAGCCGGATGCGTCGTCACATCTTTTACGCGTTCGCCGTAAATCCAAATCTCGCGCCCGTCGCGCAGGCTCTCGATGTATTCCTCTGCAGTAAACGGCCGCGTGCGGCTGGCGGACTTCATCGTGGTCGTTTGGGTTTTCTCATTCGTCACTTGCGACCCTCCCTCACGGTTTTCAAAACAGAAGCCTTGTCAAGATGCGCCCAATCGCGCTCGAACCCGAATACTTAAGCTGCCCATGCTAACAGAAGGCAGGACCGTGTAGTTTGCAGAAATCGAACATGCTTAAACAGAATCCTGACTCCACGGAAGAGGAAGGCCGGGGCAATCCAGGACTCTGCAGGTGTCGCTTGTCTTTTGACCGTGATCGGTGGAGAATCTTTCGACGCTCACGCGTGAGACATCATAAATTCGCGATCCATTTGGCGCCGGTGCTACGCCAGAAACCGACCGTTTCCTCGATACCAAACGAAGGAGATTTTCATCATGAGAATAGTCGATTCGATTCTTGCGGAACTGGACCGAGAAGCCGACACTACGCGGCGCGTTCTGGCACGCGTACCCAACGAGAAACTGAACTGGAAGCCTCATCCGAAATCGATGTCGCTTGGCCAACTCTCGCACCACGTCGCGACGACGCCGGGAGGTGTCGCCACCATCGTCGCCAAAACAGAATTCGAGGTTACTGATTTCGGTAATCAACCGAGCGTTGCCAGTGCATCCGAGCTGATTCCAACTCTGGAACGGAGTTTGGCTGAAGCAAAATCGATCCTGAATGGATTTGACGACAGCACAATGATGGCGAATTGGAAATTAACTCGCGCCGGAAAGGAACTCTTTTCGGCGCCACGCGTGGGGATCATCCGCTCGATCATGTTGAACCACTGGTATCACCATCGGGGCCAGCTTTCGGTCTATTTGCGCCTTCTCGATGTCCCGGTTCCGTCCATCTACGGACCGAGCGCAGACGAAAACCCGTTTGCAGCATAGTCGACCGGGCGGTGGCCGCCGGGCACCTTGAAAGGGCCTTTAAGGAGAACTTGGATGAAAATGCGCTATGCGATTGGCTCGCTCGTTGTTGCTTTGACGCTTGTTCTCGCCGGAGTCGCGGCCCGCGCGCAACAGCCCGCCGGGCAAGGCGCGGGCGGAGGACGAGTGCCGACGGCGCCGCCGCCGATCATCTGGCCGTCGCCGCCGCTCCCGGACGGACCGATTGTTCTCGACACTGGCATTCAGCATCAGATCCGTCTGATCGTG
>WNGH01007367.1_pt1 | contig 18218 bp, 15 predicted proteins | sample 5400631 | NCBI WGS metagenome assembly WNGH01 (sample SAMN13153373, study PRJNA577476) | soil metagenome | isolation source: 115 cm soil or saprolite under Garry oak tree replicate 1 | place: USA:California | collected 2016-06-15
GACCAAGTTCCCGGCAGACCGCCGAGATGGCCCGCAATTCGTCGAGACCATAGACTTGTCCGGTCTCGGTCGGCTGCGTGATCGTCACCACCCGGGGCTTGGGAAAATGGATGTCGCTTCGGTTGGTCGCGATGGCGCGGATCGCTTCGGGTGTCAGCTTGCCGTCGGCCGATTGCGCCACCAACAGCTTTGAGCCGTTGGAAAAGAACTCCGGGGCACCGCACTCGTCGGTCTCGACATGCGCGACGTCCGAACAGATCACGCTGTGGTAGGACTGGCACAGCGACGCCAAAGCGAGTGAATTGGCGGCCGTGCCATTGAAGGCGAAGAACACCTCGCAGTCGGTCTCGAACAACGCGCGAAAGGCATCCGAGGCCTTCGCTGTCCAGACATCATCGCCGTAGGCGGGCGCGTGGCCCCGGTTTGCCTCGGCCATGGCCGCCCACGCCTCCGGGCAAATTCCAGAATAATTGTCGCTTGCGAATTGTTGGGGCTCGCTTGTCATTCCGCACCGCCTCTCGGTCCATCAGTTCTTCGTCGCTGGCACTCCTAGAGCGAGATAACTTTTCTTCGAATCGTCATCCCGCTCTAGCTTTTTGTTTGAGCATGATCTCCGGGCAAACGCTTCGCGTTTGTCCCGAGGGAAAACCGGTACCCGCTTTTCCGGATCATGCGCTAGGCATATCAGGATGGTGCGGACAACTGCGCTTCGACAAAGGCGGTGACAAAACGCGGCATCGCCGAGGTGAGATCCGACGACGCGCGCACGAGGTGGATGGCGGCAAACTCGGGCTGAGATTGCCGGGCGAGATTGGCCTCAATCCTGGCCTGCAGCGCTTCGCCCGAACCATCGACTTCCAATATCTGGATCATCGCAATCGCAGAACCCGAGACAACGCAATCCCAGTGCGCGCCGGGCCGATAATCCTTCGATGTGAGACCGGTTTCCTCCTCGACTTCGCGGCCGACGCTGCCTGGCATATCGACCGCGCCACCGCTGACATCATTGAGGTCAGGCGTTCCCGATGGAAAGTAGATGCGCCCGCCATTCGCGGTATGCTGGCTCATTTCGCCCAGCACGAATGCGCCGTCGGAGCAGCGCAGCGCGCCCATCCCGAAGCCGTTGAACACGCCCTTGTCAGGAAAACCCCAGTCGCGCCACGCCAGGAAGCTCGCGAAATCGATATCGAAATAACTGGCGCTGAATCGGTTGCCGGTGAAAACCGGTTTGCGCGCCAGCAGGATGGGCCCGTTCCACATTTTTGGCTTTTCACGCTGCTTGACGGCGAAATGCGCCGCGATGTCGGCGCGCCGCTCGTCGGCGAACGGCCACGACCACGGCTGAAACTTCAGATCAAGCTGCGTGACGCGATGAATGACCGGCAGCGTCATGCCATTTTACTTCGCATTCATCCCCGTGGTCTTCTTGGCCTGGTCGACATATTTGTTGGTCCAGGTCTTGCTGACATCGATATTGGCCTTGGCGACTTCGGGCGAACCCTCGCTGAACACCGCGAGCACGGCATCGGCGCCCTTCGGATCCATCTTGCCGGTCTCGGAATACATCGGGATCGTGTTCTTGAGCGCCGCGAGATAAAGCTCCTTGTTCTTGCCGACGGTTTCAGCAGGCATTTTCGCCATGATCTCCTCCGGCGAATGCGTGTGAATCCATGTCAGCGTATTCACGATCGCATTGGTCAGGGCCTGCGCCTCCTTCTCATGCGAGGCGACCCACGCCGTCGTAGAGTAGAGCGCGCCACCCGGATATTCGCCGCCGAACACATCAAGCGTATCCTTCTGGGTCCGTGTATCGCTGAGAATGCGCAGGTCGGGATGGCTGCCTTGCAGGACGGTGACGGACGGATCGAGCATGACCGCTGCGTCGATCTGGCCCTGGTCCATCGCCGCGACCGCGGTCGCGCCGAGACCGACGCCGATGACGGAAGCGCCGGTTGGATCGATGCCGTTCTTCTTCAGCAAATATTTGAGAAAGAAATCGGTCGAGGAACCCGGCGCACTGACGCCGACTTTCTTGCCGGCCAGATCCTTGATCGATTTGATTTCGCTGGTGTGCGAGGGCGACACCACCAGCACCAGCCCCGGATACCGGTCGTAAACGACGAAGGACTGCAGCTCCTGCTTCTTGGCGGCGAGATTGACGCAGTGGTCGAAATAGCCGGAAACCACGTCGGCGCTGCCGCCGAGCACGGCCTTGAGCGCGTCGGAGCCGCCCTTCAGGTCGACCAGTTCGACCGCAAGCCCCGCCTTGTCGAATTCGCCGAGCTCTCTTGCCAGCACGGTCGGCAGATAGCACAGGCAGGCACCGCCCCCGACCGCGATGGTGATCTTGCTTTGCGCGGCCGCCAGATCGGACATCAGAAGCAGCGCCAAAAGCGCCCCGGCAAGCCGGCCAAACATCGTCTTCATGGTTTCCTCCGCCGCACCTGTTCAGTTGGGCGCACGATAGAGCAGCACGCGCCTCTTGAGAAGGTGGCTTGGTCCGGATCCGCCCGCGAGGCTCGTCATTGCGAGCCAACGGGTCGCGCGAATGCGCCCCCGATGACAGGCTCCGCGAAGCAATCCATCTCGCCGCAAAGAAAGAATGGATTGCTTCGCTGCGCTCGCAATGACGTCCAAACGCGCGTTCGGCCGTCAGGGACGCGGAAGCGGCACGATCTGAGACCTTGGCAGTTACCAATCGAAATGGGCTCGATAAGCCTGTCACGGACCCGGGCCAACTGTATCCGGGTCCTGCCTCATTCTTTTGGAATGTGAGCAGTCTTGAGCAGCGAGTTCGTCTGCGGCGCGGCATGATCACTTGATCACCGTCCCGCCATCGGTCTCCATCGGTGACTGAGAGTGTTGCGCTCCTGATGCAGCCGGACAATCCGAACGCATCATGCTGCGGCGAAGCCGATGCATACTGGGCCGATGAAATCCACGTCAGAGGCGGGAAAACCTTCGCGACCATCACCGATGACCGGCCTGACGCGCCGCTGAAGCGGCCTCACGTCGCCGTCGGAACGGGAATCGAAATCCCGAACCATAAACTGAAGTGGGATCGATCGAATCCGACCGGTCACACCGTCATCTTTTTGAGCCGCGTCGGGTACGTCTTTTGCATCCTGCAGGGTTCGGGGATTTGAGACGACCACGCGACCAAGACTTTAAGCCCGCTATCGGCTCCCAGGCTTATAGAACCCGTCCTGCGACCAAGTTGCGTAGCCCGGATGGAGTAAAACGCTAGCCCCGCCCATCTGCCGCGGCCGGCCGCCACACCAACAGCCGCCGTTCGACCATCGTCACCGCCACATCGATCAGGATGACGAAGACGGACAACACAAACATGCCCGCGAACACGCCGGCGATGTCGAACACGCCTTCGGCCTGCTGGATCAGATAGCCGAGCCCCGCCGCCGAGCCGAGATATTCGCCGACCACGGCGCCGACCACCGCGAAGCCGACCGAGGTATGCAGCGAGGAGAACATCCACGACAGCGCCGACGGCCAGTAAACGTGCCGCGTCAACTGGCGCTCGTTCATGCCGAGCATGCGGCCATTATCCAGCACGGTGGTGCTGACCTCCTTGACGCCCTGATAGACGTTGAAGAACACGATGAAGAACACCAGCGTGACGCCGAGCGCGACCTTCGACCAGATGCCGAGGCCGAGCCACAGCGTGAAAATCGGAGCAAGAACGACCCGCGGCAGCGCGTTGGCCATCTTCACATAGGGATCGAATATTGCGGCGACCCGGGGCTGGCGCGCGAACCAGAAGCCGACGGCGACCCCGGCAATCGAGCCGATCGCAAAAGCAAGGATCGACTCCCACAGCGTGATCGCCAGATGCTTCCAGATCACGCCGGTTGAGAACCAGTCGACGATCTGGCTGCCGACGTCGACCGGGTTGGAAAAGAAGAACGGCGGCAGCAGCATACGGCCGAAGATCGGCACCGTGGCGAGCAACTGCCACAGCCCCAGCACGACGACGGCGACCAGCAATTGACAGACCAGAAGCGTCAGACGGGACATCGCGACCACCTATCTCCGGGTCGTCCCGGCGAACGCCGGGACCCATAACCCCCGGCGTTCATTGTTGCGGAAGGTCTCTACGCCATCGTCCAAACGATAAGGCGCGGAGTATGGGTCCCGGCGTTCCGCCGGGACGACGTGAGAAAGCTTGCTCCCGCAAGGGAAGGAGCGCGCGCTTACGGTTTTGAGAACGTCCCGATCAGGCCGGTCGCGCCCTTGGCGTGGCCATCGAGCGCCTTGATGACTTCGTCGCGTGTCATGCCTTCCTTCAGGGCCGTCGGCTCCAGATCGGTCGCGATCAGCGTGAAGGTGTAATGATGGGGCGCGCCGGGCGGCGTGCACGGTCCGAAGTAGTTCGACAGCTGCATCAGGCTCTTGCCGCCGACATATTTGTCGCTCGGCTTGGAGACCTCACCTTCGTCGAAACCGGTGACCGAAGCCGGAATGCCGTAAGCCACCCAGTGGCTGACACCTCCGGGCGGACGACCCTCCGGATCGAACATCAGGATCGCGTAGCTCTTGGTGCCCTCCGGCGGGTTCGCCCAGGACAGCGCCGGCGATACGTTCTCACCGACACAATTCGGATTGGCCTTGTTATTGCCGGCATTCTTCACTGCCAACCGCTCGCCGTCCTTGAAGCTGGGCGAAGACAGCGTGAACGCGCCTTGCGCAAGGGCATCGTGCGCCCCGCACGAGGATGCCAGCGCCAGCGTGCCGGCAAGGATCGAACCGCGTGAAAACAGACCTGAAAACATAAACGCCTCCCAGTTGGATTGTCAGTGATGCCCGAATGTGACCTCCGCCGCATCGAGATCAAGGCAAGTCACCCGTCAAGGCAAATCACCCGCCTCCCGATTGCGCGTAACCCTTCAACACCTCAGCCTTGAGAACACTCCATATCTCATGATGAAGCGAGTGAAATTCTTTTTGCAGGCGGACCTCAAAAATGTCGCGCGGGCGCGGCAGCGGCACCCGCCAGTCGCCGATGATGCGCGCGCTGGGGCCCGCCGACATGATCACGACCCGGTCGGCGAGAGCGATCGCTTCCTCGAGATCGTGGGTGACGAACAGCACCGCCTTGCGGTCGGCGTTCCACAATTCCAGCAGCAGATTGCCCATGATCTGCCGGGTCTGGGCATCGAGCGGCCCGAACGGCTCGTCCATCAGCAGGATCTTGGGATCGCGGATCAGCACTTGCGCGAGGCCAACGCGCTTGCGCTGTCCGCCCGACAGCATATGCGGATAGCGATTGCCGAACCCGCCGAGACCCACGGCATTGAGCCAGCCCTGCGCCCGTTCCAGCGCGAGACCGCGCGGCGCGCCGGATATCTCCAGCCCAATGGCGACGTTGTCGATCGCGGTCTTCCAGGGAAACAGCGCATCGGCCTGAAACAGATAACCGGCCTGCCGGTTGAGGCCGACAAGCGAAGCATCGAAGATTCGTACCGTCCCCGATACCGGCTTGAGCAGCCCGGCGGCGACATTGAGCAGGGTCGATTTTCCGCATCCGGTGGGCCCGACGATGGCGACGAACTCGCCATGCTCGATCCTGAGCGTTGCCTTTTCGACCGCGGTGTAGACGCGGTCACCGGCCAGGCGGAATGCCACCGTCGCGTCGTCCAGCGCGACCGCCGTCGACTTTGTCGTGGCCACCCGCATTCCCTCCAAGTCTGGAACATGCATTAGCGCCTGCGAAGGATAAGTTCAACGCGGCGCCGCGACGTGGTAGTGATCCTTCACCCTCCCCTGCAGGGGAGGGTAAGAGCCGCAAGCACGAGGCTGGACTGAATGCCAACCCCACCCCTGATCGCATTTGCGCATGTCGGCAAGAGCTTCGACGGCGGCCAGGGCGCGAAACCTGTTGTGGCCGTGAACGACGTCTCGCTCGACGTCGCCGAGGGCGAATTGCTCGCCATCGTCGGCGGCTCCGGCTCCGGCAAGACCACCCTGCTTCGGCTCGCGAACCGGCTGATCGAGGCCGATAGCGGCAGCATCACGATCGACGGCGAGGACGTGCGCAAGATCGATCCGATTCCGCTGCGCCGCCGCATCGGTTACGTATTCCAGAGCGGCGGGCTGTTCCCGCATATGAGCGTCGCCGACAATATCGGCATCACGCCACGACTGCTCGGCCTATCGGCGGCCGAGATCGCATCGCGGGTGGATGAGCTGCTCGACCTGGTGCGGCTCGATCGTAACCAGCATCGCGGCCGCTTGCCGCATGAATGGACGAGCCGTTCGGCGCGCTCGATCCCCTCACCCGCGATGCGCTCGGCGACGATTTTCGCGATCTCCATCGCAAGCTCGGGCTGACCACAGTTATGATTACCCATGACATGACGGAAGCGATATTGCTGGCCGACCGCGTTGCCGTGATGCGCGCAGGAACGCTGCTGGCGCAGGGCACGCCGGCGGAACTTTCCAACAGCGACGATCCTTATGTCGGTGAACTGCTGCGCACGCCGCGGCGGCAAGCCGAGCGGCTTAACGTGCTGCTGCCGCGGGATGGCGCGGCATGAGTGTTTTCTCCGATCCACGCTGGAGCGAGGCGCTGGCGCATTTGCCGGATTATCTCGGCAATCATGTGCGCGTCAGCGTGACGGCGCTGGCGCTCGGACTATTGGTCAGCCTGCCGCTGGCGATTCTCTCGCGTCATCGCCCCATTATGCGCGGCGCGCTGCTCGGGCTTGCCAGCATCGTGCAGACGGTGCCGGGCTTGGCGCTATTGGCGCTGTTCTATCCGCTGCTGCTGGCGCTGGCGGAGTTGTCGCTGGCATGGTTCGGACTTGGCTTTTCCGCTTTTGGATTCCTCCCCGCGGTGCTGGCGCTGGCGCTCTATTCCATGCTGCCGGTGCTGCGCAATACCGTCACCGGCCTGCAAGGCGTCGAGCCTGCGATCCTGGAGGCCGCGCAAGGCGTCGGCATGACGGAGCGGCAGTCGTTGTTCATGGTTGAGCTGCCGCTGGCGCTGCCGGTCATGATGGCGGGCATCCGCACCGCGGCAGTGTGGGTGATCGGCACCGCGACGCTGTCGACGCCGATCGGACAAACCAGCCTCGGCAATTACATCTTCGCCGGATTGCAGACCCAGAACTGGGTGTTCGTGCTGTTCGGTTGCCTCGCCGCCGCGGCGCTGGCGCTTGCGGTCGATCAGTTGCTGGCCTTGATCGAGATCGGCCTTCGCGAACGCAGCCGCTTGCGCGCGGCGCTCGGCGGCATCGGCATTGCGGCGCTGGTGGCGGCAACCCTGGTGCCCTCGATGGCGCGCTGGCAGTCGGGCTACATCGTCGGCGCCAAGACCTTTGCCGAACAATACGTGCTGTCGGCGCTGATCGCGCAGCGGCTGCGGGCGGCGGGATTATCGGCAAGTTCGCGCGAGGGCCTCGGCTCCAATGTGATTTTCGATGCACTCGCGTCAAACGATATCGACGTCTACGTCGATTATTCCGGCACGCTGTGGGCCAACCAGTTTCACCGCACCGACGTCAGGCCGCGGGAGGAATTGCTCGGCGAATTGAAGGCGATGCTGGCACAGCAAAAGATCACACTGCTCGGCGAACTCGGGTTCGAGAACGCCTACGCGCTGGTGATGCCCCGAAAGCGCGCCGATGCGCTCGGCGTTCACACCATCGCCGATCTCGCCGCGCATGCGGCTGGCATGTCGATGGCGGCAGACTACGAATTCTTTTCGCGCCCCGAATGGGCAGCGCTGCAAAAGGCCTATGGCATCGCGTTTCGTGCGCAGCGGCAGATGCAGCCGGACTTCATGTATGCCGCCGCAGCCTCCGGCGAGGTCGATGTGATCGCGGGCTATACCAGCGACGGGCTGATTGCGAAATACGACCTGGTGGTGCTGGACGATTCGAAACACGCGATTCCCGAAACGCGCTTCCGATCCGGCGTTGCGCCAGGTGCTGGCGCCGCTGTTCGACAAGATCGATATATCTGACATGCGCGAGGCGAACTTGCGCGCCGCCGGCGGCGACGGCGCCTCGTCGCCGGACGCCGTGGCGCGCTGGTTGTGGGAGAAGATCGGGAAGCGTTAGCGCGCGATCCCGGAGTCAGGCATCGCGCACGGTCTGAAAAGTGCGAGGCGCAGACATCGCAAACATCTGATATGCTTCCGTTGCTGGTATTATCCTCGGAATTTCCCCAATGAACAAGTCGAACGAGCCGCGAAGCCTTGGAATCATCGGAGGCCTCGGTGCCGGCGCAACGGTACATTATTATCTATCGATCGTTGAAAACTGCCGAGCCCGCAAACTTGTCCCCCGCTTGTTCATCGCTCACGCCGATGTAAACCGCGTTCTAGCGCATGTTAGAGATGGAGAGTTGGCCGACCTGGCTCAGTATCTTGCGGGTTTTGCCGACAGTCTGGCAGGTGCTGGCGCTGATATCGCGGCTATCGCTGCGATCACCCCGCACATTTGCATGGCCGAGATACAACAGCGGTCGAAGTTGCCGCTCGTCAGCCTCCTCGACGAAACCGTGCGTGACATCGACGCGCGCGGATTGCGCCGGGTCGCCCTGTTCGGAACGCGCTTTACCATCGAGGGCCGGCTCTTTGGCAAGCTTGACCACATCGACGTGGTCCAGCCCCGGCCTGAGGAGATCGATTGCGTCCACAGTACTTATATCGAGATTGTTAATGCTGGACGAGGGACCGAAGAGCACGCGGCGGTTCTTCGCAAGATTGCCAATGTTCTCTGTAAACGTGACGATGTTGAAGCGATCGTGTTGGCTGGCACCGAGCTGGCCCTGGTATTCAACGAAAATAACACCGACTTTCCGGCAATCGACTGCGCACGGGTGCACATAGACGGAATCATGCGGGAGATAATTGGTTGATGAGATCGAGAGCTTCCGTGCGGCGACGCTTTTGGCAATTAGCGTCGATTTCCGATTGTCCGCCGTACGTCGCGCGCTGGTTATGGAAAAAATCGGGAAGCGTTAGAGCGGCGGGGAGTTTGGAGCGGCGGTCGCGTGCTATGAATATTGGCGCTCTAACTTCATCCACGGAAGCAAAAAATTATCCATGGCATTTGTCGATCCCGCCCGCCCCCGCATTCTCTGCGCGATATCGCTGGCTGTGGCGCTATGCGCGCTTGCAGCCTCGCCACGTCAAGCCCGCGCGGAGACCGGCTATCCGGACAAGGCGGTGCGCATCGTTCTGCCGTTTGCGGCCGGCGGCGTTGCCGATATCACGGCGCGCGTCGTTGCGGAAAAACTCGGCGACAGGCTGGGACAGCGCTTTTATGTCGAGAACCAGGCCGGCGCCGGCGGCATATCGGCGGCGCGAACGGTGATCTCATCTGCGCCCGACGGCTATACCCTGGCGCTGCTGTCCAACGGGACCGCGGTCAGCGTCTCCCTGTTCAAGAAGCTTCCGTTCGATCCCTTGCGGGATTTCGAGCCGATCTCGAGTCTGGGATTTTTCGATTTCGTGTTTGCGACCGGCGCCGGCTCGGAATTCAAGACGCTTGCAGAATTTATCGCCGCGGCAAAAGCCAGGCCCGGCGCGCTCAATGTCGGGACCATCAATATTGGCAGCACCCAGAACCTGTCGGCCGAGTTGTTCAAGACCGCGGCCGGCATCGATTTCACCATCATCCCCTATCGGGCAACACCCGAGATCCAGGTCGCGCTGCTGCAAGGCGATATTGCCCTCATGATCGACAGCTACTCGTCGATGAGGGGCAACCTTGCCGACAACAAGTTCCGGGCGCTGGCATCGTCGGGTCCGGTGCGCTCGGAAAGTACGCCCGATGTTGCGACGCTGCGCGAAAGCGGCGTTGCCGATTACGAGGTGGTCTCCTGGAACGCGCTGTTTGCGCCTGCCGGCACGCCGCCGGAGATCGTGACCAAGCTCAATGGCGCGCTGCGGGATATACTCGCCGACGCGGAGGTCAAAAAACGGCTGATCGAACTTGGCATCGAGGCCAAGGCGAGCACGCCGCAGGAAATTTCAGCCCGGCTCAAATCCGACATCGACAAGTGGCAGAAGGTGATCGAGAAGGCCGGAATTCAAAAGCAGTAGCCACGTTGCCTTCGCGAGGCACCCGATCCAGATCTGGAGATTGCATGCGATGACCGAGATGCCGACCAACCCGAAGCGCTGGCATGTGGGCCTCGTCGGCTATGGCGAAGTGGGCCGCATTCTTGCCGAAGACCTGCGCAAGCAGGACGTTAGGATCACCGCCTATGACCTCAAGCTCGGCAACAGCCAGGCCGGGCCGTTGCGCGATCACGCCTCGGTGCAGGGGGTCGCGCTGGCGGCTTCCCATGCCGATCTCGCAGCAAAGGCCGACTTCATCGTTTCCGCGGTCACGGCTAGCCAGGCCGTAGCGGTCGCGCAGGCTTGCGCGCCGGCGGTAAAGAAAGGCGCCTGGTTCCTCGACTTCAATTCGGCGTCGCCGGGCGCCAAGCGTCGCGCGGCCGAGCTGATCGACGGCAGCGGCGGCCGCTATGTCGAAGGCGCGGTCATGACGTCGATCCCGCCCTACCGCATCAAGGTGCCCTTGCTGCTTGGCGGCGCCGGTGCCGAGGAACTGGCGCCGTTGCTGGTGGCATTGGGCTTCGACGCCAAGGTGGCGAGCAAAGAACTGGGCGTCGCCTCGGCCGTCAAGATGTGCCGCAGCGTGATGATCAAGGGCCTCGAGGCGATGGTGATCGAGAGTTTCACCACCGCGCGGGCCTATGGCGTCGAGGACGCGGTGCTGGCGTCGCTCAAGGAAACCTATCCCGGCATCGACTGGGAGAAACAAGGCGCCTACTTCTTCCAGCGTGTGATCGAGCATGGCCGGCGCCGCAGCGAGGAAGTTCGTGAGGTGGCCGAAACCGTGCGCGAGATCGGCCTCACGCCGTGGTCGGCCCAAGGCACGGCCGAACGCCAGGCATGGGTGGCCGACCTTGCCGATGATGGCCTGTTCGGCGCGAAAGGCACGGCGGCGTTTGCCCGCAGCCCGGACTGGCGCACCGAGGCCGACCGCATCCTCGCCGCGATCAAGCAGCCCAAGAAACTCACCTAAGAACCGAGCGACCAAAGCCCATGGAATTCCAGAAGACTCCAGGCTGGCTGGACTGGTATGCCGGCCCCTCGAAGCCCCGATTCAAGCTGCCGGCTGGTGCTGTGGACGCGCACTGCCATGTTTTCGGCCCGGGAGCCGAATTCCCCTACGCGGCCGAGCGCAAATACACGCCCTGCGATGCTTCAAGGCGGCAATTATTTGCCCTGCGCGATCATCTTGGCTTCGCGCGCAACGTCATCGTGCAGGCCACCTGTCACGGCGCCGACAACCGCGCGATGGTCGATGCGCTCGAGCATTCCGATGGCAAGGCGCGCGGCATTGCGACGGTCCGGCGAGACGTCAGCGATGCCGAGTTCAAGGCGATGCATGAGGCGGGCGTGCGCGGAGTACGCTTCAACTTCGTCAAGCGCCTCGTTGATTTCACACCGAAAAACGAATTGACGGAGATCGCCGGCCGCATCGCAAAACTCGGCTGGCATGTCGTGATCTATTTCGAACAGGCCGACCTAGCGGAGCTGTGGGACTTCTTTACCGCGCTGCCAACCATCATCGTCGTCGACCACATGGGCCGGCCCGATGTCAGTAAATCGGTCGAGGGGCCCGAGTTCGAGCTGTTTGTGAAGTTCATGGGGCAGCACGCGAACGTCTGGTCCAAAGTCAGTTGCCCGGAACGGCTGTCGGTTTCGGGGCCGCCGGCGCGCAACGGCGAGCAAAACCCCTACCGCGACGTGATCCCGTTCGCCCGGCGCATCGTCGAGACGTTTCCCGATCGCGTGCTCTGGGGCACCGACTGGCCGCATCCCAATCTCAGGGATCACATGCCCGACGACGGCCTGCTGGTTGACTTCATCCCGCACATCGCGGCCACGCCCGAACTGCAGCGCAAGCTGTTGGTCGACAACCCGATGCGGCTTTATTGGCGGGAAAAATCCTGAAAAAGGCGAATGCGATCGCCGGAATTGGTCGGGCGGCCACGTTCGCGCGTTCGCGACTGAGGTCCGGCGCATCCGCGCGCCCTCGACGGCCGGCAGCCTGCAGTCGGCGTCACCCGTTCGGTGGAGACCGAATGCAATACATGAAGTGCCGCAAGAACGTACGATCAGCCTGCCAGATGCTCTGATGTTCTACATCATGCTTGGCATTTCAGCTCACAATCCTTCGATCGGATGTCGCGCCGCCAGCCGCGAACTGCCCTTGATGCCGAGGCTCGCCGCAGGGTGAGTCGCAAGACTTCAACATGCACGACAAGGGCAGCGATGGTGAACGCGTTCGCGATCAGGCAAGCCGGGGCGCGGGCACGCGCAGCGATGGGATCGGCGTGATGCCTGCTCGGCACGCGGCGGCACTTCGCGAGGACAGCCCTCGAGCGAGCGGATCCCGTCTCGCGTTCACGACGCCGACGCCCGGCGTCGGACTTCCCGCAGGAGAGATCAATGTGCTGGAGTGGTGAGGCATCGGCAGTGCTCGCAACGGCGGGGCTCGGCACGACCGCCTATGCGGCCTACCGCAGGGAGCCGGCTGCAATATGGATGCCTCTGGGCTATTTCTCGCTGATGGAGCTGCTGCAGGCCTTCACCTACTCGGTCATCGATCAGTGTAGCCTGCCATCCAATCAGATCGCGACCCTGCTCGGCTATCTGCACATCGCCTTCCAGCCGTTCTTCATTAATGCAGTGTCGATGCATTTCATTCCGGACCAGGCGCGGGCGCGGATTGCGCCGGTCGTCTATTCGTTGTGCTTCGTGTCCGCCGTTTTCATGCTGCTGCAACTCTATCCATTCGCCTGGGCCGGCCATTGCGATCCCTCCACGCCGTTGTGCGGCACTCGCCTTTGCTCAGTGCACGGCAACTGGCACATCGCCTGGCAGGTTCCCACCAACGGTATGTGCAACAGCTTTGCCGACAGGTTCTGGCACGGCTTTCCAAGCTATGTCATCGCCGGAATGCTCCTGCCGATACTGTACGGGTCGTGGCGGATGACGCTTTTTCACCTCATGCTCGGCCCGTGGCTGGCGGCGCTGACCACGGACAACATCACCGAATGGCCCGCTGTGTGGTGCCTGCTCTCGATCGGCTTGCTGACGATTGCGGTCAAGACTCCGATCCGCCGCGTCCTGTATGTGCGGCAGTGGTGGCTGTGGCCGCGGTCCTGGCGTTCGAATGCGGCGTCGGCGCGCGGCGACGCCGACATCTCGGCCCAACGAGCGGCGCGCCTCGGTCCCGTGCAGGGCATGCCACCGGGCACGGGCTGAAACGGGACGCCGGCGGCCTGATCGCTTGTCCTCGTGACCGTTCATCGCGGCCGGCCTCCACCGATCGGGCGTCGCCAGGCGCCTCGACGCGTGATCTGCCGCCGCCGGGCAACCCTGCGGTCAAGCCGTGGCTTGCGGCCGCGACCCCTGGACCAGCTTCGAAGACGGTCCGGCAGGCTGCCGGACCTTTTTCGTAAGATGTTATGGTCGATGGTTTTGGTGCGCTGGAATCGACAAGAATGCATCACTGGCGGCCAATCGCCAGACGGTCGTCCTAGTAGAGGGGGATCCAGGCGATGCCGCACGGGCCGTTGCAGCGGGCGCAGTGAGCCGGCTGGTCGAAGGTGTTGGCCAGTTCCCATTCCTGCGATTCGTTGCTCCACTGGGCTGTCGCTTGAGCGATGATGTCGTCTGACTGGCAGTTCGCGCAGACCGGCGTTGAGCGTGTCGCGCGTGTGGCCCGCGCCGCCCGCGTCGCCGCCCGCCGGTTGGCGATCTGGGCTGGCTCCTGGTGCGAACTAAACGGATTGAGAAGCGAAGCGTGTGTCATGTTATTCCCCATTTATTCCCCTTCGAAGGTGCATGGGATCCAGCAGGTGATGTGCTCCACAGTTTAACTGTGATTCGCGGGCCATCTTATGGCCGCGGGATGACATCGTTTGCCGTGGTCAAGCCGGATCCGGCCTTCGTCTCGCCCCGAACTTAGCGTCGCAAAATGATTCGGTCTTCCTCGCTTCTCGTTTCGCTGTGGATTGTGTCGAAACAGGTTGAGGGGATGGGAGTCGGGCGGGTAATCCCGGAAACAACGAAACGTCGCGGAATAGCGCCGGGGAAGGCGGCGGTTCCCCTGACGCGGGCCAGCCCTACAATCCGCGCACCAGGCCGGCGTCGATCAGGAGCCGGTTGAAGCGCCGCGCTTCCGCACCGTTCTTGCAGGCATAGAACCGGCCCTTGCAGCGCAGCATGATGCTCTTCTGCTCCTCGAACGACGGATCGAGCGGGATGCCCGCGGCTTCCTGGATCACGATCGGGATATAGGCCGCATCGAGGGTTTCGAGCGCCGACGACAGATCGGCCGGTCGGAAATTGATCCCATCGAGCGCATAGTAAGTCGAGAAGTAACGCCGATCCGCGGTCATCAGGCGTTGCGTCAGCAATTTCCGGTCGATGCCAGGCTCAAGCAATTTCTGCGAGATGGCCGGTTGATGATCGCCGAAACGCAAGACCAGAAACGATTGATCCGGATAGTCGCGCGCCAGCCGTGCGGTGAACTCGCGGTAGTCCTTCGCCGTCACGGTTTGGCGACGAATGTATTCGTCGGTCTCCGCCGTATTTCCCAGCGGAGTCCAGTCCGGCGTCAGATCGGGCCGGTAGACGTTCCACCAGGGAAAATGGTTGGCCGTGAGATACACGAACATGAAGATCGGCGACTGCGGCTCACTCGCAAATACCTTCAAGGCCTGGTCGAAATAGAACTTGTCGGGCTGCCTGTCCTCATCGACGCCCATGTCCGCCATGTCGATGAACTGGCCGACGCCGGTTCCCTTCTGGAAGGTGCGCGCACCGAGAAAGCCTCCATAGGTCGGATAGAGCGAGAAGGTCTTGTATCCGCAGCGCTGCAGCGCTCGCGGCAGTCCGCGCGTGACACGGCCCGCGGTGATTCTTGTGACGTAAAACTTCAGGTCGCCGAACGATCGCGCCGACATGCCGGTCAGGACATTCAATTCGCTGTACCATGTCGGACCGCCGGTCGCCTCCACCGTCAGGGTCCGCCGCGTGCCATCACTGGACTTGAAGTAGTCGGAGTACCCTGGCGGCACCTTGACGCCGGGCGCGGCGGTAATGTCGAAGCTCGACTCGTCGAGCAGCAAGATGATATGCGGCCGCCTTGCGGTGGTGTCGCATTTCTCGCCGGGCGGCAGCGCCGGCCAGCTGGCGGCGTGTGCCCCCGAGGCCAGGCGAAGCGGGCCGCTCGCAGGTGGATCGGCCTCTATCCATCCTGTCGCAGCCAGCCGCGACAGCGCCACCACACCCGAGCGCGCGAGACTGGAAATATGATTGACGCCCTGGAACGGCTCCCACGGTTGCTCGGGCGCCGCGACCGACATTGCCGACATCAACACGGTTGTTGCGGCAAGAATCGCCAACGGAAGGCGGCGACCTGCGCGAAACGGATCGGAGCGCCAGATCAGCCATAACACCGGAACTGCAAGGACCCCCGCCACGATCAACTGCGTCCGCAACCGCGGAAACACCGAGAGCAGGAACGAAAACGTGTCGCGATCGATGATCAGGAAATCGAGGAATGTCAGCGTTAGCTGCAAAATCTCGAACTTGAAGCGCGACAGCGCGATCAACAGCGCCACCAGGCTCAGCGCAAGCGCCGCTGACACGCCGGGCCGCGGCAGCACGAGCAGGAAGAGGCAATTCGCAAAGACCCACGCCAGCAGGGACAGCGTGATCGCAAAAGGTCCGTGTTCCGTGGCGAGCAGGACAGCCAACGCCGCAAGATGCAACATGGCGACCAGCCCGGCACCGGCATAGAACCGGACGCCGCGCGATGCTGCACCGCCGGTCCGGTTTGTTCGAGGTTCGACGGAGGCTGGTATTTTGGCCTCCCCTTGCTGCTAGAGGTTTTTTACGAAACCGGCGTCGATCAAGAGCCTGTTGAAGCGCCGCGCTTCCGCACCGTCCTTGCAGGCATAGAACAGGCCCTTGCAGCGCAGCATGATGCTTTTCTGCTCTTCGAACGACGGGTCGAGCGGGATGCCCGCGGCTTCCTGGATCACCAACGGCAGATAGGGCCCGTCGATGGTGTCCATCACGGCGGGACTCTGGACCGGCTCGAAGTTGATCGCATCGATCGCGTAATAGGTCGCGTAATAGCGCGGGTCGTAATTCTCCAGCTTCTTGCCGACACCGGCTTCATCGAGGCCGGGATCGAGCACGTGCGGCGAGAATTCCGGCTGGTGGTCGCCATAGCGCACGATCAGGAACGGCTGCGCCGGAAATTTCTTTTTAAGCCCGGCGATGAACGCACCGTAATCGTCGGCGCTCATCGCCTGACGTCGCAGATACTCGTCGACAATGGGTTCGTTGCCGGGCTTGCGCCAGAACGGCATCAGGTCGGGGCGAAACCGGGTCTCCCAGGGAAAATGATTGGCGGCGAGATAGACGAACATGAACTGCGGCGTGGTCGGCGGCGCCTGCGACATCAGCTGCAAGGCTTTGTCGTAGAAGAAGCCGTCGGGTTCGACGTCCTTGGCGCCAAGATCGCGCGCGTCGTAGAAATGCTGGATACCGGTGGTGGTCTGGAAACTGCGCGCGCTCATGAACGCGCCGTAGGCCGGATAGAGCGAGGTCGTGTCGTAGCCGCAGCGGCGCAGCGCCAACGGCAGTCCGCGCTCGACGCGGCCTGACGCGATGCGGGTCACGAAATAGGAAAACCGGCCGAACGAACGCGACGAGAGCCCGGCGAGCACGTTGTATTCGGTGAACCAGCTCGGACCGCCATTGCTCTCGGCCAGGAATTTGCGTTCCTTGCCGTCGAACGATTTGAAATGGCTGCCATAGCCCGCCGTCACCTTGATGCCAGCGGCCTGACGAATGTCGAAGCTGGATTCGTCGTGGATCATGATGATGTGCGGCCGCCGCCCGACCGGATGGCAGGAATCCAGCAGCGGCACCTTCAGACGCTCGGCGGCGACCGCGTCGGATTCCATGAAACCGTATTTGATGAAATCCGACACGGCCGTGACGCCGGAGCGGGAGAACTTCGACAGATAGCCGTCGTCGTAATAGCCGCGCCAGGCTTCATCCGGCCACGCAAAGGAATATCCGACCAGTGCGGCAAGACACGCCAGCTTGCAGGCCACCGCCGGCAACCGCCGGATGCGGAACGGATCGAGCCACCAAAGCGCGTACATCGAGGGGATGATGACGAGCGCGGCGCCGATTACCGACCAGCGCAGATTGGGGAAGATCGTAAACAGGAAGGCCGCGGTGTCGCGGTCGATCACCATCAGGTCGACGAAGTTCGCCGTCATCTGCACGATGTCGTGCTTGAGCCGCGACAGCAGGATCAGCACCACCACCAGCGTCAGCGACAGCGCGCCCGACAATGCGGGACGCCGCAACAGCGCGATCCAGAAGAAGTTCAGGATTCCCCATGACATCAGAAAGCCGGCGCGCGAACTGAAGTCGACTTCGGTCTGAAACATGACGGCCAGCGCCGCCAGATGCGGCGCCGCGACGGCAAGCAGCCGCCAGATGCCGATCGCGGCCAGACCTGTAGCGGCGACGGAAGCGGTCGGACCTGGATTTGGTGCGGGCGCCATGGGTGGAACGCAACTACACCCGGCACTGCCTTTGGGCCTTTGCTGGAAACGACCAGGAGACGCATGACGCAGCCGGAGCCTGCGGCATGTCATGAAAATGTAATTGAACGGTCATGAACACGCAATGAATTTGCCGAATTCGGAGCGCGCGACGAAGGCGTCCCCCGGGCATTAACGCTTTAACCGCCGGAAGGTCAGTCCGGACGTCTGGCAATGCCCGCGATGAACAGATCGAGGATCGCCTCGGCGGTGCGCTCCGCTTCGGCTTCGGCGACACCCCAGCGCGGAAAATGACCGTCGATGTTCATCCGGGCAAAGCCGTAAACCAAAGCGCGGCCGGCAATCTGGACCCGGTTCAGGTCGGGGACGCGCAACTGGCCTTTGGCGGACGCATCCGCCAGCGCCTGCTCGGTCATGCCGATCAGCTCGGCGTTGTCCCGTGACAGCTCGGTTGCCTTGCCGTGGTCGAAAAACCGGCCGTTCGAGATGATCTCGAAATGGGCCGGGTTACGCATCGCCCAGCGCAAATAGGCCATCCCAAGGGCCCGAAACCGCGCCAGCGGGTCACC
>WNGH01002697.1_pt1 | contig 18216 bp, 13 predicted proteins | sample 5400631 | NCBI WGS metagenome assembly WNGH01 (sample SAMN13153373, study PRJNA577476) | soil metagenome | isolation source: 115 cm soil or saprolite under Garry oak tree replicate 1 | place: USA:California | collected 2016-06-15
TACGGCGACAGCTTCCCGGCGCGCGGCCCCTCTAGCGGCCACCACGGCGGCGGCTACCCGCCCGCCGACGATCCGCTCGGCGGCGACTACAACACCGGGACCGGCTACGACGACGATTACCGCACCGGGCCCGGCTACCCCGGGGAGCAGGACTACCCGGCGGAGCAGGGTTATTCCGGCGGCACCAGCTATCCGGGCACGGACTACCCGGCGGACCCCGGCTACCCCGGGCAGGGCTATGCCGGCGACGACGGCTACGCGGGCCAGGGCGGCTACGCCGATGAGCCCGGTTACCCGGGCCATGGCGGCTACCCCGCCGTGCCGGAGGACGGCTACCCCGGCGGCGGCGACACCGGCTACCAGCCCGCCGATGACTACCGTGACCAGCCACAACCACAGCGCGACCGGTACGGCCGGGTGCTCAGTGAAGACCCCGCTGATCATGGGTATGGTGACCGCGGGGGCTGGTACGGCGACGTGGACGAGGGCCAGGCCTGGGGGGATGACGAGTACAGCGACGGCGTCCTGCCCGGGGTCAGCGAGGATACGGACTTCCGGCGTGCCCGCGGGCGCGGGCCGGCCGGGGATCGCGCGCCCCGCGAACGCGGCGGCCGCAGGCCACCGCCCAGCCGGCCGCGCGGCAAGCCGCCCAAGCGCAAGAGCGCCATGCGCCGGGCCGCGCCGTGGATCGCGCTTACCGTCCTGGCGATCGTGATCGGCGTCGCCGGCGGCGGCTTCTTCTACGTCTGGCACAACTACCTGCACCCGCCGGACTACACCGGCGCGGGCACCGGCAACGTCACGGTCCATATCAAGTCCGGCGAAACCGCCACCATGGTCGGCCAGCAACTGGTGAACCAGGGCGTGGTCGCCAGCGTGCGGGCCTTTTCCAACGCGGCGAAGTCCAGCGGCCACGGCAGCGCCCTCGAGCCGGGCTACTACCGGCTGCACAAGCACATGTCCGCCGCGCTGGCGTTCGCGCTGCTGCTGAAGCCCTCCTCCCGGATCGTGCTCAAGGCGGTGATCCCTGAAGGGCAGCGGCTGTCCGAGGTCACCGCGACCCTCGGGAAGGTCACCGGGAACCTGAAGGGCTACCAGCAGGCGATCAAGGACGTCTCGGCCCTGGGCCTGCCCTCCTACGCCAAGGGCAACCCGGAGGGCTATCTGTTCCCGGCCACCTACACCATCCAGCCCGGCACCCAGCCGATCCAGGTGCTGCGGGCCATGGTGCTGCGGTTCAACCAGGAGGCGCAGAGCGTCAAGCTCCCCGCGGTGGCGGCCCACGACCAGATCACCGAGGGTGACGCGATCATCGTCGCCAGCCTGATCCAGGCCGAGGGCAAGCGCCCGCAGGACCTGGCGAAGATCGCCCGGGTGATCTACAACCGGCTGAACGCCAAGATGAACCTGCAGCTCGACACCACCGTGCTGTACGCCAGGCACTCCCGGGCCGCCGACGTCACGGTCGCGCAGACCCAGAACACCAGGTCGCCGTACAACACCTACCTGCACCTGGGGCTGCCCCCCGGGCCGATCGACAGCCCCGGCGATGCCGCTATCCAAGCCGCGCTGCACCCGGCACCGACAAGCGACGACTGGCTGTACTTCCTCACCGTCAACCCGAAGACCGGGCTGACCAAGTTCACCAACAGCTTCACGGTGTTCCAGACCTTCCAGCAGGAGCTGGCCCACTACATAAGCTCCTCCGGGTGAGAGCCGCGGTTCTTGGCGCGCCCATCGCGCATTCGCTGTCACCGGTGCTGCACCGGGCCGCCTACCAGGCGCTCGGCCTGGCCGGCTGGTCCTACGAGGCGATCGAGTGCGACGAAACGCGGCTGCCCGCCGTGCTGGACGCCTGCGGGCCGGGCTGGGCCGGGCTGTCGCTGACCATGCCGCTCAAGCGCGCCGTGCTGCCGCTGCTCGATGAGACCGAGCCGTTGGCGCGCGAGGTGGGCGCCGCGAACACCGTGGTGTTCCGCGGCGGCCGCCGTCACGGGCACAACACCGATGTGCCCGGCATGATCGCCGCGCTCGCCGAGGCCGGCGTCACCGGCCCGCCGGACCCGGCCCCCGGGCGGCCGGCGGTGCTGATCCTCGGCGCCGGCGCCACCGCCTGCTCCGCGCTGGCCGCCGCGCGCGGCCTGGGCGCGCCGCGGGTGACCGTGGCGGTCCGCGACCCGGACCGCGCCCGGGACCTGCTGGCCGCCGCCGCGCGGCTCGGCGTCACGGTCACCCTCACCGGCTTCGGCGATCCCGCGGTCACCGCTCCCGGCGTCGTCATCTCGACCGTCCCCGCCGGTGCCGCGGATATTTATGCAGGACGAATTGCCCGTGGCCACCTGGTCCCGCGCCATCTCCTCGACGTGGTCTACCACCCCTGGCCGACCGCCCTGGCCGAGGCCGCCCGCAAGGCTGACATCCCCGTGGCAGGCGGCCTCGCCCTGCTCCTGCACCAGGCCGCCGGCCAGGTCACCCTGATGACCGGCAAACCGGCCCCGCTGCCCGCCATGCGCCAAGCCGGCGAATCCGCCCTAAGCCGCTAACCCTCTCTCGCTTCTCGCCACTCTCTCTGGCTGGGGACCTGGCTGGACATGGCGTGTGGTTGACGCGGTGCCAGGGTTTCTTGCCAGCGCACGTGGTGGCTGATGTCTACTGAGGCAAAGGTTCCTCCCACCCCGCAATGGCCAGCCCCGGGGGAAGGAGTGCATGGCGACCGCGGAATACCTGGTTACGCCGGATTGCTGTTAACCTTGCCTGACGACCAGCCGGGTAACACCGTGCAGGCGCGTAAGCGGAGGACCACCTCCCACCTGGCCGGCCACCGGGTCGGCGGGTACGCCCGCCAGGGTCCTGGCGGGCAGGCCGGATGCGGCGGATCCGGTGTCGTGCGACAGCGCGGTGCCAGGGGCCGTGGCGTTCCGGGTCTGTGTGCGCGTGCCGCCCCTCGGGTCGGCCACGGACACGGGAAGGGTGGGCTCCGCGTGCGCGGCATGCGGGGCCTTTTGCGTATGGCGGCAAGCCTGCGGGGGAGGTATCACCGGCGGGTCGGCCGTCTCTGCCGGCGCGGGGGCGGGACAACAGGAGAGCCAAGGAGGTCACATCAGCGTCGAACCACGCATTAACGAGCGCATCAGGGTTCCCGAAGTCAGGCTTGTCGGCCCGGCCGGCGAGCAGGTGGGAATCGTAAGCATCAACGATGCGCTCCGGCTGGCCCAGGAAGCCGACCTCGACCTGGTCGAGGTGGCACCCACAGCCCGGCCGCCGGTCTGCAAGCTCATGGACTACGGAAAGTTCAAGTACGAGTCCGCGCTCAAGGCCAGGGAATCGCGCAAGAACCAGGCACAAACGATCATCAAGGAGATCAAGCTCCGGCCGAAGATCGATCCGCACGACTACGGGACGAAGAAGAGCCACGTCGAGCGGTTCCTGCGGCAGGGAGACAAGGTCAAGGTGACGATCATGTTCCGCGGGCGTGAGCAGTCCCGGCCGGAACTCGGCTTCCGGCTGCTCCAGCGCCTCGCCGGCGACGTCGAGGAACTGGGTTTCGTGGAATCGCAGCCCCGGCAGGACGGCCGCAACATGATCATGGTGATCGGGCCGCACCGGAGGAAGAGCGAGGCCCGTAGCGAGGCCCGCGCCGAGCGGGCGGTCCGCGACGCTCAGCACCCCGAGCGTGCGGTTTCGCGGTCACGCGCCGCCGACGCGGCCAACGCGGCCAGCGCGGCCGTGCGGGACGCGGACGCGGGCGAGCAACCTGCTGGGGCAAGCGAGCCGGCCGAGGCCGCGAGCGCCACGGAGGCCGCGAGCGCCACCGAGGCCGCGAGCGCCACCGAGGCCGCGAGCGCCACCGAGGCCGCGAGCGCCACCGAGGCCCGGAAGACGACTGGGGATGCACAGCCCCGGCCGGCCTCGGCGGCCCGGGCGGGCGCCGCACGGGTGGCGGCCGCGCCGAAGGCCAGCGCCAGGGGCTGAGCCGCCCTGGCCCACCAGGCAGTGCGCCCGAGCAGGCCACTGCCAGGTAGGTCACTGTCGGCAGGCCGCTACTGCCAGCGATGGCTGGGCCAGCAGCCCGGCCGGCCGCATGAGTAGCGGCCGGTGCGGCGGGCAGCCGGGCCGCGATGAGGACAGCAGGTCCGCGGTAACGCGGATGGACGATGGGAAGGCAACGCAGGCGAACGGCGGGAACCCCGCCGAGCGCGACACGCACGGTGAAGCCGCGCCGCAGGCGCGCAGGAGACGAAAGACGACGGCGAGCATGCCAAAGATGAAGACGCACAGCGGGGCGAACAAGCGCTTCCGGCTGACCGGTACCGGAAAGGTGCTGCGCCGTCGCGCGAACCGCAAGCACCTGTTCGAGCACAAGTCGAGCAGGGTCACCCGGCGGCTGGCTGGCGAAGTGACGCTCGCCCCCGCGGACGCCAAGAAGATCAAGAAGTTGCTGGCTAAGTAGCCCAGCCCGCCTCCAGGGAGTAAAAGTGGCACGCGTGAAGCGGGCGGTCAACGCCCACAAGAAGCGCAGGGTGGTGCTTGAGCGGGCCAGCGGGTACCGCGGCCAGCGGTCTCGGATGTACCGCAAGGCCAAGGAGCAGATGCTCCACTCGATGACCTACGCCTATACGGGCCGCAAGGACCGCAAGGGCGCGTTCCGCCGGCTGTGGATCCAGCGCATCAACGCTGCCGCGCGGGCGGACGGAATCACCTACAACCGGTTCATCCAGGGCCTGAAGGCCGCCGGTGTCGACGTGGACCGGCGGATGCTCGCCGAACTCGCCGTGTCGGACCCGGCCGCGTTCTCCGGGCTGGTCAAGGTGGCGAAGGACGCGCTGCCGGAACCGATCGCCGACGCCGCTGCCTGAGGGCAGCACCGCCGTGGGTGAGCCGGATGGCTGAGCTCTCCGGTCCGGAGCTGACCAGCATCCGCTCACCCAGGGTGAAGGCTGCCCGGCAGCTCGGCAAGCGGGCACTGCGGCTGCGGGCCAGGTCGTTCCTGGCCGAGGGCCCCCAGGCGGTGGGCGAGGCGCTCGCCCGCGACGGTGTGGTGACCGAGTTGTTCCTCACCGCCGCGGCCCGGTCCCGGCACGGCGGGCTGGCCGCGCGGGCCGGCCGCCAGGGTGCCCCGGTGCACGTGGTGAGCGGCGAGGTCATGGCCGAGCTCGCGCAGACCGTCACGCCTCAGGGCGTCCTCGCCGTCTGCCGGTTCGTGGACGTGCCACTGCCCGCGCTCGCCAGCGCCGCGCCGCGGCTGGCGGCCGTCCTCGCCAACGTCAGGGACCCGGGCAACGCGGGCACGGTGCTGCGCACCGCGGACGCGGCCGGGGCGGGCGGTGTCGTCTTCTCCGACGCCTCGGTCGATCCGTACAACAGCAAGTGCGTGCGCGCGTCCGCGGGCAGCATCTTCCACCTGGACGTGGTGCTCGGCGGCCCGGTGGCGGACACGGTCGGCCGGCTCCGCGCGGCGGGCCTGCGGGTGCTCGCGGCGGACGGGCGGACCGGCCAGCCGCTGGACCAGGTGGAACCACGGGGAGTGCTCGGCGAGCCGACGGCCTGGCTGTTCGGCAACGAGGCATGGGGCCTGCCGGACGACATCCTGGCGCTGGCCGACGAAACTGTCGCCGTGCCGATATATGGGCGGGCAGAGAGCCTTAACCTGGCCGCCGCCGCCGCGGTGTGCCTGTACGCCTCGGCCCGGGCACAGCGCAGTAACGCGGGAGGGGGCTGCCATGCGGCACCCGCAACGCGCTAGAGTCTGATCACATTGCGTCATGAAGAGCGCCTGGTGAGGGTGCGCCGCGACCGCGGCGGTGCCCGCGCCGGACGCTCCGAGCCAGGTGGCCGGCGGGGGTGGGCCACGTGAAGCCAGCGGCCGGGTTGGGGGACCGGGCCACGACAGGCGGCACATGCCGGACGGAGGCAGGGACGCGCGTGAACGGGCATGCGGTGCCCGGGGACAGGCCGCTGGATCAGAGTCCGGCAGCCTTGCTGTCGGCTGCCCTGAGCCTGGGAAGGGCGGCGGCGGACCACCCCGTCCCGGCGCCGGGCCCGGTCCTGATCAGCTCGATGGTGTGTGCCGACGAACTTCCCGACGGCCTGGTCATCGCCGATCACGCCGGCCGGGTCACGGTGTTCAACCGCGCCGCCGCCCGGCTGACCGGGCAGCCGGTCCGGGCCGCGATCGGCGCGGACGTGCGGCAGATCCTGCCGCTGCGTGACGCCGACGGGCGATCCTGGTGGGCCTGTGCCGACCCGTACGGCGGGCTGTCCATCCGCAGCCGGCACCCCGAGATGCCGCTCTTCCTCGCCGACGGGACCGAGCTGATGGTCACCGTGTCGTACGTGCGGGCGCCGCGCTGGGCCACACTGCAACAGCGCCACCCCGGCCATCCGGCGCCCGCCGCGGGCGAGGTGCAGCGGCTGGTGATCATGCTGCGCGGGGCCCAGCAGCGGGCCCGCCTGGAGCGCAGCCGCGCCGACCTGGTGTCCACCGTGGCCCACGAGCTGCGCTCCCCGCTGACCAGCGTGAAGGGCTTCACCGCCACGCTGCTGGCGAAATGGGGCCGGTTCACCGACGACCAGAAGAAAGTGATGCTGGAGACCGTCAACGCCGACGCGGACCGGGTCACCAGGCTCATCACCGAACTGCTTGACGTGTCGCGGATCGAGTCGGGCCGGATGGAGGTCCACCGGCAGCTCGTCAGCGTCCCGGAGCGGGTGGAGAAGCTCGTCGCCGGCCGGGTGGCGGCCGGCGACCCGGCCGACCGGTACCGGGTGGTGATCTCCGACCGGCTCCCCGAGACCTGGCTCGACGCGGACAAGGTCGACCAGATCCTCGGGAACCTTATTGAGAATGCCGTCCGGCACGGTGCTGGTACCGTAACTGTCGTGGTGGAGCCGCTGGAAGCCGCTGGAGCCCGCGCCGTCGTCGGCGCGGGCGGGGGCATCGCGGTCTCGGTGCGGGACGAGGGTGACGGCGTCGCGCCGGAACTCGTGCCGCGGGTCTTCCGTCAGTTCTGGCGGGCCAAGCGCCGCGGCGGCGCCGGACTCGGCCTCTACATCGTCAAGGGGCTGGTCGAGGCGCACGGCGGCGCGATCACCGTGCAGCGGGCCCCGGAGGGCGGCGCCGAGTTCCGATTTACCATGCCCGCCAGCCAGCCCGAGTACGGATAAGCCTCACTAGCGGGGCTCCCCGGGACAAGGGCAGGCAGGCGGGCTACAGTCGCACGCGCCTGCGTATGGCACAAATTCCGCTTTGCCATGCGACCTACCGATACCTGACAAGCAGAGCCCGTGAGGGATGGCGAACCGCATGTCCGCACCGAACAAGCAATACGACCCGGTGGAGGTGACCGCGCTGTCTCCGGAAGAGGTCGCCGCCGCGCTGAAGGAGGCGCTCGCCGGCATCGCCGGGGCGCGCACACTCGATGGGCTGAAGGCCGCCCGGCTGGCGCACGCCGGGGACCGGTCGCCGCTCGCCCTCGCCAACGCCGAGATCGGGGCGCTGCCGCCGCAGGCCAGGGCGGAGGCCGGCCAGCGGGTCGGCGCCGCCCGCCGCGAGGTCCGGCAGGCGCTCGACGCCCGGCAGGCCGAACTCGAGGCCGAGCGCGACCAGCGGGTGCTGGTCGAGGAGACCGTCGATGTGACCCTGCCCTGGGACCGGCGCCCGGCCGGGGCCAGGCACCCGGTGACCACCGTGGGCGAACGGCTCGCCGACGTGTTCGTGGGCATGGGGTACGAGATCGCCGAGGGGCCCGAGGTCGAGGCCGAGTGGTACAACTTCGACGCGCTGAACTTCCCGCCCGACCACCCGGCCCGGGAGATGCAGGACACGATCTTCGTGGCCGGGCCGGACGGCGGCCACTCCGGCACCGTGCTGCGCACGCACACCTCACCGGTGCAGATCCGCGCGCTGCTGACCCGCCCGCTGCCGGTGTACGTGGTCAGCCCGGGCAAGTGCTTCCGCACCGATCCGCTCGACGCCACGCACAGCCCGGTGTTCCACCAGATCGAGTGCCTGGCCGTGGATGAGGGGCTCACCATGGCCGACCTGCGCGGCGCTATCCGGTCGTTCGTGGACGCCATGTTCGGCGAGGGGCTGCGGACCAGGATCCGGCCGGACTTCTTCCCGTTCGTCGAGCCCGGCATGGACGTGTCCATGGAGTGCCACATCTGCCGCGGCGCCTCTGCCCGGGGCGGCGACCCGTGCCGGGTGTGCCGGTCGCAGGGCTGGATCGAGCTGGCCGGCGCCGGGATGGTCAACCCCAAGGTGCTCATCGCCTGCGGCATCGACCCGGACCGGTACAGCGGTTTCGCGTTCGGGCTCGGCATCGAGCGCACGCTCATGGTCCGGCACGGGGTCACCGACATCAGGGACACCCTGGAGGGCGACGTGCGGTTCAGCCGGGCACTGGGGGTGGCGGACTGATGCGCGTCCCACTGTCCTGGCTGCGCGAGTACGCGCCCGTTGACGAGTCGGTTCCGGCCGCGGAGGTGGCCAGGCGGCTGACCGCCGCGGGCCTCGAGGTGGAGTCCGTCGAGTCCGTCGGCCGCGACATCGCCGGGGTCGTGGTGGCGGAGGTCACCGCCATCGAGGAGCTGACCGGGTTCCGCAAGCCGATCAGGTACTGCCACGTGACCACCGGCGCGTCCGAGCGCGACGTGATCTGCGGCGCGGCCAACTTCGCGGTCGGCGACCGGGTGCCGTTCGCGCCGCCGGGCGCGGTGCTGCCCGGCGGCTTCGAGATCGGCGCGAAGAAGGCGTACGGCCGGATGTCGGAGGGCATGATCTGCTCGGCCGCCGAGCTCGCCATCGGCGACGACCACTCCGGGATCATGGTGCTGGCGCCCGGCGCCCCGCTGGGCGAGGACTTCGCCGGCTACGCCGGGCTGGCCGATGACGTGCTCGACATCGGGGTGACCCCGAACCTGGGGTACGCGCTGTCGGTGCGCGGCCTGGCCCGGGAACTGGCCACCGCGTTCGAGGCCGGCTACACCGACCCGGCGGACCAGGGCCTGCCCGCCGACGTCGGGATGGTCTCGCCGGAGGTGTACCCGGCGAGCATCGGCGACCCGGCCGCCTGCGACCGGTTCGTGCTGCGGGAGGTGCGCGGCCTCGACCCGTCCGCGCCGACCCCGCTGTGGATCCGGGTGCGGCTGGCCCGGGCCGGCATGCGCGCGGTGTCGCTGGCGGTCGACGTCACCAACTACCTGATGATCGAGCTCGGGCAGCCGCTGCACGCCTTCGACCGCGACCGGCTGATCGGCCCGATCGTGGTGCGGCGGGCACGGCCGGGCGAGCGGCTGGAGACCCTGGACCACGTCGTCCGCGAGCTTGACCCCGACGACATCCTGATCACCGACGAATCAGGGCCGATCTCGATGGCCGGCACCATGGGCGGCCTGGCCACCGAGATCTCCGAGTCCTCGGTGAACCTGGTGATCGAGGCGGCGCACTTCTCCGCCCGGGGAACGGCCAGGATGAGCCGGCGGCACCGGCTGTTCAGCGAGGCGTCCTACCGCTTCGAGCGGGAGGTGGACCGGGAGCTTCCGCTGCGCGCCTCGGCGAAGGCGGCGGCGCTGCTGGCCGAGCTGGGCGCGGCGGCCCTGGTGCCCGGCTGCACCCACGCGCAGGCCGAGGTGCCCCCGGTGACGATCCGGCTGCCGGTGGACTATCCCGGCCGGGTGGCCGGGCTGTCGTACCAGAAGGCCACCGTGATCAAGCGGCTGCGCGACGTCGGCTGCGCGGTGACCGGGCCGGCCGGGGACGCCGGCGACCCGGCGGACGGCGCCCCGGCCGGCGAGCCGGGCGCCGGGGCCGGTCGGGGCGCCGGGGCCCGGAGCGCGAGCCTGAACCGGCATACCCGGCGAGACCACGGCAAGCACGAGAGCGGCCCGGAGGTCCTCACCGTGGTCCCGCCGTCCTGGCGCCAGGACCTGCGGTACCCCAGCGACCTGGCGGAGGAGGTGATCCGGCTCGAGGGGTACGAGAACGTGCCGGTCCGGATGCCCCGCGCCGCCGCCGGGAAGGGGCTGACCGGCGCCCAGCGGCTGCGCCGCTCGGCAGGCCGCGCGCTCGCCGGGGCGGGCTACGTCGAGGTGCTCGGCCAGCCGTTCGGCTCGGCCGCCGACTACGAGCGGCTGCAGCTTCCCGCCGGGGATCCGCGCCGCCGGGCGCCGCGGATCGCCAACCCGCTGAGCGAGGACGAGCCGTTCCTGCGGACCACCCTGCTGCCCGGCCTGCTGCGGGTGCTGGCCTTCAACGCCGGGCGCGGCTTCGGCGACCTGGCCCTGTACGAGCTGGGCCTGGTGTTCCGGCTCGGCACCGGCGGCCAGGGCGTCGCCCCCATCCCGCGGGTGGACCGCGGGCCGACCGTGGCCGAGGTCACCGAGATGCAGTCCGCCCTGCCCGCCCAGCCGCTGCACGCGGGCGCGGTGCTGGCCGGGAACCGGGAGGCACCGGGCTGGTGGGGGACGGGCCGGCAGGCCGGCTGGCCGGACGCCGTCGAGGCCGCCCGCGAGGTGCTCCGGGTGAGCGGGGTGGCCTGCCGCATCGAGCAGGATCAGCACGCGCCCTGGCACCCGGGCCGGTGCGCGGCGGTCCACATCACCGGCGCGGACGGGGAGGACCAGCTCATCGGCCACGCCGGGGAACTGCACCCGCGGGTGATCCAGGCCTTCCGGCTGCCGGACCGCACCTGTGCGATGGAACTGGACCTGTCGGTCATCGAGTCAGCGGCCGCGGCGCTGCCACCGGCCCAGGCGCCGGCGATCTCCGCCTACCCGGTCGCGACGCAGGACGTCGCGCTGGTGGTGCGGGATGCGGTGCCCGCCGCGCAGGTGCAGGCCGCGCTGGCCGCCGGGGCTTCGTCGGCTGCCGGGGATGGCGGAGGGTTGCTGGAGGACGTCCGGCTCTTCGACATCTACACCGGCGAGCAGGTGGGGGAGGGGAACAAGTCCCTCGCCTACCGGCTGCGCTTCCGCGCGCCGGACCGCACCCTCACCGACGAGGAGACCAGCGCCGCCAGGGACGCCGCGGTGGCCGAGGCGGCCCGCCGCGTCGGTGCCGTGCTCCGCGACGGGAGCTGACCCGGCGCTACCGGTTCCGCCGCCTGCGGAACCGGTACCCGCCGGCGGCGCGGATCCGCGGAGCTAGCGCTGGCCCGCCCGGCCGGGCCTTGTTGCCGCCGGCCGGGTCCGGCAGACAATGAGAACGGCTCCGCCCGATAGCCGATTTCCTGCGAGAACCGCGGCAACCGCCGGTCAGTTGTGATGATCGGAAACCGGCTTGCATCGCGGAGTGCCGTGATCAGGTATGACATAACAATCAGGTAACACGCGCCGGGCGCGGGTCGCCCGGCCCTTCGGCCGCAGGGGGTGTGCTGGCGCGTTCCTGCTTGTAGCGGGCACGGGCAACGGTCCGCGCTGGGCCGGCGCAGGGTCACTGTCTAGTGCTTGACAGCAACCGATGCGACGGGCTGCGATGGCGATAGCGCTTTATGCAGTCTTGTCCGGCACGCCGGCCCGTTCCCGCAATCCTGGCCCAGCACCAGTCCCGCACACGGAGGAATCGCCATCAGCCCGGAAGCCAGCGCGCAGGAGCGGTCCACGCTAGGCGCGCCAGGATCGGACGCGGCACCCATCAAGGCAACGTTCGGTGCGGTCTTCGCGATAGGCGAGTTCCGCGCGCTGTGGCTGGCGCAGGTCCTGTCCGTCGCGGGTGACCAGCTTGCCCGGGTCGCGCTGACCTTGCTCGTCTTCGACCGCACCCACTCGGCCCTGCTCGCCGCCGTGACCTTCGCGGCGAGCGTGGTGCCGGCGTTCTTCGGCGGGATCACGCTCGCTGGCCTGGCCGACCGGTTCCCCCGGCGGCGTGTCATGATCGCTTGCGACCTGATCCGGGTCGCGCTGGTAGCCGTCATGGCGGTGTCCGGGATACCGATCGCCGTGCTTGTCGTGCTGCTGTTCCTGGTGACCATGGTCGGGGCGCCGTTCCTGTCGGCCCGCGCCGCCCTGTACCCGGACATCCTGACCGGGGACCTGTATGTGCTCGGGACCGCGGTCACCCTCACCACGTTGCAGTTCGCCCAGGTACTGGGATTCGCCGCCGGGGGCGCCGTCGTCGGGCTCTTCGGCGTCCGGGCCTCGCTGCTCATCGACGCCGCGACGTTCGCGCTCTCTGCCCTGATCATCCGCATCTGGGTGCGGCACTGGCCCGCGGCCCGGGCGGTCGCGGAGCGCGGATCCGGCACGGGCGGCGGCCTGCTCGCGGGCCTCCGGCTGGTGTTCGCCAGCCCTGCGCTGCGGATCCCGATGCTCCTTGGCTGGCTGGCCGCCTTCTACAACGTTCCTGAGGGAGTCTCCGCGCCGCTCGCGGCGACCCTGGGCGGCGGAGCGGTGGCCGTCGGGTTCATCCTGGCCGCGCCGGCGCTAGGAGCGTCGGTGGGGGCGATCGCCTTCAGCCGGCTCGTCGCCCCGGCGAGGCGGGTGCGGTGGATGAGCCCGCTGGCCATGGCGGCCTGCGGCGTCCTTGTCCTGTTTGCTTTCCATCCGCCGCTTCCCATCGCGCTGGTGCTGCTGGCGCTCGGCGGCACGTTCGACTGCTTCCAGCTTGCCGCGAATGCTTCGTTTGTCGCCGCGGCCCCGGCGCGGCAGCGCAGTCAGGCGTTTGGCATCGCCCAAGGCGGCATGAGTCTCGGCCAAGGTGTGGCCATAGTCATCGCGGGGGCAGCGACTGAGCACTATGCCCCGAGTCTCGTGATAGCGGTCAGTGGCGCGGTCGGCGCGGTCGCTGCCATCGCTATCGCCTTCAGCCGGCTACGGGCGCGCTGATCGGTTCAGCCGCGCCGACCGGTGCATACCGGGTCAGCCCCAGCTGGTTCCGCGCATCGCGGGTTCTCCTTCTGCTAGTGGCGGATGATTCGGGTGGTGAGCCCGGGTCTAGCCCCAGCTGGTTCCGCGCATCGCGGGTGCTCCTTCTGCTAGTGGCGGATGATTCGGATGGTGAGCCCGGGTCTAGCCCCAGCTGGTTCCGCGCATCGCGGGTTCTCCTTCTGCTAGTGGCGGATGGTTCGGATGGTGAGCCCGGGTCTAGCCCCAGCTGGTTCCGCGCATCGCGGGTGCTCCTTCCTGGGCAGGTGGTCGCGGGTGTGGTGAGCCTGGGTCTAGCCCCAGCTGGTTCCGCGCATCGCGGGTGCTCCTTCCTTGCAGGTGACATGATCTCGTCGGTCGGGTATGTGTATACACGGCATATGTCACAAGGTCACTGTGATGCCCGGCTTATACCGAGTTAGTCACTGAGGAGCGGGGACGGGGGAGCCCGATCTTGGTTGCGTTCGGTAACCTTGGTATCAAGATTTCGTGAGCATCCCTAATTCTCGGTATCAGTGAGTAATGAGGGCTTGACATCGGGCACATGCTCTCTGTGACAATACGGGTCATCGCTGTCTCGTAAGCCGTGCGGGGCGGGCGGCCCGTGCCCGAACGTCGGCCAAGGAGGAATGGATGGGCGCCGAGCGCTGCAAACGTGTGCGAGAGCACCGGCATGCAGTGTCGGGGTGGCCAGTCTGGCGGCTCCGCCCTTGGCTGGTGGCCTTCATCGGCCTCGTCACCGCGGTCTATGTGATCGCGATCGCCGTGGCTGTCGTCGCCGAGCCGTGGCCGCAGCCCTCGCGCAACTTGTGGCTGTGCGGCGCCCTCCTGCTCTGTACGGCGCTGACCGTGGAGCTGACGAAGCGGACCGGGGAAAATGCCGGGATGATCAAGGACGTCTACGGCGTCTGGGAGCTGCCGCTGGCGATCCTGCTGCCCCCCGTCTACGCGCTGGTGGCGCCGATCTTCCGCTTCACCCTCACCCAGCTGCGCATCCGGCGCATTCCCCTGCACCGGCGGGTGTTCAGCGCGGCGGTCATGGGCCTGTCGAACGCCAGCGCCTCCCTGGTGTTCCACGCGATCACCGGCCAGCGGATCGGGATGGCCCCGGGCATCGGCTCCCCGGCCACCCTGTGGCTCGCGGCCGTCGCGGTGGCCGCGGTGACGCTGTGGACCGTCAACACCAGCCTGGTGTTCCCGGCGATCAAGGGCGCCGATCCGACGGTGACCCTGCGCGAGCTTTACCTTGCGCGCGAGAGCGTCCAGAACGACGTCGCCGAGCTGTGCGTGGCCGTCCTGGTCACCCTGGGCGTCGCGGTCACCCCCCTGACGATCCTGTTCGCCTTCCCGTTCGTGACGCTGCTGCAGCGCTCGTTCCGCCACGTTCAACTCGTCAACGCCTCCCGTGTCGACACCAAGACCGGCCTGCTCAACGCGGGCACCTGGGAGCGTGAGGCGGCCACGGAGGTTGCCCGCGCGGTTCGTACTCACACCTCCCTGGCCGTCGCTCTCATTGACATCGATCACTTCAAGGCGGTCAACGACTCCTTTGGGCACCTGGCCGGGGACCGTGCGCTCCGAACCGTCGCTCGTGCCTTGCCGATCTTTCTCCGGGAGTACGACCTGGTAGGGCGGTTTGGCGGCGAGGAGTTCGCGCTGTTGCTGCCCCAGGCGAAGGCACTGGACGCCTACCGCATCGCGGAACGCATCCGAGCCCACATCGGGAGTATGCCCATTACTGTCAGCGACGACGCCGAGTCCGAGCCGGTTAGGCTCAGCATCTCGATCGGAGTCGCTGCGCTCGGTGCCCGGTGGGACAGCAGCAGCGGAGCCCAGCTTACCGAGCTTCTGGCCGCCGCGGACGGAGCTTTGTACCAGGCCAAACGCAACGGGCGGAATCAGGTCTGCGTGGTCACCGAGAACGCGAGGTTCGGCGCGGGCGCGCACGAGGCGGCGGGTGCGCCCGCTGATGGTGCCGCCGAGCAGCCCGGCCCGGTCACCCGGGTCATCCAGGCCTCCTAGCGCGCCGCCCTCCGCGCACCCCGGTCGGCCAGGAAGAGCCGCCGTCAGGAGGACGGCGAGGGGCTGGGCGAGGGCAGTACCGCGAGTATCCGCAGCCCGTGCTTCCGGCAGGCGGAGGCGCGGCCCGTCGCCAGCACCTGCGGGGTGTCGTAGCCCTGGCAGACCCAGCCATGGATGGTGACCGGCGCGCCGCCGCCGTTGCCGGGGACCTTGCCCGATGCAAGCGCGCGGGTGTAGTCGCGCTCCACCGTCATGGCCTCCTGGCACGTGGCCTGGCCGGTGACCTCCACGTCGACCGGGACTCCCGCCGCCGTGCGTACCATCCCGCACCGGGTGGCGGGCACGGCGGAACCGGAGCCGCCCCCGGCCGCGGTGGTGGCCTGCTTCCCCGGCGGGCCCCCGCAGCCCGTCACCACGCTGGCGGCAAGCACCGCCAGGACGCCCGCGGCGACGGCGCGCGCGTGACGGCGCATGAGGGCCTCCTTCCCGCGCCAACATCATGCCCTGTACCAGGGCGCTCTGGCATCCCGACGCCCCGGCCGCGACGCAAGCCGGCCAGGCACTCCGGGCATCCGCGTTGCATATTTAGCGAACCTAATGCATAATCTCTCACAGAGGCAGGGGCCGTGCCCGGATAGCGATCAGATCGGGAGAACTCATGGGTGTCCGGGTGGCGGTGGCGGGCGCCAGCGGCTACGCGGGCGGGGAACTGCTGCGCATCATCGCCGGGCACCCGGATCTGGAACCCGGGCCGCTCGCCGCCGCGACGAGCGCGGGAACACCGGTCACCGACAGCCACCCGCACCTGGCGCAGTTCGCGGACCATGCCTTCGAGCCCCTCGACCCGGCCCGGCTGTCCTCGGCGGACCTGGTGTTCCTCGCGCTCCCGCACGAGGAGTCGGCTGCGGTCAGCGCCGCCATGCCCGACGGCGTCCCCGTGGTGGACCTCAGCGCCAGCTTCCGCCTCGCCGACCCGCGGGCGTGGTCGGCGTACTACCGGACCCCGCACGCCGGCCAGTGGTGTTACGGACTGCCCGAACTGCCCGGGGCGCGGGAGCGGATCGCCGGCGCGCGGCGGGTGGCCTCGCCCGGCTGTTACGCGACGGCGGCCATCCTGGCCCTCGCGCCGCTGCTCGCCGCGGGCCTGGCCGATCCGGGCGACATCGTGATCGTGGCCGCCTCCGGCACCTCCGGGGCCGGCCGCTCCCCGTCGGCGGCGCTGCTGGCCACCGAGGTCATCGGCGCGATGGCGGCCTACCAGGCCGGCGGCACGCACCGGCACACGCCGGAGATCGAGCAGGCGCTGCGCGCGGTGCTGGCCAGGGGGGGCGACCCCCCTGGAACCCCCCGGGGCGCCGATGGCGCCTGGCCGGCAAGCCGGCAGGCCACATCGCGCGTGCTGGCCTGGGGGGGCGACCCCCCTGGAACCCCCCGGGGCGCCGATGGCGCCTGGCCGGCAAGCCGGCCGGCCCCATCGCGCGTGCTGGCCTGGGGGCACGCCCCCGGACCCCACGGCCCGGAACCTCGCGGTGGCGGCGAGCCGGTCGTGTCGTTCACCCCGATGCTGGCCCCGATGCCCCGGGGCATCCTCGCGACCTGCACCGCGCGGCTGGGCGACCCGGGCACGGCCACCGGGGCGCTGCGGGAGGCGCTGGCGGCCGCCTACGACGGCGAACCGTTCGTCCGGCTGCTCCCCGAGGGCCGCTGGCCGGCCACCGCGGCGACGAACGGTTCCAACATGGCGCACCTGCAGGCCGCCGCCGACCCGCACGCCGGGCGGGCGGTGGTCGTCGCCGCCCTCGACAACCTCGGCAAGGGCGCGGCCGGCCAGGCGGTCCAAGCGGCCAACCTCATGCTCGGCCTGCCCGAGACCGCGGGCCTGTCCTTCCAGGGAGTTGCCCCGTGAGCGTTACCGCACCGCTAGGGTTCCGGGCCGCAGGCGTGGCCGCCGGGCTGAAGGCCTCCGGTGCCCGCGACGTCGCGGTGGTCATCAACGACGGGCCCTCCCGCGCCGCCGCGGCGGTGTTCACCGCCAACCGGGTGAAGGCCGCGCCGGTGCTGTGGACGCAGCAGGTCGTCAAGGGCGGCCGGGTGCGGGCGGTGCTGCTCAACTCCGGCGGCGCGAACGCGTGTACCGGACCGCTCGGCTTCGCCGACACGCATTTGTCAGCAGAACGATTGGCCGTGGGCCTGTCTGACTCCGCGGGCGAGATCGCCGTCTGCTCAACCGGCCTGATCGGCGAACGGCTGCCCATGGACCCGCTGCTCGGCGGCGTGGATGTGGCCCTCGCCGAGGCGTCGCGGGCCGGTGGCCTCGCGGCCGCGGACGCGATCAGGACCACCGACACCGTGGCCAAGATCGCCTTTCACCGTTCCGGCGGGTACACGATCGGCGGCATGGCCAAGGGGGCGGGGATGCTCGCGCCGGCGCTGGCCACCATGCTGTGCGTGCTCACCACGGACGCCGACCTGGATCCCGCTGACCTGGACGCCGCGCTCCGGGCGGCGACCCGGGTCACCTTCGACCGGCTGGACACCGACGGCTGCATGTCCACCAACGACACGGTCCTGCTGCTGGCCAGCGGCGCGTCGGGCGAGCGCCCGGAGATGGCAGGGTTCACCCGGGCGCTCACCGGTGTCTGTGCCGACCTGGCCCGGCAGTTGCAGGCCGACGCCGAGGGGGCGGGCAAGCTGATCGCGATCGAGGTGGTCGGCGCCGCCGGCGAGGACGACGCGGTCACGGCAGGCCGCGCCGTGGCCCGGTCGGCCCTGCTCAAGTGCGCCATCGCCGGTGCGGATCCGAACTGGGGCCGGGTGCTGTCCGCGGTGGGCACCACGGGCGCCGTCTTCGACCCGGACCGGATCAACGTGGCGATCAACGGTGTCTGGGTGTGCCGCAACGGCTGCGCCGCCGACGACAGGTCCAAGGTTGACCTGGGCCCGCGGGACGTGACGATCACCGTGGACCTGTCCGCCGGGCCGGCCGCCGCCACCATCCGCACCACCGACCTGACCACCGAGTACGTCCACGAGAACTCGGCCTACTCGACATGACAACCACCGCGAGCCCGCAACCCGCCCCGGTCCCCGGGGGTTCCAGGCCATCGGGGGCCCGTGGGTGTCTCCCGGGCGATGCTGTGCCCCACGGGGCCAGCACCTCCAAGGCGGCGGTCCTCATCGAGGCGCTGCCTTGGCTGGACCGGTTCCACGGCAAGACCGTGGTGATCAAGTACGGCGGCCACGCGATGACCGACGACGCGCTGCGTGCCGGGTTCGCCCAGGACGTGGTGTTCCTCCGGTACGCCGGGCTCAGCCCGGTGGTGGTGCACGGCG
>WNGH01018146.1_pt1 | contig 18213 bp, 8 predicted proteins | sample 5400631 | NCBI WGS metagenome assembly WNGH01 (sample SAMN13153373, study PRJNA577476) | soil metagenome | isolation source: 115 cm soil or saprolite under Garry oak tree replicate 1 | place: USA:California | collected 2016-06-15
CGGCACGCTGGTGCCCGAGCACATCCGGTTCATCACGGCGCTCGCGGCGGGCCGCGTCGATCGGGTGCTCGCGCAGCCGGGGCAGCACGTGAAGCCGGAGACCGTGTTGCTCGACCTGTCCAATCCCGATGTGCAGATCCAGGCGCTCCAGGCCGAGCAGCAGTTGGCGGCGGCCCGCGCCGAGCTCGTGAGCCAGCACACCAATCTCGAGAATCAGCGCCTTACTCAGACTGGTCTCGTCGCGACCACCCGCACCGAGTACTTCAACTCGAAGCGGGAGGCCGAGGTGGCGGAGTCGCTCGGCGCGCACGGCGGCATGTCGCGCAACGAGGCGGCGCTGGCCAAGGACAAAGCCTTGGAGCTCGAGACGCGCTACGGCATCGAGCAACAGCGCCTGGCACTCATGGCCGAGACGATCGACTCCCAGCTCGCCGTCCAGCGATCGCAGGTGGACCGGCTGCGTGCCGTGGCGGAGTTCCAGCAGAACGTGCTGCGGTCGCTACAAGTACGGGCCGGCGACTCGGGTGTGGTCTCCGATTTGACCCTCCAGCTCGGCCAATACGTGCTCGGCGGGACGATGCTCGCCAAGGTAGTCCAGCCTGGGAAGCTCAAGGCGGTGCTCCAGATCCCCGAGACGCAGGCGAAGGACGTGACGATTGGGCAGAAGGCCGCGATCGACACGCGCAACGGGATCATTCCCGGTCATGTGATCCGGAGCGATCCCAACGCGATCAACGGCACCGTGGCGGTGGACGTGGCGCTCGAGGGCACCGCGCCGGGCGCGCGCCCCGACTTGAGCGTGGACGGGACGATCGAGATCGAGCGGCTGGAGCACGTGCTCTACACCGGGAGGCCGGCCTACGGCCAGCCGAACAGCACGATTGGGATGTTCAGGATCACCGATGACGGACACTACGCTACGCGCGTGCAGGTGCAGGTGGGGCGCAGCTCGGTCAACACGATCGAGGTCATGCGCGGCCTGAACGTGCGCGATTCGGTGATCCTGTCGGACATGTCGCAGTGGGACAACGTGGATCGAGTGAGGATCAAGAGATAGGAGAGCCGATGTCCAGCAACGGTGCGCCGCTGATTCAGCTCCAAGGCATCAAGAAGGTCTTCTACACCGACGAGGTCGAGACCCACGCGCTCGCGGACGTGCACCTCGAGATCAAACAGGGCGACTACGTCTCGATCGCGGGGCCCTCGGGGTGCGGGAAGACGACGCTACTCTCGCTGCTCGGCCTGCTCGACACGCCGACGGAGGGGATGTACCTGCTCGAAGACCGACCGGTTGCGAACCTGTCCGCCGCCGAGCGGGCCAGAATAAGGAACCGGCGCATCGGGTTCATCTTCCAGGCGTTCAATCTGATCGGCGACCTGACCGTGTACGAGAACGTCGAGCTGCCGCTCACCTACCGGGGAATGGGCGGCGCTGAGCGCAAGCAGCGGTCGCAAGCGGCGCTCGAGCGGGTGGGGATGTCGCACCGCTCGAAGCACTATCCGGCGCAGCTCTCGGGGGGACAGCAGCAGCGCGTCGCGGTCGCCCGCGCCGTGGTGGGCGATCCCGCGATCCTGCTCGCCGACGAGCCCACAGGGAACCTCGACTCGACCAACGGCGAGGCGGTGATGGAGCTGTTGCGCGAGCTGCACCGCGGCGGGGCGACGGTATGCATGGTCACGCACGATCCGCGTTACGCGCAGCATGCGGATCGGACGGTGCAGCTGTTCGATGGCAGGGTGGTGGAGGAGCAGGGGCCCGGGGCCCGGGGTCCGGGGTCCGGGGCTTCAATACCCACTCCGCGGCCCTGACACCGGATTCCGGATACCGGACACCGCCTCATGGACACCCTGCTCGCCGACCTCCGCTACGCCCTCCGGACGTTCGCGCGCAGCCCCGCGCTCGTCGCCGCCGCGGTGGTCTGCCTCGCGCTCGGCATCGGGGCCAACGCCACGATCTTTGGCGTCGTTGACACATTGCTGTTTCGGCCGCCGCCGCCGCACGTACAGAACCCAGAGCGCGTCGTCCGCCTCTACTTTCGCAGACGGCTTCCTCCGTTTGGCACGACGACGTCGAGCATCACCGGCTATCCCCTGTACACACTGATGCGGGAGTCCGCGCCGGCCTTCGACGCGCTCGCGGCGTACACCTACTCCCAGAGCGCGAGCTTGGGGCGCGGCGTCGATGCTCGCCGCGTACGCGTGGTGCTCGCCTCGGCGAGCTACTTCCCACTGCTCGGTGTGCGGTCGGCGTTGGGGCGCTTTTACTCTGCAGACGAGGACCGCTTGGGCGGTCCCGCGGTCGTCGTGCTGGGTTACGGATTCTGGCGCGCTGCGTTCCAGGGCGATTCCGGCATCCTCGGGCGACAGCTCCAGCTCGGGCGCGGCTCGTACACCGTGGTCGGCGTAGCGCCGGAACGGTTCACGGGCGTGAACCTGGAAAACGTGGACGCCTGGGTGCCGCTCACGGGCGCCGCCACGGAGCTAATGGGCCCCGGCTCGCTCAACCGCGGGTCGTACTTCCTCGAGATCATCGGGCGGCTCGGCCCCGGCGGTAGGGAAGCCGCGGAGCGCGAGGCTACACGCGCGTTCCGTGCCGAGGACATGTACTCGCATGGGGATTCCAACGCAGTGGCTCTGCTGGGGCCGGTGCAGCATGCGCGCGGCCCCGAAATGTCGCAGAACGCCAGGGTCTCGCTGTGGCTCAGCGCGGTTTCGGTGATCGTGCTGCTGGTCGCCTGTGCCAACGTCGCCAATCTGCTGCTCGCCCGCGCGTTGCAGCGCCAACGCGAGATCGCCGTGCGCTTGGCGCTCGGGGCCGCCCGGCTTCGCCTCGCCCGCCAGCTCGTCACCGAAAGCGTGCTGCTCGCGCTCGCGGGGGGATGCGCCGCGCTGCTCGTGTCACTGTGGGCGGGCCCCGTGATTCGCGCCTTTCTGCTTCCCGACATGCCGGCCCTCGCGGCGGCGGTGGATGGCCGCGTGCTGCTGTTCACCGGTGGGGTGGCCCTGCTCACGGGATTCCTGGCCGGCTGGGTGCCGGCGCTCCAGGTCGGCCGAGCAGATCTGACGCCGGCGCTCAAGGCGGGCGCCCGCGAGGGTCGCTATCGCCCGTCGCGGCTGCGCTCGGCGCTGCTCGTGGGTCAGGTGGCGTTGACGGTCACGCTGATCGTGGGTGCGGGGCTGTTTGCGCGCAGCCTGCGCAACGTGGAGGGGCAGAATTTCGGGTTCGACCCGGCACACACGCTGCTCGCGACGATGGACCTGCGCGCCGCCGGGTACCGCTCCACCGAGATCAGCCAGTTGAACCTGAAAATGCTCGCGCGGATCGACGCTCTACCAGGTGTGGAGGCAGCGGCCGCGACTATCGGGCACCCGTTCGGCTGGGCCACGGGCTGCAGCGTCTCCGTGCCCGGTCGCGACTCCATCCCGCAGCTCCCGGCCGGCGGACCGTACTGCCAGCGGGTCACCCCTGGGTACTTCGCCGCCATGGGAACGCCGGTGCACGGACGCGCATTCACGCCGGCCGACCGGGACGCGCCGGTCGCGATCGTCAATGAAACGATGGCTCGGCTGCTCTGGCCCGGCGAGAGCGCCATCGGGAAGTGTTTCGTGGGCTCGGACAGGCGGTGCGCCGAGATCGTCGGTGTCGTGCCCGATGCGCGTCGCTTCAGTGCCGTGGAAGACGCGTCGATGCACTTCTATGTCCCGTTTGCCGACGACTCGAGCGCATTCATTACCGCGCTCGTGGTGCGCGCTCGCGGCCGCCCCGAAGATCTGGTCGCGCCGGTGCGCGCCGCGATGCAGGAGACCGCGGCGAATCTGCCGTACGCCGCGGTGGCGCCCCTCGCCGACCTCGTCGCCCCTTCGATCCGGCCGTGGCGACTCGGGACAACGATGTTCGGCGTGTTCGCGGGACTCGCCCTCGTTCTCGCCGCGGTCGGGCTGTACGGCGTGTTGTCGTACACCGTGGCGCAGCGGAGCCACGAGATCGGGATCCGGATGGCCATGGGCGCGAGACGCGGCAACGTGCTGGGTCTCATGGTGGGGCAGGGCGTACGGATCGCGGCACTGGGGGCTGGCATCGGCGCGCTGGCGGCGCTCGCCGGGGGGCGGGTGCTGAGCTCGCTGCTGTACGGCGTGTCGCCGCGGGACCCGCTGGTGCTGCTCGGCGCGGCGGTGATTCCGCTGGTCGTTGCCGCGATCGCGAGCTACGTGCCGGCGCGGCGGGCGGCGAAGGTGGATCCGGTGGTGGCGCTGCGATACGAATGATGGACACCGTCCAAGACGTGCGGTACGCGCTGCGGACGCTCGCTCGGAGTCCGGGGCTGTCGCTTGCCGCGGTGCTCACACTGGGGCTAGGCATCGGGGCGAACACCGCGATGTTTGGCGTCGTGGACCGGCTGTTCTTCCGGCCGCCGGCGCACGTGGTCGATCCGGATCGAGTCGTGCGAATTAACGTGACGACCAGGGAGCGATACGGATCCTTCACGACAGTGATCGGGACCTATCCTCGTTATGCCGACTTCCGCGACCACGCGCGCAGCTTGGCGGCCGTCGCCGCGTATGGGGACGGCAGTTTCAGTCTCGGGCTCGGCCCGCAGGCGGAGCGGATCAAGGGTAAACTGGTCACGGCGTCCTTCTTCTCCCTCCTCGGCGTCCGCCCGTTGCTGGGGCGCTTCTTCGGCGCCGACGAGGACAGCTTGGGCAATCCCGCCCATGTCGCCGTAATCAGCCGAGAGTTCTGGAAGCGTCGATTCGGCGAGGACCGAGCCGTGCTCGGCAGCGCGCTCCAACTGGGACGGAGCGGCTACACCGTGATCGGCGTCGCACCGCAAGACTTTGCCGGCATCGACCTCGACGTGCCGGACGTGTGGGTGCCGCTGACCGCGGCGGCGCCAGAGCTCCACGGTCCCGACGCGCTGACCCAACACAGCTTCTGGCTGAGAGGGGTCATCGCTCGGCTCCACCCCGGCGTCAATCCGGCACAAGTAACTGCCGAAGGCACGGCGATCTACCGCAGGCGATTCCAGCAAACCGGTGACTCGACCGGGGTTGTCTCTCTAGGCTCCGTTCACGACACCGCGGGATCTGGGAGAAATAGCGACGTCAAGCTCTCGGTCTGGCTCGCCGCGATGTGCGGGCTCGTGCTACTCATCGCCTGCGCCAACGTTGCCAATCTCCTGCTCGCCCGCGCGGTGCGGCGCAAGCGAGAGATCGCGGTCCGAGTGGCGCTCGGCGCGAGCCGGGGCCGCTTGGCCCGCCAGCTTCTGGCAGAGAGCGCGGTGCTCACGGTGCTGGGCAGCGGGGCCGCTCTGCTCGTCACACTTTGGGTCGGGCCGGTGCTGCGTGCGGCTTTGCTGCCTGATGCCGCAGCGGGTTCCGTGCTCGACATCCGGGTCCTCCTGTTCACCTCGCTGGTGGTTCTCGGTACAGCGGTGCTCGCCGGCTTGGCTCCGGCGTACGAGGCGAGCGCTCCCGACCTTTCCCCGGCGCTCAAGTCCGGAGAGCGCGAAGGCAGGATCCGGAGATCAGCGGCTCGCACCGGCCTTCTCGTCGGTCAAGTCGCTCTGGCAGTTGTGCTGCTGACAGGTGCCGGGCTGTTCGTCACCAGCCTGCATCGAGTGGAGGGCCTTCGTTTGGGATTCGATGCCGACCGTCTCATCGTGGTTTCGGTGGACCTTGAGGCACTCGGCTACAAACGCGCCGCGATCAACGCCCTCTACGGACAGATGCGGGAGCGCGTCCGAGCGCTGCCGGGGGTTGCCTCCGCGAGCCTATCGATGGGAATGCCCTTCAGGTGGAGCTATGCGGTCAGCCTGTCAGTGCCGGGTTTGGACTCTCTCCCGAACGTCAGCACCGGTGGGCCGTACGTCGCGGCGGTGACGCCTGATTATTTCGGCACGATGGGCACGGCAGTCCGCCGCGGTCGCGCCTTCACGTCCACCGACAACGCGGGAGCGCAGCGGGTCGCGGTCGTGAACGAGACGATGGCCCGGCTGTATTGGCCCCGTGAAGACCCCATCGGTAAGTGCATGAAGGTCGGCGGCCCGCCGCGCCCGTGCACCGAGGTAGTCGGCGTTGTCGAGGACGCGCGACGCGGGAGCGTGACTGATGAGGTCGTGGTACAGTATTTCATACCGCTTTCCCAAGCGGACTCTGTCGTCAACTGGCCGATTACGGCGCTGCTCGTGCGCACGGGCCGTGACGCCGACGATCTGCTTGGGCCGGTGCGTCGGGAGATTCAGGCGACGTCTGCCGAGCTTCCCTATCCGACGATCGACCCAATGCCGCGCATGTTCGCGTCGCAGTTGCGTCACTGGCGCGTGGGGTCTGCATTTCTGAGCCTCTTCGGGGCGCTGGGCTTGCTGCTCGCAGCGATCGGCTTATATGGCGTTCTGAGCTACCTGGTGTCGCAGCGCATCCAGGAGATGGGCATTCGGATCGCGCTCGGAGCTGGGCGGCGTGAAATCCTCGAGCTTGTCATGGGACAGGCGCTGCGTGTCACGGTATCGAGCTACCTCCCGGCGCGGCGGGCGACGAAGGTCGATCCGATGGTGGCTTTGCGGTACGAATGATGGATGCCCTCCTCGCCGACCTCCGCTACGCCCTTCGCACCTTGGCGAAGAGCCCCGGCTTCACGCTCGGCGTCGTGCTCACGCTGGCACTCGGCATCGGCGCCAACGTGGCGATGTTCTCCATCGTGGACCGGATGCTGTTTCGGCCCCCGACGTATCTGCGCGATCCCGGCGCCACCCACCGCGTCTACCTCGCGCGGTTCTACCGCGGCACTGAGTTCACCGACGGCGGCGTGCAGTACGCCCGGTACGTGGACCTCACGAACTGGACGACCTCATTCGCACGCACCGCGGCATTCACCGAGCAGGATCTCGCCATCGGGCGCGACGCCGACGTGCGCGAGATGCGCGTCGGCATCGTGAGCGCCGGCTTCTTCGGATTCTTCGACGCCCCGCCGGTGCTGGGGCGCTACTTCACCGCCGCCGAGGACGCACCGCCCACGGGGACCGCGGTTGCGGTGCTCGGCTACGGATTCTGGCAAACGCGCTACGGCGGGCGTCGCGACGCCATCGGATCGACGCTGCAGATCGGTCCGACGCTCTACACCATCATCGGCGTCGCGCCCCGGGGCTTCGTGGGTCTGTGGCCCAACCAGCCGCCGGCGGCGTTCATCCCCATTGCAAGTCACGCGAACGCCGAGAGCGTCAATCTGCGGGGCGACAGGTGGTGGACCACCTACCACTGGACCTGGTCGTCGATGCTCGTGCAGCGCAAGCCGGGCGTGAGCCTGGCCGGCGCGACGGCCGATCTCACCGAGGCGTACCGCCGCAGCTACGCCGCCCAGTGGGCGGAAAGCCCGACGGGGACGACCCCAGCCGACGTTGCCCGGCCGCGCGGGATCGTCGCTTCGGTCTTGAGCGAGCGCGGCCCCAACGAGTCGAGCTTCGCGAAGGTCGCGACGTGGATCAGCGGCGTCGCGGTGATCGTGCTGCTCATCGCGGCCGCCAACGTGGCGAACCTGCTGCTGGCGCGCGCGCTCAAGCGCCGGCGCGAGATCGCGGTCCGGCTGGCGCTCGGCGTGAGTCGGGCGCGGCTGCTGTCGCAGCTCGTCACCGAAAGCGTGCTGCTGGCGGCGTGCGGCGGCGTAGCGGCTCTGCTCGTGGCCGAGTGGGGCGGTGCGGTGTTGCGCGCCGGGTTCCTGCCCAATTCCGCGGACGTGAGCGTGATGGGCGACGCCCGCACGGTGGTGTTCGCGGGCGCGGCGGCCCTCTTCACCGGCCTCCTCACCGGGCTCGCCCCCGGTGTGCAGGCGCTGCGCCTCGACCTCGCGGGGGATCTCAAGGCGGGTGCCCGCGAGGGCACCTACCGTCGCTCGCGCACGCGTGTGGGTTTGCTCGTCGTGCAGGGCGCCCTGTCGGTCGTGCTGCTCGTCGGCGCGGGCTTGTTCGTGCGCAGCGTGCGTCACGTGCGCGTGGTCCCGCTCGGTTACGACGTCGACCCGGTCCTGTTCGTGGACCTGAACATGCGCGGCGTTCATCTCGACAGCGCGCAACACGTTTCCTTGCGACGCGAGCTGCTGGCCACGGCGCAGGCGATCCCGGGGGTCGAGCAGGCTTCGCGCACGGTCTCGGTGCCGTTCTGGAGCTCCTGGAGCGTCGGGCTTTACGTCCCCGGCATCGACTCAGTCAGCCGCCTGGGGGAGTTCGAGCTCAATGCAGTATCGCCGGAATACTTCGCCACCATGGGGACGCGCATCCTGCGCGGTCGCGGCATCGCCGCCCAGGACGTGCAGGCCGCGCCGCGCGTGATGGTGGTGAGCGACGCGATGGCTAAGACGCTCTGGCCCGCACAGGAGGCAATCGGGCAGTGCGTCAAGGTGGGCGCGGACACCGTGCCGTGCAGCTACGTCGTCGGCGTCGCCGAGAACATTAAGTCGCAACAGCTCGGCGCCGATCCGAGGATGTTCTACTACCTGGCGGCGGCGCAATGGCACCCGGAGAAGGCCGGGCTCTTCGTGCGCGTTCGTGGGGACGGCGCGCGCTCCGCCGGGACGGTGCGGCGCGGCCTGCAACAGCTCATGCCGGGTGTCTCATACGTCACGGTCACGCCGTTACGCGAGATCCTCGCCCGCGAGACGCGCTCGTGGGAGCTGGGCGCGACGATGTTCCTCGCCTTCGGCGCGCTGGCGCTCGCGCTCGCCGCGATCGGCCTGTACAGCGTGATGGCGTACAACGTGGCGCAGCGGGTGCAGGAGCTGGGCGTGCGCGCGGCCCTCGGCGCGCAGCGGGGCGATCTGGTGCGACTGGTGGTCAGTGACGGCCTCAAGCTGGGCACCGCCGGGATCGTGATCGGCGTTGTGATCGCGCTCGCCGGCGGTCAATGGCTCGGGCCGCTGCTGTTCGAGGAGTCGCCGCACGATCCGCTGGTGTTCGGGTTTGTGGCGCTGCTGCTGCTCGGCGTGACCGTGGCGGCGAGCGTTGTGCCCTCGCGCCGCGCGGCACAGGTCGATCCGATGATGGCGCTGCGGTATGAATAGGCCCTGACCCTCGCATGCTCCAAGACCTCCGTTACGCGTTGCGCCAGCTCGTCAGGAGCCCCGGCTTCACGACCGTGGCGGCGCTCACGCTGGCGCTCGGCATCGGGGCAAATACGGCAATCTTCAGTGTGGTCTACGGCGTGCTGCTCAGGCCGCTGCCGTACGCCGACCCGTCGTGGCTGGTCAGCGTATGGGGTGGCCGCTCGCTCGCCGAGTTCGTCGGCGTGCGCGATCGCAACCGCACGCTCCAGAGCGTCGCCGCGTACATGGACCGTGTGGGGGTCGGGTTGAGCGGGACCGGCGAGCCCGCGCGCCTGGCCGGCGCCCTTGCCAGCGCCGAACTGTTCCGCGTGTTGGGCGTGAGCCCTGCGCTCGGCCGGGCCTTCGCCGCCGGCGAGGACCTGCCCGGCAGCGACGCGGTCGTGCTGCTGAGCGACGGGCTGTGGCGCGCGCGGTTCGGTGCCGACCGCTCCATCATTGGCCGGACGCTGGACCTGGACGGCATCCAGCGTACGGTGATCGGCGTGATGCCGCCGGGGTTCTGGTTCCCGCGCCGCGAGACCGAGCTGTGGGTGCCCGTGCGCCTGGATCGGAGCAAGTCCGGGGAGTTTTGGGGATCGGGCGGCTACTACATGGTGGGCCGGCTGCGCCCGCGCATGACGCGCGAGCAGGCTCGCGCCGATGTGCGGGCCATCGCTGAGCGGCTGCGGATCGAGAATCCGGTATGGAGACCCTCGGAGCGCTACTACTTCAACGGTCTGGACGTCATCCCGCTGGATCAGCGCGTCGTGGAGGGCGGTACCCGCCGTCTGCTGCTCGTGCTACTCGGCGCCGTGGGGATGGTGCTCGTGATCGCGTGCGCCAACGTCGCCAATCTGTTGGTCGCGCGCGGCGCCGCCCGTGAGCGCGAGCTGTCGCTGCGCGCCGCGTTGGGCGCGGGTCGCTCTCGCCTGATCCGCCAGCTCGTGACGGAATGCGTGCTCTTGGCTGCCGCCGGAGGACTCGCGGGGCTCGCGCTCGCGTTCGGCGGCGTGCGCGCGCTGGTCGGTTTGCTGCCACCGGACACGCCCCGGTTGGGCGACGTCTTCGTGAACGGAGCGGTGCTCGCCTTCACTGCGGTCCTGGCGCTCGGCGTGGGCCTCGTGTTCGGGCTGGTGCCGGCGCTGCGCTTGTCGCGGCCGGACCTCGTGGTGTCGTTGGGTGAAGGGACGAGCCGAGGCGGCAGCGGCCCGCGCCAGCGCCGGCTGGCGGGCGCGCTCGTGTCGGCGGAGATCGCGCTCGGTGTGGTTCTGGCCGTGGGAGCGGGGCTGTTGCTCAAGAGCTTCGCCCGCATCCTCGCGGTGGACCCCGGCTTCCGCATCGAGCACCTGGTGACTGCACGCATTACTCCCCCCAAGGCCCGCTGGTCCGACCCCGGGTTCACCGCGCCATCCGCGGCCACCGAGGAACGGCAACGGGCGTTCTACCGGCAACTGGTGGAACGGCTGAGTGGCTCACCCGCAATCACGAACTCCGCGATCACGAGTCAGGCCCCGTTCGAGAAGACCAACGAGTTCGGCGCGATGTGGGTGGACGGCTACACCACGAACCCCAATGAGCTCGAGACGATGAACGGCCGAAAGGTGACGCCGGGCTTCTTCCGCACCCTGGGTATCCCCGTCCTCAGGGGCCGCGCCTTGAGCGACGCGGACCAGGCGAAGGCCCCGCGGGTGGCACTCATCGACGAGACCGCCGCGCAGCGCTATTGGAAAGGCAGAGATCCAATCGGCGGCCGGATCCGCTACCCCTGGCCCGGGTGGCTCACCATCGTCGGCGTGGTGGGCACGGCAACGAACAATGATCTGACCGACCAGCCGCCGCCCACCTTCTACGTGCCGTTCGCGCAGTACCCCCAGGCGGAGATGACCGTGGTGGCGCGGACCGCGGCCGACCCTGCGGCCGCGCTCGGCGCGATTCGTGCGGCGGTGCGCGAGGTCGCTCCCGACGTCGCCGTCAGCGACGAACGCACCATGACCGAGCGGCTCGCGGACTCGGTCGCCCAGCCGCGCTTCGCCGCCGGGCTGCTTGTCGCGTTCGGCACGCTGGCTCTCCTGCTCGGCGCGATCGGGACGTACGGTGTCATGGCGTACACCACCCAGCGCCGTACTCGGGAGCTGGCGGTGCGCAGGGCGTTAGGCGCGCAAACGTGGGACGTTCTCTGGACCGTGATCCGTGAGGGAGCGGTGCTTGCCGTCGTGGGGGTGCTCGCCGGCGCAGGCCTGGCGCTTGTGCTGACGCGATCCCTGCGCAGCCTGTTGTTCGAGGTGAGCCCCACCGACCCGATGACGTTCGCACTGGTGGCATGTGTGCTGGGCGGGGCCGCGTTGCTGGCGAGTTACCTCCCGGCGCGGCGGGCGACCAAGGTCGATCCGATGGTGGCTCTGAGGTACGAATGACGGACACCCTGCTCCAAGACCTCCGCTACGCGCTCCGCGTACTGCTTCGCAATCCGGCGTTCACCACGGTTGTGGTGCTCACGCTCGCCCTCGGCGTCGGCGCCAATACGGCGATCTTCACGCTGATCGACGCAGTGATCCTGCGCCATATCCCGGTGCGACACCCGGAGCGGTTGATCGCGCTCGGCAACACGGCGCGCGTCGGCTCGCTGTCGCAGGGCTCGCCACGAACCGACCTCTTCTCCTACCCGCTGTACCGCGATTTACGCGACCGCAACACGCTGGTCTCCGGTCTCGTGGCGTCAGGACGCCCCGGCCGACTGCACGTCGCCATCGGACCAGCTGGTAGCGAGCCACTGCCGCCACGCGCGCGCTTCGTCTCGGGGAATTACTTCCGCGTGCTCGGCGTCGACGCCGCGATCGGACGGACCTTCGACGGCAGCGAGGACGCCTCGATCGGCGGGGCGCCGGCGGTCGTCATCAGCGATGGATACTGGACGCGGCGCTTCGGGCGGGATCCCCGCGCCGTCGGCCAAACCATCACGATCAACGGCGCGGGCTTCACGATCATCGGCGTCGCGGCGCGCGGCTACGCCGGCGAAATCGTCGGCACGACCATCGACGTGTGGATTCCGCTGACGATGCAGCACGTCCTCATGCCGAACCAGAAGATGTTGGACGACCGCTCGTCCAGTTTCCTGCTACTGCTCGGCCGCCTGAGACCCGGTGTCACCCTCGATCAGGCGAAGGCCGGATTCGCGACGCTCATCCACCAGGCGCTGGCGGACAACGCCACCAAGGATGCTCCTGCCGGCGTGTTGCGGGAGTTGCCGATCTTCGTGTCGTGGGGCGCGAAGGGGTTTTCTCGCGTCCGTGAGACGTACTCCGTGCCGCTGTACACGCTCATGGCCGGTGTCGGCCTGCTGCTGCTCATCATCTGCGCCAACGTCGCCAACCTGCTGCTCGCTCGCGCCGTGGCGCGCGGTCGCGAGATGGGCATCCGGCTGGCGATCGGCGCGGGACGCTCGCGCATCGTGCGGCAGCTGCTCACGGAGTGCGCGCTGCTCGCACTGCTGAGCGCCATCGCGGGGCTGCTGGTGTCCTGGTGGGGGAGTCAACTGCTCCTGAGGCTCGCCGCGGACGGCGCAGCGGTGATTCCGCTCGACCTGCGTCTCAACGTTCCGGTACTCGCGTTCACGGGCGTCATCTCGCTCGTGGCGGTCGGCATCTTTGGGCTCGTCCCCGCGCTGCGCGCCGCGCGCGTGAACCTCGCGACGTCGCTGCGGGCGCAAGGGCGTTCCGTAGTAGGCGCTTTCGGACGCAGCCGGCTGGCAAGCGGACGACTGTCCTGGTGCGCAGTCTTCGGGGCATCGAGCACGCCGACGTCGGACTGGACCGCGATCATCTCCTCATGGTCGGCGTGGACGCGCTGGACCGTGGATATCGCGGCGAGCGGTTGCGCACGTTGATCCGGGACCTGACCGATCGCGTGTCGCGCGTGCGGGGCGTCACGGGCGTGACGTATTCCGAGAACGGCATTTTCAGCGGCACGGAAAATGGCAACTCGTTCCAGATCCCCGGCTTCACGGCGCGGTCCCGTGCCGACACGGAGGCCGCGTACGACGATATCGGTCCTGGGTATGTCCATGCGATCGGCGCGCGTCTGTTGCAGGGACGTGAGTTCTCGGCCACGGACGATCAGCGGTCACCGCGCGTCGCCCTGGTGAACGCCGCGATGGCGCGGTTCTACTTTCCCGGGCAGAGCGCGATCGGCAAGACCATCGTGCTCAATGATTCCGTCAGCCTGTCGATCGTCGGGGTCGTGGGCGACATGCGCGACCACGAGCTCACCGCCGCGCCGCCGCGCCGCTTCTATCGGCCGTACTTACAGTATCCGCTGGGCAGCGAGCCGGGGACGCTGAACCTCGCCATTCGGGCGGCCGGTGATCCGGTGAAGCTGATTGCCGACGTGCGCCGGGCGATTACCGCGACGGATGCCGCCCTGACGGGCGACGACATCGAGACGTTGGCCTCGCTGATGCGAGCTTCCATTGGGCAGGAGCGCCTCGTGGCGCGGCTCGCGACCGGGTTCGGAGCGCTGGCGTTGCTCCTGGCCGGGGTCGGACTGTACGGCGTGTTGACGTACGCGGTCACGCGTCGCACGAACGAGATCGGACTGCGCGTCGCGCTGGGCGCTCAGCAGCAAGACGTCGTGCGCATGGTGCTCGGGGACGCGCTGAAGCTGATGCTGATCGGCGTCCTCGTCGGCGCGCCGGTCGCGCTGGCAGCCACTCAGCTACTCCGCAGTCAGTTACACGACGTGCATCCCGCCGATCCGATCGCGATCGGGACGGCACTGGTGGTGTTGACGGCGTGCGCGATCGTGGCCGCGCTCGTCCCTGCGCGCAGGGCCGCGCGATTGGATCCGCTGGCCGCCCTGCGGGTGGAGTAATGACAGACTCTGTGCTCGCCGACCTCCGCTACGCCGCGCGCTCGCTGCGCAGGAGCCCCGGCTTCACGACGGTTGCCGTCCTTACACTGGCGATCGGCATCGGGGCCAATGCCGCCGTCTTTTCGATCATCAACGCCCTGTTCTACCGTCCCCTGCCGTTCGCGGAGCCGGAGCGCCTCGCGCTGATCGTCAAGCATTTCAGCCCCTCGGACCGCGGGCAACTCTACGTCGACCCACCCAGCCTGGTCGATTGGACGGCCGACACGAGCGTGTTTCAGGGCGTCGCGCTCATCGCAGGTGCGGCGGTGAACCTGAACTCGGCGGATCAACCGGAGCGCGTGTGGGGCAACGGGATCAGCGTTGGAACCTTCGAGCTGCTCGGCGTCAGGCCGGCCATCGGTCGATCGTTTTTCGGGGACGACACAGTCCCTGGCCGGGATCACGTCGTCATTCTGAGCGACGCGCTGTGGCGGCGGCATTTCGGGGCGGACCCCCACGTGCTCAATCAACAGGTCCGGATGGAGGGAGTGCCCTACACGGTAATCGGGGTGATGCCGCCCGGTTTCGGATTTCCGTTTCGAGCGGAGTTCTGGATGCCGCGACTCTTCGACCTACGTGCCGGACGAGGCAACAACTGGGTGAACGGCATCGTGCATTTACGGGCTGGCGTCACGGTCGCCCAGGCGAACGCGCGCCTCGGTACGGTCAGCCAGCGGCTCGCCCAGCAGTATCCCAAGTCGAACGCGGGTGTGAGCGCGTCGCTCGCTACGCTGCGCCGGCTGTCCTTCGACGACCTGGACGATATCCGCACCACTTTCAGTATCATGCTGGGTGCTGTGGGCCTGGTCCTGCTCATCTCCTGCGCCAACCTGGTCAACCTGCTCCTGGCCCGGGCCACCGCCCGACGTCATGAGATGGGAATCCGAGCAACGCTGGGCGCTTCCCACGTGCGTCTGGTGCGACAGCTTCTCACCGAGAGTGCGCTCGTCGCCGCGGGCGGTGGCGCGCTCGGTCTACTGGTCGCACTCTGGGGCCTGGACCTGTTTCGCGTCACGGTCCAAGCACATCGCGAGCTGCCCTACTGGCTGGCATTCTCGTTCGATAGAGCTGGCCTGCTGTTCACCGCCGTCGTCTCCCTCGCGACAGGGTTGGCCGTTGGCGCGCTTCCGGCGCTGCGGAGCGCGCGGCCCGACTTGCGGGGCATGCTCCAGGAGGGCGGCAGGTCGTCCAGCGTGGGCGCGCGAGCCAGTCGCATCTGGAGCGCCTTCGTGGTTGCCGAGGTAGCCCTCACCATGGTGTTGCTGGCCGGGGCCGGCCTGCTGATCCGCACCGTCGTCTTGCTCTCGCGCGTCGATCCGGGGTTCGACGCGGCGCACGCCGTCATCGCGCGGGTTCCGCTCGGCGGCGCGCGCTACGAATCCCCCGCGCCCGGGGCGTGTTCTTGAACGAGCTCGCGCGCCGAGTCGAGGCCTTGCCGGGCGTCGCGGCAGCCGGAGCGGTCAATCTCGCGCCGCTGGGCGGGATCAACTGGGAGAGCGCCCAGATCGAGGGGCAAGGCGACTCCTCTCGCGTCACGTTCATCACGTCGGTAGCGGGGCACTACTTCCGCGCGCTCGGCCTCCCGTTGCGGGAAGGGCGCGGGTTCACGGAGACGGAGGATGAGCGCGGGGATCCGGTCGTCATCATCAACGAGACGATGGCGCGTCATTATTGGCCGCGGGAGAGCGCGCTCGGCCGTCGCATTCGCTACGGGCGGGACGGGTCGGCGCGGTGGCTGTCCATCGTCGGCGTGACCCGCGACATCAAACAGGGCAGTCTAGGCGGCGCCGTGCAGGACCAGGTCTACGTCCCGTACGCCGCGCGGTACCCCTGGTCTGACATGTCGTTTGTCGTGCGTACGCCGGGGGATCCGATCAGCGTCGTCCCGCTGGTCCGCGCGGAGTTACGACAGCTCGATCCCACAGTCCCGTTGACGAACGTGATGTCGATGCAGGCGCTGGTGGATCGCTCGATCTGGGACCGGCGGCTGTACGGCACGATGTTCACTCTGTTCGCGAGTATAGCGCTGCTGCTCGCCGCCATAGGTGTCTATGGCGTGGTAGCCTACGCCGTCGCGCAGCGGACGCGCGAGATCGGGGTGCGCGTCGCGCTCGGCGCCGAGCAACGGGATGTGCTCCGGCTGGTGGTCGGTCGGGGCCTCGGACTCACGGCGGCTGGTCTGGCCCTGGGAGTGCTCGGTGCCGCCGGCTTCACACGGGTGCTTCGCTCGCAGCTGTACGGGGTGGGTCCCTTCGATCCCTTGAGCTTCGCCCTTACCGCACTGCTGCTCGTCGCGGTCGCGCTGTTGGCGAGCTACCTCCCCGCCCGGCGGGCGACGCGGGTCGATCCGATGGTGGCGTTGCGACATGAATGACCTCCGCTACGCAGTCCGCACGCTCGCCAAGAGCCCCGGGTTTACGGCCGTGGCGGTGCTCACGCTTGCGGTCGGCATCGGCGCCACCACGAGTGTCTACAGCGTCGTACAGGCGGTACTGTTGCGGTCCCTTCCTTTTCCGAGCGCGGACCGCCTGGTGGACATCAAGCTCACGCGACAGGAGTACCGAGCCCAGGGCTCGACGGGAGGCACCTCGCCGTTCGTCGCCTATCGCGTCTGGCGGACGGTGCGATCCTTCGACGCGACTGCCGCCTACATCGGTGACGACGCCGTACTCACCGGGCTCGGCTCTGCCGAACGGGTGACGGCCTGGGATGTCACCGCGACCTTTTTCCCGCTCCTGGGCGCCCGGCCGCTCTTGGGACGAGCGTTCATCCCGGACGAAGATCGGCCCGGTAGCTCCCCTGTCGCGGTGCTGTGTCATGACTTCTGGATGTCCAGGTTCGGCGGAGATCCCCACGTGCTGGGCCGCAGCATCACCCTGGATACCACGAGCTACACGATCGTCGGCGTCATGCCGGGCGGCTTCCACTATCCGCCCGACGCTTCACTTTGGCGCAATCTCGGCGCTGCCCTCTCCGGCCCGGCTGGCCAGCAACACGCGCGCGACTTCGGCTTCTGGGTGGTCGGGCGGCTCCGGACCGACGCCACCCTGACCGGCGCGCGAGCCGAGCTCGACCAAGTGACGCGCCACGCCTGGTCGAGCGAGCCCGACCTCAGCGACCTGCTTCCGGTGGCGACACCCCTCGTCGGCTGGCTCACACGCGACGTGCGCATTCCGCTCTGGATCATGTTCGGTGCGGTGGCCCTGGTGCTGCTCGTAGCGTGCGCCAATGTCTCGAACTTGCTCCTCGCGCGCGCCACGGCGCGCGAGCGGGAGATGGCAGTCCGCGTCGCTCTGGGCGCGGGGCGACGCCGCCTGCTGCGGCACGTGCTCGCGGAGTCGGTGGTCGTGGCGCTCGCCGGGGGCGCGCTCGGCGTACTGCTCGCGCTCTGGAGCGTTCCCGCCCTGGTGGTGCTCGCGGGCTCGGAGCTGCCCAGAATCACCGACATACGGGTGAACCCGCCCGTGCTCGCGGCGGCGTTCGGGTTAAGCGTTTTCGCGGGAGTACTCGCAGGGCTCCTGCCCGCCCTGCGAGCGGGCGCACGTCCGCCCGCGGACGCTTTGAAGGGCGCGACAGTTGGCGCCGGTCACGCCTGGCGGAGCCGCTCCACCGACGCGCTCATGATCGCCCAGGTGGCACTCACCCTGGTGCTGCTCGCCGGCGCCGGGTTGCTGCTGCGCAGCTTCGTGCGGCTGGTGCATGTTGACCCGGGATTCGACGCCGCGAACGTCGTGACGGCCGAGCTCCGGCTTCCCGGGGTGCGCTACGCCGCCGGCGGGGCGCGGCGCGCCTGGGTGACTCAGGCGCTCGAGCGCGTCCGCGCGCTGCCGGGGGTGACGGTTGCTGCGGCGGCGACTGGGACTCCACTCACGGGCGGGGAGGTTAGCTCAGTCTCGGTGCCCGCCGTCCCGGAGCGGCGGGACCGGCCCTGGGCGTGGGTCACCGCTGCCGACCCGGAGTACTTCCGCGTGCTCCGGATCCCGCTGCTCCGGGGAGACAGCCTGGGCGAGCGTGACGGGGTTCTGGTGGACGAGGCGGCGGCGCATGCCTACTTCCCGGGGGTGGATCCATTGGGACGGATCATTCGGTTCGGAGGAAGGGCGCCCCGAACCATCGTCGGGATCGTAGGGGATACGCGTCAGGAGTCGTTGCACGCCGCGCCGCCACCGCACATCTACGAGCCGCTCGGCGACAGTCCGCCACCGTACCTCAAGGTCATCGTCCGAGTGGCCGGCGAT
>WNGH01002251.1_pt1 | contig 18206 bp, 20 predicted proteins | sample 5400631 | NCBI WGS metagenome assembly WNGH01 (sample SAMN13153373, study PRJNA577476) | soil metagenome | isolation source: 115 cm soil or saprolite under Garry oak tree replicate 1 | place: USA:California | collected 2016-06-15
GCTGGCCAGACCGTAGATCCCGTCAACGCTCGACCTCCAGGCACGATACGCCAGCTGGGCTTGCCACTGCTTCACGTCGGTAGCACCGGCCTCCCGCTCCTCGGCGGCGCCGCCCTCGGCCAGGCCAAGTGCAGCGAGGAGATCGACGGCACCGCCGCCAACCAGTGGCAGCCGGCCCAGGTCGCAATCAAGCCGGGCGGGACGGTGACGTTCAGGATCGCCGGTGGCCAGACCCACCCGGTCGGGTCCGCGTTGGGTACGGAAACTCAGACGTGACCGGTGAGTTGCGGGTCCGCACGTAGGTGCGGCTCGGTATCGTGAGCCTTCCGACGGCCGGACTGTTGGAGGCTCTCCCCTTGCTGCCGAAACTCGCCTATCTCGCGCTGTGCCGCTGGATCCAGGCGCTCGCGCTGCTCGCCCGCAGCGACGCCGCCAAGGACCTGGAGATTCTGGTGCTGCGTCATCAGCTCACTGTGCTCCGCCGCCAGGTCCCACGCCCCAAGCTCGAGGCCGCCGACCGCGCCCTGCTCGCCGCGGTCAGCCGGGCGCTCCCCCGAGCCCGCTGGTCCTGGTTCTTCGTCAGGCCCGAGACGCTCCTGCGCTGGCACCGCCGGCTCGTCGCTCGCGCGTGGACCTACCCACACCGCCGACCAGGGCGGCCTCCACTCGACGAGGACGGACGCCCAGCAGTTGATCGTCCGTCTGGCCAGGGAGAACCCTCACTGGGGCTACCAGCGCATCAAGGACGAGCTGCAACGGCTCGGCGTGCGTGTCTCGGCAACCGCGATCAGCACCACGCTGCGCCGCCACGGGCTCAACCCTGCCCCACGGCGAACGCCCACGACTTGGCGGGCGTTCCTGCGCCGGCAAGCAGCCGGCATCGTGGCATGCGACTTCTTCACCGTCGACACGGTGTGGCTGCGACGGTTGTACGTGCTGTTCTTCATCGAGCTTGACACTCGACGGGTCCACCTGGCCGGCGTGACCACCAATCCGGACGGCTCATGGATCACCCAGCAGGCCCGTACCTCCTGCTGGTGCTGAGGGAACAAGACCGGCGGCTGCGCTTCCTGCTCCGCGACCGGGACGCGAAGTTCTCCCGCAGCTTTGACGACGTGTTCTGCTCGGAGGGCGCCGAGGTGCTGGTCACGCCGGTGCAGGCGCCCAACGCGAACGCCTACGCCGAACGCTGGATCCGCACGGCCCGCGCGGAGTGCCTCGACTGGCTGCTGATCATCGGGCGAAGCCACTTGGAGCAGGTCCTTCGCGTCTACGTCGACCACTACAACCGGCATCGCCCGCACCGGGCGCTTGAGCTGGAACCGCCGGATCCACTTGCCGATGTGATGACCGTAACCGAGAACGGGCAAGGCGCAGTGCGCCGACGCGACCGGCTCGGCGGTCTCCTCCATGAGTACCTGCGAGCTGCATGAACGCGTTTGCGTACCCTACGGCCGGGGAATTCGGTCATCTCAGGCGGCCTGCACGTACTCATGGATCAGCCCACCAAGGCGATCTCGCCGCATGACGCGCCCAGCCGGCACGACGACAGCTGATTCGCCAGGCTCGAGTGGCGGCACCTGTCCCAAGGCACGGTGTGGACGGTGAAGGTTGTAATGGTCGGCGTACTCGGCCAACACCGATCGGAGCTGTCGGCATCCGAAGATGAGCAGCCGGTCCAGCACCTCACGCCGAACGGTGCCGACCCACCGCTCCGCGTAGGCATTCGCCCGAGGTGCCCGCACCGGCGTGCGCGGCACCTTGACCCCCTCGGCGGCAAGGACCGCGTCGAACGCGGCGGTAAACTTCACATCTTGGTCGCGGATCAGAAACCGGAAGCGGCCGAGGTGGTCTGCAAGCTCCATGAGCAGGTTGCGGGCCTGTTGTGCCACCCACGCTCCGACTGGATGCGGTGTGACACCTTGGCGTGGGCCCGGAGGAATTGTCGCCAGGAGACGGCCGACCGCGTCGGTGCGGGGTCGATGCCAGCGCGGTGCAGGATGGTCCACACCGTGCTCGCCCCGATCCTGCCCGTGTACCCGAGGCAGCTCGCCATGGATACGGCGGTACCCCCAGGTCGGGTTCTCCCTGGCCAGCCGCAGCACCAGTCCGCGGAGCTCGGCCCCCACGCGCGGGCGGCCACGCTGGTGCGGGTAGCTCCAGCGGCGTCGGATCAGGTCTCGATGCCAGCGCAGCAGCGTTTCGGGCCGGACGAACAACCCACGCCAGGTCGGGCGGGGCAGCAGCCGCGCGAGTCCGGCAAGCACGGCTCGGTCGGCCCAGTCCACCCGCGGCCGGGTCCCTTGGCGCCGAAGCACCGCGACCTCGTGGCGCAGCATGAGCAGCTCAGCGTTCTTCGCGGCCGAGCTCCTTGCCAGCAGCGCAAGCCACCGCAGCACCTGGCAGAACAGCAGATAGAGCAGTCGCAGGGTCATGCGCCGATCATCGCGGCCAGGTGACCCGCACGGCGAACTCGCAGCTCAAGACCCATGTCTGAATTTCTGGCACCCACACCTTCGACACCGGCGGCGACGCCGACAGCCGCATGGCGGTCGGGTTGGGGTCGCTGTGGGTGACGCGCCCCTCCACCGGCGACCTGCTGCACGTCGACGCGGACGGGTAGGCCGAAGCTCCCCAGTCACCAAGTCTGGACGAATCGACGGCGCTGGCACGGGAGGGGAAGGCAGACTGATCGACCATAGGTCCCTTGTCACAGGGAGTGGGTGCTGTCAGGCTCCGGCTATCCGACCAAGGGGGGTCCGATGGCAGCAACGGCCACAACCCGAGCACCCGTCGGCACGCTTCAGGTCGTCGATCCGCACCCGCTGAACTGGCTGTTCATCACGTGGAACACGATGGAGGAGCCGGTCCGGACCGACGAGCGGGGCCACATCGTCGGAGCGGCGATGGAGGACTCCCGCTGGATCGACGAGAGGACCTTGGAGGTCCAGCTCCGTAAGGGGATGCGCTACCAGGACGGTGAGGAGCTCAGCGCGGAGAGCTTCCGGCGCGCGTTCGACGAGGTCCAGCGCTGGAAGGCGCCACACCCGCCCGGCACCTACCTCAACTTCCACCCCGACACCCGACTCGAGGTCGTCGACACCCACACCGTCCGCATGCGCTTCCCACAGCCAGACGGACTGGTGCTGGGCAAATTCCGCGGTTTCCACATTCCGAGCACGCGCTTCTGGGAGGAGGAAGGCTTCGGCTACCGCAAGCTGGGTAGCGGTGAAGGCCATTGGTGAGTGATCGACGCACCGGGCCCGTGGGGCACCGGACCGTTCACCCTCACCGAGGGCTACTCGTCGCTGGAGGTCGAGATCGCCCTGGTGCAAGCCGACCCGTTCACCTGCGCCTGGCTGCCGACCGCCACGCCGCGCAGTGAGCGATTGGTGCTGGAGGCGAACCCCGACCATTGGAACGTCGAGCGCGGGCCGCGCCTGGAGCGGGTCGTCTTCCGCAACGACCTGTCGCCTGCCGAGGCCCTCGAGCTGGTGTGCACCACCGAAGGCGAGGTCGACCTCGTCACCGAGATCTCCCCCGCCGACGCGAGACGGGTCAGCGACTCCGAACACGCCAAGCTGGTCAGGGTCGATGCGATGCGGGTGCTGGTCGGAGTGATCAATCGCGACGCCGAGGGCGCGCCACTGCACGACCCGCGAGCCCGCAGGGCGCTCAACCTGGCGGTCGACCGCAACCGGCTCATCCATGAGGCGTTCGCCGGTCATGCCTACCCGCTGGCGGGGCTGACCCCCCACTACGCAGCCGGCGTGCCCAGAGGCCAGCAGCCCTACCCGCACGATGCGGATGAGGCGCGCCAGCTACTGGCCAATGCGCGCTGGCCGGTCGGGCGGGCACTGCGTCTGGCCGCCCCTGCCGCCCTCGAGGGCGTGGCTCGCTTGCTGGCCGACGACTTCACGGCGTCCCTCAGGATCGACGTCGACCTGACGGTCATCCCACCCGAGCGGCTGCTGGCTGCCCAGCACGCGCTGATCGAGAAGGTGCTGCCGCTGCCGTTCGACGTGCTCGTCCACGCCTGGTTCGACCTTTCCGCGGACGCGCCACCAGCGGTGCTGCACCGGGAGTTCTTCCACTCCACCGGCGCGTTCCGGGCCGGCCCGCCGATCGCCGAGCTTGAGCAGCTGCTCGCACGGTTCGCGGTGACGACCGATCAGGGCGCGCTGGGACCGCTCGCCACCGACATCGACCGGTTCGTCTACGACCAGGCGCTGGGCGTCTTCCTGTGCGCACCGCAGGCGCTCTACGCCGTCAACCGGCAGGTCGCCTTTGACGGCTACGCGGCCACCTTCGAGTTGGCCGAGACCGAGGTCGCACCCCAACACTGGTCGCGACGCTAGCGCTCGCCGGCTGCCGACTGGGCTCTGTCATCCGACCCGGGAGGTCGACGGCGGGTCTCGTGGTCGCAGACGACGGCGGCCTGGTGAGACGCCGCCCACCGGTGATGCGGCCTACCCGGTCGGGGCCGGGGCGGACGGGTCGTTCTGCCAGAGGCCGAACTCATTCCCCTCGGTGTCCCTACAGACCGCGAACCAGCCCATGCCCGGCACCGGGCCCGGCTCGTTCGCCTGGCCGCCGAGCTCCCTCACGCGCGCGGTGCCGACGTTGATGTCGTCCACGTCGAAGTAGGCGCGAATCCCGCGCTTGCCGGGCTCCATGTTGGTGATCGCCGCGCCCGTCTGGTCGCTGATTCGGGTCATGTGGTACTCGAACGGGCCAGGGAAGGCCTCAAACTGCCATCCGAACAGCGAGCCCCAGAACTCACGCCCCTTCGCGGTGTCGTCCGCCGGGATCTCGAAGTGCACCGGTTGGCCGGGCATAGCCCCCTCCTCTCGCATCGGCCGTTCGGCGAAAACCTCGCTCCGCCGCGGTCATACGATAGACCTGTCGGTCGAGGAGCTCATTGCGACATCCGCGGCGTCCCACCAGCTGGTGGGCGGCGACTGATGGAGCCCCCTGAGATCGGCCGACGCTAGGGAGCCGGGCGGACTGCATGCTCGGGCCACGGGCGACTCCTTCGAGCCCGACTCGTTAGACCCTACGCGTGCTTTGCCTGACTTGGTAACGTCCTTGGACATGGCCCATTCCGGAAGGGCTCGCGAAGCTCCTGCTCCCTCTTGCGAGAGGCATGTTCGGGCGTTGGTGCAGACCGCGACGATGTCGGGGCCCTGAAGCTCGGGGTCGGCTACTCGGTGTTGGACATCGGTGGCACTGGCCCGGGCCAGTGCCCGGTTCGAGCGCGGCAGGCCGGTCGAGCGACCCAAGGAGGAGCCTATCGAGGAGACCGACAATGTCGCCGCGTGATTATGCAGCCTGGAGTTCGCGCGCTTGCCGTCGCCGAGCCGGCGGGCGGGACTGTGACCGTCCAGCCGCCCGCCGCCATGGCGCCGAACCGCGGCCCCACGCCGTTTTGTGCGCGGGGCGCGGTTCTGCTCAAGCCGACCCGGGCTTGCAGCCCGGACCAAGTGGCTGTCTCGTGACTGCTCAGTACTTCTGGAGGAAGACGTCGGCCTGGTTCTCGGTGACCCCTGCTGCCGTGGTGACCACGTTCCGGTGGTCGCCCCAGGTGACGAAGCGACGAGACCCGTTCGACGCGATCTGGTTATAGTCGCCCAGGTAGCACGCGGCGATGATGGGATCCTGATTCGGGTTGGTCTGGTAGATCGGGAACGGCACGGTGCTGAGCGCGACCTCGCCCGAGCCCACCGGCGCCGCCGTCGGGGTCGCCAGCGTCAGGTCTTCCTTGTCGGTGCGAAGCAGGTCCGGGCCGCCGCTCGGATGCTGGACCCGCTCATACCACATGGCGTGCAGCCCGGCGGCGTCCGTCACGATGGCCGGCTGGTAGCGGTCGCTCATGAACCCAGTGCTGATCGGACCGCTGATGACCTGCGGCGGGCTGAAGGTCTTGGCACCGTGGGTGGAGTAGCTCAGGAAGATGGGGGTGGCGTTGTCGAACCCGCCGCCCGTCCCGGCGGGCCGGTCGTTCCACGCGAGGTACAAGGTGCCGTTGGCGTCGAGGGTGCTGTTGGGAGCCTCGAACTGCCGGGAGTCGTGGCCCGGAGCGGTCTCGATTATCCCCAGGGCAGCGAACCCGCAGAACCGTAGGACGCCGCCGGCGCCCTGCACGCGAGCCACGGAGGTGATCCGGGTGACCGTGGCGTTGGCCACGTCCACGGCGGCCACGAACTGCGTGCCGCTGGTCACGTCAGGGTTGGTGGTGCACGCGGCCAGGTCGAACTGCTCCCAGGTCACAGACACGGTTCCGCCCGCAGGGACGGGATGCGACCCCGGCGTGGTCGGCGCGCAGGTGTCGGGAGCGGAGACCTGCGTGGTCCGCCAGTGCACCCCATCGGTGGAATCGGACAGCATGACCGGGCCCTGCACAAACCAGTGCGCATAGAACGTCCACGTGAGGTAGAAATGCGTCTTGCCCTGGGCGTCCTGCCCGATCGACAGCAGTTCCTTATCGGCGAAGAACGAGGTGGCGTTGCCCACGTTCACCGGCACCGACAGCAGGCGGAAGGTGTTGGTGCCCGCCGGCATCTCATACAGCGCGATCAGCGAATTGCTGAAGTGGCCCTGGTAAGCCAGGCTGGCGTCGTAGACGGTGCCTTGGTCATCGGTGGCAAGTGAGGGGTCCCCGATCGGCTGGACGCCGCCGCTCCAGGGAAGGTCTCCCATGTCGGTGAAGCGCTTGCCACCGTCGGTGGACACCGAGTAGCCGCTGAGGTTGATGGCCGGCACGCAGCACACCAGAGCGTCGTTGAAGCCGGCGACGACCTTCTTGCCCACCGCCACCACGGTCGTCTCGCTCTGGGTGTTCTGGGGTGAGGCGTCGTCCTCGGCCAAACAGGTCACCTGGACGTTACCGGTGAGGCTGGGCTCGGCCGGACAGGGCGTTCCCGCGTTGACCGGCGACGGCTGGCGGAGCCGCCCGCTGAACACGCCAGCGAGCACCTCCCCGGCCGCCGACACGTGATTTTGCGGGAGCTACCACTCCGGGTTCGAATTGGCAGCCACTGCAGGTGCGATGGATGCGGGTAGCACTCCTGCTGCGACCAGCGTGAGGGCCAGCAGGCTGACGAGCCGCCTCATTGCGACACCCTCTCTCCGCGGCTATTCGCCATGGGGGAACCCGGGATTGGGCCATGGCCAAAACACCGAGGGGTCGGCCTACGCGGGGTTCGACCATGCTCCGGTCGGCTCGGTCTGTCAATCCCGACCGGCCAGGGCAGCATCCTGGGCGGTATGACCGACTACTTCTCCAGCGGTTCGGCAACGTCGGCGTGTTGCGGGCCGATCATCCTGATGACCATCCGGACGATCCAAAATCTCTGATCATCACGCTGCGACCGCACGATATTCGTGGATCAGGCCACCGAGCACATCGCGGCCAGCGCCAGGCCACGGTGCGGCCGCTGCCGGTCGTAGTGGCGGACGTAGACGCGCAGGAGCCGCAGCAGATGCCGGCGGCCCAGTTCTTCGGGGGGATGTCGCCAACGTATGATGCGGGCAACGGCGAGCTCCTGGCCGGGTGGCCCACTCCCGCGCCAAGCCAGCGGGCCTAGGTCGCTGGCAACACGGATTCGAGGCGACCGGTCATCGGTGACTGCGAGGGCGGGGGAAATGAGGAGACACCGACAACCGCTCGAGGCGGCGATCAGCGAGCTGGCCAGCCTGGACGTGTGGCTCGCTCCCGACCTCGGCGTGCAGCATCCGTCCTACGGTGCGATACATGGCGCGCTGAATGACGTTCGGAGCGCATTGCAGCGCGCTCTTGACAACCCTCGTGGCGACGCGGCCGACGCTGAGGTCGCATCGAGGCAAGTCCGAACCTTGATGGCGCTACGCGCGATTCTGCGGGACCTGGCCCCGAAACCGGCTGAGCTGATCGACCTCGAGGACAGGCTCAGTTGGCTCTGCGATCGACTGGTTCGCGCCGGCGGCATGGCGGATCCACGCTGAACTCCCGCGTTCCTCGGCACTCGCCCCAGCCCTGACCGCCGGTGCGGGTACCGCGAAGAATCGAATTCAAGGAATGTAGCCGTAGGAGACCGCGCTGGCGCGGTGGCGCCGGCGATCGGGGGCGGCCGGGGTCACCGCGCGTGGACCCGTGCCTCCAGGCGCCGCAGCACCATCCTGCCGACGCGGCGCTCCAGTGGGGCCAGGAACGGCCGCAGGAGTCGCAGCCCGGGCACGCGGAAGCTGCCCAGGAACGCGACCCTGCTGCCCTGGCCGTCCGGCACGGCGGCGAGCCCGCCGATGAGGAAGCGGCTTTGCAGCACGCACCAGCCGGGCCGCAGCACCCCGTCGAAGCGTGCGCGCAGGCCCAGCCGGCCGCGGGCATAGGCCTCCAGCCGATCGCCGGTGGTGGCGGTGACCCGCAGCCTGCGCACGTCGGGCAGGTAGTGGGGCAGCTCGCCTTCCAGGTCGCCGACCACCGCCCAGACCCTGTCGAACGGTGCCCGGATGACACCCTCGGCGTACAGCCCGCCGCTGGCCGAGGCCAGCACGCGCAGGCGCCGGACCGCGTCCAGCTCAGCCACTGGCCAGCCCTGGCTCTCGCTCATGCCTGCCACTCCTTCCGGAAGCTGCGCCGCGCCCTGGACAGCCGCGATTTCACCGTGCCGCGTGGCACCTCGAGCAGCGCGGCCGCGGCCTGCTCGTCGAGCCTTTCCAGGTCGCGGAGGACCAGCACCGCGCGGTGCTCGGGCGCCAGGCGTGCCAGCACGCTGCGGACATCGACGGCAAGCTGCGGATCGCCCGGTGCAGGCACCGCCGCCAGGGCGCCGGCCACCGTGCGGCCGGCCTGGCCGCGGCGTGCCACCCTCACCGCCTCCCGGACCGCGATCGCTCGCACCCAGCCAAACAGGGCCGCCGGCTCGCGGAGCTGGCCGAGACCGCGGAAGACCGCGATCAGTGCCTCCTGGGCCGCGTCGGGCCCCTCCTGGAGCGCGATCGGCCCGCACAGCCGCCCGACGTAGGGCGCCAGCAGATCGAGCAGGTCGTTCATGGCCAGCGCGTCCCCGCGTTGGGCGGCGCGGACCAGCCCGCCGAGCAGCTCGGCGGGCCGGTCTGGGCTGCCTGGCTGGGTCACGGGCCGCGGCCGTCCCGGAGGAAGTCGATCAGCAGCGGGTTGACCTGCTCCGGGCAGTCCAGCTGCGGGGCGTGGCCGCAGCTCGCCACGGTCATGGCGGCCAGGTTCCAGCCAGAGCGCCGATCGTGCAACTGCGTGTAGCGCTGTCCGGGCAGGTCGACGACGTACGCGCTGTGCTCGCGGGCCAGCACCGGGAACTGCTCCTTCCACCCGACCACCCAGGCCGCGCCCGGCGACAGCAGGACCACGGGCGAGCCGCGGCCGGCCTGGGCCGGCAGGTAGCCGTAGGCGCCGTAGAGAGCATGGCACCGGCCAGCAGCGCCACGACGGTGACCAGCGCGACCGTCAGGCCCCGCCGCCATCGGCGTGGGCGCGGTGGTCGTGGCGGGGGGGGCGTGGCCCGGGTGGGCGCCGCCGTCGGGTGCCGCCGCATCGCTTGTCTCCTCGGTTCGCGAACCAGCCGTGCCCGTCGCCAGTGAAGGAGGAGCGTGGCGCGGCGGAGGTTCCACGATTGGCAGGGAACCTCTGCGCCCCCCGGCGTCTCTGTCATGGCGAGTCCACCGACCGTCCCCTGAGCCGAAAGAAGAGGAGAGCAGTGTCACTGACCGCCATCTCCCAATCCCGCCCCCTCCCGCACGTCGAGGGGGTCAAGCACCGCTTCGTGGAGGTGCGTGGCGTCCGCTTCCACCTGGCAGAGGCCGGCACGGGCGACCCCGTCGTGCTGCTCCACAGCTTCCCGCAGCACTGGTACGCCTGGCGTCACGTCATCCCACAGCTGGCCGGCGACTACCGCCTGATCTGCCCGGACTTCCGCGGCTTTGGCTGGTCGGAGGCGCCAGCCCGCGGATATGACACGGCCAATCGGGTCGCCGACCTGCTCGCGGTCATGGACGCCCTCGACCTGGAGCGCGCCTGGCTGGTCGGGCACGGCTGGGGTGCGTGGGCGGGCTTCTTCTTGTGCCTGCAGGCGCCCCAGCGGGTCGGCGGCTACCTGGCGCTCAACATGGTCCACCCCTGGCCGACCCATCGGGCCGCGCTCGCGGGCGGGTGGCGGCAGTGGCACACCGCCCTGTGGGAGTACCCGCTCGTCGGCCGCCAGGTCCTGCGCCGCTGCCCGGGCTTCACCCGCTACCTGCTGCGCCACTGGGTCAGCGACCCCGGGATCTGGCAGCAGTCCGCGCTGGAGGAGTTCGTGGCATCCAGCCGTGAGCCGGCCCGCGCCCGCGCCGGCCAGGCGCTGCACTGGCAGTACGTCCTGCACGACATCCCGGCCCTTGCCCTGGGCCGTAACCGCAAGCGGCGGCTGACCGTTCCCACGCTGCTGCTCACCGGCGCGGCCGATCCCATCGTCACGCCCAAGCTGGTTCAAGGCGGCGACGGGTATGCCAGCGACCTGCGCATCCGGACGGTCCCAGGGTGCGGGCACCTGCTCCCGGAGGAACGGCCCGACCTGGTCGCCAGCACCGCCCGGGAGCTGTTCCGGGCAACCTGAGCTGCCGAGGACCGGAACGCCGCCTTGGATGAGCGTTCGGCCATAGCGGGTGGGTGATGAGCTGGCCCGCCCGCACCGCTCGAAGCGTGCCTCGGCGCGCCCAGCAGCGGGTGCCAGCCAGCATCGACACAGCGATGTCACAGGTTCGCCCCGGCCAGCATCTTAGGAACGAGCGTCACCAGGACTAGAGGAATCGTGGAACAACGCAACCAGGAGAGGGATGCCGTTCGTCGCGGTCGCGGGGCCGCTTGCCGGCAAGCTCAACGGCGCCCAGAAGAACGACGCGTCGGAGTGGCTGCCGAAGAACGCCGAGTCTACGCAGGTCGTCGACCTGGCCAAGAAGTTCACGCCCAGCGACACTCTCCCGGCGGTGGTGGTGTACCAACCTGTCGGCGCCGTCAGCGGCGCCGACCAGGCCAAGGCCGCCGCCGACGCCAAGCGGTTCGCCGGCCTGGACCACGTCAGCGGCAAGGTCATCGGACCGATCCCCGCCGCCGACGGCCGGGCGCTGCAGGTGGTCGTGCCCATCAAGGCCGGCAAGGACGGCTGGAACGGCATCGCCCCGGTGGTCAAGGAGATGCGGTCCATCGCCCATCCAAGCGGCGGGCGCGTCTACGTGACCGGGCCGGCCGGCTATGCCGCCGACTTCAGCAACGTGTTCCAGGGGTTCGACTCCACCCTGCTGTACGTCACCGCGGCGATCGTCATCGTGATCCTGCTGTTCACCTACCGCAGCCCGGGGCTGTGGCTGCTGCCGGTGGCCTGCGTGTTCGTCGCCCTGACCGCCGCGCAGGCGGTGATCTACCTGCTCGCCCGCCACGCCGGCCTGACCGTCAACGGTCAGAGCGCGTTCATCCTGACCGTCCTGGTGTTCGGCGCCGGCACCGATTACGCGTTGCTGCTGATCGCCCGCTACCGCGAGGAGCTGCGCCGTCACGCCGACCGCCACGAGGCGATGGCGGTGGCGCTGGGCCGTGGCGGGCCGGCGATCATCGCCAGCGGCTCGACGGTGATCCTGAGCCTGCTGTGTCTGCTGGTGGCCGAGCTGAACTCCACCAAGAGCCTCGGCCCGGTGATGGCGATCGGCATCGCGGTCGGCTTGTGCGCCATGCTCACACTGCTGCCGGCGCTGCTGGTCATCTTCGGGCGCTGGATGTTCTGGCCGGTGCGGCCCACGCTCGGCTCGCCCGAGCCCACCGAGCGGGGCGTGTGGGCGCGGATCGGGTACCGCATGGCCCGCCGGCCCAGGGTCGTCTGGCTGGTGACGGCGGTCGCGCTGGCGGCGCTGGCCGTCGGCGCCACCGGGCTCAAGGCCAACGGCCTCCAGAACAAGGACGCCTTCCGCACCAAGCCAGAGGCGGTGACGGGGGAGAGGGTCCTTGCACAGCATTTCCCGGCCGGCGCCGGCGACCCCGTCCAGGTCATCGGCAACGCGACCGCCGCGCCGGCACTGCGGTCGGCGGTGGCCAGCACTCCTGGGGTCACGGGCGTCACCCCTCCGGTGGTGAAGGAGGGCCTCGCCTTCGTCGAGGGGACGCTGACCAGCAGCTCCGACAGCCAGGCCTCCTTCACGACCGTGGACCAGCTTCGCGCCAAGGTGCACGCGATCCCGGGGGCTGACGCCAAGGTCGGCGGCGGCAGCGCGGTGAATCTCGACATCCAGCGTGCAACCCGGCACGACCGGAACCTGGTCGTGCCGATCGTGCTCGCGGTGGTGTTCGGCATCCTCGCCGTGGTGCTCCGCGCGCTGGTCGCCCCGTTGCTGCTGGTGGCCACGGTCGTCCTGTCCCTCGCGGCGACGCTGGGTGTCAGTGCCCTGGTCTTCAACCACGTCTTCAAGTTCGCCGGGGCCGATCCATCGTTCCCGCTGTGGGCGTTCGTGTTCCTGGTGGCCCTCGGCGTCGACTACAACATCTTCCTGATGACCAGGGTCCACGAGGAGAGCAGGCGCCACGGCACCCGGCGGGGCGCGCTGATCGGGCTCGCCGCCACCGGCGGCGTGATCACCTCCGCCGGCCTGGTGCTGGCGGGCACGTTCATCGCGCTCGGCTCGCTGCCGCTGGTGTTCATCACCGAGCTCGGCTTCGCGGTTGCCTTCGGCGTGCTGCTCGACACCTTCGTGGTCCGCTCGGTGCTGGTCACCGCGCTGAACCTCGACGTCGGCCGCTGGATCTGGTGGCCGAGCGGCCTGCACCGCAAGCCCGACGTCGAACTGGGCGAGTTCGAGGACGAGATGGCGGCGCTGACCCGCTGAGCGGCGGCTACCCCTTGGTGAGCCGGCCCTTGGTGAGCCGGCACGCGTTCACCCACAGCTCGGGGTCGAAGGTGGGGTCACGCTCCGGGTCGCGAACGACCCATACCGCGCATTCCTCGATCGCCTGGACGAGCAGGTCGCGGAGCAGCTCCTCGCGCCCCGGGATGCAGGCCTGCGCGATCCCCTCGACGGCGTCGCAGACGATGCTGGGCGCCGCGTGCTTGCGGAAGTGCTTCGCGGAGGTCCGGACACCGTTGGTGAAGCGGTCGGCCCATTTCGCCGCGTGCGGGGCCCGCGCCAGCGCTGCCCGGCTCTGCTCCTGGAGCGCCCCTGGTGGTTGCCCGTCGAGGTCGTTCAGGACGCGCTCGGACGCCAGCACCGAGACCGCCATGACCCGTTGCCGGTCGGCCGACACCACCGGCAAGGCCATGGTGGCGCAGCGCAGCGCGATCCGCGCGTCGATGTGCGGGTCGTCGCCGACGAGCCCGATCACCGACGGGATCAGGCCGGCCAGCCGTGGACGGCCGGCGTCGGAGGTGGAGTCGTTGACATGCCGGGCGACCGCCGCCAGCAGCGGGTGGGTGCAGGCGGGACGGTCACTCCACCGCTCACCGGCGAGCAGGGAGGCGAACTCCATGAAGCACGCGCCCGTGCGCGGGCTGCGGTGTTTGCCCCGAGAAAGCACAGGGAGCAGTGATGGCGGCTGACGGTCGTGGCTCATCATGAGGCACCCCGCGGATTCGACCTTGGTTCTTCCATAGACTGCGCCGTTGGCCGGCCGCTGGCAATCCATTCCCCCAGGAAGCCGTCGTACACCCGGACGTCGGCGATCCCGGCCGAGGGCGTGCGGCGCGGATCGGCGCGGTCACGCCCGCCGCTGCGCATCAGGCGTTCCGGAGCCAGTCGACCAGGTGGTGGGCGAAGGAGGCGCGGACGAACACCCTGGTGGCGTGGTCGCGTTCCTGGAGCAGCACCGGGATGCGGGCGAGCAGGGTCTGCGCGCACATGCCCTCCCGCCAGGAGCGGGGATGCAGGTCGAGGCCGCACCCCCGGGCGAGGAGGTCCATGCGGTCGCCGCCGGCCAGCTCGACGACCGCCCGGTTGGCGCTGACGTCGACGACCGAGTGGTGCAGGCCCTCCAGCGCGCGCTCCAGCTCCTCCACGATCGCCGCCGCCGAGCCCGGTTCGGCAACCACCAGCCATTCGTCGGGGCCGAGCCACAACGCCTCCCGACCGGCGGTCGGCGTCCAGGTGTTCGGCGCGGGCGGGAGGGCGAACGCGATCCGGGCGCTGGCCAGCTCCGGATCGGCGCGCAGGTTCACCTGCGCGAGGAAGCCGACCTCCACCGCGCCGAGCGCCGCCAGGTCCCGGGCCCGGTCGGCCAGCGGCGAGCGGGCGAAGGGGTCCACGCCGACCATCGCCTCAGCCATCGCGTCGAGCCCCCTCGGGGTCGTAGAAGACCGGCGCGGTCACGGTCGCGGCCACGGCCGACCGGGCGGTCCCCCCACCGGTCCGGGCGTACACGGTCGAGCCGAACCGCTCCCGGCCGCCGGAGAGCATCGCGAGCGCGAAGCTGCGGCCGAGCACGGCGCTGCGGTACGACGAGGTCACGTGGCCGAGCATCGGGACCGGTGGTGCCGCGTCCGCGTGCTCGGCCGCCACCAGCTGCGAGCCCTCCTGGAGCAGGGTGTCGCCGTCGGCCGGCAGCAGCCCGACGAGCTGGCGGCGGTCCGGCCGCACGAGGTCGGCGCGGCGCAGGGAGCGCCGTCCCACGAAGTCTCCCTTGCGCAGGTTCACGATCCACGACATCCCGAGGTCATCGGGGGTGACGGTCCCGTCGGTGTCCTGCCCGACGATCACGAATCCCTTCTCCGCGCGCAGGACGTCCATCGCCCCGGTCCCGTAGGGGGCGATGCCGAACGCCCGCCCGGCCTCCAGCAGCGCCTCCCAGACGTGCCGCCCGTGCCAGCCGGCGACGTGCACTTCGAAGGCGAGCTCGCCGGAGAAGGACACCCGCGCCAGCCGCGCCGGGACGCCGGCGACCTCGCCGTCCCGCCAGGTCATGAACGGGAAGGCGGCGAGCGAGACGTCCATGTCGGTGCCGACCGCCCGAAGCACCGCGCGAGACCCTGGCCCGGCCACGGCGATGGTCGCCCACTGCTCGGTCACGCCGGTGCAGTGGACGCGCTCGACCAGCATCCCGAGCTGCTGCCCGACTACTTCGGAAGCTACCGGCGGGTCGTCTACCTGGCCCAGACCGACGATCCGGCGCTGGTCCGCGGGGCGCGCGAGGCAGCCGCCCACCTCGGCCTGGAGCTGGAGGTCCGGCGCACCGGCCTCGGCGACCTGCGCACGGCGCTGGAGCGCGTCGCCGGAGGTGCGCGGCCATGAGCGACACCGTCCTGTCCTCGGCGGCCAGGGAGGTCGTGATCGGCTTCGACCGTCCGTTCGTGATGATCGGCGAGCGGATCAACCCGACCGGGCGCCGCAAGCTGGCGGAGGAGCTGGCGGCCGGCGACTTCTCGACGGTGATCGCGGACGCGCTCGCGCAGGTCGAGGCCGGCGCCCAGATGCTCGACGTGAACGCCGGGATCCCCCTGGCCGACGAGCCCGCGATCCTCGCGCAGGCGGTCGAGCTGGTGCAGTCGATCACCGACGTGCCGCTGTGCATCGACTCCTCGATCGTCGAGGCGCTCGAAGCGGGCCTTGCCGTCTACCGGGGCAAGGCGTTGGTCAATTCGGTGACCGGTGAGGAGGCGCAGCTCCAGCGGGTGCTGCCGCTGGTCGCGCGGCACGGCGCCGCGGTGGTGGCGATCAGCAACGACGAGACCGGCATCTCCGAGGACCCCGACGTGCGCTTCGAGGTGGCGCGCAGGATCGTCGAGCGTGCGGCCGACCACGGCATCGCGGCTGCCGACGTGGTGGTCGACCCGCTGGTCATGCCGATCGGCGCGATGGCCACCGCCGGCCAGCAGGTCTTCCGCCTGGTGCGGCGGCTGCGGGAGGAGCTCGGCGTCAACACCACCTGCGGCGCCTCCAACATCGCCTTCGGCCTGCCGAGCCGGCACGCGCTCTCGGCGGCGTTCCTGACCATGGCGGCGACCTCGGGAATGACCTCGGCGATCACCAACGTGCTCAGCGACGACATCCGGCGCGCGGTCGCCGCCGCGGACGTGCTGCTCGGCCACGACCGCGACTGCATGACCTGGATCGGCCGCTACCGCGAGGGCGCCGCGCCTCCTGGGGAGCGGGCCGACGGGGCCGGCGGCCGCCGGCGTGGTGGCCGGGAGGGCCGCCGCCGAGCGACGGCGCAGGAGCCGTGACCCAGCCGTCCGGGGCGGGTGCCGAGGGGCGGGGCGAGGTGCGTGCCGTCTTCACCCCTTCGGGCAGGCGAGGCACGTTCGCCGCCGGCACCAGCGTGCTCGAGGCGGCGCGGGCGCTGGGCGTCGACCTCGACTCGGTCTGCGGCGGGCGCGGGATCTGCGGGCGCTGCCAGATCGTGGTGAGCGAGGGCACGCACGCCAAGCTCGCCATCGAGTCGCGCGCCGACCACCTGACGCCGTTCAGCGAGCCAGAGGAGCTGTACCGGGCCAGGCGCGAGCTCGCGCCCGGCCGGCGGCTGGGCTGCCACGCGCGGCTGCTCGGCGACGTGGTCGTCGACGTGCCCCCGGAGAGCCAGCTCCACCGCCAGGTCGTCCGCAAGGACGCGGACGCGCGGGCCATCGAGCTCGATCCGGTCGTGCGGCTGCATCACGTCGAGGTCGAGGAGCCCTCGCTCGGCGCGCAGCGCAGCGACCTCGCGCGGCCGCTGGAGGCGCTGGAGCGGGAGTGGGGGCTGACCGGCCTGGGGAGGCCGATCCTCACGTGCTGCGGACGCTCCAGGCAACCCTCAGAGCCGGCAAGTGGGCGGTGACCGTGGCCGTGCACGACGGCTCCACGATCACCGCCGTCTGGCCCGGCTTCCGTGACATCGCCCTCGGGATCGCCTTCGACGTCGGCTCGACGACGGTCGCCGGGCGCGATGAACCCCCAGATCCGCTTCGGCGAGGACCTGATGAGCCGGGTCAGCTACGTGATGCTGCACCCGGGCTCGGTCGACGCGCTGGCCCGCGCCGTGCGGGGCTGCCTGAACGGCCTGGTCGCCGAGCTGACCGCCGAGGCCGGGTTCGAGCCGACCGACGTGCTGGAGGTGACGCTGGTCGGCAACCCGGTGATGCACCACCTCGCACTCGGCATCGACCCCACCGAGCTCGGCGGCGCCCCGTTCGCGCTCGCCACCGACCTGGCGCTGCGGCTCCGGGCGGCGGAGGACCTGGAGCTCGGCGTGCACCCAGGCGCGCGCGCCTACGTGCTGCCGTGCATCGCCGGCCACGTCGGCGCCGACACCGCCGGGGTGCTGCTGGCCGAGGCGCCGCACGAGCGGGACGACCGCTCGCTGATCGTCGACGTCGGCACCAACGCCGAGATCGTGCTCGGCAACCGCGACCGGCTGCTGGCGGCCTCCAGCCCGACCGGGCCGGCGTTCGAGGGGGCGCAGATCTCGGGTGGGCAGCGGGCGGCGCCCGGCGCGATCGAGCGCGTCCGGATCGACCACGCGACCCTGGAGCCCCGGGTCCGCGTGATCGGCACGCCGGCCTGGTCGGACGAGCCCGGGTACGCCGGTACCACGGTCACCGGGATCTGCGGGTCCGGGATCATCGAGGCGGTCGCCGAGCTGTACCTGGCGGGGATCCTCACCACCGACGGCGTGCTCGACGGCGCGTCCGCGGCACGATCGCCGCGGGTGGTCGCCGACGGGCGGACCTTCGCGTACGTGCTGCACGACGGGACGGACGGCGGCCCCAGGATCGCGATCACGCAGAACGACATCCGCCAGGTCCAGCTCGCCAAGGCGGCGCTGCACGCCGGCTGCCGGCTGCTGATGGACCGCCTCGGCGTGGACGCGGTCGACCGCGTCCGCCTCGCCGGCGCGTTCGGAGCCCACATCGATCCCGTCCACGCGCTGGTGCTCGGGATGGTCCCCGACTGCGACCCGGCGGCGGTCACCGCAGCCGGGAACGCCGCCGGGACCGGCGCGCGGATCGCGTTGCTGAACGCCCGGGCGCGCGGCGAGATCGAGGCACTGGTGCGCCGCGTCGAGAAGATCGAGACCGCCATCGAGGCGAGGTTCCAGGAGCACTTCGTCGACGCGATGGCGATCCCGCACGCACGCGATCCCTACCCGCGGCTGCAGCGTGTGGTCCCGCTCCCGGAGCGGGTTCCCCGGACCACCGGCGGCCAGCGGCCGCGACGTCGCCGCCGGTCAGCGAGCGGCAACCACAGGAGCGCGACATGACCACCGACAC
>WNGH01002412.1_pt1 | contig 18193 bp, 20 predicted proteins | sample 5400631 | NCBI WGS metagenome assembly WNGH01 (sample SAMN13153373, study PRJNA577476) | soil metagenome | isolation source: 115 cm soil or saprolite under Garry oak tree replicate 1 | place: USA:California | collected 2016-06-15
TCGGCGAAATTCGCGGGTTCGGAGAGGCGCGCATGTTTGACGCGGATGCTCTCGACGTCGATCTTGCGCAGGTAGGCGGCGCGGTCCGGCACGTCCAGCACCCACTCGCGCAGCCACGCCTCAAATCCGTCACGCGAGCGGGACCGCGCGGCGTAGTCGCGGTAAAAGGCGTGGTCGCGCTTGAAATGACCCTGCACCGGCGAGGGATGCGCGCCGCCTGGCTCGTGCACGACGGCGACGACCTTCGTCTCCGGAAACAGAATGCGGTTCGGGTCGCTGAGCGTCACGCCGGGATCGACGAGCTCCTCGCAGGTCACGATCACACGCCCCGCCGCGAGCCCCGCCTCCTCGGTGATGCCCAGCGGGCCCCACGCGTGCGCGCGACCGTGCTCGTCGGCGCGCTGCACGTGGACGATCGCGACGTCGGGCTTCACCGCGGCGACATGAACGACGCCGTCTCCGGACGCGAGATTCGGATTGGTGCGGAGGATGTCGCTGCCGAGCAGCGTGCGAGTGGGCAGGCTCGGCACGTTCCACGCGGCCGCCCAGAGCGCGAGCGAGATCGAGAAGTTGGAGTGGTCGTGGACCTCGATGGAGCGCGGCACTCCTTCCTCGGCCGCGCGGCGGTAGCAGTGGCCGAGGCCCTCGGACACGTTGCCGACCCACGCGGCGGTCACGCGGCGCACGCACCCGCCACCGATGAGCTGGTCGAACAGCGCGTCCGAGATGGGCCCAACGAGCTCGAGGTCGCGCCGCGACCGGCGGACGATCTCATGCCCGGCCGCGAAGGGAATCAATCGACATCAATTTGCCTATCGGGCGATCGACTCCACGTACGCCCGGTAGTTGCGCTCCAGCTCCGTCATCGAGTCGCCGCCGAACTTCTCGAGCAGCGCGTCGGCGATGACCAGGGCGACGACCGCCTCGCCGATGACGCCGGCGGCCGGGACGACGCACACGTCGCTGCGCTCGTAATGCGCCTCGGTCTTCTCCTTGGTGTTGAGGTCGATCGAGCGCATCGGTTTCTTCATGGTCGAGATGGGCTTGAGCGCCACGCGCAGGTCGATCGGCTCGCCGTTCGTCACGCCGCCTGTCAGCCCGCCGGCGCGGTTGGTCAGGTGGCGGAAGCGGCCCTCCCGGTAGTCGATCTCGTCGTGAAACTCGGAGCCTCGCCGCGAGGCGCCTTCGAAGCCCGCGCCGAACTCCACGCCCTTGACCGCGTTGATGGACAGCACAGCCTGGGCGAGGCGGCCGTCCAGCTTGCGGTCCCAGTGCACGTAGCTGCCGAGACCCGCAGGCACGCCACGGGCCAGCACGCGAAACGTCCCGCCCAGCGTGTCGCCCTGCTCGGCCGCGTCGTCGATGGCCGCGACCATACGCTTCGACGCCTCGGGGTCGGGGCACCGCACCGGGGAGCGCTCGACCTCGGCCTCGGTCAGGTGGTCGGGGTCGCAGGCTTCGAAGCCGATGTCGATGGTGCCGATCGACTGCGTGAAGCTGACGATGTCGATGCCGAAATGGCTGAGGAGCTTGCGTGCGATCCCGCCGGCCGCCACGCGCGTCGCCGTCTCGCGCGCCGACGACCGCTCCAGCACGTTGCGGATGTCCGTGTGTCCGTACTTCAGTGCCCCGGCCAGGTCGGCGTGCCCGGGCCGGAGCCTGGTCACCACCTTGGGCTCGAAGCCCTCCTTCGAGGCGGTCATCTGGCCGGTCCAGTTGACGTGGTCCTTGTTCTCGAGCACGAGAGTCACCGGGCTGCCGATGGTGTAGCCGCCGCGCACGCCGCTGACGATGCGGGCGACATCGGTCTCGATCTTCTGCCGGCCGCCGCGGCCGTGGCCGCCCTGGCGGCGCGCGAGGTCGCGGCGCAGATCCTCCTCGGAGATCTCGAGGCCCGCCGGCAGGCCCTCGATCACCACCGTCAGCTGCGGTCCATGGGACTCGCCGGAGGTCAGAAATCGAATCACTCAGGCGATGATAGGGCCGTTGGGAAGACCCCTCGAGGTTGCCCTGATCGACGTCGGCGGCACGTTGTGGCCGAATTCGTGGCCCATCCGCCAGGCCGACAGCGGCGGCCGGCGGACGCGTGTCGTCGCCGCCATGGACGGCCAGGACCCGGCCGTGATCGACGCCCTGGTCGACGACCTGCTCCGGAGCAGCCGGCCCGGAGACGAAGCGAGGACCATCTCGACCGAGGCGAAGATCACGGTCGCCGCCGACGAGCTGATCGCCGGCTGCCTGAACCGTCGTGGCCTCCCGCCCGACCCGCCGACGATCTCCCGCATCCGGCGCGCCATGGCCATCCCGGTGGACGAACGGTTCCAGCCGCTGCCCGGGGCCGGCGAGCTGCTGAGGTCGATTCGCGAGCTCGGCATGCGCAACGTGATCGCCAGCAACACCTACTGGCGCGACGCGGACAGCTACTGGGACGACTTCCGCCACCTTGGCATGGCCGGCGACATCGACGGCATCGTCACTTCGGTCGACGCCGGGCACCTCAAGCCGCACCCGGCGGTGTTCGAGATGGCGATGCGCCAGGCCGGCGTCTCGGCCGACCGCTGCGTCGTGATCGGAAACCGCGAGGAGAACGACATCGAGCCCGCGCTGGCGCTCGGCATGCGGACGATCCTCGTCCACCCCGACGATCCGAAGCCCGAGCGCAGCCGCGCACACGCCGTCGCTGCGGACCTGTGGGCATGCGCCGCTGCGGTCAGGAATATGCTCGAATCCGGATGAAGGGTGAGGTCCTCCGAGACGTCGAGCGTGTCGTCCTGACGCTGAACGTCAACGGCGAGACCACGCAGCTGCTGGTACCCGTGCACAAGACGCTGCTCGAGGTCCTGCGCGAGGACATGCAGCTCACTGGCACCAAGCACGGGTGCGAGCTGGGCGAATGCGGCACCTGCACCGTGCTCGTCGACGGGAGGCCGCAGCTGAGCTGTCTGCTTCTGCCCATTCAAATCGAGGGCCGCGCGATCACCACCGTCGAAGGCATGGCCTCCGCCTCCGAGCTGCACCCTCTTCAAACCGCGTTTGCCGAGCTCGGCGCGGCGCAGTGCGGCTACTGCACGCCAGGCATCCTGCTGTCGGCGCGCTCGCTGCTCGAGGAGAATCCGCGGCCCTCCCGGGACGAGATCAAAGAAGCGCTCGCGGGGAACCTCTGCCGGTGCACGGGCTACACCAAGATCCTCGAAGCGGTGGAGCTCGCGGCGGAGCGGATGGGATGAGCGTCCGGGACACTCGGGTCGTCGGCAAGCGTCTTCCGAAGGTCGACGGCGCGACCAAGGTCACCGGCCGCGCGGTGTACGCGGACGACATGCTCCCCGCGCGCACGCTGCACTGCAAGATCCTCCGCAGTCCACACCCACACGCGCGCATCCTCTCCATCGACACCTCCGCGGCGCGCCGCATCCCAGGCGTCCTGGCCGTGATCACGGGCGCGGACCTGCCCGTGAAGTTCGGCATCCTCCCGGTCACACAGGACGAGCGCGCCCTCGAGCACGAGAAGGCGCGCTACGTGGGCGACCCGATCGTCGCCGTCGCCGCGACCGAGGAAGAGATCGCCGCCGCGGCGTGCGACGCGGTCGAGGTCGAGTACGAGGTGCTCGAGCCCGTGATGTCGATCGACGCGGCGCTCGAGAAGCCGAAGGACGAGCTGATCCAGGAATACGGTGGCCCGAACAACATCCACAAGCTCGTCGCGCTCGAGTTCGGCGACGTCGAAGGCGGGTTCGCGCGCGCCGACCACGTGCGCGAGGACGTCTTCTTCTACCAGGGCAACACACACCTGCCGATGGAGCAGCACAGCGCCATCGCGACGTATATCGATGCCAAGGTGACGCTGTGGTCGTCGACGCAGGTCGTGCACTACGTCCACCGCGCACTGTCGAAAGTGCTCGAGCTGCCGATGCACCGCATCCGGGTCATCGGCGCCGCCCACGGCGGTGGGTTCGGCGGCAAGACCGACCCCTTCGCGCACGAGATCATCGTCGCCAAGCTGGCCATGCTGACCGGCCGCCCGGTCAAGTGCACGCTGACGCGCGAAGAGGTCTTCTACGCGCACCGCGGCCGTCATCCCGTGCTGATGTGGGTGCGCACGGGCGTGACGCGCGACGGACGAATCACGGCGATGCATTTCCGCAGCGCGCTCGACGGCGGCGCCTATGGCTCGTACGGCGTCGCCTCTACCTTCTATACGGGCGCGCTCCAGACCGTCACCTACGACATCCCCGCCTATCGCTTCGAGGGCTGCCGGGTCTTCACCAACAAACCGCCCTGCGGCCCCAAGCGCGGGCACGGCACGCCGCAGCCCAGGTTCGCGCTCGAGCTGCACCTGGAGAAGATCGCGCGCGACCTCGACATCGACCCGGTGGAGATGAAGAGGCGCAACTTCGTCAAACCCAACACGCGGACGGTGAACTGGCTCCGCGTCACGTCGTGCGGCCTCGAGGAATGCACGGAGAAGGTCATCAGCGCGTCACGCTTCCGCGAGCGCAAGCGCACCCCGGGCCACGGCATGGGGTTCGCCATCTCGAGCTATCTCTCCGGCGCCGGGACCGCCATCTACTGGAACGACATGCCCCACTCCGAAGTCCAGATCAAGGTCGACCGCGCCGGCGTCACCGCGTACTGCGGCGCCATGGACATCGGCCAGGGCTCGGACTCGGTGCTGGCGACGATCGTCGCCGAGGAGCTGGGCCTTCAGCCCTCGGACGTGCGCCTGGTGACCGCCGACACCGACACGACGCCGATCGACCTCGGCTCCTACTCCTCGCGGGTCACGTTCATGGCCGGCAATGCGGCGCTGGAGGCGGCGGGCAAGATGCGCGCGCTGCTGGTCGAGGCGGTCGAGGCCGCGGGCAAGAAATACGAGGAGGTCAGCTTCGAAGAGGCGAGCATCCTCGGCGAGGCGCGGTTCGGAACCCTGACGGTCGCCGGGAGCTACACCCCACCGAAGATCGCCGGCCCCTACAAGGGATCAGGCGTCGGGCCGAGCCCCGCGTACAGCTACTCGGCCTGCGTCGTCGACCTCGAGGCCGACGCGCGCACTGGCCTCGTCAAGGTCAACAAGGTCTGGATCGCACACGACGTCGGACGCGCCATCAACCCGCTGCTCGTCGAAGGCCAGGTCGAGGGCAGCGTGTACATGGGGCTCGGCGAAGCGCTGATGGAGGAGCAGGTCTTCCGCAAGGGCCTGCACAAGTGGCCGTCGATGCTCGAGTACAAGTCGCCGACCTTCCTCGACATGCCCGAGGTCGAGACGTTCATCGTCGAGACCAACGACCCCGAGGGGCCGTACGGTGCAAAGGAGGCGGGCCAGGGTCCGCTCCTGCCCGTGCCGCCGGCCGTGTGCGCCGCGGTCCACGACGCGCTCGGCGTGTGGATCGACGAGATCCCGGTCACGCCTGAAAAGGTCGTCGAGGCGCTGCGCCGCAAAGACAAGGGCGAGCCTCCGCGTTACGGCCCGCCGCGATTCCCGTCGATCCCCTATCCGCAGACGATCAAGGTCGATGGGCCCGTTGGGCGCCAGGAGGGGACTTACTGATTGCTCCGCCTGCCTCGGTTTAAGTACCTGCGGCCGAAGACGGCCAGGGAAGCGGCGACGATGGCGGCCGACCACGGCCCCGGCGCGATGTTCGTCGCGGGCGGCACCGATCTGTATCCGAAGCTGAAGCGCCGGCAGTTCGAGGTCGACACGCTCATCGGTCTCGACTTCCTCCCGCGTGGCATCCGCAACGGCTCCACCGAATGCGTGATCGACGCCGGCGTCACCCTGAGCGCCGCGTCGCGTGATCCGCATCTGAACAACCGTTTCCACGGTTACGCCGAGGCCGCCGGGCTCGTGTCCTCTCCCCCGCTCCGCAACGCCGGAACCATCGGGGGCAACCTTTGCGTCGACACGCGGTGCAACTACTACGACATGACGTACGAGTGGCGGAAGGCGGCGGGCTTCTGCATCAAAAAGGACGGGGACATCTGCCTCGTCGCCCCGTCGAGCCCGCGGTGCTGGGCGGTCTCGTCCTCGGACACAGCGCCGGTGGCGATCTCGCTCGACGGCGTCGTCACCCTCGCGGGACCCGACGGCGAGCGCGAGCTTCCCGTGGCCGAGCTGTACAGGGACGACGGCATCGAGTACATGGCCAAGCGGCCCGAGGAGGTGGTGACGAACCTGCGGCTCCGCGCCGAGCCTGGCACGCGCACCGCCTACGTCAAGCTCCGTCGCCGAGGCTCGATCGACTTCCCGATCGCCGGCGTCGCGGTCGCGCTGCGCATGGACGGCGAGACGGTCGCCGGCTGCCGAATCGTGCTCTCGGCGGTGGCCTCTCATCCACTCGAGGCGGACGCCGCTGAAGCCTTTCTGAAGGGCAAGGCCGTGACGCCTGAGACGGTCCGCGAGGCGGCCGAGCTGGCCGCGAAGCCCGCCAAGCCACTGGACAACGCCGACCTCAGCCACTTCTGGCGGAAGCGGATGGTGAGGGTGGTCGTGGAGCAGGCCCTGGCACGTGCCAGCGACCAGGCGAAGGGGTTCGGTGGTTAAGCTTTCAGGTCGGTATATAGCCTTGCTTCATCATCGATACATCCAGAAGGGCCAGGGAATGGTTGAGTACGCGCTCATCCTTGCCCTGATCGCGCTGATCGTGATCATCGCGTTGATCGCGACCGGCGCTCAGCTCGTCAACACCTTCTCCAACATCACCGCCACGATGTGCAACTACCACGTGGGGTGCTGAGCCCGGCTAATAAGCCCGAGCGTGGCCAGGGCATGGTCGAGTTCGCGCTGATCCTCGCCCTCGTCGCCCTCGTTGTCATCGTCGCCCTGCTCCTCACGGGCGGCCAGGTCACCAACCTCTATTCCAACATCACCGCGACGATGTGCAACTACCACGTCGGGTGCTGAGGGCTAGGTAGCCGGAACCCCCGCCGCGGCCTGCACCGCCCGCATTACGTTCTGCCGCACCGTCTCCATGTCGTTGCGGGCGAGCGCCTCGGCCGGAAAGACGGCGTCTGTAAGTCCAATCGCTTTCACGCCCAGGGACAGGTACGCGGGCACGTCTTCGATCGTGACGCCGCCCGAGACCCAGATCGGCACGCCGCCCATCGGCCCGGACAGCGACTTGACGTAGCGCGGGCCCCCGACGGGTCCGATCGGGAAGACCTTGACGAGCGCGGCGCCGGCGAGCCGGGCCTGGTAGATCTCGGTCGGCGTCAGCGCTCCGAGCACACACAGGATGTCGTGCTCGCGGCACGCTTGGCCGACCTCGGGTAGGACGACCGGAGTGACGACGAATGAGGCCCCCGCGGCTTTCGCCTCCTTCACGGCGCCCGGGTCCCAGACGGTGCCGACGCCGATCGGGTGGCGGTTGCCGGTGGTGGCGATCAGGCCCTTGATCAGCTCGAAGCATGAGGGGACCGTCTTGGTGATCTCGATCGTGCCGATGCCGGCCTCGAGGGCGGCCAGGCACGCCTGGAAGCCGGCGGCTTCGTTCTCGGTACGCAGCACGCCGCAGAGTCGGGTGGGGAAAGCCTCGGCGATGCTCCGCAAGCGGGCTAATTATTTCAGTACCACGCCCCTCACCCCACCCAATACCTCGCTCCTCGCTCCTCGCCCCTCACCCCCGACCCCTCTCCCCTGAGGGGAGAGGGCGATACCCAAACGGAGAAGTATTTATGCTGGTACATACGTATGACCGGGGCGACCGCCACTGAGAGCACCCGAGATCAGATCATCCACGCAGCCGCCGAGTCGCTCCTCGAAAATGGCTACTCCGGCACCAGCGTCCGCGCCATCGCCTCCCGGGCGGGCGTGGCCATCGGCAACCTCCAGTACTGGTTCCCCACCAAGTCCGAGCTCCTCGTCGAGGCGTGGCGTTACCTCACAGCCAGGTCGGTAGAAGAGCTCCGCCAGACCCTCAATCAGCTCACCGACCCGCTGGTCGTGCTCGAGATCGGGGTGGAGTCTCTATGGGACTCGCTGCGACGCCTCGGCGACGTTCAGCTCGCCGCCTTCGACCTCCTGGTCCAGGCGCCGCGGACCGAGCGCCTCCGCGCCTACCTGCCCGAGCTCTTCACCCGCTACCGCGAGGTCATCCAGGAGCAGCTCGACCGCCTCGAGGAGGACGGCCGGATCAGGCTCACCGTCCCCCGCGACGTCCTGGTGCCCCTTGTCCTCAACACCGTGCTCGGCTTCGGCCTGTACTACGTCGTCACGCGCGACGACGAATCCTGCGTCCGTGCCCTTTCGGCCTTCCGCCAGCTCGCCGCGAGCATGGTCGAGCCCGTGCCATGAGCGTCCAGATCCAGGTCCTCGAACCCGAGCTCGACCGCCTCGAGGGCCTGTGGTCCGACGGCCTTTCGGAGACATACCACGCCTACCTGGCCACGATCGATCTGCCCAAGCTCGCGCTCGCGGCGTCGCTGATCGAGGTCGGGCTGAGGCTCCAGGGCCTTGGCGGTCGCGCCGCACCCGCAACGACGCTGCTCATGGGCGACCTGTGCCTGGCCCGAGGCTCGCGCCTGCTGGCCGACCACGCGCCGCTCGCCGTGCAGGTCGCATTTGCGCGCGCGATCGAGCTGCTCTCATCGAAGGCGGCGTCCGAAGAGCCGGCCCCGCCGGCGCGCCAGCTGCTCGTCGCGTCGCTCGGCGCAGCACGGTGAGCGCCAACCGTCTCGAGTTCGCGACCACCTCGACCACCGAGTTCGTCGACATCACCCCGCGGATCCTCGAAGAGATCCGCCACGCGGGCCTGCGCAACGGCCGCGTCCATCTGCAGTCGCTGCACACCACCCTTGGCCTCGCGGTGAACGAGAACGAGCCGCTTCTCTTGCGCGATTTCAAAGGCTTGCTCGAGCGCCTCGCGCCTGCGGGCGCGGGCTACGAGCACGACGACTTCGCGCGCCGCTTTGACATCCGCATCGACGAGCCCGTCAACGGACACGCGCACTGCCGGCAGCTGCTGCTGAGCGCGTTCGCCACCCTGCTGGTCGAGGACGGACACCTGGTCCTGGGCCAGTGGCAGTCGGTGTTCGCCGTCGAGCTCGACGGCCCGCGCCATCGCCAGCTCGCGATCCAGCTCGAAGGCGAGTTTGCGAGCGAGGGCCACAAGACGGCCGAGTCGCTCGTCGAGATCGAGCTGGCGCGCCAGCTGATGGTCGATCCCGAGCCGATCGCCTCGCCGATGCGCCGGCTGCTCGAGGCGGGCGGCAAGCGCTTGCGTCCCAAGCTGGTGCAGCTGACCTCGGCGATCGGCCCGCGCAACGATCCGCTGCGCGCCGCCGAGCTGGCGGCCGCGGTCGAGCTGCTGCACAACGCGACGCTCATCCACGACGACTACGTCGACGAGAGCACCCACCGCCGCGGCAGGCCGACAGTCGCGGCAGCCGAAGGTCCGGAGCGCGCGATCGCCGTCGGCGACTACTACTTCGCCAAGGCCACGCGCTTGATCGCGCAGATCGGCAACTCCGGAGTCACCTCCGCGGTGGCGGAGGCGCTCGAGGCCATCTGCGCCTCGCAGATCGACGACGTCGCGCTGCGCGGGACGTACCCCGGCGATCGCGAGTCGTACATGCGCGTCATTCGTGGCAAGACTGCTTCGTTGTTTTCGGCCGCGTGCGCCTCTGGGGCACTGCTGTCGGAGGCGAACAGCGATGTCGTCGGCGCGCTGCGCCGCTACGGCGATCTTCTCGGCACCGCCTTCCAGATGGCCGATGACGTCATCGACTTCAGCCCCACGTCGGGCAAGACCGTCGGCCTCGACATCAAGCAGCGTGTGCTGTCGCTGCCGCTGATCTACGCGGCCGAGGACCGCGCAGTCGGACCCGAGGTGCGCGCCCTTCTCGCGGGGTCGCTCGGCGACGCGGAGGTCGGACGTGTCACCGAGCTCGTCACGTCGACCGACGCGCTGCCACGCGTGCGCGAGGAGGCGCGATCCCTGGTCGAGGCGGCCGTCCGCGAGCTCGACGCCGTCGAGCTGGACGGGCTGCGTCCCGCGCTCGTCGGCGTCGCCCGGTCAGCGGTCGACCGAAATTCCTGAGGACGCGTCCTAGGCGAGGTCGTAGGTCACCGCGACCGTCACCGTGACGATCTGGGTGCCGGGCGCGACCTGGAACCCGCCTCCGGCTCCGCCCTTCCCTCCGCACTGGTCGCACGCGAACCCCCCGGTCGTCGAGATGACCTCGGATACGCCTACCAGGCCTGCCAGGTGTTGACCCGACAGGCGGGCGTAATCCTGCGCCTTGGTGCTTGCGTCGCCCATTGCCGCCGCGCGCGCGGTCTTGAGCATCGCGCTCTGGTCGGCGACGTAGAGGTTGACGCCGTTGATCTCCAGGTCGTTGCCGACGGCGTCGACCGCGACCTCGGTGAGCGGCGTGATGTTGTTGATGCTGCGCACCGTCACGGCTACCGAGTTGTTCGCGGTGTAGCCCGTGATGATCTGAGGGCAGCAGTTCGTCTGCGTCTGGATCCAGATCGACGCGGTCTGGATGTCCTTGTCCTGCACGCCCTGCTTGTGAATCGCGTCCAGCAGCCTGGTCATGTCGGCGCTCGCCGCCGAGACCGCGTCGCGCACTGTCGGCCGGGTCGCTGTCACGCCGAGCACCAGGCTTCCCTGGTTCGGTGTGCCGGAGCCGTTGCCGACCCCGACGACGGTGATGGTGTTGCCGGTCGACGACGCGGCGAGGGTCAACGTCCGCACCGCCGCTGGGTTGCTCACCTCGGTCGCTCGCGGATGAGTGATGACGAGAGCGGTGACAGTCGCGGCGAGCGCCGCGATGAGGACTCCGCAGAGAACCAGCAGACGTGTGTGCGCCGACATCATTTTCGATGTCCTCCGTGTCGAGAACTGACTGTTGCCGGTTAGAACGCGGGCCCGTGTTATCGGTTACTGCCGGCCTAGACTGCGTGCCGTGGCACAGGGCGCGCCGACCGAACGCGACCCGTCGCAGCCCGGGTACGCGCTCCCCGACCACGAGCCTTCCGAGACAGCGGCACGGCAGCTCGTCCTGCGTCCCCGCCTCGCCGCGTTCCTCTGGATCATCCCGATCTCTTTCTGCGGGCTCGTGCTTGCGGGCTGCAACGTGATCGTCTTGTTCAGCCCCGACCAGCCGTCGGACTCTCGCGCGAACTTCGTGTGGTGGGCGCTGATCGGTGCCGTCCTCCTCTTTGCGCCGGTCGCGAACTTCGTCAACTCCGAGGTGCGCGTGAGCAACGCGATCGTCGCCAAGCGAGGCGCGCTCCGCCGGTACAAGAGGTGGCCGGTCTCTGAGCTCAGGTTCATCCATCCGTATGTCCGCTACCTGGGCGGCGGCGACTTCGAGCCGATGAACTATGTCGTCTACCGATTCCTCAAAGGGGACAGGAGCATTGCGTTCACCCTCTCGCAGGCATGGTGGAAGACATCGGACATCCAGGCGCTCGCGACCACGCTCGGCCTCGGGATACCGCCGCCATCCACGACCTAACGCCGGGCGCCAGACAGGACTCCGACTGTTCCCATGGCAAGGTGATGGAACCTCACATCCGCCCAATCCGCCCGCACCGCCATGTCGGCCAGCTCACCTGGCGTCCGGTACGAATCGACGGTGTCGCTCAGGTAGCGGTAGGCGGAGGGCTCGCCGGACAGGATGCCTCCGACCGCCGGCAGCAGCGTGCGTAGATAGATGCGGTAGACGGCGCCCACAGGGCCTTTCGGCGGGCGCAGAAACTCGAGCACCACGGCCCGCCCGGCGACTCGAACCATCTCGCGGAGGCCACGGATTGGATCGGCGAGGTTGCGCAGACCGAACGCGATCGTCGCGGCGTCGAAGGTGGAATCTGCGAACGGAAGGTTGAGTGCGTCGCCTTCCATGAACTCGAGCTCGGGATGATGTGAGCGCGCGACCTCGAGCATCTGCGCGCTGAAGTCCAGGCCCACCACCCGACCCCCGCGTGAGAGCCGCGCGAGCTCCGCGGTGAGCTTGCCCGAGCCGCAAGCCACGTCCAGCGCCGAGCCGCCAGGCGTCAATCCTGTCTCGCGCGCGGCGCGCCGGCGCCAGCCTCCATCGGTCCCGAGCGAGAGCACGGTGTTGACGCGGTCGTAGCGGCGCGCGATTCGGTCGAACATCGACCGCACCGCCGCAGGGTCTCGCTCGCTCAGACGCGTTGCCAGACGGAGGCGATGCCCTGGCCGACGCCGATGCACATCGTCGCCAGCCCGTACTCCGCGTCGCGGTGCTCCATCTCCCGGACCAGAGTGCCGACGAGGCGAGCGCCGCTGCTGCCGAGCGGGTGCCCGAGTGCGATCGCGCCGCCGTTGACGTTGACCCTCTCGTCGTCCAGGTCGAGCAGGCGGATGCAGGCCAGCGACTGCGAGGCGAAGGCCTCGTTGAGCTCCACCACGCCCATGTCCGCCGCCTCCAGGCCGGCCTTCTCGAGCGCCTTGAGCGAGGAAGGCACAGGCCCGATGCCCATGTAGTCCGGATGCACGCCGGCGGGCGCCGCCGACACCAGCCTGGCGAGCGGCTTGAGCCCACGTTCCTTTGCCTTCGAGTCCGACATGAGGACCAGCGCCGTGGCGCCGTCGTTCAGAGGCGAGGCGTTGCCGGCGGTGACCGAGCCGTTCTCGGCGAACGCGGGCTTGAGCTTCGCCAGCGCCTCCAGCGACGTGTCGACCCGCGGACCCTCATCCTGGCCGATTCCGTCGACCGCCACGATCTCTTCCGCGAGCCGTCCCGACTCTTGCGCCGCGATCGCCCGCCGGTGACTCCGGAGCGCGAACGCGTCCTGGTCTTCGCGTGAGATCTCGTATTTCTGGGCGACGCGCTCGGCGGTCTCCCCCATCTGCAGCGTGCCGTACATGGCGGCCATCTTCGGGTTCACCAAGCGCCATCCGAGAACGGTGTCGAAGACAGTCTGGGGCCCGCGTGGGAATCCGCCAGACGGCTTGGGCATCACCCAAGGCGAGCGCGTCATGCTCTCGACGCCGCCGGCGATCATGATGTCCGCCGCACCGGCCTGGATCTCACGCGCCGCGGTGATAGTGGCCTGCATGCCCGACCCGCACAGGCGGTTGACCGTCTGGCCGGGGACCTCGACCGGGAAGCCCGCGAGCAGCAGCGCCATGCGCGCGACGTTGCGGTTGTCCTCGCCGGCCTGGTTGGCGCAGCCGAGGATGACGTCCTCGACCTCTTCTGGTTTCACGTGCGCGCGCTCGCACGCCTCCTTCAAGACGATGGCGGCGAGGTCGTCGGGGCGCACGTCCTTCAACTGGCCGCCATAGCGGCCCATCGGCGTGCGCGCCGTGGCGACGATAACTGCCTCGGGCAAGGTTATCCCTACTTCTTGGCGCGGCTCGCGATGAACTTCTGGACTCCGGCCGGAAACTCGCCGTTCGCGACCTGCGCTTCCTGCAGGTACGACTCGAACTCGACCGCCTCCTCGTACGTCGACTCGAAAGCCCGATTGATCGCGCGCTTCACGCCCGCCAGCGCCTGGCGCGGCTGGGAGGCGAGGAGGTTGGCGAGGTCCCGAACCTCCTCTTCCAGCCGCTCGGCCGGGACGACGCGGTTGATGACGCCCAGCCGGTGGGCGTCGGCGGCCGAGAGCGGCTTGCCGGTGAAGAACATCTCGTACGCCACTGCGGAGCCGGCGAGGCGCGGCAGCAGCCAGCTCGCACCGCCCTCCATCACGAGCCCGATGTTGATGAATGCCTCGGTCAGGTAGGCCTCGGGCACCGCGATCCTGATGTCGCACGCCAGGGCAAAGCTCGCACCGATCCCGAGGGCCGGACCGTTCAACGCGGCGATCACGGGCTTCGGCATCGTGTGCAGGCGGATGAACATCGCCCCGTACTCCTCGCGCAGGACTCGGCCCAGGTCCTCGGGCGTGCGGGCGTCCATTCCCTGGTCCATCTCGCCGATGTCGCCACCCGCCGAGAACGCTCGCCCGGCGCCGGTCAGGACCACGACCCGGACCGCATCGTCGCGCTCGGCCTGCTTGATCGCGTCCGCGAGCTGCGACCGCATCACGGCACCGATCGCGTTCAGCTTGTCCGGCCGGTTGAGCCGGATCAACGCAACTCCGCCATGGCTGTGTACCTGCACGTGCTGCTCCGTTTCGACTGCCATCTCGCTACCTACCTTTGAACGCGCCTTTCCTTTTTTCCAGGAACGCGTGCATGCCTTCCTTCTGGTCCTCGGTCGCAAATAGAAAGTAGAAGCTCTTGCGCTCTGCCGCCAGCCCTTCCGACAGCGCAGTCTCGAACGCCTTCTGCACCGCCTCTTTCGCCATCCGCACGGCGAGGGGAGGCTTCTCGGCGATCTGCCGCGCGAGCCGTTTGGCGACGTCGATGGTCATCTCCGCGGGCACGACCTTGTTGACCAGGCCGACCTCGTAGGCGCGCTGCGCCGTGATCGGCGCGCCGGTGAGCATCGCCTCCATCGCGACGAACTTCCCCGCCGTCCGCGGCCAGCGCTGCGTGCCCCCCGCGCCGGGGATGATGCCGAGGTTGATCTCCGGCTGTCCGAATCGCGCGCTGTCGCCGGCGATGACCAGGTCGCACATCAGCACCACCTCGCAGCCGCCGCCGAGCGCGTAGCCGTTGACGGCCGCGATCAAGGGTTTCTTGAACCCGGCAAGTGGCGCCCAGCGGCCGGTCTGGTCGCGCAGCAGCTGGTCGACAGGCCCCTGGTTAGCCATGTCGCCGATGTCCGCACCGGCCGCGAACACCTTGGGGCCCCCGGTCAGGACCACCGCGCGGACGCTGTCATCGGCGTCCAGCTCGGAGAGGGAACCGGTCAGCTCGCCGACAAGGGCCGGGCTGAGGGCGTTCAAGACCTTCGGCCGGTTGAGCGTGATGGTGGCGATGGGAGCCTCGACCTCGACCAGGATGTGCTCGTACCCCATCCGGCCTATCATCGGCTAAATGCCGCGGAGGCTTTGGGACTCGTACGGGCGGGTTGCGGACGACCTGCGGATCTCGGTCACCGACAGGTGCAACTTCCGCTGCATCTACTGCATGCCCGCCGAAGGCCTGAAGTGGCTGAAGCGCGAGGACATCCTCCGGTACGAGGAGATCGTCCGCCTGGCCCGGATCTTCGTCGAGCGCTACGGCGTGCGCACCATCCGGATCACAGGCGGCGAACCTCTTGTGCGGGTGAAGCTGGAGGAGCTGATCGGGATGATCAACGCGATCGACCCGACCCTCGACATCACGATGACGACCAACGGCGTCCTGCTGCGGCAGAAGGCGCAGGCGTTGAAGGACGCGGGCCTCAAGCGCATCAACATCTCGCTCGACACGCTGCACATGCACACGTTCAAGGAGATGGCGCGCAGCGACGCGTTCGACCGCGTGATGGACGGAATCGCGGCCGCGCGCGAGGCCGGCCTGTGGCCGATCAAGCTGAACATGGTCGTCATGAAGGGCCACAACGACGACGAGGTCGTCGACTTCGCGCGGCTCGCGCACTCGGAGGGTTACGAGGTCCGCTTCATCGAGTTCATGCCGCTCGACGGCGACAACATCTGGACGAACGAGCAGGTGGTGCCGAGCCGGCGGATCATGGAGCAGATCGAGGACCAGTTCCCGCTGGTGCCCTTCAACGACGCCCGGCCCGGGCCCGCGACGCGTTACACGTTCGCCGACGGGGCGCCCGGCCGGGTCGGGTTCATCTCATCGGTCAGCCAGGCGTTCTGCACCACGTGCAATCGTGTCCGCCTGACGGCGGAGGGCGGCCTGCGGACGTGCCTGTTCTCACTGCACGAGACGCCGCTGCGCGACCTGATGCGGTCGGGAGTGTCGGACGAGCACGTGGGTTCTGTGATCGAGGCCGCGATCTGGCGCAAGGAAGAAGGGCACCTCATCAACAAACCGGGCTTCATCAAGCCGGCGAAATCGATGTCCCAGATCGGCGGCTGACCTTTGGCTGATAGTCCGGACTAACGGAGCAACCGGGGGCCCGCCTAAGCGGGTCCGGGAGGCCCCATAATTTTGCCAATGAGGAGGCTGCAGGAGGCAGCGGCGGCACTGCTGGTCGCCGCCGCGTCGTTCGCCGGAAGCCCGGCGCCTGCCCACGCCAACGTTGGCTTCATCGTGCCGCTGACGGTGACACCGAATCCCTCGTACGCAGGCCAGATGGTCAAGATCTCGATCGACTTCAACTCCACCGACTGCACCCTCCCCGATGGCGCCCCACCGTTTGAGATCTACTCGGTCCAGACGGCCTCGCCGACATCTTTTCCGACGCAGATCCTTGGCTACAGGCCGATCCCGACCGCAGGGTCCCGGATCCTGGTCATGTACACCAATGTCATCAAGGTCGGATTGAACCGCGTGAACGGCATGGGCCAGTGCGCCATCGTGTACGGCCAGCCAGACGCCGGTGTCAGCACGAACGAGTGGGCTCAAACCGTCCTCCTCAGGCCGGCGGCTCCCCCCGCAACGAAGCAGGCGCCGCCGAAGATCAAGCCAGCCTCACCCCCGCCGGCGGTCGTGATTCCGACCGTGCACATCCAGACGGTCAAGGTCGCGCCCATGCTGGCGGACTTCCACACCGTGGCGGCGCTCCGGCAGCCATCGTCACCCACCGTTCCAGGCGGCGGACCGCTCGCGGCCCTCGTCGCAGCCGCGGTCGCCGCGGTGACGATCGGAGCACTGTGGCGCCGCCGGTCGCGGCAGCACCGCTAACCCAGATCCCCGGACTGGCCGATCGGTTTGGCCGATAGTCCGGACTGTCCGCCTTGTTCGCGCCCATGAAATGCCTGATAGTCCGGACTAACCGAACATTCGGGGGCCGCCTAAGCTAGACCGCGTGCTCAAGCCCGACGAGGCGCCGCGGCCCTACACGGTCACCGAGCTCGCCAACGAGATCCGGCGCGAGCTCCGGCCCCTGACCGCGCTCCTGCTCAAGGGCGAGGTGAGCGGCATGAAGCGCGGCGTCGCCGGCCACTACAACTTCACGATCGGCGACGGCTACAGCAAGCTGGACGCGGTTCTCTGGGCCGACGCCTCCCAGCGGGTTACCACCCTCCCCGAGGACGGCCAGGTATTCATCTTCCGCGGCAAGGTCGACTTCTTCGGCAAGATCGGGCGGCTCAGCTTCATCGTCGATCAGGTCGAGTTCGACGACATGGGCAAGCTGCGCGCGCGGCTCGAGGAGCCGAAACGCCGGCTCGAGCTCGAGGGCGCGTTCGACCCGAAGCGCAAGCGCCGGCTCCCCTTTCTCCCCACCAACATCGCGCTGCTGACGTCGCCGACCGGAGCCGTCATCAACGACCTCCAGGAGACGATCTGGGACCGCTATCCCAACATGGGGATCGTCGTCTACCCGGTGCAGGTCCAGGGCGGCGGCGCGCCGATGAGCGTGGCGCGCGCGCTGCGCCGCTGCAACGCGGAGAATCTCGCCGACGTCATCATCCTCGCCCGCGGCGGCGGCAGCTTCGAGGAGATGTACGCCTTCAACACGGAGCTCGTGGCGCGCGCGATCCTCGAGTCGAGGCTGCCGGTGGTCACGGCGCTCGGCCACACGTCCGACCGCACCGTCGCCGACCTCGTCAGCGACGCGGAGTGCAGAACCCCGACCGAGGCGGGCGCGCGCGTCGTGCCGAAGAAGGCCGACCTTCTCGTCCATTTGCAGGAACGCCGGCGGCGCCTCGACCGCGAGCTCAAACAGCGAGTCGCCCGATACGTCGAGCGCGTGGAGCGTGCGTCACGGGAGCTGGCGAGGCTCAGCCCGGTCGCCCAGGTTGCACGCCGCGAGGAAGCGCTCCGCGACCGCCGGCGGAGGCTGGACAGCGCGGCGGCCGCCCGCCTTGCCAGGAGCGCCAACGCCCTTGCCGCGCGGCGCGCCGAGCAGCGGCTCGAGCGCGCGCTGGCCGAGAAGTTCGCCGGCGCGACGCGGGCGATCGCGCACCGGCGCGAACGGCTCGTCGCCCTCAGCCCCGACGCCGTGCTCGCGCGCGGCTACAGCATCACGCAGGACGCCGAGTCGGGCGAGGTGATCCGCGCCGCAACGCAGACGTCGCGCGACCGCCGGGTGCGCATTCGCCTCGCCTCGGGCAGCCTCGGCGCTCGGATCGACGAGGTCGAGCAATGAGCGCGAACCTCACCTACGAAGAGGCGCTGGAGAAGCTCGACAGCCAGCTGAAACTCCTGGAGGACGGCAACCTGTCGCTCGAGGACGCGCTGAAGGCGGTCGACGAGGCGCGCGTCTACTTGAA
>WNGH01002252.1_pt1 | contig 18189 bp, 32 predicted proteins | sample 5400631 | NCBI WGS metagenome assembly WNGH01 (sample SAMN13153373, study PRJNA577476) | soil metagenome | isolation source: 115 cm soil or saprolite under Garry oak tree replicate 1 | place: USA:California | collected 2016-06-15
GTCATCGCCACCCAGACAACATCCACCACGATAAGCACAGCACCAGTCAACCTGTTCAACGGCACAGTGAGCCTCTCCGACGCTCCGCTTCCCAGCGGACTCAACTGTGGCAGCATCAGCCCTCAAGTCATCAATCGAACGATCACAGCATCCCTGTCCTGTTCAGCCTCCGTTGGTGGAAACTACATCGTAACAATCACCGGTACGAACAATACCCTGAGCCACCAGACCACGGCCACGTTCAGCTTCACAGACTTTACAATAGCAGCCTTTTCACCGGCACCGCTAGAGCCTAACTTCTCTGAAAAGGCGAACTTCACTCTAACAGGACTCAACGGATTCACCGGAACAATAGGACTAACCGCTGCGACCTCAACGGGCCTCACTTGTACCCCGATCAGCCCGTCTAGCCTGACGTTCGGCCCATCTCCCCAAAACACCAGTCTGGCCTGCACCTCGGCTACAAACGGGACATTTCAAGCAACAGTCACTGGAACCATAGGAACGCTCACGCACTCGGCAACGGCCAAGTTCATCTTCGGTAAAGACTTCAACATCACATCCCAATCTCCCGCCCCAGTCAATGTCAACGTAGCCGCCTCGGTTACAGTCACGCTAAACGCGATCAACGGATTCACCGGAACCGTCGACCTCACAGTAGGCGCAACTTCAGGATTGTCATGCCAGCCGATAAGCCCGACCAGCATCATCTTCGGCACAACCCCGCAGACCGCAACGTTGTCGTGCAAATCCTCAACAACCGGACTCTACAATGCAACCATAACGGGAACCAGCGGCCTACTAGTCCATAACACCACCATCACATTCACTATAACAGACTTTACCATATCAGCAACATCCGAAACTACTCCATTAAACATTGCAGTCAACTCCACCATTACGCTGACCGCTCTAACAGGATTCACAGGCACCATCGCCCTCACCGATATTGTACCGTCCGGCCTCACCTGCAACCCGATCAATCCATCAACAATAATATTCGGCACAACACCACAGACAGCTAAACTCTCCTGCAAGTCGTCGGTGACGGCGATCTACACTGTGACGATAAACGCAACCATCGGAGGCCTGTTTCATACAACAACGGCCACATTCACCGTCGGAACCGACTTCAGTATCACCGCAACCTCTCCCGCAGGGATCTCTGGCCAAACAGTAACCTCGACGATAACCCTGACCTCGATCAACGGCTTCGCCGGAACGGCAATCATATCAACCATACCCCCGTCAGGACTCAGCTGCTCGCTAAACCCGTCAAGCCTGACGATCAACTCCACCGATCCTACCGCAACCGCCATCCTATCATGCATCCCGGTCGCAGCAGGCAACTATACTCTAACAGTCACGGGAACATTCAGTACGCTCAGCCACACGGCAACGGCTAACTTCACAATCACTGATTTCACTATCACGCCCATCAGCATTCCTGCCACTGTAATCGTGGGCAAATTGTCAAACGTGACAATGGCCGTTACCGGACAGAACGGATTCACTGGCACCGTATCTCTCCTTACTAGCCCTGACTCTGGCCTGACATGCCAGCCCATTAGTAGCAGCGGGACGCTCCCACCCAACTTCACGACAAGATTCTCATGCACCGCCGCAATCGCGGGACGGTACAGCCTGACCGTAACCGGCTCCACGACGAACGCGTTCGGCACAGCTCAACGCTCGAAGACAATAACGTTCAACATAATAGACTTCACAATCTCAGCCTCTAATCCGACAGCCAATCCAGGCACCTCTTCCATCTCAACAATAACCCTCACCAGCGATAATGGATTCGCTGGAACCATATCCCTCTCGGATACTGTACCCACCGGCCTTTCGTGTAACACTCTCAATCCGACGAGTGTATCAGTGCCGCCGGATGCGACTGCAAGCCTCTCCTGCACCAGCACCAGTCCCGGCCTATTCCAAGTGATAATCACTGCAACGAACGGGACACTAACCCATACAATAACAGCAGTCATCACCTACTCCGACTTCACAATCTCAGCCAGTCAGCCTGCAACGGTCGCTGTCGGAAGCCAGACGAACAGCACGATCACATTAACCGGAATCAACGGGCTCATGGGCACCATATCCCTCTCTCCCCCCAGCGCACCATCAGGCGTCTCCTGCGGCTCAGTAAGCCCCTCTAGCCTCACCTTCGGCACGAGCCCACAGAAAGCCTCATTCTCATGCAGCTCTCTGACAGCTGGAACCTACACGGTAAGTGTGACAGGTACCATCGGGTCCTTCAGCCACACCACGACATTAACACTGACTATCGCGGACTTTAGCATCAGTATCAGCCCGACCGCAACATTCATCGTCTCACAGGGCGGGAGCAACACGACAAATATCCAGCTGACAAATATCGGACCGGTCTCCGAGAACATCACCCTCACCGCACCAGTGACGCCTACAGGTCCCGGTACTAGTCTGAGCCAGACGATCGTGAGGCTGAGCCCAAGCCAAACGGCAAGCATAACGTTGACCGTTATCGGCCTTACAGCGACGCCGGGAAGTTACACAGTCCTAGCAAACGCAACACTGTATGGGCTGGTAAGATCCCTCGCGGTCACGGTGACAATAATCCTGCCAGTCATCAGCTTCGTCTCGGTCAGCACGCCCTCGAGCACGAGTCAGTCCGGAGAGACGGTAGACGTCACCGTGGACGTTTTTAATCCCTCGACGATAGCCCTCAGCTTCAACCTCACCCTAGACGTTAACGAGGTGAGCGTGGATGTGAAGCCGTTGACCCTGCAGCCGGGCCAGGACAGCGGCCCGATCATACTCACATGGGACACCACTAGCTACGCGGCGGGAAATTATACGATAACAGTTAGACTAGTTGATGCTGAGACGACGGGCACCCCGCCGATCAGCCCACAGCTCGCCGTGACGTCCAGACAGGCCGGTATGGTGCAGCTTTCCGCCGCTGCCCCGAGCCAGCCCATACCTGGAGGACTAACAACGATCGTCGCGATCGTCCTAGCCGTGATCGCGGCCATAATCGTAGGAAGGCTTCTCTTGAGAAGAAGAAAACCGGGCTCGCAGACAACAACTCAGGCCTAATCCGAGAAGAGATAGGAAATCTTCAGCGGGGCTTGCCGCCGTTTCGAAGAGACGACTTAGTCGCGGTTGTTGAGTCTCTACGTCTCTGCTTCACTAGCTTGTAGGCGATCAGGGCCAGCATCAGCCCAATACCCAGAAGCAGCGATGCGATGAAGATCAGGTCCGAATAGTTCGGGGGTAACGGGGGAGGAAGATCGACAGTCACATAGGCCGTGTCCAACACTTGCAAGCCGGCCGGTATCGTCTCGGACCTCGTCAGGTTCTCCACATTGCCGCCGTAGATCTTGAGATTATACGTCCCAGGTTTCAGGCTGAGAAATGTCACCTGATGGACCGCGCTGGGGACCTGTAGGGTGGAAACGAACGAACGGTTGCTAGTGCTCAGCTCTGCAAAAACACCGGTACCAATAGGATTCGCGTTGATGCTCTTGACCAGTACCAGGAGAGTGCTCAGGCCTGAGACTACGTCAACAACCCTAGTGACGATCCCCTTATTGCCGTTCGTGTCCGTGACCGTGAGCTGGACGGAATAATTCCCTGAGACCTGGTATACGTGATCGGGGGGAACTACTCCCGTACCGGTGTTGCCATCACCAAAGTCCCACGAGTAGGTTGAAAGCGCAACATTGCCAGTGTTGAAGCTATTACTTGCGTTAAAGTGTACGAGGGCTCCGGGAAGAACGACAGGGTAGAGGGTTGTTGGCCAGTAGTCGAAGAACGCGACTATTCCAGAGTTGCCAAAGACCGCTGCGAGACTGTAATCCTCGACCAGGGAACTCTGGGAGAACTGACCGCTCCCAGGATTTGCGAGGCGTGCAAAGGCGATACTGAAGAGACTCGTCCCGTTCCCCACGACAGTGAAGTTTTGACTAAAGAGGAGAAGATGCGACTGGCCTCCATAAACAAAGCTACTATCGAACTCTGTAAAGTGTACCTGCCCGACACCGCTAGCGCAGTCACCTTGGGTATTCCCCACCGGGATGCCATCGACGCACTCGGTTACGACGACTCCACTGGAGCCGAAGAGATTGTTTGCATAACTGGTGTTACCTCCTTGTAGGACCTGCGTCGTGAAGGGGTACGCGTGGGGGTTGGTGTAGTTCAGTTCGATGTCGATGCCGTTTATCATCTCGCCAGCCGCGAGGTCTAGCCAGACGCTGACGGTGATATTGTTCCTCGATCCTGGTGTGTAGACTGGACCGTTGGTCTTGACGGGGTCTACGTAGACTTTGGAAATGCTCTGCGCGTGGACGGGAAGTACTGGGGGAGCAAGCAACACAACCAGTGCGACTAGTATGAGAGATATTGTCTTCTGATGTTTCACTTGAAACGCTGCTCCTTCCTTGCTAGACGGTGCCTTCCTTACAGTTAAAGAATCAGCCAGAATATCGGCTTATCGGAGCCCAGACCATACAGTTGTAGAATGGCCAGTAAAGTTGAGACTCTTATGATGACTTGGCCTTGGTTGCTACTAGCCGGTTTCCCAAGGGTCCCTCCAAGAGCTTCACAGCGGAATCGAACTTTGTGAACATGGAGAACTCCAGCTTCTCACGGCCAGTCAGAATCGTCAGGTGGTTGCTGAAATCCCTCTGTACTAGCGTGACCCTCACGATCTCATCATAACGAATCTCAAAGTTGTCCTTGTCTACCCTTAGCAGTTGATCAGGCGTGAGGCTCTTAGAACTCCGCTTGGAAAGAGACTCCTTGCCGGTTCTAAGGAGATCCTCGAGCCCAGCGCGGAGACCCCCGAGAATGGCTGCCGCAGAATCGGTTCCCACACCCCTCTTCCCCAGATGAGCGACGATAATCCTGTTACTAGTCACGACCAGTCTGAGGCGCTCCACGCCCATGGTCAGTCTCGCCATGACCGAAAGCTCTCCCAACAAAACCTCCGAGGCAGGAGCCACAGTCCAAGCACCGGAGATCACGCCTGCCTCGCTTGCAGAAAACATCTTGGGTCGCGAAGACCTGCGTTTCTCAAAAAAACGGTATAGGGCAAGACGCCAACGAAAATAGATGGGGAGTCTCACAGCAACCATCACAACGGCATGACAACATGCCAAGACCTAAGGTGAAGAACCAAGACATCAAAAACGCGCCGCAGTTTTGCGGCAAAATACCAGGGCAGGAATGCAGTTACGAGTACGAGGACTGTCGCCGAATGGGCTCAGCCACTCACCTACAATATCCAATGACCCGATGTCTCGACGAACGTGCCAAGGTAGCTGACGAATTTGCTTTTTCCAACAAGTCTGTCCAAAGTTGTGCGCAGTCGAGCTAGGAAGTGGGCAGAAGCTTCAAGAATCCTTTCAGTCTCTATTGCTTGTACGCCCACCAAGGAGAGTGCGGCTCCAGCAATCGCGACTCAAAGACCCAGAACATTGTAAAATCCGGAAAATATCCAGGGCACAGTACTTGGCGGGCACGCAACCATTCCACCAATTCCCCTTGGAGGAAAAATCGTGTAGCTTGGTTCATGAAAGAGCAGCGTGAAAATCAGACTTCCGTCCAACGTGACCAGTGCGCCGTAGCGTGAGAAGAACGAAGAGACGCCGCCTGCCAACACGAATAGGAATGGCAAATACTGTTCGGAGAGCCAGACAATCACAAACGAATCACAAAACCATACCAAATACCAAGGCATGACAAGGCTGGCGAGTGTTAAGACTCCACCCGACAGGTTGAAGAGGTAACGTTTCAAGTGTAAGCGCTGGTCCACCAAGTTTCCGTGAAGGACGAGCCGTCGGTGACCTGTCCCAGACCCACGTTTTGAATCTGCTTACCTGTGGGGCCGTTGGTCATCAAATCCTCTTCAAAGGACCCGCCGTTGTACACGTTGTAGCATGGAACGGCCAGCAGGGGTTCGAAGAGGAGGGAGGATCGGAACCGTCAGTGCCACAGTCAGGGTTGAGGATACGGCTGGGCGACATACAATAATTTACGGCGTGAACACTGCCAATCGCCACCAGTGGCGTAGAATTTTCCCCATCTCCGAACCAAAAAGCCGTCCAAGAGAATACTGCCTCCTAAAAAGTAGATAATAATAGCCCCGGCAATTAGTCCAATTTCAAGTGAAGTCTGAGAGTCTATCTGACGAGGTCGACAAGCCTCGCAGCAGAGACCCCGAGAAGCAGTTGGCCTGATTATCCCCTGCAAAACGCCCTAGAATCGTCCTGGAATCAAAAACCTGTCTATTGCCATGTTAATCCTCTCGAATCGTCGATGACAAGCCAGCCGTCCATCCCGACATCCCCTGTTAACTCTGGCCATGTCCAGAAATCTAGAATATTTCTGAAACCGCTCGATCCTCCCGTGACAGATCCAGCCAGTCCCGGCACCTCGGTTCGAGGCCAACTGGACGTTTCAGAAAACTCTCTTTTCACTAACTATTTTTTTCTTGTTAGCCTTTTCTCGACCCTCCGGGGGTTGGACGTTTCTCCAGAATCCTTCACACTTTCACGATATAGTCCCAAACGTATGACCCAGTAGATGGGACCCAAACCCGAGAAAAACCCAGCGTGACGGCGTCTCACGCCTAAGCATCTGGGGACCCGGCTCGCCTACCCTCCAGCATCTAGCAGCTAGCAATCCATATAGCGGGTCAAGCCCGACCCTCGCCCCCGTCTGCCCCGGTGGCTCAGCCTGGTAGATGGCATAGGCCAGTAGAAAGCGTCGCCTTGGTAAGGCGAAGGCCGCGGGTTCAAAGGCCCAAGACACGGCTGAAAACCCCGCCCGGGGCTCCACACAAAAATCGGAAAACCCCATCTAAACTTATATCCCCCAGCTCCCCAACCCCGATCATATCTCAACAGGAAAATGAGGCCGTTGAAACTCTTCAACAGTCCTAAAACCTTCATGATCGCCCTAACACTCCTAGCAGTCCTCATCCTCCTACCCGTATTCAATCCAACCCTACAGCCCCGAAACCACCAAGACCCCGCCAGCCCCAAAAAACAAACCCGAGCCAGCACCCCACTAGACCCTACAACACCTGAAGTCGTCCTCAGCCCCCACAACCAGTCCAGCCTCAGCGACACCCCCGATACAAAACTACCAATCAGCATCAACATCACGAACGGCCCATCAATCACCACCTTCGACATCATACTCCAGTACAACTTCACTATCCTCCACGTCACCAACGTCAACACAACCGGAGTACTCAACACCGCGGGCTCAGTCTCACTCATCGAAGAGTGCGTCCCAGAACTCGGGATCACCATAGGAAACTGCACACTCCCACCCGGATACTTCGAACTGGTTGAAGGACTAAGATTCTTCCGGGAGACAACAGCCCCCACCAACGGGCCACTCTTCTCCCTCACATTCAACGTAACCGGGACAGGATTCTCCACGCTCCACCTCGTCACACCCCGAGTCGCCACTCTCATAGGCGGATTTCCCCGCGCCTTCCCAGTCATCCCAGTAGACGGCTACTTCGCAAACACGAACTGCGGCCCCGCCCTGTGCACTCCTCCAACCCCAAGCTTCACCGCCAACCCACACGTGACGACACCCTTGGGAATAGTCCAAGTCGTAGCAGGAAACAACATCACATCCGACGCCTCCACCACAACAGTGACCAACCAGGGCGCAACCATCATAAACTATCACTGGGAATGGGGAGACCAAACCCCTAACAATGACACCGGGAACCCGCTCATAATCCACGCCTTCAATTCGAGCAACCTCGGACTAGTCCTCCTCGTCACACTGACAGTCACCGACAACTACCGCACCTTTGCATCAAGCTCCATCCTCCTAAGACCAGTACTATCATGGATAGAGCTGAACGTCCGCGCAAACACAAACCCGAGCACGACAGCCCTAACAGGCACCATTGTCAGCGTCAACGCCACAGTCACAAACGACAGCACACAGCAAGAAAACGCGACAATAGTCGTGAGCGCGGCAAACCAGATCCTCAACACGACAAGAATCACAAACATGGCCCCATTCGGATCACAATCAACCATCTCCACAAACTGGAACACTCGAGGACTCGCACCAGGAACCTACCAGGTCACAGCCCTAGCTGTACCAGTCAACGGACAGAACGACACCACAGAAAACATGGCGATAGAACAGTACGTCCTAACAGGAGCAGACTTCACTGTAACCCCCGACACTAGCAACGTGAACATGACCACAGCCACCACTGGAACCGCAACAATAACGCTATCAGCCCTAAACAGGTTCAACGGCACAATAACTCTCGCAACATCAACCTTCCCGGCCACAGGGCTCAACTGCATACTCTCCGCCACCAGCCTGACACTCGACATAATCACAACCTTGCAATCAACCCAGCTCTCCTGCACCGGTTCCCCAGGCACTTACAGCGTCACCATAGCAACCACCAGCGGCGCCCTCACACATGAAACGACGATTACAGTCAACGTTCAAGATTTCACAATCGCAGCCTCCCCCGCTACAGCCAACGTCGGTTCCTCAGCTAATTCGACAGTATCACTGAGCAGTCTGAACGGGCTCGCAGCCACCGTATCCCTCGCGGATACTCTTCCCACGGGCCTTTCGTGTAATGCTATCAATCCGACGAGTGTATCAGTGCCGCCGGATGCGACTGCAAGCCTCTCCTGCACCAGCACCAGTCCAGGCGTATTCCAAGTGATAATCACTGCAGCGAATGGGACACTAACCCATACGACAACAGCAGTCTTCACCTATTCCGACTTCATAGTCATAGCCTCCTCCGCCACAGCCAACCTCGGCGTATCCGCCACTTCGACAATAACAGTCAGCAGTCTGAACGGGCTCACGGCCAACGTATCCCTCTCGGATATTGTTCCCACGGGCCTTTCTTGTAACAGTATCAATCCGACAAGTGTATCAGTCCCCCCCAAGGCGACCGCAAACCTATCTTGCACCAGCAACAGTCTGGGCACGTTTCAGGTGACAATCACTGCAACGAATGGGACACTAACCCATACGACAATAGCAGTCTTCATTTACTCCGACTTCACAATCACAACCAGCACACCTACAACTGTCGTGGTTGGAACCCAAACTGCTGGCACCATCACAATAACGAGTATCAACGGGCTCACGGGCACCGTAACGCTCTCGGACACCGTAGCTTCGGGCCTAACCTGCAACTCGCTCAGCCCGCCCAGCCTGCCGCTCAGCACGAGTCCACAGACAGCCACAATCTCGTGCAGCGCGTCAACAGCAGGAAGCTATGCTGTCAGTGTGAGAGGAACCCTCGGCACCCTTAGCCATACGACTACGATGACGTTTACAATAGCCGACTTTGGCATCGCCGCCAACCCGTCATCGGTATCAGTGCAGACCGGCTCCACCAGTAGCAGCACAATAACATCTAGCGGTCTGAACGGATTTACTGGAACCGTAACCCTAGGAGCCTCAACGTCCCCCACTACAGGACCCGCATGCACGCTGAACCCTACCAGCATAACTCTAAGCTCGACAACAACATCTGGAACCTCAGGCCTATCCTGCAACGCTGCCACCGGCAGCTACACAGTGACCATAACAGCCACCAGCGGCAGCCTCACCAGGACACTCATCGTCACCGTCATAATCCGAGACTTCACGATCCAAGCCGCCCCCTCGTCCACCTCGGTCATGACCGGATCCACGAGCAGCACCACGATAACGGTCAGAGGATTAAACGGATACACGGGAACAGCGACACTGTCAGTCACAATAGCCCCGACTACAGGCTTAACATGCACACTCTCCCCAACCAGCCTACAAGTAAACACTACCACGACAACAGCAACATCGAACCTGTCATGCAGCGGCACAGCTGACAGCTATACTGTCACGACGACCGCCACCAGCAATGGACTGACCCGGACAGCTTCAGCCACAATAGTGATACAAGACTTCGCTATCGACATAAGCACCCCAGCGGCTGTCATAGCTGGCGCCACCACCAACTCGACAATAGTAGTCTCAGGCCTCAACGGGCTCAGCGGCACCGTCGACCTCTTAGCAACAGTCACACCCTCAAACGGGCTCACATGCAGCCTGAGCCCGACCAGCCTGTCTCTAAGCTCAACTGCATCATCAGCGACCTCGATACTGGTATGCAACGGCTCACAAGGTAGTTACACTGTCACGCTGACCGCCACCATCGGATCCCAGTCTCGCCAGACGACTGTGAACGTCAACGTCCAATCCGGCCCTGCACAGACAGCAACCATCCTGGGACAGTCCCCCTCTCTATTCTACGGCTTAGGAATCGGCATCGTCGCGGGTCTCGTCGCTGGCGGCTCCTTAATGACCCTCCGAAGAAGAAAGCCGCCAGCAACGTAAGCTGGAAACAGCTAAGAGAACCGCTCAGCTAGGGACACGCCGATTATAGTCCCTGCAATCCCTATAAAGAGAGGGAACGGAAAAAAAACGACAAACGTGAAGTGGATGGCAGAAGTGTCCAAGACCACTGGAAAAGCTAGAGATCCAAGTAATCCCGGAAGGATCAGCACAAAGTACAATATGGCCGCGCTGAGGATGTACGAGGCAACGAACGAGACAAACGCCTGTGCAAAATCCTCCAGCAGAAAACTCGCTATCACAGCGATTCCCAGAATCTCGAGGAAGAAGATCCATTTTCCGATGGGAATACCTAGAAAAGGTATGTCCAGAAGAGGTACACCTGCCTGGAGAGGAACCGGCCCCGGAAGGTCAGCTCTCAGTGCAAGCGGGACAGAGATCGGCAACGACCCGCCTCCACTGTAAGTCGCCGACGGCACCAGGACCCCCTGGAAGATTCCACTGGCAGCGGAGGCAGCGTTTGACACACTCCAGCCGAATATGAGCAATATAGCCCTCAGCCAGGCCCTCACAAGTTTTGCCTTCATTAATCCCGTTCGAAAACGATTCTGACCGGTGTACAATTTGAACTTTCATGCTTCAAAGAAAATGATCATCTCATGGGCATTCATACTCTTGAGTGGAGCCTCCACAGTCTTCCTCGCGGTCTCAACTATCAACTATCTTGGATTCTATCCAGCGCTCAATCAGATCAACGCTAGAATCACAAGCCTCGTTCTCGTCAACGCGTCTACGGGAGGTCATGTTCTAGCGAGCGTATACATCGACAACCCGAGTGACTATTCAGGCCTCATGGTAGCAACAATCTACTTTACCACGTACTTCTCCAACTCTTCGAACGTAAGCTTATTCCAAGGTAATCCGCTCAACGGCTTTCAATCCTATTTCACTGCCTTGCCGGCTGGTACGCACGTTAGCTTGAATGCCTCTCTCCCATTGGAGCCGGGGCAGACAGCCCAATTATCATCATTCTACGCGAGCAGTCAAAGAATGATCATTGGTAGCTGTACGTTGGACGTGAAAGTCTCGACCTTCCTCGACAATGCACTGGGATACATTGACATTCAGCAATCCGGTCCATCAGTGCAGAATCTTCAACTGGTCGTAACTGATCCGGTCCGGGTCTAGCCAAGTAGCGGAACTAGCTCTTCAGCTGAACCTTGTCCTTCCAAGCAGGCCATCTCGACATCTCCTCCAAGGCATACTTCTCAGCCTGCTCCTTGTTCATCCATCGAGTCTGCATCGCCTGCGCCACCAGATCTTCATAGATCTTCTCGAAAGGCAGCAGCTTCCCCTTCATATCCGTACAATGGATACAATAGAGATTATCAGGATTCTGAGCGCCACGATCCGCGTTCGAAGATATCGGGCGGCCACAACTCTCACACTCAGTAGCGAGAGACAACGACTCCACCCAGAGGCCCAAAGGCGCACATTGCGTAGATAACCATACTTGGACAAAAAAAGCCCGAACAAGGTAACAAGACCCGTCCAACTGCTAAACCATTAATAAGCCCGGACCCAAGAAACCGGCAAGAACGCTAGAGGAATGCTTCTATTGCAGGGAAAGGGCCCCACGGCTCCTTTCGCACTAACCACACTAATACTCCTATTCGGAAAAAAGAAGCCACCGCAAGGAGAGAGAGACGCGCCACCTCCGTCTGATAAGACAGAAGCATTCCCGATACCTGACAGCCTCAAGAAAACCATCACCGGAAACGACGTTTCAAAGGCTCGCGACCGGTTCCGACTAGCCAGCCTCGAACGGGACATCATCGGAGACGCCCTCACTAAAATCTATGAGGCCGAAGCCAAAGGACAGATCAACGACTCGGAGAAGAACCAACTACTACAACGATACAAGACAGACCTGAAACGAGTAGACGGAGAGATAGACACTCACAAGAAGACAGTAGACCTGTACGAGTTGGAGTCGGCGAAGGAGGACCTCCTTAAGAGCTTCCACGAAAAAATGCTCGAGATTGATCTGAAAATCAACCAGATCAGACCCAACATAGCCGCAGCACCCGAATCCAAGATTGTTGAGACGCAGCCTCAGACTAAGACAGAAGACGCACCAGCCCCGCAGACAACAAACCCGGTCAAGGAACGACCAGCCAAGGAGAAACCTAGGAACAAGGCAGAAGAACGCCTCGAGACAATCCGCGAAGAAGTCCTCAAAGCCATGGAACGCCTCGAACAGATCGAGACAGAGGGCTGAGCAACAACCTGTCCTGGACAGATAAAGCTCGCATAAGTGCCGCCGCACAAGCAATAAGGGAAATCAGAAACAACACCACCATCGGACTCGGAAGCGGCAACACAATCCTGCGAGCTCTCGAACTGGCCGCAGAACGAATCAAGAAAGAAAACCTCAAGATCACCTTCATCCCAACATCCTACCAGACTGAAATCGTCGCAAAGAAACTAGGCCTCAAAACAGCAACCCTCGAAGAAGACACCGAACCCGATCTAGCAATTGATGGCGCAGACCAGATCCAATGGCGAACCCTCGACATGGTAAAAGGCGGAGGAGCAGCACTACTACGGGAAAAAATCGTAGACTCTACTTCAAAGAAACTCGTAATCATAGTTGATGAAAAGAAACTTGCAAAGACCCTTGGCGGACCACAACCGATACCCGTCGAGATAGTCCCATTCGGCTACGCATCAACAGTCGCAAAAATCAGAAAAATCTCTGAAAAAACAGTTCTAAGAGAAGCAACGGGCAAAGTCGGACCGGTAATAACTGACAACGGCAACCTCATCGCCGATGTGTTCTTCAGAAGTCTGCGCCGACCTGAAATAGTCCACGAGAAACTCAAGGATATCCCCGGCGTGATTGAAACGGGTCTTTTCCTAGAAATGTGCGACGTCGCCTATGTAGGCAGAAAGGACGGCCGCGTCGACATTCTCCGCAGAGGCTAGCTCTCCGCGAGAACGATAACCGCCGCACTGCTACCTAAGTGCCGGGGGCGGGGCTCTCGAAAGAGGCCTTCTATCGAACCCGCGACCTCCGGATCTCTCAAACCAGATTATGAGTCCGGCGCTTTGGCTCCCCTTTCGGGGTCTGACCAAACTGAGCCACCCCGGCAAAAAGGCTGGCGCAGGGTCTACTGCTAAAAAGCATTGGCCCAAGAAACATTAAACGCAAACGAAACCGGACGAGGAGATAGAACAAAAAGGATTCGAGCTTGTCCAGCCACAAATTCCTCACACTAGACAATGTGGAGACAAGCAACAAAAGGATCTTTCTCAGAGTAGACATCAACGTTCCACTAGACCCGTCCACACATCAGATCCTGGACGATACCCGGATCAAAGCAGTCTCAGAGACCCTAGCTAGACTCGAAGACGCGAGGGTCGTACTCGGATCCCACCAGAGCAGACCGGGAAAAGACGACTTCACGAACATGCAGCCACACGCCGAGGCACTAGCAGACTGTTGCAACCAAGAAGTAATGTTCGTAGATGACGTCATCGGTCCCCACGCCCGCCAGAGAATAGCAAAAGTCGAACCCGGCCAAGTGCTCGTCCTTGACAACCTGAGATTCTGCGCAGAGGAAAACATTGACGACAAGCCTGAGAAACTTCTGAAGACCCACTTTGTCAAACAGCTCTCACCACTCTTCGATCTCAACATCAATGACGCCTTTGCAACTGCTCATCGATCGCAACCTAGCATCGTGGGACTGACAGAAGCTCTCCCCAGTGCCGCAGGGCGACTAATGGAAAAAGAACTCAAAGCAGTTTCTGGGCTACTCGTCGAACCCCGACGACCATGCGTCTACGTTCTCGGGGGCGCCAAAGTCGAAGACAAGATCCCGGTCATAGAACACATTCTAACCCGCGACAAAGCCGACAAGATCTTACTAGGAGGAGTACCTGCAAAGCTCTTCCTAAAGGCAATGGACAAGAAAATCTCGGCAGACGACGAGAAAGACATGGCCGGACTTCAAACTCATATCAAAAACGCAAAATCACTGTCGATGAAATACAAGGACAGGATCGAGATCCCGGTCGACATCGCATACGCGGATACTCAAGGAAAGAGAACTGACCGAAGCATAGAGGCCCCCTTGAAAGAGTCGGCCCTAGACATTGGAGCCAAGACCATCGAAAGGTATTCTAAAACACTAGAGGGAGCGGCCACCATCGTCGCTAACGGACCCCTGGGAGTGTTCGAGAGAGATGGATTCGACCTAGGCACAAAACAAGTCCTAGAAGCCATGGCGAAGAGCAACGGCTACACCGTCATAGGAGGTGGACACCTGGTAGGGCTGGCCTCAATCCTCGGTATCGATGAGCGATTCAAACATGTCAGCACGGCCGGAGGCGCAATGCTCTCACTTCTCTCAGGACAGAGTCTACCCGGCGTTGATGCGCTTGTCAGAGCCGCAGAAAGAATGAGGAACCAGAAACCTAACTGAACCCGTACTCAGTAGAACTTATCTTAGCCTCAACTCCACCCACCACGCGACAGCCCCGGTAGCTCAGTGGTGGAGCGACAGCCTTGTACCCCAAGCGAGAAAGCTGTAGGTCCCGGGTTCAATCCCCGGCCGGGGCTCCAAACACGATCCGATTATCGCAAGCTGATTCCTGATTCGGGACTCCATGCAATCTTAATACCGACAAGGAAGGAGATCGAAAAATCAATTTTCCGCACGTCGTTTATTAGACGCGGAAACCTAGAAACCTTCCCCGGAAGAAGATCGTACCCATGGCACGAAGATTCCTTAGACGACGAACCATCGTCATAGCTGCAATCATCGTGGCCCTCTCTGTTGGAATTGTCTTTGCAAGCATACCCTACCTTCCACATCCTCCTCCGCGAACAATCCAGACCCCGGTAACCCATACCATCAGAGGGGGGAGCGAGATGTATCCAGGAGTCTACTCTCTCACTCTACGAGGAGTTTCCAGCACTGACAATTTTGCAATAGGGGTTAATGTGACGAACGGAGTGGCATCATTCTGTGTGATGCCAGAGTCCAATTTCATTAGTTGGACTTCCAACAACCAGACCAATGGAGGAATCCCGTTTTCATTCGACAGCTGTATCCTTAACGTGCAGAGAGCCCAGACAACACTAAGATTCTCTCCCACAAGCCAGGGCAACTGGGACGTCGTCGCTGTCAATACCGGCTCAGCGACGATAATAGTTGAGTACACTCCCGCTTCCTAGTGCGAACCTCGGAGTAGGGAGAAGACTGAGGAGACAAGAATGATCCCTGAAAAGACTAGAAGAACATGCTGCAAGCCGGGAAGAAAGCCGCCGAGAGACCCATTCGCATTCTGAACGCTCATGATAAGATTCGGGTTGCCAATAATGCTGACCAGCTTATCGTAGGGCACATCAGCAGTCATGAGCGCTAAGACCAGTGGGATGCTGGAGACAATGCTTGTGTTGATGATGGTAACTCTTACTGCTGAAGAGATTCCCCTCTTTGAGGCTGGCACCGAACCCATAACAGAACTAGCATTCGGACTACGGAATAGACCGATTCCAAATCCCACAAGGACCAGGCCTACTACGATCTGAGAATAGGGAGTGGACTGGTCGAATCTTGACAAGACGAAAAACCCTACGGACGCTATTATGAGACCGAGAGTGCTGAGACCCCTCGCCCCCCACTTGTCTGAGAGAGCACCACTTATTGGTCCAATGAAGATCAGAGTAGCGTCAAGAGGGATCAGAAATATTCCCGCGTGCAGTGGATCATAGCCTCTCACTAGCTGGAAATAGAGAGTCATAACGAAAGCAAGCCCCGCAAACGCGAGACCGCTTAGGAGGTTAGCGATGTTTCCAGCGGTGAACAGTCTAATTCTGAATAGCGAGAGGTCTAGAACTGGAAACTTTGTTCGACGCTCGACCAGAAAGAAGAAGACCATGAGGATTCCACTGGACACGATAAGAATCAGGTTCAGAGCATCTGTTAGACTACCGATAGTTAGGCCGATTAGAAGCAGAGTGATCGAACTGGAAAAACTGACAGCGCCCAGCACGTCGAACTTTTCTCCTCGAGTCGGCTGAGAGATCTCTTTCAGTCTCCTATGCGACCAGTAGGTTCCGAAGATGCCGATCGGAACGTTCACCAGAAAAATTGAACGCCAAGTGAAGAGCTGGATGAGAATACCGCTGAGAGTATAGCCAGTGATCGTGCCAGCGTTGATAGCCACCTGGTTTATCCCGATACCCTTTCCCAGCCCTTCGCCAGCGAAAGCATCCGTAACAATAGCGACACTATTGACAAAGAGAAGCGCAGCACCAACCCCTTGGACAAGTCGAAAAGCCAGGAGCTCATCAGCAGTCAAGGAGAGGCCGGAGAGTAGCGAGCCGATTGTGAATATTGCGAATCCCAGATTGTACAACCGCACCCGACCATACAGGTCCGCGATTCTTCCAATCCCTACTAGAAGGACGGTTATCATGAGCCGGTAGACGGTGATGAACCAGACACCCACAACCAAGTTCGTGTTCAAGGCGACCACTACCTGCGGTAGGCCTACGACTAGAATGCTCGAGTCCAGCGTGGCCATGAAAATGCCGACGGTAGTGACGGTGAGAACGACCCACTTGTACTCCAAGAAACAAACCGCCTAGACTGCCAAGCGTTTCCGAGCCTCCGCCTAGCGAGGTATAAAACGCCCCATCCGGAACCAGGCCTCCATCTTCCCAGTCGGGACAATAGACAGAGACTCGCCCAGAGCAAGCCCTGATCAACGATCGGGCAGGCGGCTTCCATATGATGCCGAGTTGACGCTTCCATCAATCCACAAAATGCCCGATTTCAAAAACGCTGAATACTTCGTTCTGCCCGGAAAAACCAATATTCTCCCCGAGAAACGCTTCAGCCAGTGAATGACCCCTCTTAGAAATTTACAAAAAAAATCTTTCCAGCGACACAAAACTCGCGATCTTGAGGGAATTAAGAAAAGGTAATCTTTCTTCGAAGAGCATCGGGAGAAGAAGGTAAGTCCGCAGACCGTTCCATTTCAAAGAGGACAGGCGCAGATTAAGCCCTAAACAGGAATCGGGGCGGGCGTTTCTGGATCACTAGATTTTCACGATAGGCTATACGCCCAATTTCCACTCTGGAAAAACAGTCGACAGTTCTATTCTGCACCCTGAAACGTGAGACTCGCCGGGATCAGTTTCAACTGGCGGGACCCCTCTCCGAAAAAGGGGGGTATGAATTTTATTCTTACGACGCGAGAGTGCGCTTTGGGAAACCAGGCGAAACCCGCAGGCATTCCTTTAGATACCATGAAGAAACGGACATGACCCCCAGCTTGAGCAGACCCCAAGCACGTCTAGCAGACGACCTGTTCGCCCTAGACCCTAGAATCAGATACGTAGCACTACTAGACCGGAACCACAAACTCGTAGAGTCAAGAATGAGGACCAGCGTAGCAAGCTTCACCCCAGAAAGCTACGACCGTAAATTCATGGGAAGCGTCCCACCACTAATACTCGACACGTTATCCCAGCTAGAATCCCAGTGCGGACCCCTAAGCCACATATCAGTACAGTACGAGAAAATAGACCTCATACTCATACCCCACAACAACCAGATAATCGCTATAAGCCTAGAAACAGGACCCCTAGAACCAATACTCAGAAAACTCCGAGACAGCCTAGGCGTACCCATACACCTCTAAAACAACCATAAACAGAATAACACGGCAGAGAAACGAAAAGCGTAACAGAGGAATGACAAAAGCCCCGCCCGGCAAAAGCCAGCTAGCCAAACTGGCGCACGCGCACAGACCCACACCACGCGC
>WNGH01003083.1_pt1 | contig 18188 bp, 15 predicted proteins | sample 5400631 | NCBI WGS metagenome assembly WNGH01 (sample SAMN13153373, study PRJNA577476) | soil metagenome | isolation source: 115 cm soil or saprolite under Garry oak tree replicate 1 | place: USA:California | collected 2016-06-15
ACCGTGTAGCCATTCGGCAGAATCATTTTGTTCAGGCGGACCCTGATTTCGCCGCGCCCCTTGACGCGTCCGGGCCGTTTGGCTTCCAGAATCTCTCCCTGCACATAGGAGCCGGCGGGAATCACGATGCGGTTGTCCTGGGTGATGGGAAAGAGCGTTTCGAGATACACGGAATCGCCGGGCTTGGCATTCCGCGTTGTGATGCCGTTATGAAGAATCAGCGGGAGCTTGGTCCCCGCGGGGACGACCACCTTGTCCGCGTGCGGCGTTGTCTTGGGTGGTTCTGCCTGAGCGGGGGCGGCGGGCTTCACCGGCGGAAGTGCCTGGGGCTGCGGACCCGCTTGCTCTTGGCCAAAACACGTAGCGGTGAGCGTTAGTGCGGCAACTCCGAGGAGAACGTGGCGAACAACAGTATGCGGCTGGTTCATCGTTAAACTCCTTTGCACACATTTGCGATGCGCCGAGTGGCCCTGCGGATGCCTTCCGTAATAGCATCGCCAAAGACAACCAGCAAGGCCGAGTCACTGGCGGGAACGATTCTCCTAGCGCCGGCCATGCCCGCGCGCCGGGCCGCGTGCGGATGGAGCGCGTCACCCATAAACCTGCAACTCCTTGCCGCGGGTCTCGGGGAGCAACAGCGTGGCAAAGATAAAAATCAGATAGGCGCTGGCGGCGAATATCGCGATGGCGTGTCCCAGGGTCATGGAGGCGCTCAGGTACCCCACCAGGCTGGGAAACAGGGCGCCGATCGCGCGCCCGATGTTGTAGGAGAAACCTTGTCCCGACCCGCGCACCCGGCTGGGGAAAAGTTCGGTGAGAAATGCACCGATGGGGCTGAACGAGCCGGACGCGAAGAACCCCAGCGGGAAGCCCAGCACCAGCATCACCTGATTGCTGATGGGCAAGTAGGCGTAGGCGGTCACCGTCACGAAGGAGCAGACGGCATAGAGGACCAGCGTCCTCTTCCGCCCCAGCAGGTCAGTCAGCTGCGCCCCCACCATGTAACCGGCGAAAGAGCCGGCGATCACCACGATCAGGTATCCGCCGGTGTTCAGCACCGAGAGCCCCCGCGCCGTCTTCAGGTAAGTCGGCAACCAGTTGGTGATGGCGTAATAGCCGCCCTGCGCCCCGGTCGCCATGATCGAGGTCAGCAGCGTCGTGCCTAGCAGGGCGGGGCTGAAGATCTCCAGGAAGTGGCTCTCCTTCCGTGTAGCCACCGCCTCGCGAGTCCGCGCGTAGACCTCGGGCTCGGGGACGCGCCGCCGGATGTAGAAGACCAGCAGTGCGGGCAGGATGCCGATCCAGAACATGGCGCGCCACGCCACGGCCGCGGGCAGGAACGAGAACAGGACGGTGTAGGCGATCGCAGCAACGCCCCAGCCGACGGCCCATCCCCCCTGCACCGTGCCCACCGCCTTGCCCCGGTGCTGCGCGCGGATGGCCTCGCCCATCAGCACCGACCCCACTGCCCACTCACCCCCGAACCCCAGGCCTTGCAGCCCGCGGGTCACCAGCAGTTGCCAGAAGGAATTGGTGAAGCCGCTCAGGAAGGTGAAGAAGGCGAACCAGAGGATGGTGATCTGCAGCAAGCGCACGCGTCCGAAACGGTCGGCCAGCAGACCGGCCAGCCAGCCGCCGACCGCGGAGACCAGCAGCGCCGCCGTCCCCAGGATGCCGGCCTGGCCCGCGTCGATGTGCCAGGCGGCGATCAGGCTGGGGATCACAAAGCTGTAAGCCATCACGTCCATGCCGTCCAGTGCCCAGCCGCCGAAGGTGGCCGCCAGGGTGCTCCGCTCCCGCGGGGTCAACTGGAACAGCCACGCGCGCCCGGCAGCGGGCGGTACGGAGACGCGTTGCGAGGCGGCGTCCATGATTGCGGCGTGTATCTTAGTACATTCTCCGGCACCGCCGCGCGACTTGAATGCAGTCGCATTCTCCCCGTAGCCGGCCCACCTGGGCTCTCCGTAGCGCCTTCGCGTCACCTGCCATGCCCGGCGGACAGCGCAATTGACGGAAGCGCGGCTTCCGCATAGTCTGGAGTTCAAGCGCAACCGACAGGAGATTCTCCATGGCGAAGCTGGCTCTGGTCTACGGCTTGAGATTGTTTCCTTCCGAGGAATTGGGGGAGGTGCAAGAGGCGGTCGTGACGCTAAAGAATGGGCGGACGACCCGCGTCAGCATGCACCTGATTGAGGGCAGCAAAGAAGAGATCGAGTCCACGCTGCAGCAGTCGGTCGAAGCGTTCTTCGAGATGTATCCAGAAATTTGAGCAGCACAGTCTTTAAGGACTGCGCCGCTCAGCGGTTGCCAAAGTTTTCCGGGTCGGCGTTGGGATCGCCCAGAGCATCGGAGATCAGCACGGTGGATTGTCCGGTCAGCTCGATGCGTTTCCGGCACTTGCGGCAGGCCACCAGATCATCCACGCGCACCATATAGGAACGCGCGCCGGCGAAGCGCTTCTTATCTTCTTCGTTCAATCCGCGCGGCATCTCCTTCTTTTTCGCGCGCACGCGCCAGCGGATTGGGTAGCTGCTCTCCCCGCGGCAGCTCGGACAGATGAGCGAAATATTCTTGGTCTCCTCTTTTTCCGTATAAAAGGCGCGGTCGTCCATCGCTCAGCCGGCTCCCTCCCCTGAAATCTGATCGATTGTAACAAACTCGAGCCCCGCATCCTTCCATCGAGGCAGCCAGTATTCCAACGCGGCAAGGGCGCGCCGGCGATCTCCGTTCAACATGCGGTGATTGCCGTCGTGGAGGACGAGGATGTCGCCGCCCCGCGGCCGCGCACCGGCGGGGCGTTCGAGGTGATCGGCAACCGGCTGCATCCGGCGGATCAACCAGCCCGCGGGTTTCGCCAGCCAATCTCCCGGAATCAAGCTCCACATCACCACGCCGCGAAACTTCATTTCCCGGACGATGGGACTGAGAAACGGGCTGCGAATTCCATAGGGCGGGCGCATCCAGCGCGGCGCCTGGCCCAACGCTTCGCCGATGGCCTCCTGGCAGCTCGCAAGTTCCTGCCGCAACCGGACGCGATTGAGCCAAAACAGATTCGGATGCGTCTCGGTGTGGTTGCCGATGGAATGGCCGCGCGCGGCAACTTCGCGGGCGAGACCGGGACAGGCGCGCACGAATTTTCCGACCAGAAAAAATGTCGCGCGGACGTGATACAGGTCCAGCATTTCCAAAAGCCGTGGAGTGATCGCGGGATTTGGCCCGTCGTCAAACGTCAGTGCGAATTGTTTTGCAATCGGCGTATGGCGAATGGTCGGCCCAAAAAGCTGCGATTGCGGGTACACCGCGCCCCACGCCGTCAGCGCTGTTCCTGCAGCGACCACAGCCGGCGGAGCGATTGCCCAAAGACTCATACAAATCATTGTCGCACGCGGCGCGAGGACTGAAAAGGCAGGGTCAAATAGAAACGCGCGTTCCATTGTGGAACACCTGATCCTGAAAGCAACTTCGCCCTCCCAATCGAGCCAATATAAGCCCTGTGTTTTCAGTCTGCTGACGGCTGACTATCCAACTCGAAAGGCCTTCGTCTTGCACTCACTTAATTTCTTGTAAGTGGGGCTTGGTGTGAGCCTTGAGGGGCAAGCGTTGAAAATCTATACAACCGTCTCGCAGCGGCAAATCGCCGCAATCCTGCTCGTTGCGGGGGTGTTGTCGTCTGCGTCTTCCAGCAACTCACTTGGTCAGCAGCAAGGTTCAGACTGGCAACAGCAGGTTCGCGAGCTCGCGAAGGACCGGCAGTGGGAGACAGCGCTGAAAACCGTCGAACGCCGGTTGGCGGAATTCCCGCACGACCTCGAAGCCAGGGGATGGCGCGCGCGCCTGCTCACCTGGATGGACCGGCTGCCGGAAGCAGCGTCCGAATATCGCGTGGCACTCGCTTCCGCTCCCAACGACGCCGATTTGCTGGAAGGTCTGGCAGGGGTGCTCGCACGGCAGCAGCGCTTCCGGGAAGCGTTGCCGCTGCTCAATCGTGCCATCGAACTCGATCCCCACAGAAGTGATTTACTCCTCGCGCGGGGCCGCATCCTGCGCGCGCTCGATCGCCGCGCGGAAGCGCACGCCGATTTCGCCACCGCGATGTATCTCGACCCGTCGAACCGTGAAGCGCGCGACGGGCTCGCGTCTCTGCGTCCAGAGGCGCATCACGAGCTGCGCATCGGCTCCGATACGGATTGGTTCAACTTCGCGGATGCCAATCACGCGCAATCGGCCGGCCTGGCCTCGCGCTGGTCTTCGCGCTGGAGCACGAATTTTGCCGCAGCGTTCTACCAGCGCACGGGCTTTCTCGCGGACAAGTCCACTGCCAGTGTCACCGGCCGTTCCGCGAACTGGGGCGCGCTCACCGTCGGAGGCGCCATGGCTCGCGACCAGGGAATCGTTCCGCGCAGCGAAGCGTTTCTCGAGTACGGTCGCGGTTGGCGGCTCTCGGAAACGCGCTTTCTCCGGGGACTGGAATCGAGCGGCGGCCCGCACTGGTTCTGGTATTCAACCGCGCGCATTTTGGCGGTGTCCGGCACGACCCTCGTCTATCTTCCGCATGAATTTTCCTGGTCGGTCGCTTTGACGGGTGCGCGCAGCCGTTTCCCGGCGACTCCGGCGGAATGGCGGCCTTCCGGCACAACGCGCCTCAACTTCCCGCTGGCGAGCTTCGGCGAGCGCCGGCTCTCGGGGAACGCGTTTTTTGCGGCGGGGACGGAGAACTTCGCGAGCGTGGATCAGCTCGGCCGCTTTTCCTCGCACACCTATGGCGGCGGGCTCCGCTTTCGATTCACGGCGCGCCAGGATGTCACCGCCTATGCTGGATATCAGAAGCGCACGCAGGGGCGCACCGACGCAGCATTTGGAGTCAACTATGGAATCCGTTTTTGAATCATTTCGGAGACTGGGACCGGCAGCCTTTGTGCTGAAGGCCATCCTTGCGGCGGTCGTCGCGGACGCTCTGTTGATGGGTTTCATTCTGCTGCGGCGGGCCTACCGCAAGCGCTATTTTGCGAAGCGCGATGCCTGCGTGTTCGAATTTCGCCAGAACTGGGAGGCCTTGGTTTCCGGAAAGATTCCCTTTGAAAACTGGCGCAAGAAACCATTCCGGCGGCGGATCGTTGAGGCCGTTGCCCTGGACGCGTTTGAGGCGGCGGGGCCGGAAGAGTCAGCGCGCTTGCTGAAGTTCCTGCGGAGCAGCGGGTTGATCGAGAAGCGCATCTTTGAGGCGCGGCAGCATCGCGGCTGGAGACGCCACCGCGCGCTCGTGGCGCTCGGGCGAACCCGCGCGCCGGAAGGAATCCGCGCGCTCGCCGAAGGGCTGCGCGACACCCATATGGAAACGCGCCTCGCGGCGCTGCGCGGCCTGGGACGAATGGCTTGCCCGGAAGCAGCCGAGGAAATCCTGGCATGGGTGGGGGAAGCAGGGCTGAACGTGCCGCCGCTCCCCTTGCAAAGCGCGCTGATCCAGTGCTCTGCGGAGCGCCCGCAATTGCTGCTCCCCTATCTGCGCCACGCCGAAGGCCCTGTGCGAGAGGTGCTCGGGCGGGTTCTCGGAGAAGTGGCGTCTCCTTCGCTGGGGATGGACCTGTTGCAGTTTGCGGAAGATGATCTCGATGAATTGCGGGCCGCCGCGGCGCGGGGCCTGTCGCACACGCAACCCGGACTGGCGCTCGGTGCGTTGAGCGCGCTCGCGCAGGACCCGGTGTGGTTCGTGCGGCTGCGCGCTATCGTCAGCCTCGGCCAGCTGCATCAGCGCGGCGCAATCCGCCCGTTGTTGCGCGGGCTGACCGATTCGAACCGGCTGGTGCGGCTGCGCGCAGCCGAAGCGCTCGTGGAGTTCCAGACAGACATGGTCCAGGTCTTCGAACAGGCCGTGGCGACGCGCGACCGCTACGGCCTGCATGCCTTCTTGACTGCGGTGGAGAACGCGGGCCTGCGCCAGAAAATCGAGGCCGAGGTCGGCTCCTGCGCGCACGTGACGGAAGAAGAAAGGAATCACCTGCTTGAGGTACTGCTCACCGGAAAGCTCCCCGAGGGACAACCCTCTGCCTCCGGAATTCCCGCGACCGGAATGGTATCCGGACCATGATCCGTCTTCTGGAAGCCGCCAATGTGTCGCTGTTCTACTACTACTTGGCGTGCAATCTGGCCTATCTGGTGATGCTGATCGTGGCCCTGAAGACGACGGCGCAGCATCAGCGGAAATTGCAAAGCCACCGCCTGGGCTGGATCAAGGAAACACCGCTCGCACCTCCCATCACGATTCTCACACCAGCCCACAACGAAGAAAAATCAATTCGCGTAACGGTGCAAAACTTCCTGAAACTGGACTACCCGGAACTCGAAGTAATTGTCATCAACGACGGCTCGACGGATCGAACGCTGCAAGAGCTGCAGAAGGGATTCCGGCTGCGGCCCTTGAGAATCCTTTACATCCCGCAGGTTCCGAGCGCGACGGTAAGAGGACTGTACCGCAGTGAGGCCGACCCGCGGCTGCTGGTTGTGGATAAGGAGTCGGGAGGAAGCAAAGCGGATGCGGTGAATGCCGGACTGAACGCGGCAACGTCTCCGTACGTGTGCGTTGTGGATGCAGATTCCATCTTAGAGCGCGATGCCCTCTTGCGCATCATGATCCCGGTGCTGGCCGATCCAAAGCGCGTCGTTTGTACGGGTGGGATCGTGCGTGTGCTGAACGGCTCCGAAGTCCAAGACGGGCGCATGCAGCGCGTTTGCCTTCCCCGCAAAAGCATCGAGGTGATTCAAGTTGTGGAATACCTGCGCGCATTCTTGATCGGAAGAGAAGCCTGGGCGCAGGCCAACATGCTTACGATCATCTCCGGAGCATTTGGGGTGTTCCGCACGGACCTGGTGCGCGCCATCGGCGGCTATCGTGCGAGCACGATCGGCGAAGATTTCGACCTGGTGGCGCGGATGCACCGCCACTTGCGCGATCGGCGCGCCGACTATCACATCAGCTTCGTTCCCGACCCGGTCTGTTGGACAGAGGTGCCCGGCGACTTGCGCTCCCTGGCGCGGCAACGCGCCCGCTGGCAAAAGGGGTTGCTCGACGTGCTCTGGCAAAACCGCGACATGCTCTTCCGGCCGCGCTACGGCCGGATCGGCTGGCTCGCGCTTCCCTATTTGTGGCTCTTCGAACTTCTGGCACCTGTGATCGAACTCGGCGGCTTTGTAACAATTTTGTTGGCGGCATGGCTGGGCGTCCTGAGCCGGGAATTTTTTCTGCAGTTTATGATTTTCGGCTATGCCTTTGCCACGGTGATTTCCATCGGCTCCGTGCTGCAAGAAGAGCTCACCTACAAACGGTATAACGACTGGAAGGATATGGTCCGGCTCGTGAGTTACTGCTTCCTCGAACACTTCCCGTACCGCCAGCTCCACATGGTCTGGCGGCTGCAGGGTCTTTGGCAGTACATGCGCGGCGACGTCGCCTGGGGGAAAATAAAACGTCACGGCCTCGAATCCACGCCCGCCAGGAATCCCAGCTAAACACTTTGCCGTTCAGAAAGGCATGGGAAGAGAATCCGCGGCCGATGGAAGGCCGGTATAATGCAGCCCATGCCGGCACTGATGGAAACCAAGCGGCTCATCCTGCGTCCGTTGAGGGAAAACGGGCCCGGCGAAACAAGATCCTCTCCGTTTTCAATCACTTAGCCCAACAATGTTTCACGTGAAACATTCGCACTACTCGTGTTTTCGGAGGGTCTGCACGTCAATCCCGAGTTGCTGGCACTTCTTGTAGAGGTGGCTGCGCTCCAGTCCCAGGGCACGCGCCACGTTGGTCATGTGGTGGTTCTGGCGCTTCAGCTCGGCCAGGAGCACTTCCCTTTCGAACGCCTCCACGCGCTCGGCGAGCGTCCCGTTGGCGGCCTGGCCCGCTGCGATCGGCGCACCGGCCGCTGCCTCGGCTTTCGGCAGAGCCAACGGCACGTCGGCCGCACTCACGGTATCCTGTGTGGAGAGAAGAACAACCCGCTCGACCACGTTTCGCAGTTCGCGCAGGTTGCCGGGCCAGGGGTAGCGCTTCAATTCCTCGATGGCCTCGGGCGCAAACTGCTTTTCCTTCCAGCCGTTCTGCGCCGCCACCTGGGCCGCAAAATGCTTCGTCAGGACGGGGAAATCTTCCGGGCGCTCGCGCAACGGCGGAAGCGCCAGCGGAAAAACATACACGCGGTGAAAGAGGTCCTGGCGAAACGCGTTCTGGCGGACCAGCTCGTCGAGGTTGCGATGCGTCGCCACGATGACGCGCACATCCACGGCCACCGGTTTATCCCCGCCGACGCGCTCGACTTCGCCTTCTTCGAGGACGCGCAACAGCTTCGCCTGCATGGCCAGCGGCATGTCCCCAATTTCGTCGAGAAAAAGCGTCCCGCCGTGAGCCTGCTCGAATTTTCCGATGTGCCTTGCCGCAGCACCGGTAAATGCGCCCTTTTCGTGGCCAAACAGTTCCGACTCGATCAGTTCGGCGGGGACTGCCGCGCAGTTGAGCGTAATGAACGGCCCTTCGCGCCGCGCGCTTTTCTCGTGAATCGCGCGGGCCACCAACTCCTTTCCCGTCCCGGTTTCACCCAGGATGCAGACGCGCGTTTCGCCGGCGGCGACGCGCTCCACCTGCGCCATCACGCGTTGCATCGCCGGCCCGGTCCACACGATTTCATGCTTGCCCAGCCGCTGGCGGAGCTCGCGGTTCTCGCGTTCGAGCCGCGAAAGCCGCAGCGCATTTTCGACCGTAACCAGGAGCTTATCCGTGGAGAGCGGCTTCTCCAGGAAATCGAGCGCGCCCAGCCGCGTGGCCCGCACCGCCATTTCCACGTTGGCCTGGCCCGACATCATGATCACGGGGACCTTCACGCCCGCTGTCTTCAAATCTTCGAGGAACGCCAGGCCGTCTTTGCCGGGCATCACCACGTCGGAAAAAATCACGTCGAACTTCTCGGCGCGAACCAGTTCCAGCGCCCGGGTAGCCGAGTCGCAGACGGTGGCTTCGTGACCGGCCAAGCGGAACGCGCGGGAGAGCGATGCAAGGGTGTTGGGGTCGTCGTCAACGAGCAAGAGGTGGGCTTTGGCGGGCACGAAATTTCCTTCGGCGGCGCTCAGCTCGCGGCGCGCACGATGTTCACGGCGGGCCGAGCCGCGGCGGACATCGCCGGAGGCCGCAGCGGCAGGTCGATGTGAAACGTAGTGCCGCGCCCGGGCTCGCTCGACACGGCAATGGTGCCTCCGTGGTCGCTCACGACCGATTGCACGATGGCCAGGCCGAGTCCGGTGCCGTGGTGCTTGGTCGTGAAATAAGGAGTGAACAAGCGCGCGCATTCTTCCTGAGTCAGCCCGCTACCGGTGTCGCTGACCTCGAGGCGCACGCCGCCCTCGCGCGCCGAGGTTCGCAGAGTGAGTGTGCCTCCGGCGGGCATCGCGTCCATGGCGTTGAGAACCAGATTTTGCAGCGCGCGGTGCAACAGGTCAGGGTCGGCCTGGATCTCCGGGAGTTGCTCGGTGAAATACAATTCCGGCGTGACGGGCGGCTTGCCGACAGCGTTGAACTGGGCCTCGAACAGGCGCAGCGCGTTGCGCACCGTCTCGTTCAGGTTCACCGTCTGCCAGCGCGGCGCGGGCATCTTCGAGAAATCACTGAAGCGTCCGACGATGGTATGCAGGTTTTCGAGTTCGGCGCGGAGAGTCGCGGTGGACTCCTGGAAAATTTCATCGAACTGGGCCTGCGAAAGCCCGCGCGCGCGCTGCAGGTTTTCCACGGTAATCTGCAGCGGAAAAAGAGGATTGCGCAGCTCGTGCGCCAGCCGCCGCGCCAGTTCGCGCCACGCGGCCACGCGTTCCGCCTGCAAAAGCCGCTCGCGCTGCCCGTCGAGCTGCCGCGTCATGTCGTTGAAGGCCGTGGCGAGCTGGCCGATTTCATCGGAGGTGCTTACGTCCACGCGCGTCTGCCAATTCCCCGCGGCGACTTTGCGCGCTCCTTCCGCCAGCTTTACCACCGGCCGCGTGACCCGCGCCGAAACCCACCAGCTCAGCAGGAAACCCAGCACCACACCGGCGGCGCCCACCACCAGCGCAATCAGGCGGATGAATTTCGTCAGCGTAACGAGATCGTTGCTGGAGCTCCCCACCAGCAATACGCCGAGGAGTTCATTGCGCCGGCCGAGCAATGGCAGGGCGTGAAACGTTTCCGCGCTCCCCGGATCGACGGTCCATTCTATCGTCTGCACGACCGGCTTCAACTGCCTCTGCACTTGCTCGATGAGGGGCGCCAACCGCTCCGGCTCGCCGGGCTGGCCGGAAGGATCGGCCAGTGCCGAGGCGACAAACGCCGGCTCGAGATTGCGGTAAAGCAGCGCGCGCATCCCGGCGGGAAGCACCAGGGAAGCCAGGAAGTCCTGGTCCAATCGAATGCCGCCGATGATGTAGAACGTTTTGTCGCCCACGGAGACCGTGCGCACAGCACTCAGAGAAAGCGCCACGCTGTCGGGCAGCTCTTCCTTTCTCAGGAATGCGCCCTGCGACTTCCAATCCTTCTCCTGCGTAACCCAGTCATTCTTGTACCCGACAAAAGCGCGTCTCTGCGCCGACGAGATTACCGTGCCGTCGTTTCCCACCAGCTCGACGTAATCGAGTTGTTGCTCCTGCGCGATGCCCGTGGCGTCGCTGACGTACAGCGAAAGATCGGCGTTGGGCCGCGCGAGGCTCATGGCCATGTTGAGGGTGCTCTCCGAATCGGTGATGGCCTGGACGCGATGAACCACCTCTTCGCCGCGCTGCTGGAACTCTTTGTTGAATTGGTCCACCAGCGCTCTGGTGCGCTGCGCGTCGAGCCTCTCAAACTCTTCGCGGGTGTAGCGCGTGACGCCCCAGGCCACCACGCTGACCGCCGTGCCGATGGCCAGCAGGAAAATCACCAGCAACTTTGTGCGAAAACTCACGGCTTTGCTCCCGTTGCTGCTCCGCTCGAAGGGCCCGGCGCGCCTGCTGCGGCGGATTCCGCGCGGTCGAGCCAGACCTCTTCGAGGCGCCACACGCCCCAGCGCCGCGGCATCCAGTCGCGCACTGCCGCGCCAAGTCCGACCGTCTCCGGCAGATAAACCAGAGGAATCACCTGACCGCCTTCCACCAGCGCCCGCTCTGCAGCGTACGACTGTTCGGGCTCGTTCCCGCTGATTTTCTTCAGGGCCGCCGCCGAATCGTCACCCAGGCCCAGCGAGGCCACCATCGCGGCAAGCTCCGCGCGCGCCGCAATCGAGCCGAGCTTGTAGCGAACCAGTCTGGATCCGGCGATGGACGGCGCATTCGGCGCGCTCCCCGGCGCGCCTGCATCGCCTCTTCCGCTCACCTGCACGGAGAATCCCGCCTGCCGCGCGTTGACGGCAACGCGTTCCGCAACCAGCCGCGCGGTTTCGTCGCCGCCTTCCACGCGAAGCCGCAGAGGCCGCGCGGCGCTTGCCAGTTCTCCGCGCAGTTGCTTGGCGCGCTCCGCGTCCGTCACGGCGGTGAACAGGAAAGCATACCCGGAGAGCCACTGCGGCAAAAGTCCTCCGGCGGCCTCGCCTTGCCTTTGCAGCAACACGTTGACAATGGCCGCGCGGTCAATGGAAAGAGAAATTGCCCGGCCGAGGCGCGGGTCGGGCGCTTCCGGTTTGCTGTCCAAAACAAGCGCCAGCAATTCCACCGGCGCAGACGACCAGGTTCGCAGCCCCGCTTGCTTGGCGCGCCGCACCTGGTCCGGAGCGAACGTGACGATGTCCGCCCGGCCGAGCTGCAAGTCCACAACCTGCCGTGTGGCGGTCACGCCCAGGGTGACCTCGATGGAGTCCACAAAGGGGCGCCCACTCCACGCGTCGTCATTCGCGGTGAACACCGCGCGCAAGGCTCCCGCGGTGTCTGCCTGCGAAGCCGGCCAAATACTTAGACGGAACGGCCCCGTGCCCGAGAGCGCGCCGTCGCCCTGTGCGTGAAAAACAAAATTGTGTCCGCTCGCCAATTCTTCCAGCAGATCCGGCATCGGCGCCGTAGACTGAATCGTCACCGAAGAACCGTCGGCGAGAATTTGCCGTACACCCGAAAAGAGAAGCGCGAGCGACGCGGCGGCTTCTTGGGGAGTGCAAGGCGTCCCATCCTGAAATTTCACGCCGCTTCTCAGCGTGAACTTCCATCGCTTCATTTCCGCATCGTGTTCCCACGAAACGGCAAGCTGCGGCTGGGGCCGACCGTTGTCGTCGAGCGTGACCAGCCGCTCGAAAACAAGCTCCGCAAGTTTTTGCGTCGCTGCCGCAACGACAGAGTCCTGCGGCCACTGCCGCGGGTCGAGCGATGTCACGCGTTCGCGCATCTCGATGCGCAGCGTCCCGCCATAGTGCGGACGCGTCGCCCCCGATGTGGCGCCGGGGCCAAACAAGAGCAAGAGACTAGCCGCCGCAAGAAAGGCTGATTCGATAGGCCTCATAGTTCCCGGTCTGTAGATTTCTGATGATGGCGAATGCTCCTTGCCGGCGTCCTTTCCATTCACCTAATGCGGGGAGTTGCTCCGGACCGAGCCCAACGACCGGCCCTGGAAATTCGAGTGGTTTGGTAACCGCAACCACGCCCTGTTCCGAAACTGCGAATGCCGTGATGGTGTCGGCGTGCGTCCAGTCCTGACTTCCTGTCGCAAGCACTCGCCAATTCGTGTCGCAGTCGCTTAGAACCGTCGTCAGATCACTCCCCCAACCGGCAAACGCGGCCAGTTCTTTGGCAGCGTCACTGTACAAATGCGCATGACCGTCCAAACCGGCGGAGACCAGGAATTTCCCGGGGTCTCTCCCGTTCAGCCCGAGAAATGCAGCCGAATAGAATGGCGGCACCTTCGCGCGCCAGCCGTTTTCACCCGCAAGCTGCCCGGTAAAGAAATTCTTTGCGTCCGCATGCTCGGCAACATTGTCAAACAGAAGCGGCCCCTCGGAAAGGAACCAACCCGGCTTCCCTCCGGTTTCGCTTGCGGAACCGATTGCGGAACAACCAAATTTGGAAGCCTCCGACGCGCTTGGCAAAGGCCCTTGGCAGCCGAAGCCGGGCAGCATCGCAGCAAGCGTGTCACCCTTCCATTCCTTTTGATAGAGCCCGACTAATTCCCCGCGCAAGTCGCGCGGCCAGGGAGTATTTCTCTCGAGAGAAAAGGAATTCCGGATTTTCCAGGCGTTGTCAGACTGCTCATAGACGGCCAGCCTGGTTGGCTCGAGGATAGCCATCCGTTGCCGCTTGCTATTCGTGTCGTCCAAGAATTTGATATCCATCATCTGCGTGTCTTGCGTCCAGACAAGATCTTTGCGCAGCGTGAGTCCATCGGAATGGTCCGCACGGATATATCCGGCGGGCTTGGCGAACGAAATCATGAGCAAGGTGGAAGATTCGCCGCGGCGGACTTCGGCAACCCACAGATATCCTGCCAATGACTCCGACAGGGTGACGCGAATTTGACCCTGGCTGCCGCTGTCGGGCGACAAGCTGAACCCGGCATTCCGCAGCGCACCCTGCAGTGCGCTCCGTACGCTGCTTACTTGGCTCTCGCTCAAGGTGGACAGATTCTGGACAGTCAGGACGGAGGGCACGTAAGGAGGCAGTGCGGCGGCGATCTTCTGCGCCAATTGTCGCGCGGCGTCTTCCAGGACGCCGCCCCGCACCTGCGGCGCAAAAGAAAAACCGAGAACAAAAAGGAAAAAAAGGGAAAGACAGACCGGCCTGCGAAATTCGGGAGATTTAAGTTCGCCGCACACGGGGACGGAAACGTATCTTAGCACAGCCTTCGTTGCGGGCCGACTCCAGCCTTATTCCTGTCTTTGGCTGAACTTTCTTGCGCGCCCCCGCGTCTAACATCCCGGTGGGCGTGTGTCCCGAAAGGTGGTAGTCTGCGAATTCCGCTTTTTCTGAAAATTTCGCGTCCGTGTGGGGTGAGGGGAGGAAATCACAAAATGGCAAGGAAAGCCTGGCTCGTTCTGTCTGTTTGTCTCCTGCTCTGTGTCGCGGCCGCAAATGCCGCGCCGCCCCAAGGCCCGATGCACCTGCTGCGCTACGCTGATATTTCCAAAGACAACGTCGTCTTTGCGTATGCCGGCGACCTCTGGATTTCGCCGCGCTCCGGGGGTTCCGCGCGGCGGCTGACTTCTCATCCGGGCGACGAGCTTTTCCCGAAATTTTCTCCCGACGGAAAATGGATTGCCTTCACCGGCGAATACGACGGCAATCAGGACGTGTACGTTATCCCGGCCGAGGGCGGCGAGCCCCGCCGGCTGACCTTCCATCCCTCGAACGATATCGTGCTGGGGTGGACGCCCGACGGGAAGTACATTTTGTTCCGCTCCGACCGCGTGAGTGCGCCGCCCTCGCGCTACACCCGTCTCTTTCTGGTTTCCCCGCAGGGCGAAGCCCCGCAAATGCTGCCGGTGCCGCGCGCCAGCCTCACGAGCTTTTCGCCCGACGGCAACCGCATTGCCTTCCTTTCCACTTCGCAGGAGTTCCGCACCTGGAAGCGTTATCGCGGCGGCTGGGCGCCGCCCATCGGCATCTACGATTTGAAGAACAACAAGTACGAAGAACTGCCGAAGACCAATGGCATGGATTTGTTCCCCATGTGGCACGGGAACACGATCTATTTCATTTCCGACCGCGACAAAGTGATGAATCTTTACAGCTACGACCTGGGCTCGAAACAGACCAAGAAACTCACCAACTACGCCGAGTACGACATCAAGTGGCCGAGCCTCGGCCCTGACGCCATTGTCTATGAGAACGGCGGGCTGCTGTATTCCTACGATCTGGCGAGCGGGAAGACCAGCGGCATCCCCATCACGGTGAACAGCGACGACATCGTGGCGCGTGCGGGAATCAAGACGGTCGCCGGCAATATCGGCAGCTGGTCCATTTCGCCGACGGGCGTGCGCGCGGTCTTCGAGGCGCGCGGCAATATCTTTACCGTCCCCGCCGAGCATGGCAGCACGCGCAACCTCACCGACAGCTCGAGCCTTCATGAGCTGAATCCCGCGTGGTCGCCTGATGGAAAATGGATGGCGTATCTTTCCGACCGCACCGGCGAGTACGAGCTGTACGTCCGTCCGCAAATGGGCGGCGAAGAAAAACGCATCACCGCCGATGGCGGGATGTACCGCTACGGCCCCGCCTGGTCTCCCGACAACAAGAAGCTGCTTTATTGGGATAAGAAGCTGCGCCTCTGGTACGTGGACATCGAGGAAAAGAAACCGGTCCTCATTGACCAGAGCGATTGGAGCCAGATTGATGGCGGCTCATGGTCGCCCGACAGCCGCTGGGTGGCGTACGCCAATCCCGACCGCCGCGGCTCCAGCCTCGTGTACATCTATTCTCTCGAACAGAAAAAGAAATTCCGGGTGTCCGACGGGTTCTACAACGATTTCGACCCGGCCTTCGATCAAGACGGCAAATATCTCTACTTTCTCTCGCAGCGGTATTTCTATCCCAGCTTCGGCCGGCTCGATCAGCGTTTCAATTACTACAGCACGGACGGAGTCTTCGCCGTCACGCTGAAGGCCGAGGAAGCTTCTCCGTTTGGCCCGCAGAGCGACGAGGAGAAAGCCGCCGAAGAAAAGAAAGACGAGAAGAAGGAAGGCGGCGAAGCCAAGCCCGCCGCGAACGCCAACGGCGAAGAGAAAAAGGGTGAGGAAAAGAAGGCTGAGGAAAAGGCCGTCAAGCCCATCCAGGTTGATACCGACGGCATTCAGAGCCGCATCGTGGCGGCGCCGATTCCGGCGGGTATCTACCGCCGGCTGGCCGCGCGCAAAGATAAATTCTTCTACCTCGCGATTCCCATCGAGGCAACCCAGGCGGCGTTACCCGGTCCGCCGAGGCCGCGCGCAATTCTGCACGTCTTCGATGTCACCAAGCGCGAAGACAAGGTCCCTTGTGGACCCCCGCGAAGAATGGAAGCAGATTTTCCGCGAAGCCTGGCGCATCGAGCGCGACTTCTACTGGGACCCCGGCATGACCGGCCATGATTGGAACAAGATCGGCAAGCGCTATGAAGCGCTGCTGCCGTGGGTGGCGCATCGCAGCGATTTGAATTACATCATCGGCGAAATGATCGCGGAGCTGAGCACTTCGCACACCTATGTCGGCGGCGGCGACCAGCCCGAGCGCAAACACATCGGCGTCGGGCTCCTGGGCGTGGACTTCGAATCCGACGGTGGCTTCTACCGCTTCAAGAAAATCTATCCCGGTGAAAACTGGGAAGAGCAGACGCGCTCGCCGCTCACCGAGCCGGGCCTGAAGGTCAAGCAGGGCGATTACCTGACGGCCGTCAACGGTGAGCCGGCTCCCGCCGCGGCGAGCCCTTATTCGTATTTCCAGAACCTTGCCGGCCAGGTGGTCACGCTGAAGGTCAACAGCAAGCCGAGTGCCGAGGGCGCCTGGGAAATTGTCGTGAAGCCCATCGCCAATGAAGCCGGCGTGCGCTATCTCGACTGGATCGAAAACAATCGCCGTATCGTTTCCGAAGCCACCGGCGGACGCATCGGGTACATGCACGTCCCCGACACAAGCATCCAGGGCATCATCCAATTCGAAAAACAGCTCGACGCGCAGCTCGGCAAAGACGGCATGATCGTGGACGAGCGCTACAACTCCGGCGGCCAAATCCCGGACTTCTACACCGAAAAACTCAAGAGGCAATTGCTCTCGTTCCTTGCCGGGCGCGAAGGCAAAGACACGCCCTGGCCGCCCGTGGGAATTTTCGGGCCGAAGGTGATGATCGTCAATGAGCTGGCCGGCTCCGGCGGAGACGCCTTCCCGTGGTTCTTCCGCCGCGAGAAGATTGGTCCGATAGTCGGCAAGCGCACCTGGGGCGGCCTGGTCGGCATCTCGCGCGGAATCCCGCTGCGCGATGGCGGGTTTGTCACAGCGCCCGAGTTCGCGTTCTGGTCCACCGACAACGGCGGTGAGTGGATTGTCGAAAATCACGGCGTGGATCCGGATTACGATGTGGATCAGCGGCCGGATCTGGTGGTCGCCGGACACGATCCGCAGCTCGAAAAGGCCATCGAGCTTACCAAGGAAGCGTTGAAGAAATATCCGGGCATTCCGCCGCGGCCCAAATACCCCAAGAATAACTGACCGGATTCCGCCGATCCTCAGTCCTCAAGGTTTGCTGGCCGAGGATCGGCGCTCTCAAGCAAGACCGCTAGCCGGGTGGCTTCGCTCGGGATTCGAATTCGATTTCGGAGGCGGCGGTCTCCTTCGTCTGTTTCGATTCCCAAGCGGGCCACCCGCAGGGGTTTTTGGCTAGCGGAACTCGTCACGATTTAGTTGGCGCGCGCTCGCGCTCGTGCTGCGGCCCAGGGTATTCTCACGTTGCTCAGCCGGAGCGGGAACGGTGCGACCGCCAGCACGGCCAGCCGCTGCGCCAGTTTCCACCGGACCGGAGCTAAAGGGCGCGGCGCTTTCTCCCCGGCCTCACTTCCGCCTTCCTGCGCTTTGCGGCCCAGCAATCGCCGAAGCTGCGCCGCCAGATAAATGTCGTACGCGATGACCCCAGATGCGCTGCCGAACAATCCCACGCCGATTGCGATCAGCAAGAACCTCAAGAACAGCATCTTGTCTTCTCCTTTTCGGCCGGACTGATTTTCTTGCCGGCCAGTTCCACTACGTGATCAGCGCCACAGGGCTGGCGCCCGCGAACCAGGGCGGCGCGCTTTTAATTCACTGGACTGCGCCGGCGCGCGCGACGGCGCACCCGATATCAGTCGGAACGCCCCCTCCAGGCACAGCCACTCGATTACCAGGGCCAGGAACACCGAGAACGTCAGCATCGCTATCGTCAGAACCGCTGCCATCATTTCGTCCATGTCTTTCTCCTGCTCCTTGCGCGGCCGGGTTTCGCGTTGGTTACTGCTGCTGACCACTCGATGTTGCCTTCTGCTCCGGGCCGCCGTCTCCGCTCGCTTCCGCCATGGGCTCCCTGGCGGACGCGGCGCGCGCCACTGCCGTCAGCACCACGGCCGGTGCGCCGCCAAAGATCCGCGCAACCTCTTCCGTGCGTTCGACGGCCAGAACGACCGTGTCTCCCACTTGAACCCTCTCGAAGAGTTCTTCCACATCGGCATTGCGCATCCGTATGCAGCCATGCGAGGCGCGACGCCCGATCGAGCGCGGCTGGTTGGTGCCGTGAATTC
>WNGH01002664.1_pt1 | contig 18184 bp, 15 predicted proteins | sample 5400631 | NCBI WGS metagenome assembly WNGH01 (sample SAMN13153373, study PRJNA577476) | soil metagenome | isolation source: 115 cm soil or saprolite under Garry oak tree replicate 1 | place: USA:California | collected 2016-06-15
TTCACGCCCGACTTCTACCTGCCGGAGCAGGACCTCTACGTCGAGGTGACGGTGATGAAGCAGGCGCTCGTGACCCGAAAGAACCGCAAGTTGCGCAAACTCCGTGAGCGCTACCCGGACGTCCGGATCAAGCTCTTCTACCGGCGCGACATCGAGCGCCTGGCCCAGAGATTCAGGCTCGACCTCGCCCGCTAGCCGACGACCTGCGCGTCGGCGAGACCTACCTCTCCGCCGAGGAGATCCAGACGCGCGTCGGCGAAATGGGCGCCCAGATCGCCGCCGACTACGCCGGCCTCGACCTCCTGCTCGTCGCGCCGCTCAAAGGCTCCCTGTTCTTCCTCGCCGACCTCTCGCGAGCGATCCCGTCGCTCCACGAACTCGATTTCGTCGAGCTCGCCGGCTATGACGGCGCCGTCCCGGGGGGGCACGAGCGGGTGAGGTTGCTGAAGGACCTGAACGGGCCGATCGAGGGCCGCCACGTGCTCATCGTCGAGGACGTGGTCGACACCGGCTTGACGCTGAACTACCTGCGCAAGCTGCTCACGCTGCGTCGGCCGGCCTCCCTCTCGATCGCGACGCTGCTCGACCGTCCCTACCGGCGGCTCGTCGACGATCTCCCGGTCCGGTACATCGGCTTCGTTGTCCCGGACGAGTACTTCGTCGGCTACGGCTTCGATCTGGACGAACGCCACCGCAACCTGCCGGAGCTGCGCGTGGCGAAGTTTAGGCGCACCTAACTCTCTCGCTAGACTCAGCTCGATGAACGCCACGGCGCGCACTGCGTACGACGCCGGCCGCGTGTTGCGAGGTGAGCGCCGCGGCAGCTTCCGCATCCTCCCTTTCCTCGGCCCCGCGTTCGTCGCCTGCGTCGCCTACATCGACCCCGGCAACTTCGCCACGAACATCGCCGGCGGGTCGAAGTTCGGCTACACGCTGGTCTGGGTGATCGTCGCCGCGAACCTGATGGCGATGCTCATTCAGACCCTCTCGGCGAAGCTCGGGATCGCCACCGGGCACAACCTGCCCGAGGTCTGCCGCGAGCAATTCTCCAGGCGGACGTCCTTCGCGCTCTGGATCCAAGCCGAGTTGATCGCGATGGCGACCGACCTCGCGGAGTTCCTCGGCGCGGCGCTCGGCTTTCACCTGCTGCTCGGGATTGACCTCTTCCCGGCGGCGATCCTCACCGCGATCGCGGCCTTCCTGATCCTCGGTCTACAGCGATTCGGCTTCCGGCCGTTCGAGGCGGTGATCGCGGCGATCGTCGGCATGATCGGCGTCTGCTACCTCGGTGAGCTCTTCTATGCGAAGCCTCCGCTCGGCACCGTCGCCAAGCACGCGTTCGTGCCCCAGTTCGCGGGCAGCGAGTCCGTCCTGCTGGCGGTCGGAATCCTCGGCGCGACCGTGATGCCGCACGTGATCTACCTGCACTCGGCGCTGCTGCAGGATCGGGTGCTGCCGAAGTCCGAGGAGCAGGCGCGGCGCCTCTTCCGGTTCACACGCATCGACGTCGTGATCGCGATGACGCTCGCCGGCCTGATCAATATCGCGATGCTCGTCGTCGCGGCGAGCACGTTTTTCAACAGCGGCCTCACGGACGTCTCATCGCTCGAGACCGCGCACAAGACCCTGTCCGGGCTGCTCGGCGGCTACTCGAGCACGCTCTTTGCCCTGGCACTGCTCGGCTCGGGCCTCTCGAGCTCGACGGTCGGCACGCTCGCCGGCCAGGTGGTGATGCAGGGCTTCATCCGCCGCCGGATCCCCGTCTGGGTGCGCCGGCTAGTGACGATGCTGCCGGCGCTGATCGTGATCGGCATTGGAGCCGACCCTTCGCGAACGCTCGTACTCAGCCAGGTCGTGCTCTCGTTCGGGATCCCCTTCGCGCTGATCCCGCTAGTGATTTTCACCGCGAACCGGAAGATCATGGGGCCGCTCGTCAACCACCGGGCGACGACGATCATCGCCACGCTCGTCGCCGCACTGATCTCCGGCCTGAACGTCTTCCTGCTCTACCAAACCCTCTTGTAGGTGCACCGGCCGCCCCGGGGGAGACGGCCGGTGCCGTCGGGAGACGTGTAGGCGTAAGCGCGAGCCTAACTCCCCTCCGCTTACGCCTTCTAAGTCACAAACGTATGAGTCGAGAAGTTGGTTACGGCTATCGGCTACAGGTAGCCGAGCGGGTCGACCGGCGTCCCGTTCACGCGCACTTCGAAGTGGAGGTGCGGCCCGAAGCAGTGGCCGGTACAGCCCACATAGCCGATCACCTGTCCCTGCGTGACGGCCTGCCCGTTCGAGACAGCGATGCTGGACTGGTGTGCATAGCCCGTCGAGATGCCGCGGCCGTGGTCGATGAAGACGAGATTGCCGTACCCGTCCATCCAACCGGCGTAGATGACCTGGCCCGATGCGGCGGCGTGGATCGGCGTGCCGTAGGCGACCCCGATGTCGATGCCGGTGTGCATCCGGCCCCAGCGCATCCCGAACGGGCTCGTCACCGGGCCGCTGACCGGCCAGATGAATCCGCTCGACGATCTCGAGGCCGGCGGGCTGTAGGACGAGGCCGACTGGGCCGCCTGGATCTGCGCGCCGAGAGAGGCGCTCACCTGCTCGAGCGCCTGTGCCTCGCTGGCCTCCTGGCGCTCGCTCGCTCTGACCTTGGTGAGGCTGACCCGGTTCGTCGAGCGAGCGGCGACGAGTTCACGCCGGTTCGACACCAGCTGATCGCGGACTGCGCGCACCTGCTCGGTACGGGCCTGGACGGCTCGCGTCGCAGCGGCGACGAACCTGCGAAGCTTCCGCGTTTCTGCGCGCGCCGCTCGCGCCGCGCCCTTCGCGTGGCCGACGCTCGTCGCGATTCGCTCGTCCGCCGCCCCGACCTGGTTGACGTAGTCGAGCCCGTCGACCAAGTCGGAGAGGGTGCTGGCGCCGAGGATCACGTCGACCGAGTCGACGTCGCCCTGCTCGTAGACCTCGACGAGCCTGGCGTTCAGGCGTTCCAGCGCGAGCGAATACTCACGCCGGAGAAAGAGGTACCGCTTCGTCTCGACCCGGTAGAGGGCCGTCAGGCGGTCGAGCTTGCGCTGGTGCAGCGCCAGGTCGTTCTCGAGCGTCGCCAGGCGAGCAGAGACGTCGCCGACCCGGCCTGCGAGGCTCTGGATCTGTGAGCTGACCGAGTCGATCTGGACCGAGAGTTGCTGCGCCTGCCGCTGCGCCCCGGCGATGCGAGCGTGCAGCGCCGACAGCCGGGCGTCGACGGAATGCTTGCGGCTGTAGACGTCTCCGGACGCCGGCGCCGCGATGACAGCCGCGAGAACTGCCAGCGCCACCAGGGTTGTACGCCTCATCTGCGGGACTTTCGCGAAGCCTCCGGGCGTCCCTGCACCCGTTTCTACCTCAGCTGGGCTGCTCGGGTTGTGGAGGCGAGGGTTCCGGCGACGGCTCCGGCGAGGGCACGGGCATCGGGGGCTCCGAGGGCACCGGCGACGGCTCCGGGACGATGACGGGTTGCGGCGGCTCGGACGGAGCCGGCATCGGCTCGGGCACCTCCGGTGGCTCGACCACCTCGGTCGGCTGGACCTGGAGCTGCGCGCGCTGAATGCGCTCGTTCGCTGCTGCTGTCACTCTCGTCATCTCCCCCTCCTTGTCTGCGAGCGCCTGCTCGATCTCGCTCATCCGGTTGCGGCCGGCTTCGATCTCGTCTTCGGCGCCAACGTACACAGCCTCGCCGAGCGCCCGGGCGGCTTCGGCGCGTTCGGCGACAAGCTCTGAGAGCTCGCGGCGAAGCCGGAAGAGCTCCACCCGGGTAGTCGAGTGAACGCTGACGGCCTCGACCGCGAACCCGGTCCGGTCCCGGGCCGTCGCAAAGACGCGGCGGCCCACCCTCGCGACGGCGTTCTCGGGCAGCCGCTTGGACGCTGTGACGAAGAGCACCGAGAAGAGCGCGGCGGCGGCCAGCAGCAGCGCCCCCGCGATCGCCTTGCCGGCCACGAGGACGACGATCGCGGCGGCGAGCGCTGCGACTGCGATCGCGAACAGCGCGAGCGGCGGCGCGATGCCGAAATACCGCGGAGTCACGGAGACCGTGTGCACAGGGACGCGTCCGGTCTCGTCAGGCGGAATCTCCTCGACGGCGGTGGCGTCGTTCTCGACCGAGGTTCGAACGCCGCACTCGGGGCAGAAGCGCCCGTCCTTCGGCAGCCGGGCGCCGCAGTTGGCGCAGTTAGCCACGGGCATGGACCTTCGCTTCGGCTTCGCCCGAACGCGGCTCTAGGGCGCGCAGCGCTTCGGCCGCCCTCCTGCGCAGCGGTCCGACCAACTCGCGGTAGTCCTCGTCGGAGACCTTGCCGGTGCGATGGTCGAACTCGAGCTCCTTCAGGGCTGCCAGCGCGCGGTCGCGCTCCTCCGCGAGCTCCAGCCTGCGGCGCTCGAGCTCATCGGGCTCGCCGAGCCGGTCTTCCGCGGCCGTGATCCCGGGCCGCCGGAGAAACGGCAGCGCGACCACGACGACAGCGACGACAGCGAGCACAACGCCGAGCGAGAGCCAGACACTCACGTGCCAAATGCTAGTGGCGGGTCAGGCTTCGGGTGTCGCCGTGGCCCGCCGCGCGGGCACCCGGTAGCCGTGCTCTTCGCAGAGGCTGCCGGGCGAATCTTCGGTCAGCGCGTCGCAGTAGCCCTTCCCGTAGGCGGCGCGCATGAAGGCCGCGACGACATCGAGGTTCCACTCGTCGATCTCGGCGGCCTCACGCCAGAGGTCGGCGAGGCGGAGGTCGATATCGAGTTCCAGCAGATCGATGCGGCTCGGGCGTTTCGGCATGGAAAAAGCGTAAGAAAAGGGTCGGACGGCACTGACGCTCAGCTAGCGTTGGCCGGATGGGAGCGCTCCATTTCGGGCCGGCTCGAGTTCCCTCGCGTGAGAGCCCGGAGGCAGCGATCGAATTGCTCCAGGAGCGCGGCTACACCGCCTGCGAGATCGACTTCGAGGGCAAGTTCTGGATGGACTACCCGTGGGCGGAACGCTTCGGTGAGCTTGCGCGCGAGGCGGGAATCGTGCTCTCCGTCCATGCACCGATTGCGGGCTTCATGGGTCACGTCGAGCGCGACAAGAAGCAGCGCATGGCCGTCGGGATGCTCGACCACTCTGCCGGGATCGCGAAATCGGCCGGCGCCGAGCTCGTCGTCTTCCACCCCGGCTTCCTGCTCGGCCGCGAGCGGTCGGACGCGATCGACTCGGTCGTCGAGCAGCTCGGCGAGCTCCGGGAGCGGCTCGAGGGCAAAGACCGCGCGGTGCCGTTCGGGGTCGAGATCATGGGCCGCGTCCGCGAGCTCGGGACGGCGGAAGACGTGTTCACGATCGCCGCTCGCACCGGCTGGGTCCGCCCCGTCGTCGATTTCGCCCACCTGCACGCCGTCACCGACGGCGGCTTCACCGAAACTGAGGCTTTCGCCGAGATTCTCGAGGGCGCCGACGACGTGCTCGAGCCCGACGCGCCCTTTCACGTCCACTTCTCGGACATTGCCTATGCGAACCGAAACGAGACGAAGCACCTGCCGTACGGCGAGGGGACACTGCGCGCCGAGCCGCTGGGCGAGGCGCTGGCGCGTTTCGAGCGGCCCGCGACGGTGATCAGCGAGTCGCCAGACGAGGCTTCACATCAGGCGATTCAGGCTGCGCTGGAGGCGACTCTGGTGCCCTCGAGCCGCCGCTCGAAGACCTCGGCCTCGTCCTCGCGGCCGCGGTCACGCAGCAGCTGAGCCAGGGCCTGCAGCGTCTCCGAACCGAACGCGCAGTATTCGGTCTCGTCGATGATGCCCACCGCCTCGCGTAGCAGCTTCTCGGCTTCGTCAAACCGCCCCTGAGCGCTCCGCACGCGGGCGAGAGTGGAGCGTGTCGAAGCCCTCGAGGTCATGTCCTGGGGGCCGACCGTGTCGAGAGCCGCCTCTGCGTAGCGCTCGGCCTCGTCCACTTTGCCCTTCTCGAGCAGAACTTCGGCGAGCCGACGCTGCGCCTCGCAAAGGGTGCCGCGGTCCTCGAGCGGCGCGAGCGTCCTGATCGAGTCGCGGCTCAAGCGTTCGGCGCGGTCGAGGTCGCCCTGGTGCCAGGCTACGACCGCGAGGCGGTAGAGGACGCGGCCGAGCGCCGAGGCGACTCCGGCCTCCTCGTACAGGGCTCGAGCCTCCTCGAGCTGCCGCTGAGCCTCGTCGTAGTCCTCGCGATAGATCGCAAAGTCTCCCGAGGACGCCAGGGCATGTCCGCGCGCGACGATCGAGCCGCTCTGCTCGGCCAGCTCGAGCGCACGCGCGTAGAGCGGCGCCGCCAGCTCGTAATCCTTCCGCGCGTTGTACACGCCGGCCAGATCGATGGCGGCCCGGCTCTCCAGATCTCCGCGCCCGGCCTCCTGGGCGAGCGCGAGCTGGTCGCGCGCGTAGCGTTCGGAATCGGTCAACCGGCCGCGCCACCATGCACCCGTGTTGAGCACGTGGAGAGCATCGAAGCGCGGCTCGTAGTCGTTGGCGTCGGCCACATCGACGGCGAGCGCCGCCAGCCGACTCGCCTCGTCCACGTCGGCGTCGCGGTTCAACGCGACCTCGGACAGCGCCGCGAGCGCGCGGGCTTCGCACCAGCGGTCGCCCTCCTCCGCGGCCTCCGCACGGACACGCTCCATCTCCTTCGAGACGGCCGGCAGGTCGCCGAGCCGCCACGCCGCCCGCGCCGCCTGATACCGGCGCTCCAGGGTCGGTTCCAGCTCGAGCGCCCGCAGCAGCTGCTTACGGGCTGACCGATGCGCCTCGCGCGCGAGCGAGCGCCGTCCGGCCGTCTCGAGCGCCTCTGCAGCCTCGTGGGCCAGCTCGGGCGGCGGGCCGCCGTCGAGCTCGGCGATCAACGCCGCGGCCTGGTCGAGGTGGTAGGCGCGGATCTCGAGCAGCTCCTCGCCGGCGCGCTCGCGCAGCCAGTGGGCGAAGCGCTCGTGCAGGTCGGCTCGCGCGGACTTCGAGAGACCCGAATACGCCACTTCGCGGATCAGCACGTGCTTGAAGCGGTAGGCGGTTTCGCCTGAGATCGACGACCGCACCTCGGGGACGAGGAACTCCCGCAGAAGCAGCGTGTCGAGCACCGAGTCGAGCTCCTCGACCTCGGTTGCAAGCTCCTTGATCGCTCCGCCCCAGAAGGTCCGGCCGATCACCGATGCGCGCTGGAGCACGGTCTTCTCCTCCGGCGGGAGACGGTCGATGCGGGCAGCGATCAGCGCCTGGAGGGTGTCAGGGATCCGCTCGGCGAACTCGGAGAGCGGCCGCCCTTCGCATTCGGCAAGCATCCGCACCGTCTCCTCGACGAACAGAGGGTTCCCCTCGGTCTTTTCCAGCAACGCCTCGAGGGCGTCGGCGTCGAGGGGTCCGTCCGCCGCAAGCGCCTCGACGAGCTGCTCGCTCTCCTCTCGCCCCAGCGGCTCGAGCTCGATCGCAGTCGCCCGGAGCCTGCCGCCGCCCCAGCCGGGGCGTACATCGAGGAGCTCCGCTCGGGCAAGGCCGATGATCAGAAGCGGGGCGTCACGCACCCACTCTGCGAGGTGCTCGATCAGGTCGAGCAATGCGTCCTCGGCCCAGTGGATGTCCTCGAAGGCGAGCACGAGCGGCTGGTTCTCGGCCATGCGCTCGACCCACTCGCGCGCCGCCCAGGCGATCTCCTGCTGACTCCGCTCACCCTTGACCGCCTCGAGCACGCCGGAGGCGAGCCCGAGCAGGTCGGCGATCGCCTCGTTCTCGCAGGATTCGCGCAGTTTCTCGACCGCCACTTCGAGCGGGTCGTCGTCGGTGATCCCTGCGGCGGACTTGACCATCTCGGCAAGCGGCCAGTACGTGACGCTCTCGCCATAGGGCAGCGCGCGGCCCACGAGCACGGTTGCGCCTTCGAGGCCTTCCACGAACTCCTGCGCGAGCCGGCTCTTGCCGACGCCGGGGTCGCCGTAAAGCGTGAACAGGTGGGCGCGGCGATTGCGGACGGCGCGTTCGTACGTGTTCTGCAGCAGCTCGAGCTCGGCCTCGCGCCCGACGAGGGGTGCCGCGACGCCGCCGCGCTTCAGTGCGCCGTCGAGCACCGCCTCGGCCCTCCACGTCCAGATCCGGTCGCCGAAGCCCTTGACGTCGAGCGGACCGACATCCTCGGTCTTCAGCCGCCCACTCGTCAGCCGATACGCGTGCGGCCCGATCAGCACCTCGCCTGCGCCGGCCGCCTGTTGGAGCCTCGCGGCCAGGGTCACGGCCTCGCCCGTCGCGAAGGTCGAGTCGGCCTCGTCGACGACGACCTCGCCCGACTCGACGCCGACGCGGGCCTCGAGCCCTAGCTCGGCGACGGAGTCCAGCATCGCCAGCGCCGCGCGGACCGCGCGCTCGGCGTCATCCTCGTGGGCCTGCGGAATTCCGAACGCAGCCAGGACGGCGTCGCCCGCGAACTTCTCGACGATGCCCCCGTGCGTGGTCACGCAGTGCGAGACCCGGTCGAAGAACTGCGTCACCCGCCGGCGCGCGACCTCCGGGTCGGCACCGGCAACGAGCGCCGTCGAATCGACGAGGTCGACGAACAGAACGGTTGCGAGCTTTCGTTCCACGAGCCTAAGTCTATGAACGACCGCGCAGCCGTCAAAAGTCCTGAAAATCCAGGTTTCAAGCCAAAAAACACGGCCGGTGCGGACCTGCGGCGTCGGCGAGCTTTCACGCTCGTGGCGCGCAGCACGCGATCCGGTGGAAAACTGATGCGTTTCGACCAGAAACACCGAAAACTGACGAAAAGACACGCAAACTGCGAGACCCTTATTTGACAGCGGCGACGTACGGCGCGAATGTCTCCTGCTTGTCGGGTTGAGTGCTGCAAAGGGCCGCGATCGGCATCTCCCTCCCCTCGGGCCGCGCGGCCGACCGCATACCACGCAGCCCTGGCGCAGCAAGCGCAACGCTCAGCGGCGCCCCGGTCGGCCTTTGCCGCAGAGTCCGCCGGAGCGCCGTTGGACGCAGGCGTCGCGGTTAGCATCCCGGCCGGTGCTCGATCCCAAGGTCTTCAAGGCGTATGACGTCCGTGGCATCTATCCCGCGGAGATCGACGAGGAGGGCGCCTACGCGATCGGTCGCGCCTTCGTCGAGCAGTTCGAGCCGAAGCGGATCGCGGTGGGACACGACATGCGCGTGTCGAGCCCGGGGCTGACCGAAGCCGTGACCGACGGAGCCGCGGACGCGGGGGCCGATGTGCTCCAGCTCGGCCTCATCGGCACTGAGATGCTGTATTTCGCGGTCGGCGACCTGGGGCTTGACGGCGGCGTCGCCGTCACCGCCTCGCACAACCCGAAGGAGTACACGGGCATGAAGATCGTGCGCCGTGGCGCGCTTCCCGTCGGCGGGGAGTCGGGGCTGCTCGACATTCGCGACCGGGCCGTGGAGATCAAGGGCCGCTCGGCGACAGGCAAGCGCGGCCGCGTCGAGCCGTACGACATCTGGCCCGCCTATGTCGACCGGGTGCTCTCCTTCGTCGACGTCCAGGCGATCAAGCCGCTGCGCGTTGTGATCGACGCTGCGAACGGGATGGCGGGCGCAATGCTGCCCCGTGTGCTCGACCGGCTTCCAATCGACGCAATCCGATTCTTCTTCGAGCCCGACGGGTCCTTTCCCAATCACCCGCCGAACCCTCTGCTGCCGGAGAATCGCGAGTTCATCGTCGCGAAGACGCTGGAGGAAGGCGCCGACCTGGGCGCCGCGTTCGACGGCGACGCCGACCGGTGCTTCTTCGTCGACGACACGGGCGAGTTCGTCCCCGGCGATTTCGTCACCGCCCTGCTGGCCGCGTCGCTGCTCGAGAAGGAGCCCGGCGCAAAGATCATCTACGACCTCCGCGCAAGCTGGGCCGTGCCGGAGACGATCGTGCGCGCCGGCGGCGTGCCACTGATCAACCGGGTCGGCCACGCGTTCATCAAGCAGCGGATGCGCGACGAAGGCGCTGCCTTCGGGGGCGAAGTCTCCGGGCACTACTACTTCCGCGACTTCTCGCAGGCGGACTCGGGGGTGGTTCCTTTCCTGCTGATGCTCGAACTGGTTTCGAAGGAGGGCCGCAAGCTGTCGGAGATCCTCGCCGACTATCGCGGTCGCTACTTCCTGACCGGCGAGCTCAACACCGAGGTCGCCGACGTGGCGGGGAAGCTGCAGGAGCTGGAGCAGCGCTTCGGGAGCGAGGGCGAGGTGAGCCACCTCGACGGGCTTTCGATCGATGCGGGTGACTGGCACATGAACGTGCGGCCGTCGAACACGGAACCCTTGCTACGGCTGAATCTCGAGGCACGGACGCCCGAGCTGATGGAGCGCAAGCGCGACGAAGTGCTGGCGGCCATCCGCTCGTGAACATCGAGCTCGGGCACGCCACGGATCGCAAGCCACCGTTCAAGTACGCCGCCTTCACCCGCGTGGGCTTCTCGGACACGGACGCCCAGGGCATCGTCTACTACGGCCGCTACCTGCCCTACTTCGACCAGGCGCGCGTCGAGTACCACCGCCACCTCGATCTGCTCGGCGAGGCGATGGGCGAAGAGCAGTTCGTCATGCGCGCCTCCTCTGTCGAGTACTTCGCCCCGGCGCAGTTCGACGATCTGATCGAGATCTTCATCCGGATGCGCAAGATCGGCCGGACGAGCGCCACGTACGAGTGCGCCGCCTATCGCGTCGAGGACGACGTGTTGATGGTGACGGCGACTCAGACGCTCGTCCTGGTCGACCTCGCGGAGCGCCGCGCCCGGACGATTCCCGCCTGGTACCGCGACGCGATCCGCGGGTTCGAGGACGGAGACTGCGAGATCGCGGCTGCGTGAGCAGCGGTGAGATCGACTATGGCGGGGCGCTCGAAGCGGTCGAGCGGATTCTTAACCGCGGCGGCGACGCCGAAGACGTTCTGCGGGGGGTGCTGGATGCGTTTGACGCGAGAGGGATTTCGTTCGCACGGGTACAGCTCGCGGGGGGCGACGGGCTCGAAGTCGGTGAGCGCCGCGCATCGATCGCCGCGCCAGTTGCCTACGAAGGCTCGGAGATCGGCTCGCTCGAGGTAGCCGCAGACGATCGCGCGTTCGTGGAACGGGTGGCCACGTTGATCTCACACTATGTAGCTCGCCTCGAGACCGGCGGAGATGCGGCCAGCCCTCTACCCGAGCGAAGCGGCGGGTCAACTAACCCTGCGGAAAGTGCGCAGCACTTTTCGCGGCTGAGGCGCTCGCTTGCGACGCCGACTTGGAGGACGTCCCGGCTTCGCCGGGGCGTCCGTCTGATACCGATTGCAACGCCCGCCCGTTCGCTCGTTCGAAAACAGGTCTGGGAGCGCGCCGGGCGCCCGCTGCCGTCCTCGAAGCGGCGGGCGCCACAGCTCTTGCGCTGACCTCTCCCCGCTCTTGTTGTAAGTGGGATCGGCCGAGCGCGCTATCCCTCGTTCCAGGTACCCCACACATTCGAGGGACGATCCCTCATTCGAGGGGTTCTCGCCCGGCGCGGCCGAATCGTGACATTTCCGCTGCAAACACCACACATTTTCGGCGATAGAATCGCCGGTGGGTGGTGGGTTAGGGGTGCCCCGAGGGGGACGCCGCGGAGGACATGTCCCTCGGTTGGGTGCCCGGAACGAGGGGCTCGGCCCGTCGGGTAGCTACGAGGGTGTGACGCGGTAGGCGTCGAAGACCGCGTCGACGTTTCGGAGCGCGGTCAGCAGCCCGCGCAGGGCCTTCACGTCCCCGACCTCGACCGTGTACCAGTTCTTCGCGAGCTGATCCTCGACGTGGCCGCCATACTCGACAATGTTCGCGCCGTGCTCGGCGAAGGTGCGCGCCACATCCTCGAGCAGCCGCGGCCGGTCCCAGGAGTCGACCGCGATCTGGACGAGGAAGCTGTGAGTGGCGCCACCGTCCCAGTCGACCGGGGTGAACCGCTCCGGGTTGCGGCGTAGGGCCTTGACGTTCGAGCAGTCGGCCCGGTGGATCGTGATGCCCTTGCCCATCGAGATGTAACCGACGATTTCGTCACCGGGGACGGGCGTGCAGCACTTGGCCAGCCGGACGAGCACGTCCTCGACGCCCTTGACCCGAATCCCGAGATCGCCGCCGGCGATCGCGCGGCCGGCCTTCGGGGCCTTGAGCGGGACCGCCTCCTCCTGGGCGACTTCCTCCGTCTTCAGCCGGTTCAGGACCTTGTTGACGATCTGGCCGACCGGCACCTTGCCCGAGCCCAGCGCGACGTAGAAGTCCTCGGCTTTCTTGAAGCCGGTCTCGCGAATCACCTGGGCGAGGACGGCGGAGCCGACGAGCTTCTTGTAGGGAAGACTTTGCTTCTTGAGCCCCTGCTCGAGCGCGTCGCGGCCCTTCTTCTCGGTCTCCTCACGCGTCTCGCGCGAGTACCACTGGCGGATCTTGTTGCGGGCGCGTGACGAGGCGGCCAGCGACAGCCAGTCGCGCGAGGGGCCGCGCCCCGTCTTCGTGGTCAGGATCTCGACGACGTCGCCGCTCTTCAGCCGGTAGTGCAGCGGCACGATCCGGCCGTTGATCTTGGCCCCGACTGTGCGGTGGCCGAGATCCGTGTGCACGGCATAGGCGAAATCGATCGGCGTCGCTTCGGCGGGCAGACTCTTCACCTCGCCCTGCGGCGTGAAGACATAGACCTCCTCGTCGAAGAGGTCGGTGCGGAACGTCTTCATGAACTCGCGCGGGTCGGCTTCGTCAGCCTGAGATTCCATCAGCTGCTTCGCCCAGGCCGTCCACTGCGGGTCGCGCTTGCCGCGCTTGTAGAGCCAGTGCGCCGCGACGCCGAGCTCGGCGATCTCGTGCATGTCGCGGGTCCGCACCTGGATCTCGAGGGGCCTGCCCTCCGGCCCGATCACGGTCGTGTGCAGCGAGCGATACGCGTTGAACTTCGGCATCGCGATGTAGTCCTTGAACCGCCCCGGCATCGGCTTCCAGAGCGAGTGGATCAGCCCGAGGGCGCCGTAGCAGTCGCGGGTTCCCTCGTCTCCCGACCGCTCCACGATCACGCGCATCGCGGTCAAGTCGTAGATCTCGTTGAACTCGCGGCCCTTCTTGGCCATCTTGTCGTAGATCGAGTAGAAGTGCTTCGCGCGGCCCGAGATCTCGGCCGGGATGTCGACCTTGTCGAGCTCCAACTGCAGGGTGCGCGACGCCTCGGAGACGTGCTCTTCACGGTCGGTCCGCCGCTCGGCGACCATCGTCTTGATCTCCTCGTACTTGCGGGGATGCAGCGTCTCGAAGGCGAGGTCCTCGAGCTCCCACTTGAGCTTGTGGATACCGAGACGGTGCGCGAGCGGCGCGTAGACCTCCAGCGTCTCGCGCGCTTTCTGCAGCTGCTTCTGCTTGCCGAGGTACTCGATCGTCCGCATGTTGTGGAGGCGGTCCGCGAGCTTGATCAGAATCACGCGCTCGTCCCCGACCATCGCGGCGATCATCTTCCGGTAGTTCTCCGCCTCCGCCTGCTCGCGGCTCTGGAAATGGATTCGCGTCAGCTTGGTGACACCCTCGACCAGCTGTGCGATCTCGTCGCCGAACTCTGTCCGCACCTCGTCGATCTCCGTTTCGGTGTCCTCGACGACGTCGTGAAGAAGCGCGGCGGCGATCGTCTGCTCGTCCTGGCGCAGCTCCGCGAGAATCATCGCGGCGCCCCAGGGATGGCGGATGAACGCCTCGCCGGAGCGGCGCTGCTGTCCCTCGTGCGCGTCGGCGGCGAAGCGGAATGCCCGGGCGAGCAACTCCCGATCGACCTCGGGGTTGTAGGCCTCGATGTCCGAGAGAAGCTCGTCGAGGAGCTCTTGGTGTTTCTCGCCCGCTTCGAGGACCGTCATGGAAAAAGTGTACTCCCGCGGTTTGGCATCACCTCCTTTTGGTCAGGCGGCCTTGGCAAGCGTCGGCGGCGCCTCGAGCAAGGCGCGGAAAGCCGGCGATTCAAGGAGATGGCGGCGCCCGGACTCGTCGTCGCCGAGCTCGAGCTCGGCAAAGATCGTCGCCGCCTCGGGCGGCCATGCCTCGGCTCCTTCGCGCCAGAGCCCGGCCAGCCACTCGCGCAGCTCCCGATAGCGAGGCTCGCCGTCGAAGACTCGCTTGACCACGAGCTGCGGCGCCACCGTGCCGTTCCAGCGGTTCTCCTCGAGCCGAAAGGCAACGTCGAATCGCTCTTCCTGCCGGAAACGGTCGAGCTGGCGGCCGAAGCCGAACGCGATCGCGCTGCCGGCATCGCGCGGCCCGTCCTTGACCCGGAAGCGCAGATGCTTGCCGTCTCCGACAGTGGAGACGTCGCTGAGCTCACAGCCCGCCACGAGCAGGGTGACGCCCGGATTTCCGAGCCCGAAGGGCGCAAGCCGCGCGAGCTCAGCGCAGAGGTCCAGCGTCAGCTCGGATCCGTGCACAAGCGCATCGATCACGGTCCGTGGTCGGAGCTGCTCTTCCCGAAGATTTGCATCGGCGTGCTCGGCGAAGGCCGCTGCGAACGCCTCCACCTGAGCGGGCTCGATCGAGAGCCCGGCCGCGGCGCGGTGTCCTCCGAAGCGGACGAGATGGTCGGAGCAGGCGCCAAGGCCGCCATGGAGGTCGAAGCTGCCGCTGGTCCGGCCCGAGCCTTTCCACTCGCGCTCGCCGCCCGCGATCAGCACCACCGGGCGGTGGTAGCGCTCGACCAGCCGGGAGGCCACGATCCCGATCACGCCCTCGTGCCACTCCTCTCGCGCGAGCACGTAGCCCCGCCGCTGCTGCTTCGCCTCCGGCCACGACTCGACTTCCTCAACAGCCTCGCGGAGGATTCGTTCTTCGACCGTCTGCCGGTCGCGGTTCAGCTCGTCGAGACGATGAGCGAGCCTGGCCGCCTGGTCGCGGTCCTCCGTCAGCAGCAGCTCGAGCGCCGCCTCAGGATGGCCGAGCCGCCCGGCCGCGTTCAGCCGCGGCGCAAGACGAAAACCGACCGAGGCCGCGTCGGCTGTGGCCGGATCGACCCGGGCGACCTTCATCAGCTCGCGAAGACCGGGTTTCTGCGTGCTCGCGAGCGCCCGCAGCCCCGCGATCGCCAGGCCGCGGTTCTCATCCACGAGCGGAACGACGTCGGCGATCGTCGCGATTCCAACCAGGTCGAGATGCCGCAGCAACGCCTCCGAGTCGGCGCCGAGGAGAGCTTGGCCGAGCTTGAAGACGACTCCGGTGCCGCAGAGCTCGCCGAACGGGTACGCGGACTCGCGATACGGCCCGACGAGGGGGCAGTCGGGCAGCTTCTCGGCCGGGCGGTGGTGGTCGCTGACGACGATCTCGAGGCCGAGCGCCTTGGCCGCCGCGACTTCGGCGCTCGCCGTGATCCCGCAGTCGACGGTCAGGACGAGACCGCAGCCGTCGCCGGCCAGGCGCGAGAGCGTCTCTTCGCGAACGCCGTAGCCCTCGTCGAAGCGGCTGGGCAGATGCCAGTCGACGTCGGCCCCGAGCTCGCGCAGGATCAGGACGGCCAGGGTGGTTGCGCAGATCCCGTCCGCGTCGTAGTCGCCGTGGACGCAGATGCGCCTGCCCTCGGCGACCGCGGCGCGAATCGCCTCACACGCAGCGGCCATGTCCCCGAGGCCGAACGGGTCGTGCGCCGGCAGCGCTCCCTCGAGGAACCTGCGCGCGCCGGCCACATCTTCGTAGCCACGCCGGACGAGCACGGCCGCCGTCGTCGGGCTGAGCGAGAGCTCACGAGCGAGCGTCGCGACGGCGTCGCGCTCACATGGTTCGATCGTCCAGGTGCCCTCGTTCATGGGCAGTCCACGCTAGGGAGCGCGCCGGACGGAACGAGGGCGGGATTCTCATCCTGCGGGCGGAATCGGTGCTGCCGCCAGCAAACGGCGCACTTTCGTTACGAAGGCGTCGCTTGCGACGCCGACCAGAAGAGGTCGCGCGATTCACTCGCGCGACCGCTAATCCCGGCCTCAAGGGCGGTTGCGGGACCTCATCGCGCCAGCGGAGCGTGAGAGCCGGCGCTTATTCGCGCGGAAGCTCGACGCCGAGCACCGTCAGCACGATCCCGACCGCCACGACGGCGGCGGCAGCACCCAGGATCATCCGCGGGTGTCTCGACTGGCGGAGCGAGTCTGCGGCAGCGCGGTACCAGAAGACCGCGAGCCCGGCGACCGACGCGGCGACGAGCACGACGACGGGGGCGAGCAGCGTGACATGGCTGACCGAGACGTCGAACAACCAGGCGACCGCGAGCACGAGCGCCCCGACCACGAGTCCTGAAATCGCCGCCGCTCTCGCGCTCATGAGTAACGACTCTAGCCACGGTTATCCTCTCTTTGTGCCGGAACCGAGCTACTCGTCGGGCGACGATTACGTCGTCGAGTTCCTTGGCTTTCGCTTCAGCTTCAACGCGTTCGACTTCGAGCAGCGCGTGACCGCGGCGGCGGTGAAGCTCGGGCTCGTCGAGGGAAACGACCTCGACGAGGACGAGACAGCCGACCTCGTTGAGCTGACCGCTGACGGCCGGATCGCGGAGCCGCGGAGCGGGCTCGGTATCTACCTCGTCCGCCACTGGGAGCAACTCTCGCTGGTAGGTGGGGAGTCACTCGTCTACTGGCTGCGCAAGCTCGTTTTCCGGGGCGCCTGGCTCGACCACTGGGTCAAGGACGGGCGGCTCGAGGTCGCCTGGGAGGACGAGACCGGCGAGTTCGCCTACGTCGACCCGCGCCGCGGCGACCGTGCCCTGCTCGAGGTGGCGCCGATCCCGTCCTGGCACGAGGTGCAGTTCAGGCGCTGATCAGCTGGAGTCCCTTTCACGATGGGGCCTCGTCGCCGGGGTGCGATGGTCGGTTCCTGGCGAGGACTCAGGGGGCGCCCGTATCAGGAGATACGGGCGCGACTGAGGACGCGGCCAGGGGCCCGCCAGCGCGGCCCGGCGGCTCAGTGCCTTGAGCTCTCGCGCCCGCTCGGGGTCGACATTCAGAATCGAGAGCCCGCGGAACTTCTCGTCCGCCAGGGGACCGGCCGCGAGCAGGTAACCCGCTTCGTGGAGGTCGGCAAGGTGCGCCAGGTGCGCGTCCTGGAGCGCCGCCGCCGCTTCCTCGTCGAGTTGCGGCGCGTCCGGCCGCAGGATCAGCAACGCGATCGTGTAGCGGTCGAATTCCAACCGGCTAGAAGAGCCGCTCGTCGTCCGCTTTGGCCGGCGCACCGACGTGGGCTCGTCCAAGCTTCGTCACGATCCGGCCGCGGGGCGTTCGCTGAATGAACCCGAGCTGGAGCAGGTAGGGCTCGTAGACGTCCTCGATCGTGTCCGGCTCCTCGCCGAGCGTCACCGCCAGGGTCGAGAGCCCGACCGGGCCGCCGTCGAACTTCTCGACGATCGCCTGCAGGAGGGCGCGGTCGGAGCGCTCGAGGCCGTTCCCGTCGACCTCCATCAGCTCGAGGGCCTCGCGCGCGATCTCCAGCGTGATCTTGCCCTGGTGGCGAACCTCCGCGACGTCGCGGACGCGCCTGAGGATCCGGTTCGCGATCCGTGGCGTCCCTCGCGCGCGGCCGGCGATCTCGGTCGAGGCGTCGCCGGAGATCTCGACGCCGAGAATTCGGGCCGAGCGCCGGACGATCAGTGCGAGCTCATCGGGCTCGTAGTGCTCGAGGCGGAAGGTCATGCCGAAGCGGTCGCGCAGCGGCGTCGTCAGCAACCCCGTTCGGGTGGTCGCCCCGATCAAGGTGAACGGCGGCAGGTCGAGCGTCAGCGTCCGGGCAGCGGGGCCTTGGCCGACAACGATGTCGAGCCGGTAGTCCTCGAGCGCCGGGTAGAGGATCTCCTCGACCGCGCTCGAGAGCCGGTGGATCTCGTCGACGAAGAGAACGTCGCGCTCCCCGAGCCCGGTCAGGATCGCCGCCACGTCGCCCTTCCGCTCCAGCGCCGGCCCCGCGACCGTGCGGAGCCCGACGCCGAGCTCCTCGCGGACGATGTAGGCGAGGCTCGTCTTTCCCAGGCCGGGCGGGCCGATCAGCAGGAGGTGGTCGAGCGCCTCCTTGCGGCCGCGCGCGGCTTCGAGCGTGATCGCGAGCTGCTCCTTGACGCGCTCCTGGCCGACGAACTCGTCCAGGTTGCGCGGCCGCAACGAGCCCTCGAGCTCGTCCTCCTCCGGCCGGATCGCAGGGGCCAGGAATTGGGTCTCTTCGGCCGCTTGACT
>WNGH01013891.1_pt1 | contig 18172 bp, 16 predicted proteins | sample 5400631 | NCBI WGS metagenome assembly WNGH01 (sample SAMN13153373, study PRJNA577476) | soil metagenome | isolation source: 115 cm soil or saprolite under Garry oak tree replicate 1 | place: USA:California | collected 2016-06-15
GTCCTTGGCTGGGACGCTCTGTGTGCCCCAGTTCCAGGCAGAAGGCTGCTGGTTGTTCTTCGTCCCGCCGGACGTGAACACGGTGTGGTCAACCGCGCCGGCCGGCGAGATATCATCCATCAGGAATCCGGCGGCGAGGCCTCCATGGAGATCGGCGACGTTGCCGGCGGAATCAAAGACAGATCCCCAATCCGGCCCGGCCGCTGCTCCATCCGGGATGTTGCCGTCAAGCTCGAATTCGCCATCGTCGTGGACCGCCGAAGCGGGAATGGGCCAGCCGATTCCCAAGCACACCAGCAGCGCCAAAGCGGCCAGAATTGCCGCGACGATGCCGGCGACCAGTGGCCTTACCGGCCACGCTAATGTCGTTGTCTGTGCTTGGGGAAAGTCCCCCTGCGTCCGATGCATGTAAACCTCCCTAGGACTCGCCGTTTCCTGCAAGTCCGGCTGCTCGCAGGGCTGTTAACTAATACTTTACAGACGTTGATAATCAGTAAAACCAACGCGCAGTGAATAATGAGTGAAAGCGTCCCGCCGAGCTGCGCGATCGGTACTAAAGAAAGGGCGTGGACGGCTCGTCGGAGCCGCCCACGCTAGCCCAAGGGAGAGTATTTTCTCGCTACGAGGCTTCGGCGCCTTCTCTATGCCGTGCCGCCCAGCGAGGTTCCTCAACTGCTGCTTCCTTCCCTTCTCGCTCGCGAAGGTCCGGAAGCCACCGCAGGAACGGCGGCAGGTACCAGTTCCGGTCGCCCAGCAGTTCCATGGCTGCCGGGACGAGGACTGAGCGTACGACAGTGGCGTCCAGAAGCACGGCGACGGCAAGGCCGAAACCCATCTGCTGGAACATCACGAGATCGCCCTGGGCAATACCCCCGAATACTGCGGCCATGATCAGCGCAGCTCCGGTGATTATGCCCGCAGTCGAGCGCACGCCGAAGGCAACCGACTCGCGGTTGTCCTTCGTGCGGTCGAAGCGCTCGCGGATACGGCTGAGGAGGAAGACGTGGTAGTCCATTGAGAGACCGAAGAGGATCGAGAAAGTCCAGAGCGGCACCCACGCCTCGATGATGTCCACCTGCTGGAAGCCGAGCAGTTCATTGCCGACGCCCTTCTGAAAGACTAGCACCAACAGCCCGTAGGCGGCGCCCACTGAGAGCAGGTTCATAATGATCGCCTTTATCGGCACGACGATCGAACGGAAGACAATGGTCAGCAAGATGAAGCTGAGCCCGAGCACGAAGCCAATCACAATCGGTGTGTAATCTTCAGTCGTGTTGATGTAGTCAAGCGATCCTGAGCTCTGGCCACCGACCATCACTTTCGCGTCCACGGCGCTAAAGGCTTCAGGAATATACTTCGACCGCAGCGCACGCACAGAATCCAACGTCCCGTTCGCTGTCGGATCACCGTTCACCGGCACTGAGTAGAGTGCAACGTCGCCGCTGCTGTTTGCCGTAAAGGCGCCGTGACTGAACTCGGGATGCTGTCCAAGGACCGCATCGAGGCGGCGCAGCGCACCCTGAACCGCCGCGCCGTTTACGTCACCCTGGATGGCGATTTCCGCTGGAGTCACGAGTCCGTATGAGAACTCGCTCTGCAATATCTGGAATCCCTCTTTGGAGCGAAGACCGTCTGGCAGAGTGCTGACGCCGGCGCTACCTGTCTTGATATCGATGTAGGGCACGGCAAGCGCGATTAGCAGGGCCGCGGCTGCGACGAGCGCGACCACGGGGTAGCGCATAACGAAACGCGTGACGCGGTCCCAGAACCCGCCGTGCTTCTCATGGTCCGCCGCGATGGCCCCCTTACCAATAAACGGGACGCGCACGGCGTTCACCCTGTCCCCGAGAAGGCCGAGCATGGCCGGCAGCAATGTCAACGAGATCATGACCGAAACCAGGACGACGATGATGGCGCCTGCGCCGAGGCTACGGAAGATCGTACTTGGGACAAGGAGCATGCCGAAGAGGGCGAGGACGACTGTCATACCGCTAAAGAAGACGGCGCGCGAAGCCGTCGCGCCGGTGACCGCGATCGCATCTTCCTTCGCCAGTCCCTTGGCGCGCTCCTCCCGGTAGCGGGAGACGATGAATAAAGAGTAGTCGATGCCGACCGCCAGGCCCATCATTGTGATCACGTTGGTGATGAAGAACGAGAGCTGAGAGACATGCCCGAGCAGGGCCGAGAGGCCGACGGCGACAACGATCGCCAGGATGCCGAGAACGAGAGGTACGCCCGCTGCCAGGAGCGCCCCAAACACGATAATCAGCACTACCAGCGCGATCGGTATCCCGATGGACTCGCCGGTCTCGAGGTCATGCTGCGCCTGCGTTTGCAGCTCGTCGCTCATGCTGGCGCGGCCGGTGATCAGGATGTGGAAGCCCTGCGAGCCATCGACCTGCTTGACGATGTTTAAGACCGGATCGATCCTGTCCTGCGCTTCCTCGTGGTCGCCGGCCATGACGAACGGCAATATCGTGGTGTGGCGGTCGGCGGAAACGAGGGACGGGTCGTTCGACTGATAGAAGTTGGTGCCCTTTGAGATGATCCCCGTACCAAGCGCTGAGATCTTACCGTAAACTCCATCAACTACCTCACGGAACTGCGGGTCGTCTACCGTCGCGGAGTCGGAGCGTACGATGACAACTTCGTTCGTTGGCTCTGGACCGCGAAGATGGTCCTTGAGCAGACCTTCGGCCCGCTGCGACTCGGGGCCGTTCGTGAGGGACACGTCTGTCGTCAAGGCCCCTGACAGGAGCACGCCGATCGCAGCCATTGAGGCGACGATGACGACGACCCAGATCCCGACGATAGTCCAGGGGCGGCGCGCCGAGACCCGCGCGAGACCTTCAGTTGATAGCAGTGATAACGCCACGTTGGGTGCCTCCCTTACTCCAGCGGAGCGGAGCCTCTTCCCCGTTCAGTATTGCGACGAATGAGCCATGTACAAATCGACCTGTTTGGCGGCAGGCCGCACTCCGAGTTCGATTGCTAGCCCTAACGGTATTCCGTCGCCTGGGTCGGTGGCTTGCGCAGGATCGAGAGCCAGCCGCCCAGCGGCTTCGGCGCGGCCATAGATCGTTCGGTCTGAGGCCAGCCTGCCGTGTGGGGGTGTGTGTTACGGGCCTCGTCCTCGCGTTCGCGGATTGCCGCCCAAACGAGTTCGTCGGTGAGGAAGCTTAGCAATACCAATCAACTCCTTCCAGCTTCCGTTTTCTGCCAAAATGTACCGCCAATCATTGCCTTCATGACGGCGACGTATTTCCATATGTCTACTTCTGGATCTAGGGTCTTCTGAAGGACGAGGCCGTCCCAGAAGGCCATCATCACTCTCGCGACCGCGTCCGGATCCAAAGCGGCGTTGATTTCGCCGCGATGTTGAGCAGCGCTGACGATCCGTTGAATGAAGGCGTTGCGAATGCTTTCATCAATCCGGACGACGGTCTGCTTGATCTTCGGATTGCTCAGGGCCTCGGCCCAGAGCTCGATGTGTACAGCGCAGTCGCGGACGTCTTCAAGTTTGCTAAAGAAGACATCTACAAGACCTTCGAGTACGTCCAGCGTCTCGGTGCGTTCGCTGGTCACGGCATCGATGACTGCGGCGCTATGCTGGCGCCCCTGCTCCTCCATCGCCTCGATAATTTCGTCCTTGCTTTGAAAATAGCGATAGACGGCACCGGGACTTAGCTCGGCCATCTGACATATGTCATGCATCGTTGAGCGATGAAAGCCCTTACGGGCGAAACATTCGGTTGCAGCATCCAGAATTTGCTGGCGGCGTGCTTCCAGGTGTGCGTCTGTAACTTTTGGCATTGCCCGTCCCTCCGAAAACGAGTATTCGGTTTTTAAAACGAACGCTCATTCTTTTTCTACTCCACGTCAATGCCATCTGTCAAGAGCCTAACCCAACGGAGGGCCGAACACTGTGACGAAAGTCACACCTTACTGTCTCGTTACCGGTGAACTCAGAGCTCTCCACGTTTTCTATTCTGGCGCAGGCCCGGTGTAGCGAAATAAACGGCGCTTTAACAGGCGGTTAATTGTGCGTCACAGACCTGCGCCGCGGCGTGTGGGCCAGTAGAGCCAGCTGTGGTAGTCGACGCCGCAGGCTTGTGCACAGACAGGACCAGAGGGACCGCCAGCAGCGAGCCCGCGGACAAGATGACAAAGGCGAGGCGGTAGCTGTCGGTCATGTCGTAAGGCCAGCCGGCAAAGACCGGGCCAGCCAGCTCGCCGAGCGTTGCGATGGTGAAGGCGAGTCCCTGGATCGCGCCAAAGGCTCTTAAGCCGAAGAACTCGGCCTTGAAGGCGGGCCGGCCGGGGATGCTACCGCCCAAGCCAACCGCGAAAAACGGGAAGAACGTACGGACCTGCCATCCCTGGGAAACCGTGGAATAGAGAAGCAACGCCAGAGCAGTCGTAGCGTAAGCCGCAGCCATCACACATAGCGCTTGTCGACACTAAGCGCTTGTCGACACTATCGGCAAGATGGCGCAGGCCCAGCCCGCCTCCAGGCTCCGCAGGGTCATTGTGGTAACCGACGCCGCGGGGAGCCCTTCTGACAGGCGAACGCTCGTTAAAGAACGGGATCGGATGAACGACGATGGCGAGCACTCCGAGATTGGTGAGTCCCGCTGCGATCGACATCTTCACCGAAGATTATCGAGCGGCACACGTAACGTAACGGACCACGCTCCATCTATTTATGGTGAACAGATATTAACCGGCCAGCGCTCGTCTGGTTGCTGCTACTTATCGGAAAGGAGTTAGGCATGGCGTCACCGCGCCGTCGCCTCGTACTGAATCCTGATGCACGGGAGCTTGAAGCGCAGCGCATTGCCTGCAGCTACCTCGTGAAGGGCTGCGAACGGGCTCTATTTGATTTCGGCCTGATTGCTGGTGATATGGGTGGGATAGAGACTGCGCGCATTGATGAGCGCGCCGCCCACATTATGCGCGCCGTCCTCGGCTCCTGGCGTGACACGCTTTCCCTGCTGACCGACCACCTAACTGACCGCGACTTCGCTGATTCATCGGATGTGTGGACGGTGATGCGGACAGCCGCGTCCGGCAATCCGGCTATCAAATCGCAATTGGATTAGGAGCCCGATCCTTAAAGGCCCACGAAGATGCGGAATCACCGAAGCGCGCGGGTGCGAGTAGCCGGCGGTAAGAGCGGAAGGGTTGCAATCGAAGAAGCCCGATTGCCAGCCGACACGACCGGCCGCGCTATCGCTCAGATGCGCCGCGAGCTGGATGTAATGCGCGAACGAGAGAGCCTGCTCAAACACGAGCTCGACGAGTTCATCCGCTTGACGGCGCATGACCTCCACGAACCACTACGCATGGTGTCCTGCTACGTACAGTTGTTGGAACGCCGCTACTGCGGACGCCTGGACTCGGACGCAGACGAATTCATTCAATTCGCGATGGACGGCGCGCGGCGCATGCAGGCTATGGTCGACGGCTTATCCGCCTTATCGCGCGTGACAAGCGCTGGCAGGCCGTTCAGGACTGCGGACTTGAACGCCTCAGTGCAGAGCGCCGTTTCAGCGCTCCGGCCAGCGATTGATGGGGCTGGTGCTGTGGTCAGATGCGATACGCTCCCGTCCGTCTTGGCTGATGGAGCGCAACTAGAACAGCTCTATCACAACTTGATCGGCAATGCCCTGAGATTCTCGAACGGCCGCCGGCCGCGCGTCCACGTGGGCGTCGAGAACAAAAGCGGCGAGCACGTATTCTTCGTTCGCGACAACGGCATCGGCATTGATCCGCGATACGCCGAAAAAGTCTTCGTTATGTTCCAGCGCCTCCACGCTCGGGATGAGTATGCGGGGAACGGTATCGGCCTGGCGGTCTGCAAGCGGATAGTGGAGCGCCACGGCGGGCGAATCTGGGTCGAGTCTGAACCGGGCAAGGGTGCGGCCTTCCGCTTCACCATCCCGGACAGGAAAGAGGGCCTACCGAAAGAGACGAAGCCTTGAGCCGAGCCGCTAAGACCGAGGTCACTGAAGTCTTACTCGTCGAAGATAGCCCCGGCGATACAAGGCTCACGCTCGAGGCGATTCGCGACTGTGATATGCCCCTGAACCTGAATGTCGTCCGAGACGGATTTGAGGCGATGGCGTTTCTGCACCGAGAAGGCAGATATGGCGCAGTCGAGCGGCCCGCGCTGATCTTATTGGACCTGAACCTGCCCGGAAAAGGCGGACGCGAGGTGTTGTCTGAGATAAAGGGTGACCCAGAGTTGAGGCGCATTCCCGTTGTTGTTCTCACCACCTCGCAATCGGAGGACGACATTGGTCTGGCATATGGGCTGCACGCCAATTGCTACATCCGAAAGCCCGCCGACACAAACCAACTTTCTGGGATCGTCAAGGGCATCGAGGACTTTTGGCTAACGAAGGTGAGGCTGCCTTGTTGAACACGCAAGTCGCGCGAAAGGAGTTGTGGGGAAGATGATTGACCGCCCCGTCGAAGTCCTTCTAGTAGAAGATAATCCCGGTGACGCCCGCCTGGTCCGGGAGGCGCTCGCGCAAGTGCAGTCCCGGCGCTTCAACCTGACGCACGTCGATCGCCTGGAGGACGCTCTGAGGCGTCTGGAACGAGACGAATACGACGTTGTCCTCTTGGACCTTCTACTGCAGGATAGCCAGCGGCTTGGCACGCTTATGATGATCCACGAGCAGGCGCCGAAGGTCCCCATCGTCGTATTCACCGGTCTGGCGGATGAAGTCGTGGGCCTCTGGGCATTGAGCGAAGGAGCCGAAGACTACGTTGTGAAAGGGAAGGTTAGCGGGGAAAAGCTCGCCGGTACTTTGTTTCATGCTATCCAACGGCATGAACCCGCCTCGCGCTCGGGGCTGAAGGTCCGGAAGAGACAACCTCGAAAGGAGTATGGGCAATGAGCGAGAAACCGATAAGGGTTCTACTCGTCGAAGACAATCCGGGCGACGCCCGCCTTGTTCGAGAGACGTTAGCGGAGATCGATTCGCCTCAGTTTGAACTCACCCACGTTGAGAGGCTCAGCCAGGCACGGCAGCGTCTCGCTGAGGAGCAGTTCGACGTGGTCCTACTGGATCTCGTCTTACCGGACAAGCCACGTATGGGCAGCTTGATTGAGATACACGACCAAGCTTCGCGCGTGCCTATCGTTGTCCTGACCGGAATGGACGACGAGACAATGGCATCCTGGACTTTGGAAGAAGGCGCGCAAGACTATCTGATCAAAGGCCAGACTGATCGCGAGTCGTTGGTTCGCTGTATCCGACACGCCATCCAGCGCCACCGAACGCAGTCAGGTAAGTTGCGCACCGCGCCCGCCCGGTTCGCATAGCGCTCACCGAAAACCGGCGGCACCCGACTCTTTGATTGTATGCCGGCCGCCAACGAAGTAACGGAGCGAGCCGAGAGAGCGTCTATGTATCGTCGGCTCATGGCGATTCCGACGAGATTCCGACGATGCTCATCGACCCGGAAACAAGCCCGAAGGACGGCGGTCTGACGATGCGCTGTCGGCAGGCGTGCGGCGAGAGTCTGGCGAGAGCAACGGAAGAAGATATGGGCAGGGAGGAAGCGGTACAGCTCTAGAAGCGTGGAACCGGACCGCGCCGCGACGGCCCTCTTTATCCACCGCTTGAAGCCGGTGGCCGGATCGGATTTCACGCTAGTGAAAGGGGATGCCCATGCCTATAGATGGTCGTTTATCCGCCCTAACGGACCAGGAAGTTGCCGAATTGAAGGCCCATCATTTGGCTTGCAGCCACCTTGTAAAGGGCTGCCAGGACGCGATTATCAGATTCCGAGAGAAGACGGCCGAGGTCCAGCAAGGTCAGCAGGCAAGCACCGCGCACCGGGCCATCGAGATTCTGGAAGAGGTGCTTGGCTCTTGGTGTGACACGCTGTCAATTTTGCGCTCTGCTCTTAACCGGACCTCCTCCCGGACCGCCGTCTTTGACGAAAGGTTCGAGTTAATTCCGGGCGTCTTCAAGAACGAGTCTTCCCGGCAGGGCGCGGCTGCTTTTGATGCGAGGCGGAGCTAACGTCGCTGGATAACCGAGTAGACGGCGAGAACTTAGCCGACGCCTACCCATCCTTATCTTTGCCCTCTGATTCGACCACTGTCGATGGTTCCCCGACGGCCAGGGCGAGCGGGCCTGCTGATGCGCCGCCCGGCCTCTTGCTTAGTGCTTTAGTTCTGCTGCGCTGCCTCTCCGTTATCGCCTTCGGGGCAGCAGCGCTGATGTCCTTCACGAATCTCGGCTCGCGCGTATTTAACGTAGACGGCGCGCAACAGGCCCTCGCGATTGCACTGGCCGCGACCGGCATCATGGCTGCCTTTGCGGCATGGCTGCGATACCGATCCGATAGATCGAGCCAGAGCCTGCTACTGTTCGTTGCCTTTGCCGGGCTCGCCGCCTTGTACGGCCCTCTCGCCGTCGTCCACACAGCGGGCCCGAACCCGGCTCACCTACTGTTCGCCCCGTTGTCGCGCCTTGTCTTCGCCAGCGGTTTGCTTGCCGCCGTTCTGGGCGTACAGGTCAGATCCCTCACCCGACTTCCTCCTTGGGCCGCGGCGACACTGGTGATCCTCTTGGGCTGCGCTATCGACGCTGTCATCTACTCGGAAATTGGAACCGTTCTCTACGATGGCATTCCGCAACTCCTTCTGGAACGCGCGGAGGCAGCCGGTCTGTTGGTCAATCTCGTTGCGGTCATCTGCGTGGTCCGAATATGGTGGGGAACACGGCGGCCGTTCCTGATCTACGTCATCGGCGCCGTATGTGCCTTAACCCTGGGCGGAAGCCTATTTCTGATCTCCGACCCGTGGGAAGGGCGCTGGTGGGCGGCGCACCTAGGCATGTTTGTCTCGGCCATCGCTGTTACTGAAGGTGTTGTCGCGGAGCGCTCGCGACGAGGAAGGCTGTCCGAAGTGATGGACTTGGGCGGGCTTTCGCGTCTCGCAGAGAGTACCGTCGACGCTATGCGCGATGGCCTCGCCCTCCACGACGCGACAGGCCACCTGGTCGGCTGGAACCCGGCCGCTGAGCGGATTACTGGCTGGCGACGCGAGATGGCGGCGCTGCGTTTGTCGCCGACGCTACCCGAAGGGATGGTCGAGTTACCGGACGCAAAGTGGGTGGATGTCCGTCACTTTAGCGTGCGCCAGAACGGCTATCGCTATCTGGCCACGCTGTTTACGGACGTAACAGAGCGCATGCAAGTCGAGAAGGAGCTCAGAGAGAGCGAGGAGCGGTACCGCAGCCTCGTTGAGGTCTCACCGGACGCTGTCATACTGATGGATCTGGAGGGCACGATTCGGCTCTGTAACCGCCGAGCGGCCGCGCTCCAGGGGCGCGAGAGCGGTGAAGAGCTACTTAACAAGAACTTCTTCGACCTAATCGCCGTCGCGGACCGCGAGCGGGCCTTGGCCAACGCGATGCGGATCGTACAAGAGGGCGGTGTTCGCGACGTCGAGTATCAGATGCTTCGCAGGGACGGCTCGCATTTCTCCGCGGAGCTAAGCGCATCGATCATCCGCGACCTATATGGCAAGCCGCGGGCCGTCACCGCCGTGTTCCGAGACGTTTCGGATCGCAAGCGGACAGAACAAGCTCTGCGGGAGAGCGAGGAACGATACCGGGGTCTCGTCGAGGCCAGTCCGGACGCGGTGGCGTTTTCGGACCTGGGCGGGAGAATACTGCTGTGCAATCAGCAAGCGGCGGTCTTACACGGATTCAGTGATGTAGATGACGTGTTGGGTCACAACCGCTTTGAGCTGATTGCACCCGAAGACCGCGGTTCGGCAATCAATCTATTAGCTCGAACCTTGGATACGGGTGTTGTAACGCGCCGCGAATATGAATTGTTGCGCGTTGATGGGTCTCGATTCCCGGGAGAGATGAGCGCGTCTCGCATCCTCGATCGGGACGGCCAGCCAATGGGACTGACCATGGTCTGGCGGGACATCACTGAGAGGCGACACGCGGACGAGGAGCTTCACCGTACGAACGCCTTCATCGACTTATTGCGGTCGGTCGCGGTCGCCGCTAACGAAGCGACTAACCTAGAGGGGGCGCTCAATTCCGCCCTGAGGCACATTTGCGAACGTGTTGGCTGGCCAGCCGGTCACGCCTATGTCCTGTCAGCTGAAGCCGAGCGCCGGCTTGTATCGGCTGGCGTCTGGTACCCTGAGGCGTCGCGGAGGTTGGCGGCACTACGCACCGCGACAGCGGAAACCGGCGGCATAGCTGCTGGCGATAGCCTGGCGGTCCAAGTCTTGGAGACCGGCAAGCCAGCGTGGACCCGCGACCTGAGAGACTGCAGCTTTGCGCGTGGAGAGGCCGCTCTTGCTGCCCGCTTGGCGGCCGCCTTCGCGTTTCCTGTGCGAGTGGGAGACGACGTCGCGGCTGTCCTGGAGTTCTTCTCGAACGAGTTCGAAGAGCCGGACGAACCGCTGCTTGAAGTAATGGCAAGTATTGGCGCTACGCTCGGGCGCGTCGTAGAGCGCAAACGCGCCAGGGATGAAATTGACCGGACGTTCACGCTCTCGCAGGACATGCTCGCCATCATCGGCTTCGATGGTGAATTCAGGCGCGCCAACCCCACATTTTGCGGCACTCTCGGCTTCAGTGAAGTTGAGCTGATGGCGATCCCATACGTTGAGCTGGTCCACCCCGAAGACCTGAACGCATTCGCGACAGAGTTGCACCGCCTCGCGTCCGGAAACCCCGTCAAGGGCTTCGAGATCGCAGCTCCCTGCGGCTATCACTCGCTCGATCGCGATGGCGTGTTTGTTCGGATCAACGATACAGAGCTCGAATGGTTGGGGTACAAGCGGAACGAGGTGATTGGCAAGAAGAAGATGGCCGACGTTTTAACACCGCCCGGCAAGAAGGCCTTCGCCCGTAGCCTCCGCGAATTTCAGAAGCGTGGCTGGACGCGGGCGGTCGAGATAGAAATGTTACGGAAGAACGGCACAACTTTCCCCGCCCTGCTGAGCGCGTCAGCCGTCTCGGACGTTGACGGTAAATTCCTGATGACTCGCTCCACAGTCTTCGACATTACCGAGCGCAAGCGAGCTGAGGAAGAGCTGCGGGAGAGCGAGTCGCGAGCGCGCGCCATCGTAAACACCGCGCAGGACGCCTTCGTTGCTATCGATCAATCCGGGCGCATCACCGACTGGAACCCGCAGGCCGAAGCAACCTTCGGCTGGTCGCGGAAAGAAGCGCACGGGCGCAAGCTCGCCGATACCATTATCCCGGCCAGATTTCGTAAGGGGCACAAGTTAGGGCTTCAGCGCTTTGTGCAGACGGGCACAGGCCCGCTCCTCAACAAGAGGATTGAGCTGGCCGCGATCGACAGAGATGGACACGAATTCCCTGTGGAGGTCACGATTTCGCCCGTGCAGATGGGGGCGGAATACACCTTCAACTCATTCATTCACGACATAACCGAACGCAAACAGGCCGAGGCTATGCGCGCTCGCTTGGCCGCCATCGTCGAGTCCTCGGACGATGCAATCATTGGCACAAATCTGAGCGGGGAAATAACCAGTTGGAATAGAGCAGCTACACGCCTGTTCCGGTATTCCACGCGAGAGGCTGTCGGCAAGCCTATCACGATGCTGACGCCACCGGACGTCCCTCAGGAGTTGTCCGCGGCTTCTCCGGGCGAGAAATCGAGCAGAGGTGTTGAGCACTTCGAGACGGTTCGCATGCGCAAGAATGGCAGCCGTTTGGAGGTCTCCCTGACCGTCTCGCCCATTCTGGATGCCGACGGTGTCATAATCGGCGCCTCCACAATTGCGCGGGACGTCACAGCCCGCAAGCGCGCTGAAGAGCTTGCGCGGCGCGCTGAAGACCTGGCGCGGTCGAATGCAGACCTCGAACAGTTCGCTTATGTGGCCTCTCACGACCTCCAGGAGCCGCTGCGCATGGTCACGGGCTACTGCGACCTGCTCCAGCGCCGGTACAAGGGCAAATTAGACACGGATGCTGACGACTTTATTACTTTCGCCGCGGAGGGTGCGCAAAGGATGCAGGAGCTTGTCCGGGGCCTGCTCGAGTACTCGAGGGTAGGGCCGCACGCAAAGATAGAGGTGCCAATCGATTCCGGCGAAGCCTTCGAGCGTGCGCTGGCCAACCTTCGTGTGGCGGTCGATGAGAGCGGTGCGACTGTCAAGCGCGGGCGGTTGCCGACTGTCCTAGCCGACGCTACGCAACTTGAGCACGTATTTCAGAACCTAATTGGCAATGCTATCAAGTTCCACGGTCATCTCACGCCACTCATTTATGTCAAGGCGGCCCGGCAGGACGGCATGTGGCGGTTCTCGGTAAAAGACAACGGCATCGGCATTGATGTGCGCTATGCCGATAAGGTGTTCGCGATCTTCCAGCGACTTCATGGGCGCGGAGAGTATGCCGGCACCGGGCTGGGGCTGGCTATCTGTAAGAAGATCATCGAACGCCATGGTGGCAGCATCTGGTTCGAATCGGAGCCGGGTCATGGAACGACTTTCTATTTCACGCTGCCGGCGAGAGGAGGGAAAGGACCATGAGCAAGCGAAGGAAGGCCGGAAATGTGGAGGCGACGAACGCGCTCGAAGCCCCGACCAGACCGATTGAGATCTTGCTTGTCGAAGACAACCCAGCGGACGTCCGTATGACAGTGGAGGCGCTCAAGGACTGCCGCGTGAGCAACAAGCTAAGCGTGGTAGAGGACGGCGAGCAGGCACTCATGTTCCTGCGCCGGCACGATGGTTATGCAGGACGCACGCGCCCGGACTTGATCTTGCTCGACCTGAATCTGCCGAGGAAGGACGGTCACGAGGTTCTAGCCGAGATCAAGGCGGACCCCGATCTCAGAAAAATACCAGTCGTCGTGCTAACGACCTCCGAAAACGAGCGCGATGTTCGAAAAGCTTATGACCTGAACGCCAACTGCTATATCACCAAGCCGGGCGGGCTCGAGCAGTTCGTGAGCGTCATGAAGTCCATTCAGTACTTCTGGTCAAGCGTAGTGCAGTTGCCCTCAGTGGCTACCTAGGCAGCCCTGCATGACCGCGACACGGCGAAGGCCCGTCAGGGTGTTGTTCGTGGAAGACAACCCCGGTGACGCGCGTCTGGTTAAGGAGGCGCTGGCCGACGTCCGATCGGCCGACTTCGAGGTTACTCATGTAGAGCATCTGCACGAAGGTCTCCGACAACTGGCCCGGCGCAAGTTCGATGTTATCCTTCTGGACCTGCTCCTGGGTGATACCCCACGCCTGGGCGCGCTCCTCGAGATTTACGAACAGGCATCACGCGTGCCCGTGGTAGTCTTGACCGGACTCGAAGATGAATCGCTGGGGCGCTGGGCAAGGAAGGAAGGCGCTCGCGAGTATTTGATTAAAGGCAAAGTCGAGTCTGAAGCTCTCGCCAATACGCTCTTGGATGCCGCAAGGCAAGCCTCCGTGAAGCGAAGCGGCGCCACGGCCGAACGACGGCACTAGAGACGATTCGGGCTCTAGCGGTCCTCGTTCAGAGTGCGCCCGCGTCTTGTGATGCGCCGAACGATGGAACCAAGCAGAGCGTTGCGCAAGGGAGACCACATTTCAGCCAGGATGGCCTTTTCCTCCTCGGGCTCGCGCTTCCCAAAACGGGAACGATTGTACGCCGCGGCGAGCATCGCCACGTCTTTAGCTTCACGGACGGAGCGTTTGAGACTGAGCGCGAACTCTGCCGGAGTCTGACCGGTCCGGGGACCGTGCCCGGCCCAGCTCGCCAGTCGCACGGTTTTCTCCCAGAGCTGCTGCGAGTACGGTAGCCCTGCCACCGAGCGCTGCCAACCGAAAAACGCACTACCCGCGAGTAGAGTGATGAACGCAGCCACACCCAGGGTTAGCAGGGGGTTGTAGTCACGCTTCTGCTCGATCGACGTGGCCGGGATACTGGGATTCTGGTCGGCGGGATTATCGAGAATCGGGTCGATGGCTGCCGGCAAACCAGGGATGTCCTTGAGATCCAGGGGCTTGCCGGGTTCGCTGGCCTGCTCGACGACGGGGTTCAGCGCGCCCGGGCGGTCAGGAGAAGGGTTGAAGGCAATCCACCCGTAGCCCGGGAAGTAGACTTCTGTCCAGGCATAAGAGTTGTAGTCACGTATCGTGTAGGCCCCGCTCTCCAGGTTCTTATCTGCGTCGTTGATGACGAATCCGACAGCAAGGCGCGACGGGATCCCGAGCGTGCGCAGCATTACCGCCATTGCCGAGGCGTGGTAGTCGAAGTAGCCGCGCTGAGAATCGAACAGGAAGTAGTCGATGGTATCCCTGCCCGGCGGCGTGTCCGGAATATTGAAGTCAATCGGGAACTGCCGGAGGGCATCTTGTACGATTACTGCTTTGTCGTAACGGGTAGTTGCGCTGGCGGTCCACTGCTTCGCGAGGTCGCCGATCCTCGCTGGCAGCCCGTCGGGCAACTGACGGTAGTGGTGCTGCACCCAGTCCGGATCGATCCCGGTCGCCTGGCGGAGTTCGTCTTCGGGGACGATGGGAATGAACCCGGTGACGTTGTAAGAGCGGCCTTCGTCCACACGATTCTCGGGCCTCGCCACGAGCGCGTCGGGAAGCGGCCCGTCGTTTAGCTTCAGTCCGCCTACCCTTACGATGTTCTGATCGCCATGGCGCTCGACGGTTAAGCCGACGAAATCTTCGCCCATATCGGCTTTGACCGCCGAAAGTATCTCCTCGTCGGTCTTGCCCTCGCCACCGCCCTTAAGTCCAAACTGGATCGTCTTAAACCCGGACGACGGGGCCTCGATCTGAAACGGCGTGCTCGCCGACAGCGGTTCCCCAGGCGAGAAGAGCACCGAGCCCACGACGCTATTTCGGTCGACCGTGATTGTCAACGGGATGACCTGACCTTTGATCGCGCCGCTAGCGAGCTCCTCTTTCACGCTGTCTTCGATGTACGCCGGCAGGTCCACGGAGGTCCGCGCGCCGGCTTTCCAGCCGCCGCCGCCGTACTCGTCGTAGACCGCGCCGCGCAGACGAATCTCACCTGATACGGCCGGGTCGTTGACGCGAACGGTCATCAACTCCCGGTTGCCGAGGTCGATCGAGCCCTGGAAGGGTAGGACGCCCGTGAAGTTGTGGACGGGAACCACCCGCTTTACGTGCAGTGGCCCAGAGAGCCGCACGAAATTGACACCGATCTCCTCGACCTGGCTGACCATGGCATTCACCGGGCCCGGCGTGGTGAACGGCCCGACGGGCAGGACCCACGCAGTGACAATAAGAAAGAGGAGGGCCCAGGTGGTGAAGTTGAGGAACGATAGGCTGATTAGCGAGGGGTAGCTCGTGCCCTCACGTCGCCAAATTGTCATCCGGGTCATCAGGTTGGTCCGCATCACCAGCAGGAAGCCGAACAGCATGTAAAGCAGCACGGAACCCTCGAGGTTGTCGCCCACGAGCGCCATATCCAGGAACAGCGTCAGGCCGCCGGGAATCAGCCCTATCCAGGCGTTCTGCCAGCGGTACACGCTCCAGCCGAAGATGAATGCGCCCAACCACGTCAGGCCCAGCACGAGCACGTTGAACGGCAGCGAGTCGTTGCTGACGCCTCCGTGGAAAGCGAGGTTAAACCATGTCTCGAAGCGAAGATAAATGGTGTCGAGTCTCTGCTGGAAATCTCCCGGCCCCACCATCTCCAGCGTCTGCCAGAAGACGACGAGCGCGCCTGTGAGCACCGCGAGCGGCCACGCGGCAAATATCGAGAGGCCCGAGCGCGCGATCAGGAGCGAAGCGACGATCGCCAAGACGGCGACCACCGTGATCGGCGGCATATCGTCGGACCAGCCAGACTGCTCCAATCCGAGCGAAACGCACATGGTAGCGCCCAGCGCCAGGACAAGCGTGAGCCAGTCCTCCCAGTCGGTGAGACGCGCGGCTAAGCGTTTGAGCCATAAAGGCGCCGTACGCGCAGCGGTCGGAGCTGCCGGCCTCGTCCATTCGAACTCGGCCATCAGCGCGCCATTGCCTTCTGTCGCTCCGGTGCGGCATGTGCAGCCATACCCGCCGGTCCAAGCATCAGCGAAATGTCGGAGCCGCAACGCACAATGTAGGCCGGGACACCGAGACTGGAAAGCGCTTCCGGGCGTAGTGATCTCCTCTGCTCAGCGCCGCCGAAGCTGGCGGCCTCCAGCGACACAACTGCAGCGCGCGTACCCTGCTGCACCGTAGTCTCGAGCGACGCCAGCCAGCCATCATCGGCAGAAGGCGTCACGATGATCAGGGTGGTATGACGACCGAAGCGGCGGCCCTCCTCTTCGAGAACGAGACTCAGAGGCTTGACTCCCGTCGCCTCCGCCATCGCCAGCGCTTCCAAGATGCGCCCGTACTGTTGAGAGCCCCGCGTCGGGTCCAGGACGACCGCTTCTTGTCCTAGCGCCATGAGCCCCAGTATCCGGTTGGATTGGACGAAGTGGTAGGCAAGCGAGGTCGCAATGCGCACACCGTATTCTTCAGTGCTTTCGTCCCCCACACCTGCCTGAACCGAGCCGTCCAGGTCCAGGAGCACCCAGACGTTGCTCGTCGGGTCCATTTCGAACGTCTTGACCATCAGCCGGCCCAGCCGGGCTGTCGATCGCCAGTGGATTCGGTTGTAGCTGTCGCCCGGGTAGTAATCGCGGACCCCGGACGCATTCGGCGTTACATAGTGGGTGCGGCGGCGCACGCTCCCTTCGCCCGGTAGCTGCGCGACCGGCGACCAGAAGTACGGCAGCTCCTCCGGTCGCGGCAACACGAGCAGCTGACGCCGCTCGCCGTAGGTTCGCGTTAACCGAAAGAGACCGAAGGGATCGCCGGTCGTTATGCGTACCGGGCCGGCACGATAAATGCCGCGTCGCGCGCAGCGCACGTTCACCTTCCAATTGCGCGACCCATTGGACGACAAGGTGAGCACCGTGCGTGCTGGCGTACCGGGCATGTCGGTCTCGTCTTCGGCCTCCAGCCAAACCTTGGTAAATTTGCTTCGGCTTCGCAGTCGTACTCTCGCCTCGGCTTCTTGACCCACCTGTAAGCGGTCGTTCGCGCGCTCCACCGCCACCTCGAGAGCACCGGCATGCACGCGTGCCCAGATCAGACAGATGATGACCAGACCCCCGAGCACATAGGCGGCGCGATAGAAGAACCAGTAGCCGCTGACGAAGGCGAAGGCGGACATCGTTACCAGCGCCGAAGCTACGAACAGCAGGTTCTGGTTGCGATAGCAGAGACCGAGGAAACGGCGCAGGGCGTAGGCCATTGTGTCCAAGGTCCGCGTCATCCTACGCGCGCCTGCTGGCCCGCTCGGAGGCGCGGACCCCGGGCACCGGCAGCCGTTGAAGTGCTTCGGCGAGTACTTGCTGGACGGTGGCGCCTTTTACCCGCGCCTGCGCATTCAGGATGATGCGATGCCCCAGCGCTGGATACGCCAGTGCCTTCACATCGTCTGGCAGAACGAAGTCACGGCCGTCGAGGATGGCCTGCGCCTGTCCCAGTCTTTGCAGCGCCAGTGACCCGCGTGGCGAAGCACCGAGATACACGGAATCATGATTACGGGTAGCGTTCATCAAGCTGACGATATACTCCTGCACCAGCACGTCTATGTAGATGTCGCGCACTGCCTCTTGAAGAGACAGGATCTCGTTCGACTCGCAGACCTGTTCCAGCTCCGCGACGGGGTGGCCGTCGCGCTGGCGCTCCATGATCGTCTTCTCATCTCGCACCGAGGGGTAGCCTAGCTCCAGACGAAGCAAGAAGCGGTCCAGCTGCGCCTCGGGCAGCGGGAACGTGCCTTCATACTCGATCGGGTTTTGCGTGCCCATCACCATGAAGGGCGCCGGCGTGTGATGGGTGACGCCGTCGACCGTCACCTGGCGCTCCTCCATCGCCTCGAGGAGCGCCGATTGCGCTTTCGGTGTGGCGCGGTTTATCTCGTCGGCGAGCACCACCTGCGAGAGCACAGGCCCCGGCCTGAATTCGAAATAGCGCGTGCTCTGGTTGTACATGGAGACCCCGGTTACGTCCGTGGGTAGGAGGTCGGGCGTGAACTGAATGCGGCTGAACGAGCAGCCGCTCGAGCGGGCGAGGCTGCGCGCTAGCATCGTCTTGCCGACGCCGGGCACGTCTTCGATCAGCAAGTGCCCGCCGCACATC
>WNGH01002774.1_pt1 | contig 18162 bp, 16 predicted proteins | sample 5400631 | NCBI WGS metagenome assembly WNGH01 (sample SAMN13153373, study PRJNA577476) | soil metagenome | isolation source: 115 cm soil or saprolite under Garry oak tree replicate 1 | place: USA:California | collected 2016-06-15
TCGCGAGCGGACACCTCGGGAGCTTCGACCGGCGTAAATGCCGGGGACCGCTGAACGGACCCAGCGCGACGGGGCAGCACTGTCCTGAGGGGTGGACGTTTTATCCGGAGCCGTTACCGCAGCTCTCCGGGGTGACGGACCCAGGCAGCGCCGAAGCCAGCTACTACACCTGGGTCGATCAATTCGGCGTGCTCGGCTTGGACAACAACGTGCCGATCAACACCGGTAACGGGTCTGAAGGGCTGCTGGTCTTCAAGGACGGGAAGTGGGTCGTGCTCCGGGTCCCCTATCCGCTGGGGTTCTACACCAAGTGGCTGGACGGCCGGATCGACGATCCGAACGCGGGTTGGAAGGGGAGGGGCCTGTGGGCCACTGTGAGCACGCGGGCGCCCTTTCACATGGAAGGCGGCAAGGGCACGACGAGCAAGGTGCTCAAGTTCCAGCTCCGCCCCGACCCGCTCGCTAAGTAAGACTGGAATCGACTTCGCAGCGGGACAGGCGATCCGGTAGGATTCGGTGAGTGTAGGGGCGCAGCACGCTGCGCCCCTACACGGTGCACCTGCTTAGCGCGCCCGCAGCCGCACGATGCGGCTGCTCCAGCCGTTGGACGACGGGTCGCCCGTGCGCGACATCACCTGCAGCGTGACGATATCGCCGGACTTCACTTTCCGGAGCGCTTCGCGCAACGCGGCCCGCGTCCGGGTCGGGGTGCCGTTCACAGACACGATGATGTCCGGCCCGCCATCGTCCGCACTGAACAGCCGCCCGTACGCCGGTCCATCGGGCGCTGCCGCGGTGACCACCAGCCCGCCGCCCGCTTGCGCGAATACCGCGCTGAGCCGGGTATCCTGGCGATCGTCCTGTGAGAGCGGCTCCACCGAGATGCCCAGCGTCTCCTCTTTCGCGGAGGCGTCGCCCTTCGGCCGCCCACCGTTCGTCGAGGCGACCTCGGTGTCCGAGTCGCTCGGGGCGCGCGCCAGGCGCACCGCGAACGTCTTCTTCTCGCCGCCCTGCCGCAGCACCGTCACGTCGACGGTCTCCCCGGGCTTCTTGAAGCCCACCTTCTGCTGCAACTGGGGCGTGTTGTCGATCGGCTGCCCGTCGAGCGCCACGATCACGTCGCCCGGCTGCAGGCCCGCGTCTTTCGCGGGCGACGGCCCGGGGCTGAAGCTCTCCACCAGCACGCCACGGATCTGCTTCAGGCCGACGGCCTCGGCGTCTTCCTGCCCCGCGTCGTTGATCCGGATCCCCATGACGGCGCGCTCGACGTGGCCCGTCTTCACGAGCTGCTCCATCACGGTGCGGGCGAGGTTGATCGGGATCGCGAAGCCATAGCCCGCGTAGTAGCCGGTCTCGCTCGCAATGGCCGAGTTGATGCCGATCACTTGGCCCTGGATGTTCACGAGTGGGCCGCCCGAGTTGCCGGGGTTGATGGCCGCGTCGGTCTGGATGAAGTCCTGGATGCCGTAGCTCGGGCGCGGTAGTCCGTTGAGCAATCGCCCCTTCGCACTGATGATGCCGGCGGTCACGGTGAAGGCGAAGGCCTCGCCCAGCGGGTTCCCGACCGCGAGCGCCCACTCCCCCACCCGGGTCGAGTCGGAGTTACCGAAGCCGACCGTCGGGAGGTTGCGGGCGTCGATCCGGATCACGGCCACGTCGGTGTTGGGGTCCGTGCCCACGACCTTGGCGGTGAACTCCCGCTTGTCGTACAGCTTCACCGTCACCCGGTCGGCCCCGGCGACGAGGAAGACGTCCTCGAATCCGGGCGGCAGCCGCTGGCTCTCGCCGCGCTCCACGTGCTGCGACTTGATGAACACGACCGCGGGCTTGACATGCTCCGCCACCGCGACGAACGCATTGCCGATATCGCTGGCGGGCTTGGCGGCGGGGATCTGGAACTGCGTTCCCGCCGCCTGGGCCGCAGGCACGAATTCCGGCGCGCCCCCCTGCTTCGGCACACCGAGCGTAGACGCAAACGCCAACCCGAACACGAATGCGAGGGCCACCAGGGCCCCGAACTTGAGCCAGTCCCGCGTACGTACCGCCATCGTTCAATCTCGTTTCTGTAAAAGGGTGTACCGTCGTTTATTTCTTCTTGTCGTCATCCACGATCTCGTAGTCGGCGTCGACGACGTTGTCCTTCTTCTCGGCCGCGGGCTCCGCCGGACCAGTTCCGGGCGGCGGCTCCGCGCCAGGGCTGCCGGCGCCGCGCTGCGCGGCATAGAGCGACGCGCCGGCAGCGGAGTACGCCTGCTGCAGCTCATCCAACGCCCGGGAGATCTCGTCTGCGCTCCCTGAGCGGAGGGCCTGTTTCGCCCCCTCGACCGCCTTGTCGAGCCGGGACTTAAGCGAGGCGTCGAGCTTCTCGACCCACTCTTTCGAGTTCTTCTCCACCTCGTACACCATCGTGTCGAGGCGGTTACGCCGCTCGATCTCCTCACGCCGCCGCTTGTCCTCGGCCGCGTGGGCCTCCGCATCCTTGACCATCTTGTCGATGTCTTTGTCACCCAGTCCGGAGGAGGCCTCGATCCGGATCTTCTGCTCCTTGCCCGTGGCCTTGTCCTTGGCGGAGACGTGCAAGATGCCGTTCGCATCGATATCGAACGTGACCTCGATCTGCGGCACGCCCCGCGGGGCCGGCGGAATCCCGGTCAGCTGAAACTTGCCGATCGTGCGGTTGTCGAGCGCCATCTGGCGCTCGCCCTGCAGCACATGGATCTCGACCGTCGTCTGGTTGTCTTCGGCGGTCGAGAAGATCTCCGACTTCTTGGTCGGGATCGTCGTGTTCCGCGGGATGAGAACGGTCGTGACCCCCCCCAGGGTTTCAATACCCAAGGACAACGGTGTTACGTCGAGCAGGAGCACGTCCTTCACTTCGCCCGCGAGCACGCCGCCCTGGATCGCCGCCCCGATCGCTACCACCTCGTCGGGGTTCACGCCTTTGTGCGGCTCCTTGCCGAAGAAGCCCTTTACGATCTCCTGGACCTTCGGCATCCGGGTCTGGCCGCCGACCAGGATCACTTCGTCGATGTCCGAGGGCTTGAGCCCGGCGTCCTTGAGCGCCTGCTCCATCGGCGGAATGGTCCGCTTCACGAGGTCGTCGACGAGCTGCTCGAGCTTCGCCCGCGTGAGTGTGATGTTCAGGTGCTTGGGCCCCGACTGATCCGCCGTGATGAAGGGCAGGTTGATCTCCGTCTGCATCACGGTCGACAGCTCCATCTTCGCCTTCTCGGCGGCTTCCTTGAGCCGCTGCAACGCCATCGGGTCCTTGGACAGGTCGATCCCCTGATCGCGCTTGAACTCGGCCACCAGCCACTCGATGATGCGCGAGTCGAAGTCGTCGCCGCCCAGATGCGTGTCGCCGTTGGTCGACTTCACCTCGAACACGCCCTCGGCGAGCTCGAGGACCGAGATGTCGTACGTGCCGCCGCCCAGGTCGTAGACCGCGACCTTCTCTTCCTTCTTCTTGTCGAGGCCGTACGCCAGCGCCGACGCCGTCGGCTCGTTGATGATGCGCACGACGTCGAGCCCGGCGATCTTGCCGGCATCCTTGGTGGCTTGGCGCTGCGAATCGTTGAAATAGGCGGGGACCGTGATCACCGCCTTTTCGACCTTGTACCCGAGGTAGTCCTCCGCCGTCTGCTTCATCTTCTGGAGGATCATGGCCGAGATCTCGGGGGGCGTGTAGCGCTTGCCCTGGATCTCGACCGAGGCGAGACCGTTCGACCCCTCCACGACCTTGTACGGCACCCGCTTCGTCTCCTCCACCACTTCGCTCATCCGCCGCCCCATGAAGCGCTTGATCGAGAACACGGTATTCTGCGGGTTGGTCACGGCCTGGCGCTTCGCTACCTGGCCGACGAGTCGCTCGCCATCCTTCGTGAACCCGACCACGGACGGCGTGAGGCGCCCGCCTTCGGCGTTGGGGATGACGACAGGATCGCCGCCCTCCATCACCGCCACCACCGAGTTGGTGGTCCCGAGGTCGATCCCGATGATTTTCTCAGCCATGACGAGCACTCCTTAGCATGAGGGTGATGCCTACACACAGTCGCTCGTCGCAGTGGCAAACCGCGTGCCTTCGAAAGATGCCAAAAAGGCAGGCGAAAGGCTATCTTTACGGCCGTGTTTCCCTACAAAGATGAGAACCCCGCCGAGCTCGCGCCGGTCATTACAGTGGCTATCATCGCCCTCAACGTGGTGACCTGGCTGTTCGTCCAGGGGGCTGGTGGCGGTGAGGCCCTGGCGCGCTCCGTTTGCCAGCTTGGCCTCATCCCCGCGGAGGTGCTGCGCTCCGCTCCGGCCGGCACGTCGGTGCCGCTCGGCCCCGACCTGCGCTGCGTGCTCACCGCCGATCCGCATTGGTGGACGGTGCTCACCTCGATGTTCATGCACGGCGGCTGGTTCCACCTGCTCGGCAACATGTGGTTCCTGTGGGTGTTCGGGAACAACATCGAGGATTCGATGGGGCATGCCCGATTCGTCGTGTTCTACCTGCTGTGTGGGGTGGCGGCCGCGGCGGCGCAGGTGCTGGCGGGCCCGAACTCGGTGGTGCCGATGGTCGGCGCCTCGGGCGCAATCAGCGGCGTGATGGGCGCCTACGTCTTGTTGTACCCGCGCGTACGGGTGCACACGCTCGTGACCCTGGGGTTTTTCGTGACGACCGTCGCGCTGCCGGCGTACGTGATGCTGGGCTATTGGTTCCTGCTCCAGCTCCTGATGGGCGCGGTGGGCTCGCTGTCGCGCGTCGAAGGAGGCGTGGCCGTCTGGGCTCACGTGGGCGGGTTCGTCGCCGGCATGCTGGCGATCCACCTGTTCGCGAACCGGGAATACCTCGACCGCCGCCGCGAGGGCCGGGGCTGGGGCGGCTATCCTTCCGCGTGATGTTTGATGGTTTTTCCCTCCACGACGAAGACCACGTCTTCGGCGATGTTGGTGGCGAGGTCCGCCACGCGCTCGAGGTTGCGGCTCACGAGGACCAACTCCAGGGCCGCGCCGATGATGTGCGGATCCTCCATCATGTGAGTGAGGAGGATGCGGAACACCGAGCGGTTCAGCGCGTCGACCGAGTCGTCGCGGCGGCAGATGTCCCGGCCCAGCGCCGGGTCCCCCCGGACGAATGCGTCCAGGGCGCCTGAGAGCATTCCGCGGGCCTGCCGCGCCATCTCGACGAGCTCCGGCTCCGGGGCGACCAGACGCGCCGCGAGCAGACGTTCGGCGCACTGCGCGATGTTGACCGCATGATCGCCCACGCGCTCGAGGTCGTTCGCGATCTTCATCGCAGCGAGCAGGAGCCGCAGGTCCCGGGCCATGGGCTGTTGCGTGGCGAGCAGATCCACCACGGTTTCCTCGATCTCCATCTCGAGAGTGTCGAGGATGCCATCGCCCGCGATCACCTGGGCCGCGAGGGCACCGTCCCGCTTGAGCACGGCGTCCAAGGCCGTTCCGAGCGCGACCTGGGCGTCGGCCGACATGGTGAGGAGCTTCGACTTGAGCCCCGAGAGCTCGTCGTGGAAATGGCGGTGAACTCCGGGCCGCGGCCCCGGGGTCAGCCCACCCTGGTCGGGCGTCCCGTTCATCCGAACCTCCCGGTGATGTAGGCCTCGGTTCGCTCGTCCGACGGCCTGGTGAAGACCTGTTTGGTATCGCCGAATTCGGCCAGGCGACCGAGGTAGAAGAATCCCGTGAAGTCGGAGACCCGGGACGCCTGCTGCATGTTGTGGGTCACGATCACGATGCTGTAGGATCGCTTGAGCTCGACCATGAGCTCTTCGATGCGCTGCGTCGCGGCCGGATCGAGCGCCGAGCACGGCTCGTCCATGAGCAGCACTTCGGGCTCGTTCGCGAGCGCGCGGGCGATGCAGAGCCGCTGCTGCTGCCCGCCGGACAGGCTCGTCCCGGGCGCCTCCAGGCGGTCCTTGACCTCGTCCCACAACGCCGCTTGGCGCAGCGCGCGCTCGACGCGGTCCGTGATGTCACGCTCGGCGCAGAGGGCATTGATCCGGGGCCCGTAGGCCACGTTGTCGAAGATGGACTTGGGGAACGGGTTGGGCTGCTGGAACACCATGCCGACGAGCTGGCGTAGCGCCACCGGATCGGTCCCCCGAGAGAACACGGAGACGCCTTCGAGCAGGATGTCCCCCGTGTGACGGGTGCGGGGGATCAGCTCGTTCAGCCGGTTGATCGAGCGCAGGAAGGTGCTCTTGCCGCAACCCGACGGTCCGATCAGCGCCGTCACGGCCTGGCGCGGGATGGTGAACGTTAGATCGAACAGCGCCTGGGCGTCGCCATACCAGAAGCTGTACGTGCGCACATCCAGAATCGGCGTGGCGAACGGGGTCGGCCGAGTGGCGGTACGCGGCGCCTGGGGGCGCTCCTCTTGCAAGGGCGAGACGGCCACGGTCATCCGAACCTCCCGGTGATGTAGGCTTCGGTCCGTTCTTGCGCCGGTCTGGTGAACAGCACCTCGGTGCGCCCGACCTCGATGAGATCGCCGAGGTAGAAGAACGCGGTGTAGTCCGACACGCGGGCTGCCTGCTGCATGTTGTGGGTGACGATCACGATGGTGTAGAGGCGCTTGAGCTCGTGGCACAGCTCTTCGATGTGCTGCGTGCCGGCAGGATCGAGCGACGCCGTGGGCTCGTCGAGCAGCAACACTTCCGGCTGGGGCGCGAGCGCCCGGGCGATGCAGAGGCGCTGCTGCTGGCCCCCGGACAGCGCCAGGGCGCTGTGGCGCAGGCGATCCTTCGTTTCGTCCCACAGCGCCGCCTGGCGCAGCGCCCGCTCGACCACCTCATCGAGCTCCCGCCGGCTCCGGTGCCCGTTCACCCGGAGCCCCGCGGCGACGTTGTCGTAGATCGACATGGTGGGAAACGGCGTGGGGCGCTGAAACACCATCCCGATCCGGCGGCGCAGCTGCACGGGATCGAGGCCGTCGTCGTAGATGTCGGCCCCGTCGAGCAGGACGCGACCCGTAACCCAGCCGCCTTCGGACAGCTCGTGCATGCGGTTCAGGCAGCGCAGGAACGTGCTCTTGCCGCACCCGGAGGGGCCGATCACGGCGCTCACCGTGTGCGCGGGGAAGAGGATGGAGACATCCTTCACGACCGCACGGCGCCCATACAGGGCGGTGAGGCGCAGGGTCTCGAGCCGCAGCCGGGCGTCAGCGGGCGGTGCCATGACGTTGGCGAATGGCCCAGCGGGCCGCGACGCCGAGCAGGAGCACGAGTCCCATGAGCACGAGCGCTGCCGCCCAGGCGAGCCGATGCCACTCGTCGAACGGCCCGGTCGCATAGGTGAAGATCTGGAGCGACAGCGTCTGCATCGGCTGCAGGATGCTGGTGCTGAAGTTCAGGTTGCCGAGCGCGGTGAACAGCAGCGGCGCAGTCTCGCCCGCGATGCGCGCGACGCCGACGAGGCAGCCGGTGACGATGCCGGCCAGGGCGGTGCGCGCCACGATACGGAGCGACGTGCGCCAGCGCGGGTAACCGAGGGCGAGGGCCGCCTCGCGCAGCGAGTGCGGCACGAGTCGGACCATCTCTTCCGTGGTGCGGGCGATCATCGGGACCATCAGGATGGCGAGCGACACTCCGCCGGCGAGGGCCGAGAAGTGCCAGGGTCGCACCAGCCACGTCCAGGCGAAGATCCCGATCACGATCGAAGGCGTGCCGTTCATGACGTCCGCGACGAAGCGGACCACCCACGCTAGCCGGCCGGAGCCGTACTCGGCGAGGTACAGCCCGGTCCCGATGCCCACGGGGAGGCCGATCAGAGCCGCGAGCCCGACGATGATCAGTGTGCCCACGATCGCGTTGGCGACGCCCCCCCCCGACTGCCCAGCCGGGACGGGGTTTTGTGTGAAGAAATTCCAGTCGAGCGAGGAGGCGCCTTTCGCGATCAGATCGCCTAGGATCAACAGGAGCGAGACGACAGCGAGGAACGAGAGCAGAGCTACCAGGCCCGTCATAAGGCCGCTCGTGAGGTGGCGCCGCAGGCCGCGCGCGGTCACAGCGCGCGGCTCCCGACCGCCGTCCCGCGCGCGACGCTCCAGATCAGGACGCGAGCGAGCGCGTTGACGACCACCGTGACGACGAACAGGATGAGCCCGACCTCGAACAGCGCCGAGAGGTAAATGTCCGTCGTGGCCTCGCTGAATTCGTTGGCGAGCGCGGCGGCCATCGTGTAGGCGGGTTGCAGCACGGACAGGCCGATGTCGTGGCGATTCCCGATCACCATCGTCACCGCCATCGTCTCGCCGAGGGCGCGGCCGAGCCCGAGGATGACGGCGCCGATCAGCCCCGCCCGCCCGTACGGTACTACCGCGGTCCAGACCGCCTCCCAGCGGGTGGCGCCCATGCCGAGCGCGGCCTCGCGCTGGCTCGCCGGCACGGCGAGCAGCACCTCGCGCGCCACGGCTGCGATGTAGGGCACGATCATGATCGCGAGAATGATCGCGCCCGCGAGCAGCGAGCTGCCGTAGAACACGCCGCTGAACAGGGGCGTCCACCCCAGCGTCGCGCGGAGCGGGGGAACCACCCAGGTGCGCAGGAACGGGATCAGGACGAAGACGCCCCACAGACCGTAGACCACGCTCGGAATCGCGGCCAGGAGCTCGACGAGGAACGCGATCGGCTGCCGGATCCACTTGGGCGCGAACTCGCTGATGTAGATCGCCACGCCGAGCGCGAGCGGGACGGCGAGGCAGAGCGCGAGCAGCGACGATGCCAGCGTGCCAAAGATCATCGGCGCGGCGCCGAACACCCCCGCCACCGGATCCCACACTGAGCTCCACACGAAGGGCAGCCCGAACTGCTTGATCGCGGGCCAGGCGCTGACCACGAGCTCGGCGAGCAGCGTGAGCAGCAGCAACGGCAGGACGAGGGCGAGCGCGGTGAGCGCGCCGCGATACAACCGGTCGCCGACATTCGCCCCGCGCAGCGTCCGCCACCCCGGGCGCGGGCTCGGCGCTTCGACGGCGCCGGGGGTCGCGAGGGGATCGATCGGGAGCGTCGTCATGCCGCGGGAAACGTATGCGACGTCTGTCACGGATCTGTAACAGCCGGGCATGGATCCAAAAAACCCCCCCGCAGGCGCATTCCGCCGTGCGTGGGGGGTAAAGACGGCAGCCGGAAGGAGGGTTACCGGGCTGCGGTGGTCCAGACCGACTTGCCGCCGGCCGTAATCGTCTTGAGCCGGGCCTCGATCCAGGGCCGCAGCTGCTGGGGCAGGGGGGCGTAGCCGAGCGGCTCAGCTTTGGCTTGGCCTTCGGTCTCCGCCCACCACACGAACCTGACGAGCGCGCCGGCCTTCGCGGCGTCGTCGTACTGCTTGTGGAGCAGGAACCAGGTAAAGCTGGCGATGGGATACGCCTTGTCGCCGTCCGGGTTGGTGATCGACACCCGGAAATCGGTCCCGGGACCCATGGCGCTCATCGCGCCCGCGGCCGCCGCGGTGATGCTCTCGAGCGTGGGGGCGATGAACTTGCCGGCCTTATTGCGGACGCTGCCCGCCGGGAGCTTGTTGATCATGGCGTAGCCGAGCTCGACGTATCCGATCGCGCCGGGGGTCTGCTTGACAGTGGCGGTCACGCCCTCGTTGCCCTTCCCCCCGAGCCCGACCGGCCAGTTCACCGCTGTGCCGCGGCCCACCTTCTGCTCCCACTCCGGACTGATCTTCGACAGGTAGTCCGTCCAGATGAAGCTGGTCCCGGACCCGTCGGAGCGATGCACCACGACGACATCCTGGTCCGGCAGCTTCACGCCGGGATTCACGGCAGCCAGGCGCGCATCGCTCCACTTCGTGATCTTGCCGAGGAAAATGTCGGCCAGCACGTCGGACGTGAAGCGGAGCGTTTCCTTGACCTCGGGCAGGTTGTACGTCGGCACGTCGCCGCCGAGCACGGTCGGGATGTGGAGCACGTTGCCGTTGATCGCGGTGATGGCCGAATCTTTCATCGGCGCATCGGTCGCGCCGAAGTCGACGGTGCCGTCCGAGAACTGGCGGATGCCGCCGCCCGACCCGATGGACTGATAGTTCAACTGGACGTCGGGGTGGGCCTTGTTGTACCTCAGCATCCAGTCCTGATAGATGATATTGGGAAACGTCGCCCCGGCGCCGTTCAGCTTCACCTGGGCGGCCGTGGGAGCGGCGAGCGACAGGGCGGCGCAGGCGAGCAGAGCAAGCTTCGTGTGCTTCATGGGTCGGTATCCCCTTGCTTAGAACGTGAACTGCATCTGGAAGAGCCCCCGCGACCGCACAGCGTCCTGCAGCGGCGTCGGAGTACCTTGGTACGACAGGTTGTCGACGTCGGCGAGCACGCGCAGGTTGGGCGAGACCTGGTACGACAGTCCGCCGATGATCCGGGTCTGACGGTCGCCGCTCGCACTCGTGTTCGGATCAAGGACATCCACTCGGGCGATCAGCGCGGCGCTGCTCTTCGGGATATGGTAGACGCCAAAGCCGCTCATGACTCGGCCGGTCACGTTGGCGGCTGCGGCGGGGACGGTGTCCTTCGTCGACGCGAACTCGCCCGCGAGCGTGAACTCCTTGGTCCGGTACGACAGCATGCCGAGGAAGCGGTTGCGGTCGCCGCCACCGGTGTACTTGCCGAGGCCTGCGTAGCCGGTGATCCGGAGACCGCCCACCCGGCTGTTATCGTCGGTGTCGAGCAGTCGGACGGAGACGCGTGCTTGAACGTCCTTGCGCTTGTCCCCGGTGCCGCCGCTATAACCTTCACCGTTCACCACCGTGAGCTGGCCGTTCACCAGATCGTCCTTCCATTTTCCGTCAATGCCGGCGCCGAAGTCCGCGGCCGTGGCGTAGCCGTTGCGGTCGAGCGCCATCGATCCCTGCATGCGGTAGTCCCACAGCGCCTCTTCCCAGTCGAGCAAGGGCGTGTGCAGCAGGCCCAACTTGTACGTGAGGGCGCTGCCGGTCGGCGTCCACGCGACGAACGCGTACTTGAGTCGGAGCATCTGGTTCCCTGTGCCCGTCGGCTGGAGGTCCGCTGTGACGCGCGTCTGGACGCCCCCTGAGAACCTGCCGATCACGTTGATATAGGCGCGCTGGATGGAGAACTGGTTCTGGTGGCCCGCTCCCAGGCTGTCCTTCAGCTGGTAGAGGAACTGTCCATACACGACACCGCCCACGGTCACCTGGGGTGCCGGTGGTGCAGCTTGCGGTGCCTGCGCCGCGAGTGCGGCGGTGCTCGTCGCGACGGCGGCGACGGTCACCCCGAGCGCCCGACGATAGGAGAACGTCATGGGCTGTTTCCCCTCCTTGGGGGGTTGAGTTGAAAGCTGCGCTGTGGTCTCAATGCAACGAAGATGAAACGAACGCCGACGCGTCACGGGCCGGTCGGTCGAATGTAACGGCTCGGTAACGGCGGCTGCGAGTGTGAGTGCGACGCGCTCAGTGGCGTTGCTGGGGCTCCGCCGCGCTGTGCCGCGTGCGGGCACGCGCGGGGCGGGCGCGCGTGCGGCGGGGCGGCGGCAGGCGCGGGGGAGGCACGACGACCGCGACGAGGTCGTCGGCGAAGGCGCGCAAATCCTCCGTGAGCGTCGCCAGCGGCTCCCCCGTCCACTCCGCGTCGAGGCGCCGCCGCAGCTCGTCCTGGAATCGGCCTGCGAACCGAGCCAGGGCGAGCAACCCGGCGCTCGCAGGCCGCGGTCCCGTCCGCGTGCCGGGCCCGCGCGCCGGGGCGCCGGCGAGCGCCGCCGCGTGCAGGCGACGGGCTCGCTCGGCGGCGGCCTCGGCGACCGCCACTCCGAGCTCGCCCAGCAGGACCTGGAGGTCGTGCAGCTCGCCGAGCACGTTCTGGAGCCGCTTGAGGGGCTCGACGAGCGCGCCCGCCCGTGGGCGCTCGGCAGCGATGGGCTCGAGCAGGTAGCGCAGCCGCTTCACGGCGATGCGCGCGGCGTGGACGGCGTCTGGATCACGGGTGGAGCGGGCGCTCTCGAGCTCCTGGTCGAGCGCCGCCACGTGCTCGCGGATCAGCCGGCTGGTGGCCGCCGCGAATGACGGTTCTCCCTGGCTCGCATCGAGTAGCGTCGCGTTGAGCCCGCGCCGCACGCGGCGCTCGATCTGGCGAAACTCCGGCGGGATCTCCCGGCGGACGTCCGTGTAAGCCCGGTCCTGCCGGTCTTCGAGCCTGGTCAGGAGCCACGGCAGGCCAGGCCCCGCGCGTCGGCCCAGCTCGGGGCGGTGACTCCGCACCCAGGCGAGTTGGACTTCCGCGTCGCGCCCGGCGCTGGTGGCGCGTGTGACGTCGCGCAGCCGGCGCTGCAATTTCTTCGCCACCGCACGCCCGAGCTCCCGCCTGAAGCTGCGCAGCAGGGTACGCAGCCGCCGCGCCGCGACGCGGAAATCGTGCAGCGCCTCGGCGTCATCCGGGGCGTCCAGCCGGCCGCACGCCGCCCGGGCTTCGTCCAACAGCGTGAGGCCGACCAGCGCCGCGGCGGCGGGCGCAGGGCGGGCGAGCAGGCCGCCGGGGCGTTTAGTCACCGGCGGCGAGACGGCGCAGGTGCTTGGGGCCGAGGAACCAGTCGAGCGTCGCCGCCCCTTTGCCGATCGCGCCGGAGAACTCGAGCAGGCAGGCCGCACCTTTGCGGAGCTCGAGGAAGGGCCCATTGGCGTTCGCGAGCAGGGTGCAGACGATCCGGCTCAGGTCCGGCTCATGGCCCACCACCGCAACCGTGGGGCGGGGGCCGAGCCCCTTGAGCCAGTTCAGAAACCGATCCACGCCGGCGCCCGGCGCGAGCTCCGACACGCGCTCCACTTGCTGCCCATCGTATGCCTGCGCGATGATCTCCGCCGTGTCGAGCGCCCTGCGGAACGGGCTCGCCGCGAGCAGGTCGATCTCCGGCACGAGCTGGCGCAGGCCGAGCGCCACGCTCTCCATCTTGCGCCGTCCCTCGGATGTGAGCGGGCGGGCCGCGTCGTCGCGGTGGGAGCGCGCGTACGCCTCCCGGTCTTCGGCGATCGCGTGACGGACGACGAGCAGGCGCACGGCGCGGCGACCCTCAGGCGGGCTTGCGGACGCGCTCGGCTCCGCCGGCGGGCTCGCCGAGCGTGGTGCGCGGCCGCCGCACGATCGGGATGAAGGGCGGGTGCGGCTCGGCCCCTTCCCGAGCCGCCTCGCGCGCGACGTGCTGCAGCGCGGCTTGGCAACGAACGGCCGCGTCAGCCTCGACGCGGGCGCGCCGGCGGTAGGTGCCGTCGGGGAGCAGCTCCCGCGCCTTCACGTTGTCCGCGAGCACGAGCTGCAGGATCTCGCCGACCACGCGGGATTGGAGCACGGGATCCTCGATCGGGAACATCGTCTCGATGCGGCGCCAGAAGTTTCGCGGCATCCAGTCCGCGCTCGCGAGCAGCACCTGCGGATCGCCGCCGTTCTCGAAGTAGAAGATGCGGCTGTGCTCGAGGAACCGGTCGACGATGCTCGTCACGCGGATGGTCTCGGAGACACCGGGCAGCCCGGGGCGCAGGCAGCAAATGCCGCGGATGACGAGGTCGATCGGGACGCCCGCCTGGGACGCCCGGTACAACGCGTCGATCACCGACGGCTCCACCAGCGCGTTCATCTTCACGATGATCCGCGCCGGCCGGCCCTGCTGCACGTTCTGCTGCTCGCGCTCGATCAGCGCGATGATCTGCTCGCGCAGTCCGAGGGGCGCGACCAGCAGCTTGCGCCACTCGTACCCGTCGGCGTAGCCGGTGAGCAGGTCGAACAACGCGCTGACGTCTTCGCCGACGTCCGGGTGGGCGGTGAACAGGCCGAGGTCCGTATAGATGCGCGCCGTCGTGGGGTTGTAGTTCCCGGTGGAGAGGTGCACGTAGCGCCGGATGCCGTCGGCTTCGCGGCGCACCACCAGCGCCGCCTTGCAATGGGTCTTCAGCCCGACAATGCCGTACACCACGTGGACGCCCGCCTGCTCGAGGGTCCGCGCCCAGGTGATGTTGTTCTGCTCGTCCATCCGGGCCTTGAGCTCCACCAGGGCGGTCACCTGCTTGCCGTTCTGGGCCGCCCGCGCCAGCGCGGAGATGATCGGGCTCGCCCCGCTCGTGCGGTACAACGTCTGCTTGATCGCCAGCACCTGGGGGTCGTCGGCCGCCCGCTCGATGAAGTCGACCACAGGCCCGAAAGACTCGTACGGCAGGTGGACGAGCACGTCGTGCGCCCGGATCACGTCGAAAACGTCGTGTCCCTGGGCGAACGGGGGCGAGACCTTGGGCACGAGGGGCTCGTCGTGGAGCGCGGCGAAATCGTCCAGCCGGTGCAGCGTCATCAGGGCGGTCAGGTCGATCGGGCCGTCCAGGCGATAGACGTCGCGCGGCTCGAGGTCGTGCGCCTGCACCAACATGCCGCTCAAGGTCTCGTCCGCGTCGGCCGAAATCTCGAGCCGCACCGGATCGCTGCGCATGCGCTGCCGCAGGCTTTCCTCGATCGTCTCCAGCAGGTCCTCGGCGTCGTCCTCTTCGATCGTGAGGTCGGTGTTCCGCGTCACGCGAAACACCGTGTGGCTCACGACGCGCAGGCCCCCGAACAGCTCGCGCAGGTGCCGCGCGATGATGTCCTCGAGCAAGATGAAGCGCACGCGGCCTTCCCCGTGGGTCGACACGACGACCACGCGGTCGAGCACCGCGGGCACCTGCACCACGGCGAAATGCCGGCGCGGCTGGCTCCCGCTCTTGCGGTCCACCACGAGCCCGATGTTGAGGCTCTTGTTGTGCACGTGGGGGAACGGGTGTCCGGGGTCGATCGCGAGCGGCGTGAGCACGGGATAGATGCTGGCGCGGAACAGCGCGTTCACGTGCCGTCGCTCGGTGTCGGTCAGCTCGTCGAACCGCACGCGCTCGATGCCGCCGGCGGCGAGGCCGGAGAGCACGTCGGTCCCGAGAATGCGGTACTGCGCGGCGACGAGCTCGTGCACCCGGCGGTCGATGGCGGCGAGCTGCTCGGCGGGTGCCAGCCCGTCCGCCCCATAGTCCTGCGGCGCGACGCCCGCGTACACCTGCTGCTGCAGCCCCGCTACCCGGATCTCGAAGAACTCGTCCAGATTGGAGCTGAAGATCGCGAGGAACTTGAGCCGCTCGAGCAACGGGTTCGAGCGGTCGGCCGCCTCCTCCAGCACGCGGCCGTTGAACTCGAGCCAGGAGAGCTCGCGGTTGAAGTAGTGATCCGGCGGGTAGGCCGGCAGGGCGCGCTCGGACACGACTATTTCCTCGGCCGCGACCAGGACAGGGTGAGGCCGGCGTGGAACGCCCGCTCGAACAGGCCCGCCTTGCGCGTCGCGTCCTCCAGCTCGATCGCGGGGTCGCGGGTGGCGCGCACCAGCATGCGGACCCAGCCGTCGCCGACGCGGCAGCGGACGCCCTGGATGGCCTGCCCGTGCGCGCGGTCGAGTCCATCGGCGACGCGGAGCACACCGCTCAGGCGCCGCACCAGGCGGCGCTCGCCGCGGTCCAGGCGGGCGAAGTTTGCGTGCGCCTTCTTCGGGGCCGCGCGCCGGTGATAGCGGGCGACATTCGCGATCAGCTCGATCTCCCGGGAGGAAAAGCCGCGCAGGTCGCCGTGCATGATCAAGTGATACGCGTGCTTGTGATGCTCCTCGTGGTTGATCAGGTAGCCGATGTCGTGCAGCAGCGCGGCGGCCCGGAGGATGTCGCGGCCCCCGGACGGGAGGGCATACGCGTCGCTCAGCGCGTCGAAGATGGACGCGGCCAGCGTGGCCACGTGCTCGCAGTGCCGCTCGTTCGAATGGCACTTGCGGGCGAACCGCCGCACCACCTCCATACGGTCCGCTACCGGGGCGCGCGTCGGGGGCGTCGTCCCGAACAGGTCGTCGATCATCGAGAGCAGCACGCCGTCGCGAATGCCGCGGTCGTTCACCAGCACGCGTTGCGTGCCGAGCCGCCGCATCAGGCGGGCCACGGCGGCGACCCCAGCGACGATGATGTCGGCCCGTTGTGGGTTGAGGCCGGGGATCTGGCGTCGCGCCTCGAGCGGCGTTTCGCGCAGCCGGTCCAGCAGGCGCACGACCTCGGCGCGGCTGATCGCGTGGTCACGCGCCTGGGCGACCTTGCCGTCCCGCTCCAGCTGCGCCATCTCCGCGAGGTTCGTGAACGTGCCACCGCTGCCGATCATTACTTCGGCCGCGAACGGCGGCTTCCCCATCATCTCCTTGATGGTGTCGTCGATCCCGCGCCGCAGCGCCTTCCAGTGCTTTGGCCGGAGCGGGTCCGACTTGCAGTAGCGCTCGCTCAACCGCACCGCGCCGAGCGGCAGCGAAACGACCTGGTCGATCACCCCACCCGCCGCCAGGATGACCTCCGCGCTGCCCCCGCCGATGTCGACGATAGCGGTCAAGCGGTCGCTCAGATCGTAATGGCGGGACACACTCCGGAAGGCGAGCCGGGCTTCCTCTTCGGGAGGCACGACCTCGATGCGGACGCGACAGCGGCGCCACGCCTCACGCACGAAATCCCGGCCGTTCGCGGCCTCGCGCACCGCGCTGGTGGCGATGGCGCGCAGCTCGCCGACGCCGAAACCCTCGGCGATGGCCTTCATCCGACCCAGCGTCTGGAGCGACTGTTCCATCGGACCGTCGCCGATCCGCCCGCTGTCATACAGGCCCCGACCGAGCCGCGTCATCTCGCGATCTTGGTCGAGCACCCGGTAGGAACCGTCGGGTTGCACTTCGGCGACGACGAGCCGCATCGAGTTGGTGCCGATATCGACCGCAGCGAGGCGAGGCAGGGTCGGCGTCGCGGCTGGTCCCCGAGTGGGGCCCGATCCGCCCGCCGCTGCGGGCGCGCTCGTCTGAGTTGTGGCGGTTGCCATGCGGCCGATCGTTCTGGGGTGAGAGAAATGGTGCCGCCGGCGGTTCGCGTCAATGCGCCGGCCGCGTTCAAGCTTATCTCCGTTGTGTAACGGATGTGCAACGGCCGTGTCTCGATGCAAGCGGTTGTTGCACGGAGAGATGCGCGGTGTAGCTTCGCTCCCCGTCCCTGTCACGGAGGCCACGCATGAAACTGTGGGAGCAGCTGATCGTGCCACCGGGCCGGCGCGTCCACCTGGCCAAGTGGGACCCGGACGACACGCTCGGCCATGCAAAGGGTGCGGCGACGGAGGACGCGCTCGCGCAGGGGATCGCCCGGCTCGACGAGCTGCAGTACGCGATGTACGCGGACCAGCATCACGCCCTCCTGGTCGTGCTACAGGGCATGGACGCCGCAGGCAAGGACGGCACGATCCGGCACGTGATGAGCGGCTTCAACCCGCAGGGTTGTCACGTGACGGCGTTCAAGCGTCCCTCGGCTGAGGAGGCGGCGCATGACTTCTTGTGGCGAGTGCACCGGGCGGTGCCCGCCAGGGGGGATATCGCGATCTTCAACCGGTCGCATTACGAGGACGTGCTCGTGGCACGGGTGCGACAGCTCGTGCCCCGAGACGTATGGTCGCGACGGTACGATCAGATCAACCGGTTCGAGGCGCTGCTCGCGGAGAACGGCGTGACCGTCGTCAAGTTCTTCCTGCACATCAGCAAGGAGGAGCAGAAGCGACGGTTTGAGGAGCGGCTCAAAGATCCTACGAAGCAGTGGAAGCTCGCGCCCGAGGATTTCGAGGACCGGAAATACTGGGACGACTACGCCGCCGCGTACGAGGACGTGCTGGGCCGGTGCAGCACGGACGTGGCCCCGTGGTTCGTCATTCCGGCGAACAAGAAGTGGTTTCGTAACCTCGCCGTGTCTCGGATCCTCGTGCACACCCTGGAGCGACTCGACCTCCAGTTCCCCAAGCCGTCGTTCGACGTGTCGCGCCTCACGGTCGTTTAGCGCCGATGGCAAGCCACTGAGACGTCGTCAGGAGCGCGGCCCCCGGCCGCGCCGCGGCCGCCGGAAGCGGTAGCCCGTACCCCGCACGGCGCGAGGTGATAGGCGACCAGGGCGTTGCCCTCTGGCACGCCGTCGACGACGAGGACGCGGTAGGCGGGCGCGCCGCCGTTGGGTTCGGACTCGCTGGTATCGCGCATGGTCTCGAGCGCTGCAGGGGGACGCTACCGCGGGGTTGTGACGTTTCGGTAACGGCCGCGTCGCCGAGCCGTAAAGGAACCCGGCTGTGTGAAGTGAGCTCACCACAGCTGCGGGAGCAGCTGCTTCAGC
>WNGH01005505.1_pt1 | contig 18149 bp, 14 predicted proteins | sample 5400631 | NCBI WGS metagenome assembly WNGH01 (sample SAMN13153373, study PRJNA577476) | soil metagenome | isolation source: 115 cm soil or saprolite under Garry oak tree replicate 1 | place: USA:California | collected 2016-06-15
TTCCTGCGGCAGGCGCTCAAGGCGTTGCGGCAGGCGCAGGCGTACGTCGTGGGCACCGAGTGGCTGAAGCGCGAGCTCGCGACGTGGCTGGGCGACGAGCGGCGCATCCACGTCGTCCCGTTCGGCGTGGATCGCGCGATGTTCTCGGAGTCGCCGGGCGCGCGGCTGCGCGGCCGCACCGACTGGCGCATTCCCGAGGACGCGTTCGTGGTGCTGCACGTGGGGAGCACGGCGGAGCGGAAGAACGTCCCGCTCCTCATTCAGACCGTGGCGCGACTGCGCGCCGAGGCGGACGCGTATCTGTTGCAGGTGGGCGGGCGGTTCACGGGCGACCAGGAGCAGCTGGTCGAGCGGTTGGGCTTGCGGCGTTATGTGCGCAGCGTCCCGCTCGCCGACGAAGTCACGCTGCGCCGCGCCTACCGCGCGGCCGACGTGCTGCTGTACCCATCGCTGTACGAGGGCTTCGGGGTGCAGGTGCTCGAGGCGTTCGCGTCGGGACTGCCCGTCGTCACCTCGGGGGCGGGAGGGCTCAAGGAGGTGGGCGGCGACGCGGTGGTGGTGGTGGAGGGGCGCGATCCCGCCGCCTACGTCGCCGCGCTGGAGCAGCTCTCGGACGACGTGACGCGCCAGGAAGAGCTGGTCGAGCGCGGACAGGCGCGGGCGCGCAGGTTCACCTGGCAGAAGACGGCGGAGGCGACGGCGGGGGTGTATCGGGAGCTGCTATAGGAGCACGGAGCCCAGAGCACAGAGCACGGAGCAGTACCCGCCGGTGCGCTCTAGGATTTCGAAGGCAAGGGCTTCCGCAGAAGCCCGAATAGCATCGCCAGTACTTCGTTGAGCTTGCCGGCTGCATCCTCTACGACTTCCGGACGTAAGTACCCAAGCTCCTTCGCAGCCCGAAGGAGGCATTCGGCTTCGGCGGCCGAACCAACGGCTATGCGCAAGTGCCGTCGAAACTGTGGCGCACTTCCGAGCGCGTAGCCCTCGACGAAGTTCGCTTCCACAGAGATCACAGATCTGCGGATTTGATCGAACAGAGCTCGAGACCGTGGGTGATACGACGCGTCGGTCGCCCTGAGCGTCACGAGCAGCAGCTCGTGCGCGCGTTGCCAGACGGCGAGAGAGCGGTACTTGTGCATGGCGCCAAGATGCACACCAGCACGCTGTCAGCATCACCGAGGGCCTCCCGGCGCACCGCGGCGGACTGCTCCCTGCTCCGTGCCTATTAACGCCTTGACGTTCCGTGAGTTAGCCTGCAGCTTTAGCCGCCTGTTTCCTTCCCAAGCCCTTGGGGAAAGCGAAGTAGGTGAAGGTGTTGAACACGGTCATGCAGCACGGAGCACGGAGCAGTTCGTCTCGGGGCGCGAGGGTGCGCCCTGCGCCGTCACGTACTGCTCCGTGCTCCCTGCTCTGTCTCCTAGCAGTAGCTCCCCACGCTCTTCGGAGTCAGGTCCCACCCTCCCAAGCTCCGCAGGCTCTCCAACAGGCGGTGCAACAGAACCCCGGGCTCCCGGACGTCATCCGCCAGCGCATCCTGCAGTCCGGGCTAACCCCGGAGCAGATCCGGGCGCGGCTCGCGGCGGGCGGCTACCCGTCGAACCTGCTCGACGCCTACCTGAGCGGCACCCTGAGCGGCGCGGCGCTGCCGGCCGGCGCGCTCGAGCTCGCGGCGATCCAGGCGCTGGGCGTGCCGCCCGTCGAGCAGAGTCTCCTGTCCGTTGATACCGGGCTGATCCGGATGCGCGGCACGAACGTGTCGAGCCGCGTGTTCGGGGTGGACGTGTTCCGGCGCAGCACGACACAGTTCCTGCCGCTGCTCTCCGGCCCGGTGCCGCCGGACTACAAGCTCGGCCCGGGCGACGCGCTCGTGCTGATCCTCACGGGGGACGTGGAGCTCGCCTACACGCTCCAGGTGACGCGCGAGGGGTTCATTCTCATCCCGCAGGTCGGGCAGGTGTTCGTGTCGAACCTCACGCTCGACCAGCTGCGCGACGTCCTCTATACGCGTCTCGGCCGGGTGTATTCGGGAGTGAAACGCGGCCCCAACGCGTCCACGCGGTTCGACATCTCGGTCGCGAACGTGCGGGCGAATCAAGTTTACGTCGTGGGCGAGGTGGCGCAGCCCGGGGCGTATCAAATCAGCTCGCTTGGCACGGTGCTGACGGCGTTGTACGCGGCCGGGGGGCTCACCGAGCGGGCGAACATGCGCCAGCTGGAGGTACGGCGCCTCGGGAAGCCGGTGGCGACGCTCGATCTCTACGACTACCTGTTGCGGGGCGACATCCGCAGCGACGTCAGGCTCGAGACGGGCGACGTGGTGTTCGTGGGCGTGCATGGCACCCGCGCCGAAGTCGCAGGGGCAGTCACGCGCCCGGCGATCTACGATCGCGAACCGCGGGCCCGGATCGCCGCCACGGGCGGTGATCGATGTGTCCCTCTCCCCTCTCCCTTCTCCCCCGGCGGGGAGAGGGGCGAAGGGAGAGGTTCCTCCCGGTGATCCAGTGCTTCCGGTAAGCATGCCAGCGATGGCGCTCGAGGATGGCGATTCGGTCGTGGTGGATGCGGTCGCGCCGCTCGTGGGGCAGTATTACGTCGCCATCACGGGCATGATCCGAAAGCCCGGCATTTATCCCTGGCGTGACGGGATGACATTGCGGGAGCTGGTGCTACTCGGGCGTGGGCCGACCGTCGGCGCCGACCTGCGCGAGGCGGAGGTCGCGCGGATGCCGGAGGATCGTTCGCAGGGTCAGCTCGCGACCACGGTGCGGGTCCCGCTCGACTCGTCGTATCTGTTCGAGCGTGACTCGCTGGGTCGCTACTTCGGGCCTCCGGGGATTCCCGTCGCCGCTCGGGGAACGCCTGAGGTGAAGCTCGAGCCGTTCGACAACGTGCTGATTCTCAAGCAGCCGGAGTTCGACTTCCAGCGCACGGTGACGATCCTGGGCGAGGTGAGGTCACCGGGCACCTATTCGCTGCGCACCAAGCAGGATCGTCTTGCCGACCTGCTGGACCGTGCGGGCGGTCTGACGCGCCAGGCGTACGCGCAGGGAGTCCGGTTTTATCGCCTCGACAGTGGTGTCGGCCGGATCGACATCGATCTCGTCGGGGCATTACGGGATCGCACGTCGCGCGACAATGTGATTCTCCAACCCGGCGATTCCATCTTCATCCCGGAGTACGAGCCGAGCGTGCGGGTGCAGGGCGCCGTGAACTCGGCGGGCAGCGTCTTGTGGCAGCAGGGGCGTGGGCTGGAGTATTACATCAGCGCGGCGGGCGGCTTCGCGCACACGGCGGACAAGGGCAAGGTGAGCGTGCGCTATGCCAACGGGCAGGTGCGCACGCGACGCCGTGCGCTGTTGGTCTCAAGCAACCCGAAGCCGGGGCCCGGGTCCGAGGTGTTCGTGCCGGTGCGGGACACGACGCAGCACACGAACTACGTGCAGCTCGTTGGTGGCATCGCGCAGATCATCGCGAGCACGATAGCGATCATCGTCGTGGCGAGGAAGTGAGCGTCGTCAGACCATCAGCGCGCGCATGGGGTGGAGGACCCGGCGGAAAGGGTCGAAGACGAGGCCGAGGATCTCCAGCGTGACGACGCCGAGCAGCGCCTCTGCGTCCCCTGGTTGGCCGAGGACGACAGGCGTATGGCCCTCGCCCTGTGGCAGCGAGAGGTGGCACTCGGACACGGGCCGGCGGACGGTGGTCCCGTCGGCGAGGACGAACTCCATCTCCCGCTTGGGTGCGAGGCCGATGGTCTGCCACAGCGTGTCGGGCAGGAGCGAGTAGGTCGCTCCGCTGTCGATGAGGAAGCGAACGCTCGCTTCCTTCCCAGTAGGACCGCGGACGGTGCCCTGGACGTAGCTGATACCCACGCTCCGGAGGATGGGATTTCCGTTGGCGAACGCCGTCATCCGAAGATTGCAGGGAGGGGCAAACCCACGCCAGGGGAGCGCCAGTCAGGGCTTAGATTTCCCACGCCATGGATGACGTGCGCGGAACGCGCAGCCCCTCTCCCCTCCCGCAGGGACCCGGGGCCTCCGGGGAACCGACGAGCCCGGCCTCGGTTGCGCCGTCCGCGCCCCCGGGCCATACCCTGCTCGGACTCGAGGACGAACCGCGGCCGCTCGAGCTCGTGAACTTGCTTCTGCGCCGCCGCCGAGTCCTAGTCGGCCTCCCGGTCGCGGCGGCGCTAGTCACCGCGGCCTTGTCCCTCCTCGTCCCGGCGACCTACACGGCCACGACCACGTTCGTACCGGAGGCGGGACGGGGCAGCCGTGTCCCGGCAGGGCTGGCTGGGATCGCGAGCCAGGTCGGGGTCACGCTCGGCGGCGATGCGAGCCAGTCGCCGCAGTTTTACGCGGATCTGGTGCAGAGCCGGGAGCTGATGGAGCGAGTGCTGCTCGCGCGCTACCCGGCGCCAGGCGCGGGAGCCAGTGCGGCCGACTCGGCCACGATGCTCAAGATCCTGGGCTCGGGCGGCCACGACCGCGCCGATAGCCTGTACCGGGGCGTCAAGAAGGTCAGGAAGCTCGTTTCCACCGACGTGGACCGGAAGACGAATGTTGTTCGGCTCAGCGTGGACGCGCACGACCCGGTGCTGGCGGCCCGCGTCGCCAACCGCTTCATCGCGTATCTGAACGAGTTCAACGCCAAGACGCGCCAGTCCCAGGCCCGCGAACGCCGCAAGTTCGCCGAGGACCGCCTAGCGGAGGCGGAGGCGGACCTCCGCAGGGCGGAGGAGGATCTCAAGGGGTTCTACCAGAGGAACCGGTCGTGGCAGCAGGCGCCGCAGCTTGTGTTTGAGGAAGGCCAACTCCGCCGGCAGGTGGACGTCCGCCAGGAAGTCTACCTCACACTTCGGCGTGAGTACGAGACGGCGCGCATTGACGAGGCGAACGACGTGCCGGTGATCACCGTGATCGATGCCGCCGTGCCGCCGACGCGTAAGTCCAGCCCCAAACGGAGGCTGCTGGCGGTGCTGGCCCTTCTGGGTGGTGGCGCCGTGGCCGTGGTCTGGGCACTTGCCACCGATCATATGGCGCGCCTTCGGCGCGAGGACGATGGTGCCTATCGGGAGTTTCGCGGGTTGATCGAAGAGGCACAGCGCGAGCTAGGGTGGATCGCTTTCAAGGTGCGCCGGCGTCGGCCCGATCGCGACACGTGCGGCGCCAGTACCAGCTGACCACCCGTCTCCACGTTCCGGAGACGATCGTCTACGCCGGCCGTCGGGCGGCGTGCCGCTGTATCGAGTCCTGATAGATCTCCATTAACATCTCGTAGTTCCGCTCCGCGGTGTACTTCGCTTCGTATTCGGCGCGCGCGGCGCGGCCCATCGCTTCCATCTCGCGCGGGTGCGACCAGGCCCACTCGACCTTCGCGGCCAGATCCGCAGCGTCGCCCGGGGTGAAGTGCAGCCCGGTGTGCCTGTCGCTCACAATCTCCGCCTTCGCGCCCAGCCGCGAGGCAATTACGGGGACCCCACAGGCGAACGCCTCGGCGATAGTCACAGGAAAGTTCTCGTAACAGGCGCCAGGGAGGACCACGAACCGCGCCTGCTTCATCGCAGCGATTGTGCGCTCGTGCGCTAATCGTCCAAGGAACTGAACCTGGCCCAGACCCTTGGCCGCTGCTTCCATGGCGGCGCGCCCTGGGCCGTCGCCGGCGATTTCCAGTGGTATGCGGTCACCCAGACGCTGCCAGGCCTCGAGCAACGTTAGCACGCCCTTCTCCGGCGAGAGGCGTCCGACGAAGAGCGTGTATTCTCCTTCACCCGTACGCAGGCCGGGATCGGGATAGACGAAGTTCGGTTTGACGACAATCCGATCGGCGGGCAATCCACCCTGAATGAATTTCTGTTGCGAGAATTCCGTCAGCGCGATGTAGCAGTCCACCCGCTCGGTCCAGGTGTTTCTCCAGCGGTGGAGCGCTAGCATGGCGGCTACCGCCGCCGTGGCGGCGCGGTTGCCACGATAGCAACCATAAAGGATGCCAGGCCAAGGGAGGGTCCGGCCCAGACACGCCTCGCAGATCGTTCCGTCCCGCAGGAACGTGGCAACGGGGCACAGCAGCCGGTAATTGTGCAGCGTCTGCACGACTGGCACCCCAGCGTCATGACAAGCGTAGTATGCGGACGGCGAAATCAGCGGGAAGGTATTGTGGAAGTGAGCGAGGTCGGGCCGCTCACGGCGGACCAGTTCGCCCAGGGCGCGGTAGGTGTCCCGGGCCCACACCGTTGCGGCGGCCAGCCGCGGCCGCGACACAACCCCGTCGAGCGCGATTTCGTCGTTCGTGCGCACGTACTCAATGACCTGGTAACCGGCACGGCGCAGTAGGTCAACCTCGGCGGCAAAGACCGCGTCTTCGCCGCCGGCCTGCTGGTACCGGTTATGGGCCACCAGAACTTTCACAGCGACTTCCGACCCGGAGCGGCATTTGCAAGCACGAACCGAATGGCGTCCGCAATCCGGTCAGCGACAAACTCGGGCGTCAGGTGCTCAATGCTTCTCCTGGCGCGAGCGCGCATTTCATTGAGCCTCGGCTCTGGCGTAGTCAAAGCGCGGCCGAGGGCTGCAAACATTTCCCCGGTCCTCTCAGGCCGGAACGTCCAGCCGTTTTCCCCGTCGCGGACGAGTTCTTCGACCGCCTGACTGTAGACACTGCCAAGAACCGGGACACCGGAAGCGAGCGCCTCGTTCACTACCAAACCCCATTCATCGGCCAAAGTCGGAAGAGCAAGAATCCCTGCCTGCGCGTACCAAGCTGGCAGCTCATGATAAGCAACGTTGCCAATGAACTTCAGCGACAGATTGGTGGGCGTAGGCGAGCTCTCCAACTGAGTTCGAAGGGGCCCGTCGCCAACCAACCAGAACTCAACCTGTTCGCTCGGATACTGCTCCGCCCAGTGTCCAAGCGTCCTGACAAAAAACTGCAAGCCCTTTCGTTCAATGAGCTGGCCGCAATAGAGGATGCGCCTCTGGCAATCCTTATCGCGACCAAGCGGGATAGCAAGGAAGCCACGCATGTCAGTCGTCTGAGGTGCAGTAAATATCCGGCCCTCGGACACCCCGAACGAGCGTACATAGCGTTCACCGCTTGTTCCATTGACAAGGATTGCGTCGGCCCTCGGCAACATGAACGAACGCAAGAGTCGCCTTATCCGTCCACGTGCCAACTCGGTGACTTCGGAAAGTGTGGCCCAAATGACGATTCGGGTCTTAGAGGAGCAGAAACGGTACAAGGTAGCTTGCAGCGTTCGGGCGCCCAGTTCGCCTGCAATGATGGCATCGGGCCGGATTCTGGCGAGCCGCCACAGTGTGTCGTAGGGAATGTGAATAGGAGCGAGCTGATTGAATCCAAGGGAGTGGGGCTGTCGCTGAGTAACGGTGATAGTTCGCTGGACCGTCACGGACAGCTCCTGCCACATCGGTTCCCAAGGCCTGTCAGCTTCCATCGGTGTGGAAGCAAGAATGTCGAACTGTCTGACCTTCTCTTTGAGGGCTCGAAAAAGCGGAATGCGGTAGGGCGGGATAAAATTAGTCAGCAACGCCACTCGCACCGACCGCAGATCACTCGACCTGGGGTCGATCCTCATATGCCCTGCGAGAACAACCCTCGTTCATCCACGGTCTAGGCACCGTGTGCGACCGATCATGTCCTTCGCCTCTGCGGCGAACCGAGTGCCGTACCGACCAATACTCCAAGAGGTGCCATCACGAAGACATAGTCCAAAGTATTGTCGGTCAGCATCATCATTACCGCGCTTAGGAGTCCGAGGAGGCTAGCAAGTCCCAATCTCGCCTCGAACACATCCACCGCTCCGCTCCAGTTGCGCCAGCAGGCACGAATCAGGTACATCAAGCTTACAAGAAACAAAAACAGTCCAACAGCACCATAGTCGTGAAAAACACGCAAGTAATCGTTGTGTGGGTGCTCAATATCCCCAAATGTTGCTGCCACGAAGGCACTTGCAGAGCCTGCGCCTTTCCCAATCCAAGGAGACTCCAGTGCTGATGCGAACGTTTGGGTCCAGAGGTTTACGCGCCCCGATGTGTACATCGCGGCATTGCTCGCGAGTATGTCGTCGAGACTGCCTCCCCCCGTGAATCGCCCCCTGAAGGGTTCAAGAACTTGTAGGCTGAGGATCAGGATTCCGGAACACACGATGAGGGCTACCGCCGTGCGGGCAAAGCGCTTCCAGCCGGTTCCCAGAAGCTGGGACACGGGGTACAGGAGGGTTGCAACGAGAAATGCTGCGCGCGAGAGGCTCAGAGCGATTATCAGGCTCACCCCTATCGAAATCCAAAGGAAAGACCGTCGGCCGTGGCGCCACCCAGCGAGAAACCAGCCCAGGCCCAAGAGGGAGAACATTGCAAAGGTCCGATTGCCCCAGATGACATCGGTTCCTAAGCCCCACCATGCCACAGACAAACCATACAGCGAGGCTGCAACCACAGTACTGATCTCGAGAAGCCGGGCGACACGCAAAGGCAGGTCCGCGACAAACCCGGCGTACCTGAGAGAAAGAAACAGGAACGCCGCGAAAGTAAAAAACACCAGAGCGTTTTGTGATCCGATGGAGAACTGATCGCTCCAAAGGAACGAAAGAAAGATCCAGCACGTAACCAGGATCAATGGCCTTAGGGCTCGGCAAGCCCAATAAGAAGACGGCCAGGACGTTGCCAGGAGGCAAGACGACAGCAGTGCCAGAGCAAGTGTCAAGACCCCTTGCGCAGAGATCGGCCCGAACTGGAGCCGGCTGAGAGGACCAGCCAGTGCACTCCCAACAAATACCAGCCAGATCGAGAAGCGATATACCAGCACGCTCATGCGGTGAGTCCGCACCCATCGCGTCTTGCGCGAGGGTAGAACCGCTGCGACGGTCATTAGTGTTCTTGAACTCCGACGTCCAATCCTTGGTCGTTGCCGCCCTCACTAACCCGGCCGAGGGATCTAGGCAAATCGAAATTCATGTGGCGCAGCAAAGGGAAAAGACTCTCATGAATGAATAACGGATCCTCTGCGCGGGGTTGCGGCATCGCCGACAGCAAATGCTTCTTAAAGTGTACAAAAAGAGGTCCCATGAATCCGAAGTGTCGCATCCAGTCGCGGATGCTGGCCCGCTCTCCCCCCTCCACGAAAATGGCCTTACACGCGGTTGCGGTGTTCCCGAGACCATTGAGCACAGCCCTCTCATGCCCTTCGACATCGATTTTCACAAAGTGGGGCTCGACTCCCAGCTCACGACACACAGCACTCATCGTCCAGCACGGAACCGTCAGCGATTGGCAAGTTTCATCGTCAGAGTCTATCACGCGATTCAAAGGAGATTCGGGTGCGTCCGTTAGCCGGACACTACCGTCATGGTCCGAAAGGGCCACGTTCAAACAGGTGACAGTCCTCCGCTCATTCCGACGCACGTTCTCGAGCAATAGGCTGAAGGTACCGGGATGTGGCTCGATACTTATAACCCGCGCACCCTGAGCCTCTGACGCGACCAGGGTATAGGTGCCGATGTTTGCGCCCACATCGACAAAGGTGCCACCAAACCAGGTGAGGAGCTCGGCAACGAAGCTCATGTTGTTGTAATCGTACTTGCCCATCGCGTTCACCAGCGCTGCAACCCCCGTGGCCTTATCCACGCGCAGGACTGACTTAGAAATGGGCAGGTCAACAGGAAAGCGCCGGAATAATCTCCGGATCTGCCATTGCAGGTGCCGGACATATCCTACCGCGGGATGCACGCTATCCGAATTCCAGATCTGCCGCAGCGTATTCAGCAACTGGAGCATAACGATGAGACTACCTGCTTTTCAGGAGCCGGGGCCCACGCAATCGTGACGGCGCGGTCATTGGAAGCCTCGTGCCGCACACGGAAGGGGCCGCGCTATTGCCCACTCTTCAAGACGAGCATGTCATCCCGTCAGGGTTCGTTCTTGACCTGGAGGCCATTCTCAAGACGGCGCGTCTGTCGTGCAGCCAGCGCGACACAAGCCAAAGCGCCGGCAGCGAGCGCGAACTGCGCCAGCGCGAATTGGCGAGCGTCTTGAGGCCCCCAGACCGAGTACGCGTGGTGCAAAGAGCTCAGAAGCAAGATCGCGCCGAGAACAATCCTCCGCGGCGAACTCCACGCGGGCTGGATTGACCGATAGGCGTAGGCCACCATGCCCACCGCGTACACCAGGCCCAAGGCGCTCAGTCGCGACGCATTCTGGCCCGTGATTTTGGGGCCAGCGAGGATTGGCTGCGCCGCGATCATCATCATGAAGAAGAGACAGAGCCAAACCTCGCGCGGCAGAGGCCAAGCCGACCTGCTTTTCCTTTGCGCAGACGCGACAAGCCCGAGTACGACAGCCACCGAAACCGCAAACGGCACGGCAGCGCGAAGGCAAAGCTCGCCCAGAGTGACCCATGCGAAGTCGCCGCCCTTAACCCAAACAAGAAGACCAACGAGATAATCCACATTGAGCGAAGGCAACGCGAACGAGCGCACCACACGGCTAGTCGCGACGTAGCAGACACCTGCCGCGACGCCGGGAAGTATCGCCCAAAGCATCCGTTCGCGGGCCGACCTTGCGCGCCAGGCCGTGCTCCAGAACATCCATGCGCCGATCGCCGGAACCAGCATCACAGCAGTCTGTCTCCCCAGAGCCGCGACCAGAGTGCCTGCCACGACCAAGCTACCGCTTGTGCGCACCAGACCAAGCCACACCACAGCAGTTCCGAATACAAAAACCAGGTCTTGGAGCATGCCCGGAACGATGGCGTAGTATCGCAAGGCATAAGGGTTCGTAAGAAACAGCGCCAGACAGAGGCGATAGGCGGTAGGATCGATCTGAAGCGCGACCAAAGCCTGGTGAATCGCGTATAGGGTGAGCAATATCAACGCGGCCCACGCGAAGCGATAAAGCGTGTGAAGCCGAATGCCCAGAGTTTGACTCGCGGATCCCACTGCGTAATGCACGACGAACCGCTGCGCATGGTGCATCTGAATCTGCCGCGACGGAAATAACGGCGCAGCCTGCGCGATGGTCTCATAAGATCGCACGTCGTTGGCCTGCAAGAAGCCAATGCCGTCGTCCCAGCTCATCCATCGATTCGTGCCCGCCAGGAAAAGGCCGAGCATCGCGAAAAAAAGAAGATTTCGCGCCCGCAGGCTAGAAAACATCGCACTCCCCTAGCATGCGCTCAAACAGAGTCTTGCGCTGATCCGTCGTAACGATGCGAACAGGGTTAGTGACAGTAGCGGCGGTCGGACTCGAACCGACGACCGCGGATCACGACAGGTCATGGCGATCGCCAGCGGTCGCTGTCTTTGCCGCGCTGCCCGAGGTAGAAGAACCGGCGAGCCAGGGTTACGCGCCGAGACAGCATTCTGTCCACCCAACGTACAAGCACACCCTTCTGGCGCCCCTGGGGGACTCCGGCCGTGATGCGCACCGTGCCGAAACCATGATGTTCCATCAACTGGCGGAATGCCGGGACCGTCACCGTATGGATGTGTCCCACGGGATGGCCATCCAAGGCATACCAATGGTGCACGCCGACGACCTTTTCACGAGACACCTCGACATCGCGCAACTGATACCCGAGCAGCAGAGACAGCCGGTTCTGCCAACCTGCCAAGTTGGGCAACGAGATCAATGCATAGCTCCCGGGGCGCAACACCCGGTAGATCTCGCGCAACATAGGATCGAAGTCGGGGAGATAGTCCAGCACCCCGAAGGACGTCACGAGATCGAACGAGTCGTCAGGAAACGGTAGCCGACCTTGTCGGATGTCAACTTCCTGAGTTACGACGCCCTTGTCGCGCGCTTCTTCGAGAGCCACCGCGTCCACGTCAACGCCGTGCGCCTCGCCGATGCTGAGATGGTCAGCTACAAGCCGAGTAAGCCCGCCAAACCCGCAGCCAATATCGAGCAAGCGACGCAGTGACTGGCCGTGGAGCGGGCGCAGCGCTTCATGGAGATACGGCAGCATGTGCGTGGTCTGGCTTCGGTCGTAGTCCCGGTCGGTAATCCACCGCACTTGCTGCCCCATGGCAGCGCCTGTGGATCGTTGCGCCCCAGCGCTCTCGTTCGCCAAGCTCGAGCTGCGGATCAGCTTCCGCGAGAACTGGGCCCGCAGTGCCGCGCCCGCCGCGTACGAGAGGACGAGGCCCGCGATCGCTCCATCCACCCCCCACACGGTTGCTAGTCCGAGACCTATCGTAAGGGCCGTGACGGCGCTGCCTACCTGCGACCAGAACACGAGGTCCGGCCTCTCGAGTGCCTGGAGCACGCACGCCAGTACGACACCGAAGCTTGCCGACACCGGCACGAGCCCTACCCAGAGCAAGGATCCGGCATGCTCGCCGTACTTTCCTCCGTAGAACACCACGAACAGCTCGTTTCTCAGCACCCATAGGGCGGCGAGGTACACGGTCGTCAGGGCCAAGAAGATCCCCAACCATTGCCACGCATGCCGCGTCATCGCTTTCACGCCCGCTGCCCGCCGCTGGCCTACCAAGGTCGGCAACAGCACGGCCCCGAGAGCCATGAGGGTGTGGGTTCCCGGCAAGGTGAAGTTCATCACCGCCCGCAAGGCCGCGGTGCCCGCGAGACCGTGCCACACCGGTAAGACCAAGTAGTAGATGTTCAGCGCCAGCCATGCAACCGCACCGTCGGCCAACGCCCAGCGACCGTAGCCCCAATGTTCGATCGCGATCTGGTGAACCGAGAACCCGCTGCCTGTCCAGTCCGGCCGCAGCCGGCGGAGCGTCAGGAGGACTCCCAATCCGGCCCCCAGGCCCAGGGCGGCGAACGCCGACGCGGGCGTCAGCCAACCCCGAGTGTGTAGCCACGCCAACGCAGCGAGCGAGGTCGCACAATACACGGCGCCGCCCGCGACAGACGCGCCGACCCGCAACTCCGCGTAGAACGCGCTCCGCGCCGACCAGAGCAGCAGCATCGGCGGCGACGCCAACGCGAGGCCGAGCAAGGCCCCCCCGACTGACGTGCTGACGAGGTGCTCCACGATCACGGCTGCCAATACGAGCAAGCCCACGAGCGGCAGGGTGAGCTGCAGTTGAGCCCGAAGGAGGGTGCCGAGATATGACCGGAAGTGCTCTCGGTGGCGCCCGGCGCCGAAGACCGTCATCGGCACGTTCACGAGCGCGTCGTACAGGCTGCGCAGCAGCCACGAAAAGGCAAGCGCCACTGAGAACGCGCCATACAGTGTGGGGGTGAGCCAGCGGGCGAGCAACACGCTCACGGCGAAGTTTGTGCCAGCCAACACCGCCTGGTCCGCCACAGCGAGGCCCCCACGCGCCGCCCACCGTCTGGGAGCCCCGAGAGGCGTGGCCCCAACGGTACTCTGCTCGTGGTTGACTAGGACCAAGCGCTTCAGGCGAAACAATGGACGCTGCTCACTGTCGGGGTAAACAGGGCCTGGTGAACCACGCCCCTTGCGGCGGCACCACGCTGGGGGAAGTATTGCGCGGTTGTCCCGTTTCCACAGGGTGCGAGCAGTGTCACACCTTCGACCACATAGCTGGCTGGCCGCCTTCCCATGCGTCGCAACGGCTTGCCTCGCACCGGCCGAGCCGCGGCGCGTCGAGATCATCCCCGGGAACGCCTACGTTCAGGTGGGTGACAGCTTCCAATTTGAGCTCCAGGTAGCGCTCGCCGATCCCCGCGCGCCGCAGGCGCCGGCCGACGGCGCGCGCTGGTGGGTCTCCGATTCGACGATTGCTCAGATCGACTCGGCGTCCGGCCTTGTCGTGGGCAGGCGTGCCGGATCCATTGCAGTCTCGGCGACCGTCCGGGGTGCGACAGCCGGCGCCCAAGTCGTGATCGCCCCGGCGATTCTCGTCGGCGCCGCCGACATTGCGGCGTGTGCCTCGAGCGGCGACGAGGCCACAGCGGCGCTCCTCGACGCCGTGTCCGGCACCGTCTTCACTGCCGGAGACAACGTTTACGAATCCGGCACCTACGATGAGTTCACGGGCTGCTATGACCCATCGTGGGGGAGGCACCGTGCACGCACGAGGCCGTCCCCTGGGAATCACGAATACCTCACGCCGGGCGCCGCGGGCTACTTTCGATACTTCGGGCCGGCGGCTGGCGATCCCTCGAGAGGGTACTACAGCTACGACATCGGCTCCTGGCACATCGTGGTCCTCAACAGCAGCGTCGACGTGCGGCTGGGCTCGGCCCAGGAAACGTGGCTGGGCTCGGCCCAGGAAACGTGGCTCCGAGCGGACCTCGCCGCACATCCGGCTCGCTGCACGCTCGCGTACTGGCATTATCCCCGATTCAGCTCCGGGTATGGGGGGGACCATCTCGAGATGCAGCCGATCTGGCAGGCGCTCTACGATGCCGGCACGGACGTAGTGATCTCGGGACACGATCACGACTACGAGCGTTTCGGGCCGCAAACGCCGTCAGGATCGCCTGACGTGATCCGTGGGATCCGCGAATTCGTAGTCGGGACGGGGGGCAAGAGCCTGCTTGCCTTCCTCCATAACCCCCCTAACAGCCAAGTGCGGGACAACACCACGTTTGGCGTGCTCCTCCTGATGCTCTACGACGACCACTACGAGTGGCGATTCGTGCCCACGCAGGGCGGCGGGTTCACCGACGCAGGTGGGGATACCTGCCACTAACCGAGACGCGAGCGGGACCCGGACGACGGTCTCATGACGCGCCCACCGCCGTGGGCCGGCGCTGGGCAATGAGCCCCCGCTCGGCAAGCTGAGACTCGATCCAGCGATACGTCCGTTCGAGCCCCTCCTCGAGCGAGATCCGAGGTTCCCAGTCGAGTACTTGCCGCAGGCGCGTGTTGTCGGAGTTGCGCCCCCGGACCCCCTGCGGCTTCGACCGATCGTAGCGCTTGCGGATCCGCTTCCCCGCTATCCCGGCCACGATGTCCACCAGGTCATTGATGCTGATCAGCCGGTCCTGCCCGAGGTTGATCGGGTCGCGGTGGGCAGACATCATGAGCCGGTAGATGCCGTCGACACAGTCATCGATGTAGCAGTATGAGCGCGTCTGGTTGCCGTCACCCCACACGTCGATCTCATCTCCGTCATTCGCAAGTGCAATCTTCCGACAGATCGCCGCCGGCGATTTCTCACGGCCCCCGTCGTACGTCCCCAGCGGGCCGAAGATGTTGTGGAACCGAACCACCCGCGTCTCCAGCCCGTAGTCCTCTAGATAGTGCCGGCACTGGCGTTCGGAGAAGAGCTTCTCCCACCCATATCCGTCCTCGGGGTCAGCGGGGTAGGCGTCCTCCTCCTTGAGCGGTGTGACGTCCGGCGTGTTCTGCCGGTAGCCGGGATAGATGCAGGCCGATGACGTGTAGAGGTAGCGGGTGAGCCCGTTCGACCGAGCGGCTTCGAGCATGTGCACGTTGATCAGCACGTTGTCGCGCATGATCTCCGCCTTATGGCTCTCGATGAAGCCAATCCCGCCCATGTTGGCCGCGAGGTTGTAGACGTGCTGCACGCCGCGCGTGGCCTGGAGACAATTCGGCCACCGGCGCAGATCGAGCAGCTCGAACTCCTGAGCGGGCGACTCCTCGTATTCCGAACGTTTGATGTCGACTCCGCGCACCCAGTACCCCTTGCCGACGAGGCACTTTGTCAGGTGATGCCCGATGAAGCCACCCGCACCGGTAACCAGCACACGTTCACGCTGCATCTGCTCTCTCCGCTTTGCTGGGTTGGGTGAACCTCTTGAACCCCGCGAGCTGCAACAGAGCGAGCCACAGAAACGCTGGGTTGTTATAGACGTAGCGGCGCCACAGGCGCCGGGGCTCCTGCCACAGCCGAAAAGCCCACTCGAGCCCGGCGGACTGCACGAACAGGGGTGCCCGCTTGACGCGACCAGTGTGAAAATCGAACGCGGCGCCCACAGTGATGATGACCTTGGTTGCCAACCGGGAACGCATCTCGGCGGCCCAGCGCTCCTGCTTCGGCGTCCCCAGCCCAACCCAGACAATGTCCGTCCCGGCGCCGTCGATCTTGGCAGCCACGTCTTGCTTCTCGCCTGCGGTGAGTGATCGAAACGGCGGGCAGTACCAGCCGGCAACCTGAAGTCCGGCGAACCGGTCACCCAGCGTGGCCGCGAGCCGTTCCCCAACGCCGGGAACTCCACCATAGAAGAAGTGGCGGATCGGCAAGCCGGCCGACGCCTCACACACGCGAAGCATCAGTGACGGTCCGCACACCCGCTCCATTCCGGCGTGTCCCTGTAGGCTACCGAGCCACACGAGCGGCATCCCGTCCGCCGTGACCATCGCAGCCTCGGCGAGGATCGTGCGAAATCCCGGATCGCGCCAGCCCTCCATGAGTCCGTGCACCGTCGTCGCGCAAACTACCCGTGCCCGGTCCGCCTCTGGTGCCAGGGCCCAATCCACCACCCGCCGGACCGTCTCCGCCAAAGGCAGCGTCGAGACCGGCACGCCCAGAATCTCGACCGGCAAGCTATCCACTCGAGTCCGTGCCTGTGCCACAGCCGCCCCGGCCACTATGACGCTCCCCGCCCACGGATCACCGCCGGCACTGTCGCCAGCAGAACCAAAAAGTCACGCATGATGGACCACTGCCGGATATACGCCGTCTCCAACTCCACCACTTGGTCAAAATCCGTGATCTCGTTCCGCCCGTTGACCTGCCACGGCCCCGTCACCCCCGGCTTGTGGTCGAACCGTGCATAATGATGCTCCTCGTACAGCGCGACCTCGCTCGGCAACGGCGGCCGCGGGCCAACCAACGACATCTCCCCCCGGACCACGTTGATGAGCTGTGGCAGCTCGTCGAGGCTGGTGCGCCGCAGCCAGCGCCCCAGCGGTGTGATTCTCGGATCATCCAGCACCTTGAATAGCCGCGCGTCGCCGTAGACGCTGCGCGACAGCAACTCGTCCCGATGTCTCTCCGCCCCGTCCACCATCGTCCGGAACTTGATGATCCGGAATCGCCGCCCGCCGCGTCCCACCCGCTCCTGCGTAAAGAACACGGGCCCGGATGACTCGAGCTTTACGAGCCCGGCAACGATCGCGAACACCGGGCTGAGGAGGATCAGTCCGACCGCCGCCCCAACGATGTCCGCAACCCCCTTCACCGCCAGCTGCCACCCCTTCAGGCTCGGCGCCGTCAACTCCACCAGCGGCTGTCCCCGGCGCCACACCGTCATCGGGTGAACGCCGGCGATCTCCGCCGTGCGCGGAATGGAAAGCACCTGACAGCCGGCGGCCAGCGCCGTGTCCACCATTTCCTGGAACTCCACCCGGCTCAGATAGCCGCAGACCACCACCACCCGAGCCCCCGAGGCGGCGAGCAGGACCGAGAAGTCACGGATATGCCCGATCGCACCAGGCGCCGGCACGGGCTGGGTGTCCACGAATCCGATGGGACGATACTCGGTACGGGCGGCGAAGGCGGGACTCTCCATCGCCGCAACACAGGCGCCCGCCGGACCTACGAAGAGCGTCTCGAGCGCGTCCCGCCCGGGGGGGCGCACCCACGCCGTGATCCGGTCGATCGTCAGCCGCTCGGCCACGAGCGCCACCCACACGAGGCCGGCCGTCAGGGTGTATTGCAGCGCCACAACTGCCACTCCGTCGGTCCACAACGAGTGCCACAGGGGCAACGCGGTCGCGAGAGCGCACGCGCCAAAGAGCCGCGGGGCGTCGCGCCGACGGTCACCCGGCCCGTAGTTCCCCATCACCAGCAACCCGGCCAACAGCGCCGCCGCGAACTGCCAGCCGTTCAAGTACCCGGCGGGCAGGACGCGTTGGAGCTCGTGCGCGAATCCTGCGCCGAACACCGCACCGTCTCGTGCCGTGCGGATCAGCGCGCGCAGCAACGCGAACGTCGCCATGTCGGCTACGACGAGTACCGCCAGGCGAACGACGGCACGGCGCACGTGATGGCGCAGGTTGGCAGGAGCGCGCCGCTGGAGGTGCAGCCGGATCTCCGCCGGCTGCTCGAGCATCAGCGCGGCGTCGCGCGCTGCCGGCGGCTGGGGCGCGGGCAGACGCCAGCGCAGGGCCTCCCCGGTCGGCGGGGAACGCTGCTGCTGCGCTAGGTCGCCCGGCACGGGATCCACGACGAGCAGGTCTCCCAAATGATGCGCAACACCCGCGCGCCCGCACTCGCCGCGCGCGGTTGC
>WNGH01003254.1_pt1 | contig 18137 bp, 15 predicted proteins | sample 5400631 | NCBI WGS metagenome assembly WNGH01 (sample SAMN13153373, study PRJNA577476) | soil metagenome | isolation source: 115 cm soil or saprolite under Garry oak tree replicate 1 | place: USA:California | collected 2016-06-15
TCTCCTCATGCGCGCTTTCATGGGGTGGTATCCATGGGGATGCCGGCCTTGCTCGCTCCGGCCTCCGTCTTTCTCCTGTGGCGCCGCTCGACTGACCCGGAGACCGCAACCACCATGGCCGCTCTCATCCCGATTGCCTACTGGGGACCGTTTTTCGTGGCGCTCGTCATTCCCGGTGCGGGTCTGGTGGATCCTGGCCAGCGCCTCACTCGCATTGCTGGTGTGCCTGCGCCCCTCTTGACCGCTGCGGTCACATGTCCACCAGCGAAGAAATCCGCGAGATCCTGGCGGCCCTGGAAACGATGTATCGTGAACTCTTCCCACAGCTCAACTTGCGTCGGTGGACAGGCTCCATCTACACCTGGCTCACGCAGCCAGTTCTTGACCCCACCAGTTCTGGTCGAGTGACGATGGATTACTTGATGTGCGCCGCTTCGGTACGTATCGAATAGCCCCATAGGGGTAGAAAGTTGAGAGCATATGACTTTCTAGGACACCGACTCTACCTAGCGGGGAAACCCAAAGGGGAAAGTAGCATAGTCGGAAAGCGGAGAAGCGTGAAGGTATGTAGCGTAGTTGTATCCGCAAGTCCTGTGTGTATGGTCAAGCCTAGACTGGCTTAAACCCAACTTCCAGCGGTGTAATGTCCCGCCCATCGCAACATACCTGAAGCGATGATGCCGAAATACGTATGAGTCATCAGGACATACGAAACCGCTAGGATTGCAACCTGGCGTGAACGCTCTCTTCGGCAAGCGACCACTAATGAAGTGGTAGAAGGAAGCGAACGGGAGACCTAGAGCACACTAGACGTTCGATACGTGCAAATGCGGGATCGCCTACCAGGGGAAGACCCTCATGGCGACGGAGTTCCCATAGTAGCCAAATGCCCAGGGTAATGCCTGGGACATGACGAAGGGGAACAGGTATCGTTGAAGAACCAAAGATAGCAAGGTGCGTGAGATGCGTACAGCCCACACTCTCCTCGGACTCATCAGAGAGAGAGGCAAGAAGGGATTGCCTTTAGAGCGAGTCTACAAACTCCTGTACAACAGGAACTTGTACCTCACAGCCTACGGGAAAATCTACCGAAACAAAGGCGCGATGACGCACGGCGTGACGGATGAGACTCCCGATGGCATGTCCCTGGCAAAGATTGATGCCATCATTGAAGCTCTGCGATATGAACGGTTTCAATGGCTGCCAGCGAGACGAACATACATCCCGAAGAAAAACGGCAAGAAGCGACCGTTAGGGATGCCGGTCTGGACGGACAAGCTGGTGCAAGAAGGAGTGCGCCTCATTCTTGAGGCATACTACGAACCGCAATTCAGCGACCATTCACACGGGTTCCGCCCTGGACGCGGCCCTCATACCGCACTCAGAGAAATCCACTACCAGTGGAAAGGAACGACATGGTTCATTGAGGGAGATATCTCGAAATGCTTTGATAACCTCGATCATGAACTCCTCCTCAACTCGTTGCAGGAGCATATTCATGACACGAGATTTATCAAGCTCATGAGAGATCTCTTCGATGCAGGGTATATGGAAGACTGGACGTACAACGAAACGCTGAGTGGGGTACCGCAAGGCGGAATAGTCAGCCCCATCCTTTCAAATATCCTACTCGACAAGCTCGATAAGTTTGTAGAAAACGTGCTCATCCCGCAATATACCAAAGGAGTTAAAAGGAAAGCTAATCCAGAGTACAAAAAACTCATGGGACTCTCCGACCGACTCAGACGACAAGGGAACACTGAAAAGGCGGAAGAACTGAGAAATCAAGCTCAGAAACTCCCCTCAACAGCGACCGACGACCCCGACTTCCGACGCCTCAACTACGTCAGATACGCGGATGACTTCCTTTTAGGGTTCATCGGCCCGAAGTCAGAGGCCGAAACGATTAAGCAGCAACTCAAGACGTTCCTACGAGAAGACCTCAAGTTGGAACTCTCTCTTGAAAAGACGCTCATCACTCATGCGAGGAGCGAAGCCGCAAAATTTCTCGGCTACGAAATCACTCGAATGCACAATGACGAACAATGCACAAAGCGAAGAACCAACGGCGGTTCAGAAACGATGTGCCGAAGCGTCAATGCGCAGATAGGATTGCGTGTCCCTAAAGACGTGATAGAGGCCAAGTGCCAACGCTACTATGGGCAAAAGAAGAAAGCAAAACACCGAGCCGAATTGCTGGATAACGAGGACTACACCATAGTTTTGACGGACCAGCTAGAGTATCGGGGCATCGCCAACTACTACCAACTCGCCCATAACATGTTCCATCTCAAGGAGCTGAAGTGGATCATGGAAATCTCGCTGACCAAAACGTTAGCAGCAAAATACAAGCTGCCAGTGGTAAAGGTGTACGAGAAATACGGGACAACACTCATGGTACAAGGGAAGAAGTACAAAGTGCTCCAAGCCAGCGTACCGAGAGAAGGAAAATCCCCGTTAGTAGCAACATGGGGCGGTATTCCCTTAAAGCGGAATATGAAGGCGACGCGTGTGACTGAACCCAAAGATTCGCCGTAGCGGCAAACTTGTGCTTCCGTAGATACCGGGCAAACTTTGGTTTCAAGCTCTTTCTGAATTTTTGACCGGATCACGCTGAGGTTTGCGTTGCCCCACCCGTTGAGATTGACGAGGGAAGCTTGATGCTTGTCCTTTAGCCGACCCTTGTCCCTGTTGTTGGGCGGGACCGTGTTCCAATCCCAGACGCACTCGCAGTCGATACGCCGCGTTGTCATCTTCTGTCAGTGCTGTCTCGCCGGCCATGGCTTCGGTCATCATTTGATCACATCGGTCTACTGATAACGCATGCTGTTCAAGCAAGCCGCCAGAGATCGTTGTTTCTCCTTTTTCCATGGCTTCAGCAAGCACGCGCGTCAGCCAATCTTTGAGCACCCCAACGCACCCGACCGTTCGCTCATAGCAATACTCCCAATCCCGGAGTAAATCCGGCTCTTGTTCCAGCGGCAAATTCCGTTGAAAGGCCCACAGCACGCTTTTGAACGCGCGAAGCTCGCTCTCATTGCTAGCGCGATAGCGTGAGAAATGGACATCGACACTGCGCCGTGAGAGCCGGGCACTGAGGTTACGAACGACCAGCAGGTCATAGGTGCCCACCAGAACATGAACCGTTTTCGTCATAATGGCAAGAGATTTGACATGATCAAGCTGGTCAAGCAGTTTTGAACCTCGCGCGGCTTTGGCAATATGCTCGGCATCGTCAATGAGAATCGCTCGCGGTTTGCGAAGCTGGAGGGTGCGTTCGAAGATCAAACGGAGCGCAGCGGTATCGGTTACCCTCATCCGGGAGAGAGGCTCCCGTGCGAGCGTTGTGCGCGTGACCAGCGGAAGATACCTGCGGTAATCGACCGTGTATTGCACAAAGGGGTCTTGCAAGAGAACCAAGGCTCGCTGGTAGTAATCGCCCCACTGAAAGTGACTGAGCGCCGGGGAGACGGCATCCAGCCTTAAGACGGGGAAATGCCCTCGCTCTCGTTCTTCGTGCATCAGAGCGAGTAAGCGCTTTTCAACCTGTGCGAGCAAGGTGGTTTTGCCTACTCCTGTTGGACCGAAGACAAAGACCAGTGAGGCTCCTGCGGGTTCACGTAGGGCATTCCAGACCGCTTGATCTGCCAATCTCAACGCTGGATGAGCTACTGTGTAAGTCTTGAAGTAGTCCAGCCGGGCCTGGGGTGGCTGACGCATGAGTTGAGGCGGAAACGCAGGGGGGATGGCTTGGTCACTCATCAGCGATACTCCTCATAGATCTCTAGCCCTGCATACACATCGGTTTCCTGGACCGCGGGCGCTGACTCTGTCAAAGAGGTGGGGGCTGAGGGCGGATGCTCCAGAGAGGGATTTTGCAACGCCTCCTTTCGAGAAGCGCCCATTTGAGCGAACACATCCTGGGCTTCGGCATCTCGTTGACGTTGGGTGAGCACTGCTTCATGGGCGCAGGCGTCAGCCAGAAACTCCGCCAGCCGTTTGGCCGTAATGGCCTGGTTTTTCCCCGGCTCTTGAAGACGTTTTCTCAGTTCAGCCGTTGCTAAGAGCCGTTCCCGCTCGGAGTGATCTTTGAATTGGAGGTAATACTCCGAAATGCAGGGAATCCAGCGTCCCCGGACAAACGCATAGGCCGTACTGATATCAAAGGGATCGTAGCGCACAGCAACGTGGGTGTGTTCGATGGTTGCGGGACGAAACTCATCGGACCAGTAATACCGGTAATTGATTTTCACTCCGCTCCCTGGTTGTACTTTTGCCGTTCCCTTAGGCGTTGTCGGAAGGGAAAAGAAACGAAAGGTGTCATCGTAATCGATGGCGCAATGGGTTCGTGCGCCCGCTTCTGCTAACCCTTTCTGAAAGGCTTCAGCAGGAGTCAGATCGGTGGCTGGATGGTGACTTTCGTCATATACCTCATACGCCCAGGTCGTGAAGTAGCGGTAGAGGTCACCAAGCGTCCAAATGGCATGCTGTTTCGGATCGACCGATTTGGTCACCTGGCGGACGTGTTTGGTAATCTGGGTGTTGCCAGTGAGGGTATGCACAAATTGGGTGTTGGCCGTGCCAAAAAGCCGCTCAATGACGGCTCCATAGCGTGGTTTGGCCCACGGCCTGCTGGCTTTGGTGCAGGAGGAGTAGGCGAGCAAAGCCTCAAAGTAGACACTGCGAAACTCGGCTCCCCCATCAACCACCAGCGTTTGTGGGAAGCGTCCATAGCGCCAAACGCACTCGCGAAGGGCCATCATACAGGAGCGGTAACTGGGCGGATCAAACGTCAGATAGACCACCAAGAGCCGACGAGAGAACGCATCGGTCATAAACGTGGCCCACGGTCTGCCCAGAGAGCGACCCGTGCGAGCGCTGACTAACTCAAGGTCTAACTCCGTATGATCGATGTGGACAATCTCGCACGGGCGATCTCCATGCCGTGGCGTCGTCTGCTCCAGTTCCCAGTAGAACGGTTCGAGTTGCGCAGCGGCACGTGGTCCTTGGCGTTTGAGCGTTTGCTCGTGCTGGGGACGGTGTTTGATGCGTTGGCAAAAGGTCCTGTAGCTAGGCACCGGGATATGCTGCTCTTGCGCTTCTCGTGCAAGTAACACGTAGACTGCGGAGGCAGACTGCTGCTTGAGCGTCTCGTAGTGCTGGGTCACATATTTCTCAAGCAAAGCCTCGGCCTCTTTGCTGAGTCGAGGAAGGCGATTGCCACTGGTGCTCCACCGCGGGATGAGTCCGAGAAATCCATGTCCATAGATGGCTTCCGCCTCGCGAAAGGCTTCGCGCCAACCACGCAGGGTTCTTGCTGGAACGGTTCTCATCTCAGTCGCGGCTCCTCCAAGCAGTTTGTAGCGCTGCGTAGCCACCTCCAGTTGTTTGGGACTCGCTTTCCTGAGCAATTCGAGTTCTTCGACTCGTCGAACATCATCGGGCACCACCCGAGCAGCGGTCACTTTTTTCTCTCGAAGCAGGGTGTCAAGCACTTCCATGGAGAAATCGACGATGTGTTTGTCGGGAGAAAGCAGACTCACCAAGGTCTCCCCCAGATTGAGCACGCGCCAGGGCTTGCCATCCCACCACAGCATTGTTCCTGCCCTTACCGCAACAACGGAGGAAGAGGCCCGAGGGAACAACTCTCCACACGATTGCTCAAGAGCGACATAGGCTTGTGCTTGCTCACGATCTAAGAACATCTGAACATGTTGGGGGTCGGCCAGCGGCGTTTGGGCGAGGTCAACATACACCTGCTCAGTCGCAATGCAAAAGTAGAGGTCATCGGCGCTTCCCGGAGTCAGACCTTCGAGCACTTCCCGAAGGGTCAGACCCGGCTTTTTCATGACAAGCAGACGCAACGCCTGTACCATCTGGGAAGCCACAGGGAAACAAGAAGCCCGAAGGTAGTCTTCCAGAAAGCGGAGATTGCGCTGATAGACCCAATCGATCTGGGTAGAAGACTGAAGACGATAGAAGAAATGAAGCGCCTGGGCATATTCCTCGCCAGGAGGACACCTCCAAGTTCCATCAACCTTGCGCTGGTAGCGATGCGGCATCTGTTCTGCCAGCTGAACCAAGTGGTCTTCCATTTTACACTCAATCCATCCACAACTGTCTTCGCAAATGACAAAGAAGTCTGGCGTGTGCAGAACACCCACTGGCTTTCCTTTTTTGCTCGGGTACACCAGCTTGATCGCCCCAGGCTGGTCGTAAAACTCCAAGACGGCTGGGTCATGCTCAAATTGATAAATGGCCGCAAGTTCCCCTCGATGGCTCTCAAACTGAATAGTACATCCCATTTTCTGACTGGGATAGCGACCACTCACATTGCCAGCACGACCTTGGACCAGCCGTGACGGAGGCGAAGAACGGATTTGGCAAATGACCGCTTTCGCTGGCTCTGAGAGTGTATGCTGAAGGCACCACACTTCCAACTCATCTTCACTTAACATAGGGAGTTCTCCTCATCGACCTCTCGACACTCTATTTCCAATCCTATGTTACAAGATGATGAAGAAGATATCAGAGGATCACGACAAGAGGACTTTTCGGCCAAACTATGAAGCATTTTCTCTCGCCAGAGGCTTGGTTTCTCCGGCAAATTCGGCCAACCTTTGGGTGTTTCGGCCAATCTTTGCCTCCCAGCTTGGCAGATCTTTGGTTCCTGTCACAAAGCGGAATATGAAGGCGACCCTAGAGGAACGGCCATCCCGACTCTACGACAATCAAACGGAACTCGTGCAACGACTCCTCGCAGAATTCTGTGAACTCTGCGGAAGCGAAAAAGATGTAGAAGTGCATCATATACGAGCGATGCGAAAGCTCCACGAATACCCAGGACGGTCAAAGCCAGAATGGGTCAAACGGATGATTGCCCTACGACGGAAGACGCTGATACTCTGTAAAAGATGCCATGAGGCGATAGAGCATGGACTACCGATCACATGGACGCTTATTACTCTCAAAGAGGTCAAGGCCCAAAGATCGGCCAGAATGACCACGATACTAGAGAGCCGGATGTAGCACACAGCAAAGTCTGGCGCCCAAAAGAATCATAATCTGTCGTGCAACATCTCATTTTACCCTCTTTCACCGGTATTTTTGGCTCCCCAAAAAAGGCAAAGTTTGTCCGAAAGTGCACCAGGCGGCATAGATTGTCCGAAAGTCCTCAGGTGGTAAGACTTCACTTCGGTCCTCGTGTGAACAGAAAATACTGTATTTACTTGGATAGAAAGAGGAAGCCTTTCATGCTGAGCAATGAGTCCTTTGAGCAGTGGTGCCAACAACTCAAATTGTCTGAACAAGCGCGCACTATCATCGCTCGCATTCGTGCCTCTCCTCCCTCTCGTCGAGTCCAGGGGCGTGCGGGGAATGTGAGTGGTCAGTATCCCAGCCGCAAAATGGGCTTTGGCATTCAGTTCGAGAGTCGTCGCAACGAATTAGCCGCCATCACGCTCATGGAGCATGATCCTACGGTTCTGGAATACTACGACCAGCCAAAGCGAATCAAGTTGACCTACCAGGGAGCGCACAAACGGGTAGGCGTCTGGCATACCCCTGATTTCTTTGTGCTCCGTTCCGATGGCGTGGGGTGGTTGGAGTGCAAAATGGAAGAAGCCTTGCTCCGCTTTGCCGAGCACCATTCACCACGCTACGTGCCAACTCCTGATGGGAACTGGACGTGTCCGCCGGGTGTAGCCTACGCCCAAAGCGTTGGTCTCTCGTACTGGCTGCGCTCCTCACGGGAGACTAACCCGGTGTACTTTGACAATCTCCGCTTTCTCGAAGAATATCTCATCGGGACACGTGCTGCTGTCCGCCCCGAAACGGTCACGGTCCTCCGCTCGCTGGTCATGCGTCAACCGGGGATGTATCTGCGCGATCTCCTTCGCACGCTGGGTCATGCGACTGCTGACGATGTGTACGCGCTGCTCATTACCGATCAGCTCTACGTTGATCTGCATCGCTTTGACTTGGCGCATCCCGATCATGTCCCCGTCTTTCTCGATTCTGAGGTGGCTCAGGCCCACGCACTCATGACCCCTCAGACCGTTACCGTTCCTCCAGCCCCGCTCATGTTGACCGTCCAGATCGGGATGCTCTTGTGGTGGGATGGCAGCGCCTTCACCCTGCTCAACATTGGAGAACGGGAGGTTGCGCTTCTGACACAGGATCGGCAACTCGTCTCACTCCCACGAGGCGAATTTGAGCAGTTGTGGCACCAGGGGGTCATTACCGGGACCGCATCTCCTGCTGATGAAGAGCGCCAGACCGCCGCCCAAGAGCGCCTCAAGCAGGCAAAGCCCCAGCATTTTGAGGTGGCGAACCAGCGCTACACCGCTCTAGCGACAGCTATGCAGGGACAGATACCGCCAGGTGTCTCTAAGCGGAGCATTCAGCGCTGGCAGAAGCAATTTCGTGATGGCGAGATCGCCTACGGCAATGGATACCTCGGTCTCTTACCAGGGTGGAGCGCCTGTGGCAATCGTCATCCTCGGTTGGATCAAGCGGTGGAGGAACTCCTCGAACGCTTCATTACCACCACCTACGAAACGCTCAAACAACAGCCAATGCGAGAAGTGTATCTGCTCCTGGAACGTGAGGCACGCGAGAAGCATCTGCCCGTCCCCAGTTACACCACCTTTCGGCAACGGATCAAACTTCGTCCGCACCCGGAAGCGACGCGCAAACGCGAAGGTCCGCGTGCCGCAGCAGCGGAGGAATGGTATTGGGAAATCGAGCCACAGACGCCACGGCATGGCTCACGGCCTTGGGGAGTTGCCCATCTTGACCATACGCAACTCGATATTGTGCTGGTCAGTGCGCGCACCGGCAGACCTCTTGGACGCCCTTGGGCCACGTTCTTGATGGATGCTTTTACCCGCCGATTACTGGTGGTCTACGTGACGTTTGACCCGCCGAGTTATCGTTCAGCCATGATGGTGTTGCGCGAATGCGTTTGGCGCTACGGCAGACTGCCGCAGACGCTGGTCGTTGATGGCGGCCCTGATTTTCGCAGCACCTACTTTGAGACCTTGGTGACCTACTACCACTGCACCAAAGCCACGCGCCCCTGGGCCAAACCCCATTACGGGTCCGTTTGCGAACGATTGTTTCGCACCAGTAATACCGAATTCATTCACACCCTTGTGGGCAACACACAAGTCATGAAGCAAGTTCGGCAAGTGACCAAGGCCATGCACCCACAAGAGCACGCGGCGTGGACCCTTGGGGAGTTGTATGCTTTTTTGTGCGTCTGGGCATACGACGTGTATGATCAGGACATGCATCTGACCCTCGGCATGAGTCCGCGCGAGGCGTGGAGGTTGGGGCTCATGCAGAGCGGGGAGCGTGCCCATCTCACGAAATTGTATGAAGAAGAGTTCCGCTATCTGTCCTTGCCAACAACGAAAAAAGGGACGGCAAAGGTCGAGCCAGGGCGTGGCGTCAAGATCCATTATCTGTACTACTTTTCCAAAGCGTTTGATGCCAGAAAAGTGCACGGGACCCAGGTTCCCGTCCGTTACGATCCGTTTAACATTGGCCTGGCCTATGCGTACGTCGAGGGGCGCTGGGTCAAATGCCTCTCGGAGTATCATGTGCAACTGCGTGGACATACCGAACGCGAGCTGCAATGTGCCAGCGCCGAAATTCGCAAACGCTATCAGAATCATCGTGGGGAGGCGGCCATCACCGCAAGACGGCTCGCAGAGCTGCTTGCAAAAGCTTCGGACTACGAAACCGTGCTCATACAACGGCAGCACGACCTGGAAGCGCGTGATGTGTTCACTCTCATGCATGGCTATCAGCAGGCCATGACTCTGGAGGAACTCCCCCCTGCTGTCCTGACGGAAGTCGCGACGGGAGGAGAGAACCAGCAAGAAGACGTGGTTCATGCCCACGCTCTTGTTCTCGACCCAGACGAGGAGGAAGAGTTGGACGACTACGAGGAATATCGCTGATGGCACGTACACCAAAACCTGCGCTGTTCCCACGCGCGTTGCTTGAGCAGCCCAACACAGCTCGCCGTGACTACTTCAGAGCATACACCGTCGCTCACCCAACGCTCGCAACGGTAGATCGTCTCGTCTGGAACGCGATCCATGAACCAGCTGGAGCGCTGTTAGTCCTACTGGCAGGACCAACAGGGGTGGGAAAAACGACGATGCTCGACCACCTGGAGCAGCGCTTGTGCGAGGAAGCGCTGCCACGTCTAGAGCAAGACCCAGGGCATCTGCCAGTGGTGAAATTGTTCGCCGCAAATCCTGCCACACGCCAATTCAAATGGTCCGACTTCTTCACACGCGCATTGCTTGCCATACGAGAGCCGTTGGTGGACTACAAAGTAAACCCACAAGCACTTGCCGAAAGAGGGTCTCCCTCTTTTACGCCCAGGAACAGAGCAGACGTGGCGACCTTGCAACTCTCCTGGGAACATGCCGTCCATTACCGACGCCCAGTGGCCGTGTTCATTGATGAAGCCCAACATCTCGGAAAAATCGGGAGTGGATCAAGCCTGCTTGGACAGCTCGACTTTCTCAAAAGCCTGGCGATTTTGACGAATACTGTCTATGTCTTAGCGGGCACCTACGAACTGCTCACCCTCGATACCTTGAGTGCCCAACTTGGACGACGGAGTATCATCGTCCACTTTCCGCGTTATCAGGCAACAACCAAGGACGATGTGCGGGCGTTCAAAACGGTCTTGCAGGCATTTCAGCGACATCTCCCGTTAGAAGAGATGCCCGATCTGGTATCGCAATGGCAAGATTGCTACGCCTGCACGGCGGGCTGTGTCGGCCTGCTCAAGGAATGGTTGCTCAAAGCGTTGGCTGAAGCCCTGGAAACCAAGGCGAAAACCATTTCACCAGAGATATTAGCACACACCATGTTCCCTCGACTGCTCTCCGTGAGCAGATGATGACGGAAATTGAAGAAGGTGAAAAAGGATTCACCTACGACGAAGCTGCAGAAAATGAGTTGCGCAAACGTATGGGACTCCCCAGGCGTCGCAAAACGAAGGAGGAAAAGGCAGTGCCAGAAGAGACCAACAAAGAGCAAAAAACGACAAAGAAGCGTGCCTCGTCGGTCGGACATCGAAGACCCTCACATGATCCGGTAAAAGGAGGAGCACAGACGGATGAACAAGCCTGCGCACCCGCTGTATGAGCAGTGGCAATTAGCTCTTCCACTCACACCAGCACCGAGCGTGCTCTACGCCTTGGTTCCCGTTGGCGTTGGAACCCCTCTGGTGGAGTGCATGACCAGTTACATTACTCGACTTGCAGGAGCGCATTGCGTTTTTCCAGGGGTGCTCATGCGAAAAGTCATTGCCCCTTTTGCAGAAAACTCCCTTGGAGATGGAAGGGGCGCAGCAGCGATGCACATTCGAGATGGCAAATCAACGGGGGCCTTTAACTCTACGCAGCAAACGGCCTCGAATGCAGTTCGTGTGCTGGAGAGCTTAACCAGGCGGGGCGGATTACGCCTGCTGACCATGCTCACATGGGCAAAGGTATTTCCTCTGTTCGGCTTGATCCGCCCAATGCGAGCGTGGTGTCCCTGTTGTTTGGAAGAGTGGCGATTGGCTGATCACATGCTCTATGAACCGCTTTTGTGGGCAATACAAGCAGTGAAAGTATGTCCCCAGCACGACCGGTTGCTGGAAACGCACTGTCCGATGTGCAGCAAAACGGCTCCCTGGTTGGCATGGCAGAGTCGGTCAGGATATTGTCCGCATTGCCAGGGGTGGTTAGGGAGCAGTGAAACGAAACAAAAAGAACATGAAAGAGAAGGAGCATGGCTCCATTGGTGTGCTGACCAAGTCGGGAGCTTGCTGGCTCTCGCGCCCACAACCACAAACGCTCCCAGCCGGTCGCGTATTGAAGAAGGGCTTCCTGCAATACTTGAGCAAATGAGTCAAGGAAGAAAGATGACATTCGCACGCCTGGTTGGTCTCTCACCGAAGATGGTAGGAGACTGGTTTTATCATCAACAACTCCCTAGCGTCGAAAATCTTCTCCGGGTTTGCTTCGCCGTGAATCTTTCGCTCCAAGATCTGCTTCTGGAGAAACAGTTCGTCTGCTCTCTTCGCTCCAAGGAGACGCTACCACTTTGGGAAAGCCGTCATCGGCGAGCCTCGCGTGGCTTCTGGAAGAGTGAGCAGATCCGTCAGAAGCTCGAAACTATTGCTTTGAGTGCGCAGATCCCACCTCCATCACTCAAAGCCGTAGCTCGTCAATTAGGAGGAGACCCTCACAGTTTGAAGACCTATCATCCAGGTCCCAGCCAGGCGATCTCTGATCGGTATGCCGCATACATGAGCGCGAAAAAACTAGCTACGGAGCAACAGCTCTGCGCTGAGGTTCAAGAGGCAGTGCGCCAACTCATTGAGCAGAACATCCCCCCAACCGGGAGAAACGTCGCCCTGGTTTTATCAAAACCGGGCATTCTCCGTTCTTCGGTGGTGCGTGAAGCTCGGCGCTCTGCCATACGAGAAAGACAAAATACAGGGAATCAATCGAAAGAATTTCCTGAAAAAGCAAAGTCTATCGTCTGACGCCAAACTTTGCCATGGGTCGCAACGTGCTACGGAAACGGGCATGCGTGGTTCGGCGGGGGGCCGGGGGAAAAGGGCTCTTGGAGTACCTCGCCTGCGGCCTACCCGACTTCGTGCTCGGCTTCACGGGACCCAAAGCGGAAGCCGAAGAGATCAAACAGCAGCGGAGACACGTTCTTGCGCGAAGAACTCAAGCTCGAACTCTCTGAAGAAAAGACGCTCATCACGCATGCGAGAAGCGATGCTGCGAGGTTTCTCGGCTATGAAATCACGGTTCGACAAGAAAATCGGAAACGCACGAAGAACCGAGTACGCGGAACAAAATGCCGCAGTATCAACGGTCACATCGGGCTACGCGTCCCGCGAACCGTGCTGGTAGACAAAAGTAACCGCTACAAGAGGCGCAACAAGGTCATGCACCGGGCAGAGTTGGTGAACGAGAGTGATTACACCATCATCTCCACCTATCAGCTCGAATTTCAGGGCATTGCCAACTACTATCAACTGGCCTACAACATGCACACGCTCCACTATCTGCGCTCTCGTGATGGAGCAATCGCTGACAAAGACGTTAGCGCGAAAACACCACATGTCAGTCCAGAAAATCTTCGACAAGTACAAAGCTGAACTGATCGTAGATGACGTCATCTACAAAGGGCTGCGCGTCGTAGTGCCACGAGAAGGCAAGAAACCGCTTGTAGCGATCTGGGGTGGCATCCCCTTGACATGGGATATTCAGGCAAACCTTGAGGCCCAGCCACAACAGCGCTGGAACCGCCGATCAGAATTAGAGAAGCGACTGCTGGCACAGGTCTGTGAGCAATGCGGGGCAACCTCTCTCACCGACCCCATTGAAGTGCATCACATCCGAGCACTCAAAGACCTCAACAAATACGAGGGCCGCCAGAAGCCTCTCTGGGTCAAAATCATGGCGGCAAGACGCCGAAAAACACTGGTCCTCTGTCGAACGTGTCATCAGGACGTTCAATATGGGCGTCCTATGAGGCGACACAGATCAAGCTCGTGAACGGCACATTCCGACGATGCTGGAGAGCCGGATGCCTGGAAACTCGCACGTCCGGTGTGCGCCGTGAGGCGCTTTGAGATATCCCTGTCGCAGACAGGAAGAACTAAGGAGAAGTTCTTGAGCTACCAACTCACCTGACGGTGAAAACCAAAGGGAACAAGAGCATGTTGGGCAAGCGGTGCATGTCCGAAGGCGTTGTAGGACAGGGTAACCGTACGGCTCGCTCACTATGAGTAAAGCTAGACTGCCTGAACCCCAATCTCGACTGGTGAATGTGCGCACCCATCGGAAGAACGCATGAAAACGATGTCACACCCTGTATCAGCATGAACCGGAGGCCGATACACTCCTTGCGTGTGAAGATGGATCAACGAGGTCTGACAAAGAGATGAGTGGGGACTCTACGGTGAGCTAGAACGTATCTCGAAGACGTACCACGGGACTCCCTACGGAGGGCGACCTCTAGGGGAGCAGAGTGCTCGTAGTAGTCCGAGCGAGTAAACAAGTAAGCTCGTACATGGCGAAGGAGCACAGGGACCTAGATACTCAGCAAAGCGAGGTATGCGAAATTGCAGGACGCCACAACAGTCCTGAGTATCATCCGAAAACGCGGTGAACAAGGACTCCCGCTCAAAAACCTGTAGCGACAAATGTACAATCCACAGTTCTACTTTCAGGCGTATGCGCGTTTGTACTCCAATGATGGGGCTATGACTCCTGACGCCACGGGAGAAACGGTGGATGGGATGTCACGTGAGAAAATCAAGACTATGATTGACCTCATTCGTCAGGAACGGTGGCGATGGACTCCCGTGAAGCGTGTCTACATCCCAAAGAAATCGGGAAAGTTACGGCCACTTGGGCTACCTTCATGGTCGTCGAAAGTGATGCAAGAGGTGGTACGGCAACTGCTCAGTGCCTACTTCGAGCCGCGCTTCAGCGATCATTCTCATGGATTTCGACCTGGACGGGGATGCCATACCGCACTGAGCGAAATTGTGCAAACCTGGAAGGGCGTTCACTGGATTATCGAAGGCGATATCTCTGACTGCTTCGGGAGACTCGATCACGAGGTGCTCTTGAGCATTCTCGGTGAACATATCCATGACAATCGGTTCTTGAGGCTCATCCGGCACATGCTTCAGGCAGGGTACCTGGAAGAATGGCGCTGGCACGAAACGCTCAGCGGCGCACCGCAAGGTGGGGTGTGCAGTCCCATTCTCAGTAACATCTACCTAGATAAACTAGACACGTTTGTCGAGACGGTTCTGATGCCCAAATACAATCGGGAAAAACGCAGGAGACCAAACCCTGCCTACCAACAGATGGAGAATGCTATTGCCCGTGCCAAGCGAAAAGGAGACCGACAAGCGGTCCGAAACTTGCGCAAGCAGCGACGGAAGTACGCAAGTCAAGACCCTCATGACCCCGATTACCGGCGACTTCGCTATGTGAGGTATGCCGATGATTGGGCGCTTGGTTTCAGTGGTCCAAAAGCGGAGGCTGAGCAAATCAAGCAAGACCTCAGAACGTTTCTCCGTGAAACTCTCAAGTTGGAACTTTCTGAGGAGAAGACATTGATTACCCATGCTCGAACCAGCGCGGCAAAATTTCTTGGCTACTACGTTGTCAGTCAACATGCCGATGACAAGCTCGACCGGCGAGGTCAGCGGCAAGTCAATGAAATGGTAAGTCTGCGCGTCCCCAAGGAGGTCATTGAACAAAAATGTGCACTCTACATGCAACAGGGGAAACCTGCACAGCGCGCCCAACTGCTTGATGACAGTGATTACTCGATTGTCAGCAAGTACCAGTCTGAGTACCGGGGCGTCGTCCAATACTATCTTCTGGCCCAAAATGTTGGTCAGTGCGGGAAATTAAAGTGGGTAGCGGAAACCTCCCTGCTCAAAACACTGGCTGGCAAACACAACTCCTCATTCCCCTCAAACGGAAGCACAATGCCGTGCTCGCCGATCACACTCCTCAGCTTCTCATGACCAATCGGAGTGAACTCCTCAAACGAGTGCTTGCGGATAAATGTGAACTCTGCGGCTCAAAAGAGCGCGTAGAGGTGCATCACATCCATAAGTTAGCAGATTTAGAGAAGCCAGGGAGAAAAGAAAAACCAGTGTGGGTCAAACAAATGGCAGCGCGCCGACGTAAAACGCTGGTGGTCTGCCGAAAGTGCCATGACAGCATTCATACAGGAACAGCAACCGCGTCATTTCGGAAACAGGGACCGGAGAGCCGGATGACACAGAAATGGTCCCGTCCGGTTCGGGAAGAGGGTAACGGAGAAGGGCCATGAGACATTCTGATGGTACCTCGCCGGTACCCCACTTCATTCGGCGGGGGGCACACAGAAAAGGGCAGCAATGTACCTCGCTGGGTGCCTACCCTACCAGTGTTTTCCTGCTTCTTACGCTCATGCCACCTGGGCACGCTTAGCCCCTTTCTTCCAACTCTCCGGAATGATTACCTCTCATCGGCATGTGGTGTCTGTGCAACTGCGTCCGTTTCACGACCGACAATACAACCGTGATCTCTCGCTGCTGTGTCAACATGTCAATGAGAAGCAACTCCATTTGCCTGATGGTCGTCTGCTCCTGTTCCAGGTGCAGGAGATGGCTCGTCCCATTCTACATCAGCAGCAGCGACTCAATGCCTGACACCCTGATCAAGCACCAGAAAAACAGCGTTTCCGGGAGGTTCAAGGATCGTATGGGAAGATACCGAACACGCATCGATATGGATCGACTTCCACAGATGCTCAAAGCAGGATATGGTCAGGGAATCGGTCTAGGGTATCGCCCCTGGATTGAGGTAATGCATCTCCCTTCGCGTGGCCTGGTCTGTCGCGTGCGTGGCTTGACGACAGGGCGTGTTCATCATCTGCTGAGTCAAATGGAAACCATGTATTGGTATGCACTGGATTGGGCGCCATCGGTTGTCGATATTCGCGAGCAATTTCCGCTGCTGCCCATTGAAGACACGCTCCGCATTGCGGAGCGGCTGGGCTATCGGCACCCTCGACATCCACAGACGCGCCGGCCCATCGTCATGACGACGGACTTTCTTGTCACAATCGGAGACCATTCCAGAACAGGGGCAATCTTGCTGCGTTCCTCAATGGTGCTAAAATAAAGAGAGGAGAACCAACCAAAAAGAGGAGCAGAAAGATGCCCAAGCAGGTGAAAGCGCGAACGGCGCAAGATACGCAGGAAGAGCGCCAGGTGCGTAGGCTGGCTGGAAGCCATCACGCGCCCGCTGATTGGAAAGGTCACGCCCAGATGGTGCTCTTGAGCTGGGCAGGCAAGACGCCCAACGAGATCGCGGCCGAGCTGGATTGCCATCCGCAAACGGTCCGCATCCATCTGAAGCGCTTCACGCTCGAAGGGGTCGCTGGCCTGGGGATGCGGCCAGGATCGGGACGCAAGCCCAGGTTGACGGAACGGGAGCGCAGCCGGATTCTCGCCCTAGTCAAGCAAGCGCCGCCTGGGCATCTGGAGACGCAAGCCGATGGGGCCATGGTGGCCCGAGACGAGCAGGGCTCAGCCCAGTGGACGCTCAATGCGCTGGCTCAGGCCGCCAAAGAGGCCGGGATCGGCGTGAAACGCAGCCAGATCCGGCGCATCTATCTGCGAGAAGGAGTGCGGTGGCGTCACCCCCATAGTTGGGGCACAAGCGATGAGAAGGACTTCATCCCAAAAGAACGGCGGTCGTCACCCACTACACCGAGCCGCCCGAGGGGTCGACGACCATCTGCACCGACGAGACTTTAGCCAGTAGTTCCACGCACCTTCCCCCCAGCGCCCGGCTGGTCTGCCAATGGCCACCGCATCAAAGCGCCTCTGGATTACAGTCGTGGGCCTGAGAAGACCTGGGTCTATGGAGCGTTACGGGTGCGCGATGGCAAGGAGTTGACCAGATGTGCCGCTTCGCGCAACTCCAAGGGCTACATTGCCTCGCTGACCGACATTGAAGCCGACAATCCGACCGGGGATATCTTCGTGATTACGGATAATCTCAGCAGCCATAACAGCGCTGAGACCTGCGCTTGGCTGGCCGAGCACCCTCGCATTCACCATGTCTTCATTCCCAAAGGAGCCTGCTGGCTCAATCTGCAAGAGGGCTGGTGGCGCCTTTTCCGTCGCGATGCGCTGGCTGGCAAGAGCTTTGCCAACCCCGATGAGATTGCGCAGGCTACTCGCGTGGCGACCGCTCAGCTCAACCGGCGAGCTAATCCCTGGATCTGGGATCGCCCTGCCAAGGATCATCGGCACTATCGCCGCCTCTTTTCTTATCGCCTTTAAGGAACGCAGCAATCTGGACACCTGGTTGAGAAGAGTCTCTTCTGATACATACAGAGCACCAAGGTGTTTCTCTTTCAGCAAGCAAACCGCTTGCCACCGTTCTGGAATGGTCTCCTATATGATAGTAGTATCTTTAATAGATTCGCAGCAGGTTACAGACGCAGGTACTATTCCCTCTCTGCTCCGCGTTCAGCTGCGGCCGCACTACTTTCTCACAGCTGCTTAACACACA
>WNGH01006340.1_pt1 | contig 18130 bp, 16 predicted proteins | sample 5400631 | NCBI WGS metagenome assembly WNGH01 (sample SAMN13153373, study PRJNA577476) | soil metagenome | isolation source: 115 cm soil or saprolite under Garry oak tree replicate 1 | place: USA:California | collected 2016-06-15
CCCTTTTATCATCAGCGAGCAGGGGAATTGCGAGGTTGAGCGCCTCGATCTCCCTCTGCACCTGCATTATCTCGAGCTGTTTTCGACGCAGTCCTGCAAATAGAGTCTTCGGGTCGCATGTTTGATTCGACTTATTCAACGTTTTATCCCGAGAGGGCAGTTGTTTGAGGAACTCCACCCCGAAACAATCGTCCTTATGATTGCGAACCACGGCCATGACCCCTGCGGGATTGGAGGTGGGAAACTCAACCTGCATCAGGTCGCCTGGTTCAAGACCAAGCGTGGAGTGAAGGGCCATACCGCTCCCGCTTATTTCGGTGGCACGGCCAGCAACGGTGCTGGTTAACAGCCCATTTGGGATGACGATGCGAACCGGAAGATCGACGCGGTGTCGTGGCCAACGGCGAGTATTAAGCGATGAGGACAGCATTTGACTAAACTACTGGGAATGATCTTAATCCTCGATGTGCTGCCCCCTCCAATTACAAAGGTCTAAGACCCTTGGAGCTTTCCAAGAAGCCGAAGTATAGTCGCGCCGCCAGAACGGACGGCTCAAGCAACACACTCTTGCCTCAGACCGTGGTTGCATTCTCTCGCCGGTTGTATCGGAGAATAGCCCTCCGCACGCGGTCCCCGGACTCGCGACTATTCGTTGCCGCACTGCGCGTCGGCGTCCCCGTCTGGCGATCTCAACTTCTTCCCCGACAACGGTTTGGGAGTCATCTTAAATCCTTCTCCCGCTGGCGCAAACGTTAATTCGGGTTCGTTCAGCGAGCCCCTTGTGGACGCGGGACTGAAACCTGCCATAGGCGTCGGGCGTGCAACCACGGAATCTTGTTCGGTGCAAGGATGGCTCTTATTTGACGGGAAAAACTGTACCTGAGGCTTTGAAATTCTCAGCGGAGTTCAAAACACGACACAAATTTGACTCTAGGACTTCATCGGGATCACCTCGGGTTACCTGGTCGGACTCGCCGGTTGTTCGCCGCCCTGGACAAACACCCAGATCGCCCCCCCGAGAATGGCAGCCCCGCCAATTCCGACTGCAATAGGAGAGTTGAAGACTCCCCCCTCGGCGGCGGCAGGAGCGGCTGCAGCTCCCTTCCTCCTCTTCTTCTTCTTCTTGTCCTTTTCCGAGTCTGCTGAATCCTCCCGAGTCGTCTGTTCACCTTGGGCCAGCGTGGTGGTACCGGTTTCATCGCTTATCGTGAGGTCACCTTTTCGCGCCGCGATGAGGACCCTACCATCCACGTCCCTAACTTCAAATTCGGTCCACACACTGGCGGCCGGCGAGACGGTAATGTCGCCGGCGCGAGTCGCCAACAATTTCGAGGTCGATACGCTTATGCCTCCGTGCTCCAACTGGACAGCGTCGTCTTGATACTCGACCAGCGAGTCGTTAAGAACCAAGACGATGGAGCCTGAAGCATTTATGTTGGCAGCCGAGTCCGCGTTGGTCTGTACCTGGTCGCCGAAAAAGATAGCCGACGACCTTGCGATGCTGTGGCCATTGAGTAATGCAGTTCCGTGGCTGTAAAGCATGGCAGCAGGCCGGTCCGCTGCAAACAAGGCACCCGGAAGAATCAAGACCAACAGGCTGCTCAGAATCTTCAAGTACAGGGCTCTCATTGCAAGCACTTCCATCCTTCAGAGATGAACCTGAATGATCGTAATCCGAATGGCCTTCTCCGTCAATCGCTTCTTGCCCAGGTGCCACCGGGTGGAGTTACTTCCGGGAGTCCTTCTTGACCCAAGCCGGCGTCGTGAGAATCCGATAACCAATGGCGAGACGCCTTCCTTAAGCTTGAGCTTAGTTGGCGAACAAATTTTGTGCGGTCGGGGGTCTTACCACCATCGATCCACGCACTTCCACCAGAGCCAGCGCAACCATTCATCCAGGAAAGTCTTGGCCCACTGCCGATGAGCCCACCATCGAATTCCAAATTGCTTGCTGTCTCGAACCGCGGCCACGGAAAAGCTGATTCCCGGGATTTCCTTCTGGAAAATATGAAGAGCCCGGCGAGTGTGAAAATCCGAGGTTACGATCAGCACGCTTTTTGCGCCTTCGCGCGCGAGGCATGGTTCAGCGTCTCGCGCCTCATTCTTGGTGGATAGGCCTTCGATCGGACAGATGCTGATCGACGCTTTTTGGGAAAGATCTTCAGCGTATCTTCGCGCCAGCTGCAGCGGACTGAATTCGTAGATCTTTCCCTCTGCCAGAACATCGATGACCATCTTGCGAGTGTAGCCTTCCCCTAGCAGCTGCAACGCCCGCGCGGGGCGGTGCTCGGTCTCGCCGGCCAGCACCAGGATCACGTCCGAGGTGCGTGGCTCGTCGATTACAAGCATTCGCCCGGCGTTTAGAGCAAATCCGGTGACCAGTCCCAATACCGCCAGCGTGATAAGAAGCGCTCTTTTTTTTCGCGCCGGAGTTTTCATTGATTCTTCGAATCCTAAAGTGCGAATAACCTGCCCGCTCGAGTGGGCGAAATGTTCGACCCGATCTACAGCTCTCGATGGGACCGCAGAAGCGGGCATCCTTGGACTGGAGCGGGGTCTACGGCATGCTAGAATCGAAACGATTCATACGCTTTCCGATATTGTCCTTTCAGAATGAAGACGAACCAATCTGCTCGAAACCGTTCTCCCGACCAGCTGAAGAGCAAGATCCAAAAACGCGAAGCCCGGGTCGGGATCATCGGACTAGGCTATGTCGGCCTGCCTCTAGCCTTGTTGTACAGCGAACAGAAGTTCCAAGTTACCGGTTTCGACATCGACCAGCGAAAAATTGATGCTCTAGCGAAGAGCAGTTCCTACATCTACCGTATCAGTTCCGAGGAAATCGCCGCGGCCAAGTCTGCGGGCTTTACCGCCACGTCGGACTACTCGCAGTTGAAAGCGATGGACGCCATCATTATCTGCGTTCCAACGCCACTGAATGAATACCACGAGCCCGATCTCAGCTTTATCACCGACACAACGCACGCCATTGCACCACATCTGCAGACCGGGCAGCTGGTGGTACTGGAGAGCACGACCTACCCTGGTACGACGGAAGAGGTGATGGTCCCAATTCTCGAGTCCGAGAACCGCGAAGGTATTAAAGCGGCGCGTGGCACCAGTGTCGATCCCAAGGGATTCTTCGTGGCCTTCTCGCCCGAGCGTGAGGACCCGGGGAATACCACCGTAGCGCGGCGCGACATTCCCAAGGTAGTGGGAGGGGTGAATGCTGAAGCAGCCGAACTCGCCTCCGCACTGTACGGAGCGATCTTCACCCGAACCGTGCCAGTTTCATCACCCGCAGTAGCGGAAATGACCAAGCTTTTGGAGAACATTTACCGCTGCGTGAACATTGCCCTGGTGAACGAACTCAAGTTGCTTTGTCTCCGTATGGGTCTCGACATATGGGAGGTCATCAGTGCGGCCTCCACCAAGCCGTTCGGCTTTCACCCTTTTTATCCCGGACCGGGATTGGGGGGACATTGCATTCCCGTAGATCCGTTTTATCTATCGTGGAAAGCCAAGGAATTCGATTTTCGGACCCGATTTATTGAGTTGGCGGGTGAGATTAATACGGGTATGCCCTACCACGTGCTGGCTTCCGTCAGTGGGGCGCTCAACCAGCACAAGAAATCGGTGAATGGCGCTCGCGTTCTGGTCTTGGGGGTGGCGTACAAGAAAGACATCGACGATTTGCGCGAGTCTCCCGCACTCACCATCATCGAACTGCTCCAGAAGGACGGGGCGCAGGTCAGCTATCATGATCCCTATTTCCCTTTTATCGGTAAAGGCCGCAAATACGACTTGCAGATGAAGCGCACTGAGTTGGAGAACCTGGGACAGTATGACTGTGTTCTTATCGTGACCGACCACTCCGATTACGACTATCGCCGCATCGTCGGGGAAGCTCAACTGATCGTCGATACCCGCAACGCCACTAAAGGGATCGTGAACCCCAAGATCGTCCGTTGTTGAACCCCTTCTGAGCCACAAAGACGGCACCAAAACGGTCGAGAATCGGTTTGGCCTTGACAGTACCGTCCATTGTTATGAGAAGGAACTGCGGCCCAAGTGTGTAAAATTTTGCTCTTTTGTCTTTATTTTTTAGTTTGAAACCACGATCTGAGAGCATAAGCGGTTGAAACAAAGTAAGTTAGCATCCAACGGATGCCACAGAAATTGGCCTTGGTCGTGCAGAAATGCTGCTGAAGTATAATATTGGGGGTCGGTCTTCCGGCCCTGCTCCGGGTTCGCCACGCTGTCGGTGACTCGAAGAACTTTGACCCTAATCCGGTGTTTTGACAAGAATGGAGCCACGAATGGGATCTGTTGTCCCCCAAAGCGGTCTTTTTTCGCTCCTGCCCGAAAGAAAACCGCCCTGGATCGAATTCACCCTCAGCACCGGCACCCAAGTCTTGGTGGTAGCCATTTTTGTGTGGGTACGCCTGCTGCACCCTGAAGTTTTATCCACTCCCGAACATGACTATAGTGTGGTCAAGTTAGTGAGCACACCGGTTCCTGTCAATCATCAGCCGCAGCCTCTGCGGAAACCCATAGTCGTGGCTCGCGCCGAGCCTCGGCCGGACGTGCTGCGTGTGCCCGCGGCTGATCCGAAGCCGAGAGTCCGAATCGAGGATGTTCCCGCACCGACGGTCAACATAGCATCCAAAAAGCTGGATCCGATGCCGCTTGCAAATAAGCCAGTCATACCCCGGCAGTTGGTGAAGACCAACGTATTTTCCACTGGGAGCTCAGCCACGCAGACGATTGCCAAGGCGCCATCCCAGGTGCAGACCGGAGGATTCGGCGATCCCAACGGGGTTCCTGCGCGGGCCAATGATGGGAAGCCGGTGAACATCGCGCAGCTCGGGTCTTTTGATCTCCCTGCGGGCGGCGGCTATGGCAATGGAACCGGCGGCGCGAAGGGCGTGCGCGGGGTTGTCGCCAGTTCGGGATTTGGAAACGGTGTAACCACAGGTGACAACAGCGGCCGGGTGTCGGCCTCACGGGGAACGGTCCGCCAGGGGGGATTCGGGGATGCTGACGTTCCCGCCCCACCTACTGTCAGATCACGCCCGGCAGAGGCAGCAACCCCGAAGACAATTCCGGCGGAAATCGTTTCCAAACCAGTGCCGACTTATACCGACGAAGCGCGCAGCCTGAAGATTCAAGGAGAAGTGCTGCTCGAGGTGGTGCTCGAAGCTTCCGGGAAGCTGCGCATCGTGCGTGTAGTGCACGGATTAGGACACGGCCTGGACGATGCCGCGGTCCGAGCCGCGGAACAAATCCGATTTAAGCCGGCACTGCGGGATGGCCAACCGGCTGACTCGACAGCGGTTTTGCACATCGTTTTTCAGTTGGCATGACGTACTCCTAAAAGGTCCTTATGATGCGTATTCTGCGGTTGGGCTCGTTCTTGTTCTTCTTCTTCCTGTTCCTGCTGTTGGCTTCAGTTTTGCCAACCTTTTCGCAGGATTCCAATTCTCCTGCGCCGCCGGCGGCCCCCGATTCGGCGACCGTGAGTCAGGTCCCTGGCTCGAGTCCTCCGGCCAACCCGGCGTCATTTAACGACGTGCTCGATCGGATCGTCCAGCGCGAGCATGTGTTTCTCGCGCAGATGCGAAATATGCGGCCTATGGTAGAGACCTACCTGCAAGACCTCAAATCTGACAGCGATGGTAACTCGATCCCGACGAAGGACCAATACTTTCTCGGACGCCTCGAGATGAAGGAAGGCCCGGATGACGCATCCTTCATCGGACAGCCGGGTTTCGGCCACCGGATGCTCAACCAGCTGACCGGCGTTTACTCGATGAGGTTTCTTCCTCTCGGTTTCGCCCAGATGGTAGTCCTTGATACTGACTTTCAGAAAAAATATTACAAGTTCACTTTCGTGCGCCGCGAATTTCTGGGTGAAATTCGTTGTCTCGTTATTGACGTCGAGCCCAGGCATGGCTCAGGAACCGGACGTTTCCTGGGGAGGATGTGGGTCGAGGATCAGGATTATAACGTGGTCCGCTTCAACGGCACGTACTCTCCGCATCCGAAACTGAGCTTCTACCTGCATTTCGATAGCTGGCGGCTGAACCTGCAGCCTGGCATGTGGCTTCCTGCTTACATTTACAGCGAAGAATCTGACTTGAAGTACAGGATGGGAAAATCACTTCACTTCAAGGCTCAGACCCGGCTGTGGGGCTACGATTTGAAAGGCCTGGGGAAGAATGAGGAATTTACGCAAATCCTGGTCGACTCACCCCAGTCGGTGAAAGACCAGAGCGAAGCGGCGGCCGACGCCACTCCCGTGGTCGCGGAGCGGATGTGGGAACGTCAGGCTGAAGACAACGCCGTCGATCGATTGCAGAAGGTTGGATTAGTGGCGCCTTCGGGAGAGGTCGATAAAGTTCTTCAAACCGTCATCACAAATTTACTGGTGACAAATAATATTGACCTTCAATCCGAAGTTCGTTGCCGCATATTACTTACCGCACCTTTGGAATCATTCAATATCGGCCATACCATTGTTGTCAGCCGCGGCCTGTTGGATGTGCTGCCCGATGAGGCCTCACTCGCCATGGTCCTGGCGCACGAAGTAAGCCATATCGTGCTGGGGCATCCGTTCGACACCAAGCTCGCCTTCAACGACCGCCTGTTCTTCCCCGATGAAGAGTCCTTTCAGCGGCTGGACTTCAAACGGAGAGCAGCGGACGAGGAAGCCGCCGACACGAAAGCGGTAGAACTGCTCAAGAACTCTCCCTACAAAGACAAATTGGGCACCGCCGGACTATTTCTTAAGGCCTTGCAGCAGCGTGCGCCGGCCTTGCCAAATCTGATTCGGCCGCATCTGGGAAACGGTCTCGCAGCAGACAAAAGCGTCCGGATGTCCGCGTTGCTCGCTTCCGCTCCTCAACTGGAACAACGGCGAACCGATCAGATCGCAGCGCTCCCTCTCGGCGGACGCATCAAGCTTGATCCCTGGAGCGATCACGTCGAACTGGCGAAGGCTAAGTCCGTGCCACTGATTTCGGCACGGGAGAAGATGCCGTTTGAGGTTACTCCGTTCTTTCCCTATCTGACGAGATTCTTCGCGGTGGAAACTCGGATAGCGCTTTAGTGGATAGCGCTGCCAACTTGAGAGAACACGTTGTTGGCGTTCGACCCGATAAGGCGAATTGTACCGACAACAATCACTAGAATAACTGCCAGCATGACCGCATACTCTGCGATATCCTGGCCGCCTTCGTCTTTCCACAACTGCTCTAGAAATTTTGCCACGGGCTCCGTTCTCCTTTTGCTAGACCGTACCCCATCCTCGAACATGGGAAATGGCCACGAATTTGGGTGCCACTGACTAATATTCCCGAGGCTGGTCGTACCAAAAATCATAAACGTTCGGTCTGGACCAGCCAATAGCCCAAAAGTGCCATCTCAAGTTACTTTGGTCGCAAGCACCTAAGCCGCCTCAGGCAATGCTTTTGAATGGCAGGGATTGGTTCACCGCGAACAGGGCAAGCTCGAGACGCGTGGAGACCCCTAATTTGTCAAAAATGTTGCTCAGGTGGTGCTTTACAGTGTCCTCACTGATTTTGAAGTATTCCGCAATTTCCTTGTTGGAATACCCAGCCACCACCGCCGAGACAATCTCCAGCTCTCTGGGCGTGAGTCCGAATTTCTTTTTGTGCGCTTCATCACTTGAGGACTGCATCAGGGTGCGGAGGTACTGTACCAGGTTAGAAACGCTCTCCCTGCCCACCCAGTACTCACCGGCCATAACCGTGTGAATGCACTTGAGAAGCAACTGGGTGGCCGAGTCTTTCAACACCACGCCACGGGCGCCGAGTTGCAATGCCTCAACAATCTGGTTCTTCTCAGCGGCAGCCGTAAGCAGTATGACCCGCACCGGACTCGTACCGGGACTGCTGCTCAGATCCCGTAAGGCCTCCAATCCCGGCATCCGGGGCATTGCCAGGTCCAAAAGCAGGATGTCGGGTTTGAGGTGGCGCGCCTGCTTGACCGCTTCCGCACCATCGGAAGCCTCACCCAGCACCTTCAAGTCTGGTTCGGCCTCTAAGAGCCGGCGCAGACCATCGCGAAAAATCGGATGGTCGTCGGCTATAACGATGCGAACCTGCTGTGGCCTCTTAGAATTCATGCGTGACTTCCCCAGAACGCGGCACCGTGACCTCCACCCGTGCGCCCTGCCCGGAATTTGATTCTACCGTGAGTTTCCCGGCAATCAAATGTGCCCGTTCCTTGATAATCATAGGGCCCTTACCGATTTGTTCCATCTCCGCCTCCGTCAATCGCCCCGAAAATGGAAAGCCTTTGCCATCGTCTTCCAGGGTAAGAATCCATTGGTCACCGCTGGCGCCAAAGCGAACCAGTGCGTGGCGAGCGCTGCTGTGTTTGCGCACATTGACCAATCCTTCCTGCACGATGCGGACCAGCTCCCGGCAAACCCTCTTCGGCATGTCGAGTTCCTCGACGTCGGTGACGAACCGGGCGGAGATGCCAGTCTCCCGCCCAAAACGTTCCACAGTATCATGCAAGACGCCGATAAACTTCCGCGAATCTACGTCGATCGCCTTCATTTGCTGCATCAGCTCACGCAGCTTGAGAACTTCCTCGCGCAACAAGCCTTGAATCCGGCCCAGTTCGGCACTGACCGGGCCCGGCACGGCCGTAGCCTGGCGTCGTAGAACATCCACCTGCATCTCCACGGCAATGAGCGACTGCACCGCCCCATCATGTAACTCGCGCGCGACCCGTGCACGCTCCGCGGCCTCGGCTCTACGTCGCAATCGATGCAGCAGATACACGTTGTAAACTGCCGGCCCGACGTGGCGAACCAGGTCTTGTAGAAAGCGCAGTTCTTCCTGTTTTTTCCCCAGTCGGGACGGGTCGAATAAGAAAACCCGTCCCCGCCATTCGCCACCAAACAAGAACGAGACTGCGGCTACCGAATGGAAGGGCTCCAGTTCCGCCAAACGTTCGAGAGGTTGCCCCGTGGAAGCCTGAACTCGATTGCCGCCATCATCCAGCGCGAGCACAGACCAGCCGGAGCCCTCGCGCGATCCGTAGCTCACCTCACCCGGACAATTGTACAAATAGACCTCTGCGTCGTTCGCCGCGAAATCGAGCCAGCTCAGTTCCGAAAGCGTGCTGCGGGAACAGCGTACTTCACCGAGAAAGACCCGGTGGCTATGCACCTCTTGAGCAGCGATCAGCAACCTCGCCGCGCCATACAAGCTGAGAATCTCTCGGAAAATCTCTTGTAATGTTCCGGTTAGCCCAGTCTGAACTCGCGCCTTACCCAAGATGAGGGCCACCACTGATTTTTCCGTTCGCAACTGCTTCTGCTGCTCGGCCAGATAACCCAACAGCAATCCCATCACGAGCAAGTACACCGACAGCATGAACAAGCGCTTGGGCTCGAACTCTGCCAAGTTAACCCGGAGACCAGCCAGTAGATGCCAGGGCAGCGCGCCACCCGGAGCCAGCCACACATGGCGTACGACAACACTCTCCATCCACAGCAAGACAACCTCGGCTGCGGCCGTACCCAGAGTTTCCCACACGCCCCATCGATACGCCGCGGCGGCCAGGACGAAAAAGAAGAACAGAAAGAATGGGCTTCGCGGACCCTCGGCAAAAATGGAAATAAAGGCTGGCCAGACAATATCCGCCGTATGCACCAGCAGGCGAAACGCAGGCGTGGATTGCTTCCGTCGCCGCAGCAGCGTCATCACCAAAACGCCATGCACCAGGTAAAAGCCGAGCAGGCCATAAGCAATCGGCGCATGACCCAGTTGCGTGGGATCCATGTAAATTGCCGCCAAAGCTGAGATCGCCAGAAACAATCGTGCCGTTGCGAGCCAGCGCTCGATCCGCCGCGTCTCGCTCGGATCCGCCGGGGCTCGTAGTCTCCCAAAAAATCGATAGTGAGCGGGGTGAGCGTGCAATCGAGTCAATCTCTACGCTAAGCGGATGTGTCGCATACTATTGACAGGAAAGGTTAAGGGCAAGCAAAACTTTCCGCGACCTCCCTGGGGAAGAATCCGCCGGCTAGCTGTTCCCCTGTCCCAAATCGTTCTGCTGACGGTTACTACAGTAACCTCGGCTTCCTCCTTTCCCAGTCTAGAATCGCTTGAAAGGATTGGTTTTGTTAATACATTCCAAGCTCTGGAGCGCACTCGCCATCGCCTGCGTAGCGGCCTTGGTAGTGGCCGCGCTATTGCTACCTCAATCCTTTCTGCTAACCGCGTTCAGCGATCTGATTCAATGCGTCCTGCTGATCTCGGGCACAGTTTCGTTCATCCCTCATGTGCTGAAATCTCAGGGAAGAATGCGTTTGTTCTGGGCGCTCATGACCGCGGGCATTGCCTTCTGGCTTTTCTACCAGTTACTGTGGACTTACTTCGAGGTGGTGCTGCGGCAGGATGTGCCTAACGTTTTCGCGGGAGATATCGTCCTGTTCCTGCATATTGTTCCATGGATGGCAGCTCTGGCCCTTCGCCCGCATGTGCCCCAGGATGAATATGCGGCTCGGCTGGGACGGCTTGATTTCGTCCTGTTGACCCTGTGGTGGATTTATCTTTACATCTTGATTGTGATCCCTTGGCAATACGTGGTCACCAATGAACTGGCCTATGGCTGGAACCTGAATGCAGTTTACCTGTTTGAGAAGTTGGCTTTTCTCATTGCGCTGAGCGGCGCCTGGCTCAGGAGCAAAAGCCGGTGGAGAACCTTCTACGGCCACCTTTTCGGCGCCAGTCTTACCTATGCCGCCGGCTCCTATGTAGCCAACTGGGCCCTTACCCGGAACGCGTATTACAGCGGCAGCCTCTACGATATTCCTCTCGTCGCCTCGATGGCCTGGATCACTTTGATTGGGCTCTGGACTCGCGGCTACGAACCGGACCCGGCATCCAAAACAGCCTCCACCGCCTACGGCGTATGGGTACCGAGGCTGGGAATGATCGCGGTTTTCTCCCTGCCACTTTTCGCCGCATGGACTCTGTCGGATGCCGCGATCCCGGTGCGCATACGCTGGTTCCGCCTGGGGTTGACCCTGGGAGCTGCTCTGGTGATGGGCATCATCGTGTTCGTACGCCAGCATTTTCTCGATCGCGAGCTGGTTCGCCTGTTGAACCATTCGCGGGAGTCGGTTGAGAATCTGAAGCATCTGCAGGAGCAGATTGTGGAATCAGAAAAGTTGGCATCGATCGGACAACTTGTCGGCGGCGCAGCACATGAATTGAATAACCCCATTACGGCCATGCTGGGATACTCCGATCTGTTGGTCGGCACCACCCTAAACCCCGACCAGCAGGCGCTTGCGGCAAAAATAGGACAGCATGTAAGGCGGACCAAGTCTCTGGTCAGCAGCCTGCTTAGCTTTGCCAAGCAAACCCCTCGCATCAAGACCCAGGTCAATTTGAACACCCTGGTGCGTACCGCCCTGAAACTTTCTCAACCTCAATTGCAGCCTCTGCAAATTGAGGTTCGCGCAGAGCTAGAGCCAGGACTGCCGGCGGTTGCGGGAGATTCGAACCAGCTCCTTCAAGTGTGTCTGCAAATCATCAGCGATTCATTACTCAGGATTGGTGAACAGGCTGGCGGTGCTCTGATGGTCACAACCGAGCGCCAGGGAGACATGGTCATTTTCCAGGTCTCGGAGGACAAGCATCCGTCGCGCCAGAGCGAGGCGGCACAATCTTCCGAATCGGATTGGGCAGAACACGGCACCGGGCAAGGCCTCAGCGCCTGTCACGGTATCGTGCAGGAACACCATGGGCGAATCCTTTGCGAGAACCGCAAAGACCGACCCAAAACGGTTCGCGTGGAGCTGCCGTGCAATGGCTCTACCGCGAGCGGGACTACAGCATCTGCGATTCCATCGCTGGCTGAATCTCGACCGTTCGCTTGAGCTGGCCGCAAGCCGCATAGATATCCCGGCCGCGTGGACGCCTTACAAAGGCAGGAATACCGGCTTTTCTCAGAATCTTCTGGAATGTTAGGACGCGTTCGTCGGCAGGCGTAGCGAAGCCGATACCAGGGCCAGGGTTGAGCGCGATCAGATTCAGTTTGGCTCGGATTCCCCGCAGCAACTCGACTACCTCGGTCGCATGCTCAGCCCCGTCGTTCACCTCGCGTAGAAGCACGTACTCAAACGTGATCCGCTCCCGAGGCCGTAGAGGGAAGTCGCGGGCTGCGGCCAGTAATTTTTCCAGATTCCATTTCCGGTTAAGCGGCATGAGTCGCGAGCGCAGCTCATCATTCGAGGCATTGAGCGAAATGGCCAGTTTGGGCCGCGTCGGTTCAAGACCGAAGTCATGGATGCGAGGCACGATGCCGGCGGTGGATACCGTCATCCGTGGCTCGGCGATGCCCACATATTTCACCAGCAGACGCACCGCTTTCATGAAATTGTCATAGTTGAGGAACGGCTCCCCCATGCCCATGAAAACCAGGTTTATGCGATCCTCTGGCGGCGATACTTTCTGGTCCTTCAGGACGGCACAAACTTGAGCCACAATCTCGCCTGCGGTCAAATTGCGCTCGATGCCGAGCAGCGCGGTGAGGCAGAACTGGCAATCCACGGCGCACCCCACTTGGCTGGAGACGCAGATCGTTGCCCGGTCCCAATTGCGAGCTCGATTCCCCTCGGCGGAATCTCCCGCCTCGCTGCCATCCCCGGCCTCTCCCCCGTCGCCTTCGGGCATCCACACGGTTTCCACGCTCTGACCGTCGGCAAATGCGATGAGATAACGCACCGTCCCATCTTCGGACACAAACTTGTTTTCAATCCGAGGCCAGCCCACCGAGACCCCCTGGCCCTCTAAATCTTGGCGGAATTGTTGTGGAAGTGTGGAAATCTGTTCGGCTGACTCCACCTTCTGCCGATACACCGCGTCCAAAATCTGCTGTGCGCGATAGGCCGGCTCGCCGGCTTGTTCGACGAAGGCAGCGATCTCGTCGTGTTCGAGACCAAGCAGGGATGTATGCGATCGTCCAGTCGCCATTTCTCTCCTACAGCTCTCTCGACAGCCGGGCCAGCTCACCTGGAAGAACCGACTGGAACCTGCTGATTCTAAACAACTAACTATTTTCGCACAGGCGGAGGCGCTATGTCAGAATAATAAGGTCTCAGTTAGTTATAGGAATTCGCCTTGCTCTCGGAAATTATATGGTCCAGGAAGTTCGCAATATTCGCCGCCAAGTCTTGCCTCATGGCCTGATCGTCATCACCGAGCAGATGCAACACATCCGCAGCGCCTCCATCGGAATATGGTTGGAGACGGGTTCCCGCGATGAAGATGCGCACTGGAATGGCATCTCGCATTTCATCGAGCATATGGTCTTCAAGGGGACCAAACATCGCACGGCCGAACAGATTGCCCGGCAAGTGGATTCCATCGGCGGCAACATGGATGCCTTCACTGCCAAGGAATGCATCTGTTTCAACGTCAAAGTGCTCGACGAACATGTTCCCATCGCCCTTGAGATTCTGAGCGATCTGGTTCTCCATCCAGTGTTCGATTCCCAGGACATAACTCGCGAACGTGGAGTAATCCTCGAAGAGATCAAGATGGATCAGGACAATCCCGACTACCTGGTCCACGAAATATTTACCCAGAACTTCTGGAAAGACCATCCCTTGGGCAGGCCCATACTCGGAACCAAGGAGACGGTGAAACGCTTCGAGCGGCAACCTGTGCTTGACGCCTATGGGCATCATTTCTCTCCCGGAAACATCATTGTGTCGGCGGCGGGAAATCTCGATCATGACCGCTTTGTGGATCTCGTGATCCAACACTTCGAGCACATGAAGCCGGTCAAGAACGGATTACACTCCGCCGTTCCGAAGGTTGTGCCTCGCATCGTCCTGCGCAATAAGAAGGCGCTGGAGCAGGTGCAGCTCTGTATAGGTGTTCCTTCCTATGCCATCGCTCACGAGAAGCGGCATGCCTCCTACATACTGAACACACTGCTGGGAGGAGGAATGAGTTCGCGTCTGTTCCAGAATATTCGGGAGCGGCAGGGATTGGCCTATTCCATCTACAGTGATCTGAACCCCTACCGTGACACCGGATGCCTTGCGGTCTACGCCGGAACGTCGCGGGAGTCGGCAGCCAAGGTGGTCCGATCCGTGGTCAGCGAATTCCGCAAGTTGAAGGCTGAACCCGTACCCGAAGAGGAATTGCGCCGCTCGAAAGATCAGCTCAAGGGCAGCCTGATGCTCTCTCTCGAATCAAGCACCGCCCGCATGTCGAACCTGGCGCGCCAGGAAATGTATTTCGACCGCTTTTACGATCTCGATGAACTCATTGAGAGAATCGAAGCCGTCACCACCGAAGATCTGCAAAGCCTGGCCAATGAATTCTTCCACACGGAACTGATCGCCGTGACCGCCCTGGGCAATCTCAGTGGGCTAAAGATTTCACGCGATCAGCTTGCCTGCTGAAAAGGAGATCCTTGCTGGGTGGCTATCTCCTGTAACTTCCTGGGAGTTTCCTCATCTCATTTCTGCCTGCCACGCTAGGTTTGCGGGCGACATAAAATCGACATTCCATTTCAGGAGAAACGATGAAAAAGATCCTCGGGACCTTGATGCTCACCTGCGCTCTGGCAACTTCCATGGCCGTCTTGGCCCAGTCTGACGATCAGATGAAGCGAGACGCACCCCGGCAAGACAGCATGAAAAATGGCCAGATGAAGAAGGAGAAGAAACCGAAAAAGGCCGCCAAGAAAGATCAGATGAAGAAAGACGACACCATGAAAGACGACAGCATGAAACACGACGACATGAAGAAGGACGAAACCAAGAAAGACGAGATGAAGCAGAACTAGCCGCCATCCGCCACTTTTCAGGCGCGGGCAATCCGCCCGCGCCGCTTATTTCCAGGAACAATCTCCCCGAGTCTCAGTCGACCGCTGCCCGGATAGCTACTTCTCGCTGCTTGTCATTTTCGGCATGGGCCCCGGCTCGCCGCGCGCCTGCTAGATTGAGATATTTCCGCAGGCAGCGCAGGCATGGGACGTACCCTTCGCGCGTCGCTTCCTTCGCCGTGAGAGTTCTCTGTTTATCCTTGTGGTGAATAACCTCGCATCCCGGCACGTGAAAAAGTTTTGCCCCTTCCGTGACCACAACCACCATGTCCGGAGGAATGCCGTGACCAGCCTGTGCGTGTTCGGATCTCAACGGCGGGTTCGGCGTCATCAGCGATCTCGCCAATGTCAAACTGCTGGCGACCAGGACCGCGGCCACGGCGGCAATCAGCCAGCCCGGCCATGTGCCTCGGCTGACCACCACATTTCGGGTCAGCCATCGTTCCATGCGGCGGCTGAAACCGGAGGGAAGTTCAAACATCCTGTCATCCCCGTATAGCCGGATCACGTTACGGGTGCCTTCGAGCACGGCGGTGCAATGCTGACACGACCGGAAGTGCTCTTCCATCGCCGACCGCAGGCCGGGATCCATGTCATCTTCGAGATAGTTCGAGATTTCGCGCCAAACCGCTTCGCAGCTCACTACCATGGCTTGCTTCCCTTCTCGAAAGGCAGCCGGCTAAACCAGCCGCGCTCCCAGCCCGCAGCCAGCAGGTCACGCAGCATAAGCCGCGCCCGCAACAGTCGCGTTTTCACCGAAGCGGTAGAGATTCCCAGCGCCTCGGCCGTCTCCTGGATATTCAAATGTTCCATGTCGCGCATCATGAACACTTCACGATATTTCCGGTCAAGCATAGCCAGGGCTTCCGCCAACCTCTGCCGCACTTCCTTTCGTTCCAGCGCTTCCGACGGAATCTCACGCCAGTCGGCGAAGTCTCTGGGCGTGTAATTCCCTTCCTCGTCGGGATGCTCCGCAAGTCCTTCCATGACCACCGTCCGATCTCTGCGTCGGCGCATGAGAGCCTCGTTCACCGTGATCTGAATCAGCCACGTGCTGAAGCGCGCTTCGGCCCTGAATTGCGGAATATGGGCGAAGGCCTTCAGCATCGCCTCTTGACAGACCTCCTCAGCGTCCGCTTCATTCCGCAAGATGGCTAAAGCGGCGGCATAGACGCGGCGTTCGTAGGGCCGGACCAGCTCATAGAACAATTCCCGCCTGCCCTGCTGCACTCTCGCGATGAGCTGTTGCTCGCGCGTCATGGCCGCTAGTGGCGAATTCTCCAAGACTAAGTTTGGTTCGGGCATTCCTGTTGTTCAACCCGACTTCTCCCCGGCGTCCTAGCGCGGGTCGTATTCGGGATCTTTTTTCCATCCCGTCAGCATCGAAACAAAGTTGTTCCATCCGTGCAAAATCACCATCACCAAATGTCCGAACACGAACAACAAAATTGCCCACATGATCGCGAAATGCCACACCCGCGCCCAGTGAAACCCTCCCATCAGCCACGCCAGCCATGAGAACTGCACTGGTTTCCAGATTGCCAGCCCGGTCAGCACCGATAAAACGCCCAAGGCAAACACAGTGGTATACGCGTGCTTTTGGAGAGAGTTGTAAGCTTCCTTCACCGCCGGCTTGGCGCCGAAGAAGAAATAATGTTTCACCATCGGCCACACACCGGGAATGTCGCGAGGCAGGAACAGCACTTGCCGGTAATTGCCGCTGAAGATCTGATAACCGAGGTAGAACAGCCCGGTAGCGATGTAAATCCACATGAAGGTCAAGTGCCACTGGAGTGCGCCGCCCAGCCAGCCGCCTATGGCCAGAGACTTTGGCCAATGCAGCAAATCTTTCTGCGGGATCTTCGCGCCAAAACTGGGAAACGCGCGAAAGATTTGCAGCCCACTTCCGATCAGCACAAACAGCGCTACAGAGTTCACCCAGTGGCACAGGCGCACCGGCAGAGGATGCTCGTAAACCGCCCGCGCGGTTTCATGACTTTCCTTACCCTTCGCGCCATCGATCTCGATTACCGCACCGCTCATCTCCTAACCTCCCGCGGAAAATTACAACCCGTAAAACCAGGAATATCCCTGGTCTTCCCAATAGCCCACGCGGTCGAGTACGCGCGTGACTTTCAGTTCGGTCAAATACTTGGCCTGCTTGTATCCGATCTTGGTCGGTATGGTTAAACGTAACGGCGCGCCGTGCTCGCGGGTCAACGGCTGGTCGTACATCTCATAGCAGAGCAACGTCTGCGGATGCAGGGCCGTCGCCATATCCAACGATTCGTAGTAATCGTCGGCGCAAGAAACCGTGATATAGCGCGCCGTCGCGTCCGCTCCAACCAGCTTAAGAAACTCCGAGAGCCGGGTGCCGCCGAAGCGGCCGATCACATCCCACCCCTCGACGCAGACGTGGCGGGTGTTCTGCCGGGTTCGAGGTAGAGCCTGGATTTGCGACAGACTGTACTCGCCGGGTTTCTGAACTTCCCCACTCACGCTCAGCGTCCAGTTTTCGAAAATCACCCCCGGATCATCGACGTCGTAATCATTGATCGGAAATTTCTCCAATGGAGTCACCGCCGAGTCAGCAAAGGTTGGCGCCAACTGGCCGGAGCGAAAGAGTTTGCCGGAAGCCCAATCGCTGAAGCGGAGTCCTTGCTTCAAAAGCGGCTCTCGCAGAGCGGGAATGGCAAAGGCTCCCAGCGCAATAACCGGCGTCAGCTTTAGCAACTCCCGCCGGTTCATCTGCCGAAACCTACGCTGGCTGACCTTTGGGCTGACGTTCTTTGCGTCTGCGAGCTTTGCGTCTACGACCTTCTTATCCCCGCTCACCGCGTCCGTGCTCTTCGAATCAACGTGATTCGCGTCGCCGTTCTGAGGATCCATAGCCCTCCTGCCCAACAGACACACTCCACCATGGGATTCGCCCACGTCGCGAAAGTTTCGCCCAAGATCTGCCTTTTGACCACAGAATTAAGAATTCGAAGGCTCTCTCCCCAGTTGGTCAATCTTTTGCTGGCCTTCGACGGCTTTTCGAGGCATACTAAGCGGAAGAGTTTCCTCCCCCCCAAGGAGCAGTCCCAGATTCCTGCATGTTTGATTCAGGTAGTTTAGTCCCGAAGACAGATCACCGTCTGGTAGCGGAGCCTCCGGCACGCGAGCAGCTAACCGCCACCCATACCAGGCAGAGCCGGCTCATGTTTATTGCGCTGACCCTGCTACTGGCTGTGCTGGGTCT
>WNGH01004270.1_pt1 | contig 18121 bp, 18 predicted proteins | sample 5400631 | NCBI WGS metagenome assembly WNGH01 (sample SAMN13153373, study PRJNA577476) | soil metagenome | isolation source: 115 cm soil or saprolite under Garry oak tree replicate 1 | place: USA:California | collected 2016-06-15
CATAACTGTGGCTATGTACGGCATAAGTATCGCCAGGGCCATTCGACCAGGAGTAAGGAGATAGGCCTTGCTGTTGCATACGTCTGCATAATTCTTGCTCCTGAGGCATCGTTGCTTCTTGCCAGCGGACAACTTGCATATATTTGCTCCTTTCCTCTAAGTATATTTTACATTCATTAACAATATGTGATTTTTCGGTTAAAAAGGAATGTAGTGACAGCATGTGAGGAACTATCCACCCTGTCCCGTTGCCAATCCATAGAATAGTAGAATCGCTGCCGTGATCATCACTATGGTGGTCATAACAAGACCAATGTTTGTAATGAAGCCTAGTCGATGCGTTTGCATGATCTTACGATTGTTTCCAATAACGATAATGTAAATGACAAGGATTGGCGCCAGCACACCGCAAAGCACATTTGCCCAAAAGATGAGCTTGATAGGATCGAGATGGATCAATGCAATTGCCATACTGATCACCAATGCGCCTGTCAAGATCAGGTAAAATCCTTCATTCTGCCAGGGCTTCTTCGAGAGACCTGCCGGCCAGCCGAATGTTCCTGCCACCGCATAAGAGGTACTGGCAAGCAACACTGGAATGGCGATAAGACCGGCACCGATTAACCCAACAGCGAAGAGATATTTTGCTAAAGGTCCAAGCAATGGCTCCAGTGAACGTGCAGCATCAGCGGCAGTGGTAATATTTTGATGATGTACAAACAGCGTCGATGCAGTAGAAATGATAATGAAGTACGCGACAAGATTGCCGCTAATTACACCGATGGCGATGTCCAGGGCGGCGCTATGCATCTTTTGACTGGTTGATCCCACACGTTGCTCCTCTTTTTCGCCCTGAACCTGCCAGAACATGTTGTAGGGTGAGATTGTTGCTCCAAGCAGGGCTACTGCGCTACTGATGCTAATGAAACTAAAATCTATGTGGGGCACAAAAGTATTGATAAGAATTTCTCCCCAATTTGGATGTGAAAATATCGCCGTAATGAAGTAGGCGACAAAAGCCAGACTCATGACGATGAAGATTTTTTTGATTGACTCGAAGTTTCTGTATACAGTCAGGTACCACAGGATAACACCCACGGGAATGACAAACCACACCCAGGAGAGGCCTGTAATCAACTCCAGTCCACTCCCGATAGCAACCAGGTCGGCTGCGATCAAGGCAATGTTAGCTACAATTAGAATCAGCGAAGCGGGAATAGCAATCCAACGGCTATAATGCTCACGCAGGATATCAGCCAACCCTTTCTGCGTGATCCGCCCAACTTTGGCACAGGCGAACTGCACAGCCTGGTAAAGTGGGGTGGAGAGCAATATCAACCAGAGATGCCCGTACCCTGTCGTAGCCCCATCAATAGCATAAGTAGCAACAGCTGAGGCGTCGTTACCTGCCATGCCAGCTAAGAACCCTGGACCGAGAACGTGCATGAGGAAATTGTTTTTTTTGTCTGGCTCTATATGTGAATCCTCATCTCCTCTGCTTGCATGTTGCGTTTTTGCTTCCTGATGGATGGTGGTATTGTCATCTCCCGATTGAACAGAGGTTTGTTTAGCTTGTGTGCTGCTTTTGCTTGCTTCTATCTCCCGCAAACCCTCAGCGGTTGGAACTTCTTGCTCCACTTTATCGAGCAGGTTGTGCTCCTCTTCAGGCACTAGCGCTTCAGCCCCCACCGGTGTCAGCGCTTCAGCCTCCTTTTTGCTGACATCTACAATGACTTTGCCGGGCACACTCTCATCCACATTATCTTCTTGATTGATGGACGCAATACGGTCGGCTGGAATTTCAAGAGTTTTCTTGAAGATCACACCTTTCTTGACAACGACCTTATCAACCTTACTCTGCTGATCCTGGCCAACCTCGGTTACTTTCGGTTTACTGATATCCTCCTCACCTAGATCCCCTCTCGTCGCCTCCACTTCCATACCTGTTTCGATAGTCTCTTCCGTTTTTTTTTGCTTTTTGGTCATACTTAGTCTTTCTGGCAATTTTTCATTCAACTCATGGAAAACATTTTCCCAGGTTTTACTGACAATTAGTTCCAAACTGAACATTAATTACTGAGATCACGTTCTATAGCAGAGAAAGGTGTCAGGCTATGGGTTTTCGAGATATTATTCGAGATTTTATAAGTAGTATTCTGTCATAGACATCTGCTAGTGTGAGATCGTGAAGCCTTTTCTCAAGCTTAGTCGTACTACAGGTAGAGCTTCTGTTGAGCAAACGGTTTCGCTATAAGGATACAGAAGGAGGGATGGTATGCATCATCAAAGAGTGTGTCTAGTTATTAATCCAAGAGATGGGCAGAATTTATCAAAACTTAGCGGTATTCTGGCTGTATTTGCAGCAGCAGGTTGGCATACGGATATAGTGCTCAAAGAATACGGTGGCCATACAATGGAATTGGCGACTAATGCCGCCAGTCAAGGCTATGATCTGGTCATTGCCTATGGGGGAGACGGAACTTTGAATCAGGTGGTCAATGGGCTGATGAATGGTAAGAAACATAAAAGCATTATAGGTGTTCTCCCTGGTGGTACAGTCAACCAGTGGGCTGCTGAGGTAGGTGTCCCTCAGAATCCTGTTAAAGCAGCGCTTGCACTTGTCAGCAGCAATGTTCGTAAAGTTGACGTGGCACGCGTAGATGTTACTTCGCTCACGATTCTTCCTTCAACGCAGGAAGCGCAACTGCACTCAGTCGTAGACACGTCTGATAATAAAGAAGATAAGAAGAAAGGAAAGACTCCCTCTGGAGCCAGGCATCACTTTTTATTGATGGCAGGTCTGGGTATCGATGCTGCTATTATGGGCCGGGTCAACAAAACACTCAAACACCATATTGGTGTTGCTGCTGTTGGCATCGCCGCTACTGAACAGATGCCCGCACAGCATGCCTTCCCTATTGAAATAAGGGTAATGGAGAAAGGAAGAGATACAGAACGGGTATGGCAGGGAGAAGCCCGACAGGTAATTATAGGAAATACGCGTCGGTATGCTAATACAGTGGAAATAACAGCCGATGCCTCAATTGATGATGGGATGCTCGATGCTTGCGTGATTACAGCAGGTGATCCGTTCTCGACTATGCAGCAGATAGCTTCACTCTTGTTTCGACGTAAGCCTGATAACCGGACAACTGAATTTTTTCGTGGAGCGCAACTTTCGATTTGTATCCCTGCTTCTATTGCCTTGCAATTGGACGGGAGTACAGTCATGCTAAAAGATTATCTGCACAACTCAGATCGCAAAGCACTGCAACGTGCTAGAGATATGGAACAAGTAATGGTTACCTATCAGTTTGAAGCCCTTCCACATGCCTTACAAGCTGCAATTCCTCGTACATATGCTGGTCCCCTCTTCGAAAAATCACGCAACGATGAAGCTTCACAGTCAGAGCAAGAGGATACGAGTAATGATGCTTCCCAGCAGCCTTCCACGTCTTCTGCGGGTGAGCAGCCGCGATCACGTGAACAGCTCAACACGCTCATTGAACATGGGTGCAAAGTGACCGTGGTAGGGGTAACAATAGATCTTGACAAGAAACGAACCTATATTGTAGCGGGGACTACATCAAAGACGAGTACTGGTGAAAACAGACCTGTTGCCATCTGCATTGATGATAATACAACCCTCCTGAAGCGGACAGGTGAGCTTGCCGTTGCTGTTGAGGTAGAGCATTTGCAGGAAAACGTGGAGATCGTAGTTGAGGGCAAAAAAAGTAAGCGCAGTGTGATTCATGCAACACATGTGGTGGTCTAGTTCTACTACCTTATATTCCATATGATCGAGCATAGGACTATGAAGTCAGCATACACGCGGTGAATGGCTGGTTAGATAGCTTGTTCGACCCACAAACACAGAGTACTAGCACTGAGAATGCTAGTACTCTTTAGCAGAACATAATGCTATTTGGTCAATACTGTATCAACTCACGCCAACTCGACGATAGCGAGCTTCTATGAAAGAGTAGACGCCGTAAGCCACCAGACCTAGTGCAACGATACCAAGTAACACTGGACCATAGGGCTGTTGTGCGAGTGTTCGTAAGGCAGCATCCAGTCCTTTTGCTTCATGTGGATTGTGTTGTACAGCAGCTACAATCAGGAAAATGCCAATTATGCTAAAAACAACGCCAAGCGCAGCATATCCAAATCGGCCAAGGAAAATTACCCCTCTCCTTAACTGAGCACTCAATCCGGTTAACAGAAGCCGCCGCTGAAATTTGGCAGTATATGCCTTAGCGAACATGTAACAAGCCACGCTAATGATAATGAGACCAAGAATGACTGCCGCGGCTACTCCCCAGGAATGATTAAGCAGTTGCGCAGTTACATCTTGAGTTGAAGCCGTTGTACTTTTTGTAGCGCTACTTGTTCCCATCCGTGTATCGAGTTGGAAAGCTCCAAATGCTAGAATAGCATAAGAGACACCTGCTACAGCATAACCAAAACGTCCTATCATGCCTTTTATATCGCTACCTTTGCCTTCTGTATCAAACCAGGCCTGTAGAAAGCACCAGATCGCGAAACCAATCAGGCCAATTGCACTGCTAGCCAGCCAATAATAAGGTAGACAATACCTTTGGCCGCATAGCCTATACGGGCGAATATGGTCATCCAGCGGCTGGACGCCGCATTGCGTGCCGTACGATTTGCCACACGACCTGCATCTTGTACTCCTTCAGGGGTACGTATATTAGATCTCATACTTTTTCTCCTTTATGAGTCAGAGACCTGCCTTAAACTCTTGCACGTCTTCCAACAAAGAGGTTATAGAGCAGCACAATGACCGCTATCACGAGGAGTAGATGAATCAAGCCTCCAGCATGGAGGGCAAGCAAGCCTATCAGCCATAGAACCACTAGAACAATAACAATTGCCCAGAGAATACCTGCTAACATAACCTATTCTCCTTTCTTATGCCCTTTTTCTTTGTGCTGTTTCATGACTGTTCGAGCAGCAACTTCTTCAGCACGATCTCCATACCGACCACTCTTTTCAGCAGACTCTTTAATGTGCTCATATTGGCGTTGCTCCTTCTCGCCCGCGCCTTTCAGAGGTTTTTTTCTTGGCATAGCATATAACTCCTTTCTCTCTTCACAATAGCACTATCGACAGATATTTAGATGCGGTCGATCCATGCTTTGATACGATTCTTCAGCGAGCCTTTTTTACGACGAGCTGCTCCTGAAAATTGGTCGCCCTGGCCTTCAGCTTTCAACCGCTCATTCCCGACCAGCGCTCCTGCGCTCTCTTTGACACGACCCCCGGCTTCTCTCATGCTCCCTTGGAGTCTGTCGCGTTCAGCGCTATTGGATTCTCGTGAACGGTAACGAGTATCTTCATTTGCCATAAGTAAACCTCCCTGGAAATTGTATAGTTAACAAGTGTAACTATACTCATTCAGTCTGCCTTTTTGTGAAGGCAGATTTCTTTCTGATATGGAGCACACGATTGAAATTAGCTATTAGTTTCATGAAATACGAAAATAATCTGCCCTTAAAGCTCACTGGTAAAGCTTATTGGCTGCCTGGCGTATCGCCTCGGATAGCGTCGGATAGGGTAGCATGGTGGAGGCGAGCGTTGAGAAAGCATAGCAAAAATATCTGATAAATTCAATAAATAAAAGCACTTCAATAAGAATCTAATCTCTTTTTAATCTTCTACTATAAAACTAAACATTAGAAACATTACTAAGTTTAGAATATGATTAAAAATGCATTGCTGACTTGTAAATATTGAAAAATTTTGTTAAGAATAGAAATGTCACAAAGGTTAAGCCAATGTGGTGTTTCTGGAAATAAGGCTTTTCTGGAAGTGAGAGTTTCGAGAAGAGATACATGAGCTATCTAGTGAAAAATGAAGGAATTTTACTGGGGCAACTAGAAAAATCAATAGTAAGTCTTAATTACTTCGATACTATTGAGAATGCACTGACCTGGCATCGAAAAATGTTGGATGTAGCACTGGCTCAGTCTATGAGGCGGGTTCCGATATTTGCAGATGTTACAGCACGTCTTATTGAGACGCTACGTTCCGGGCACAAGGTGCTTGTTGCAGGTAATGGTGGAAGTGCTGCTGAGGCGCAGCACTTTGCTGCTGAGTTGGTTGGCCGCTTTAAGCGCGAACGATCACCCTATGCAGTTCTCTCTCTTACTACTGATACATCGATACTGACGGCCATAGCAAACGATTATGGTTACCAGGATATTTTCGCTCGGCAGGTTTTGGCACTTGGTCAGCCTGATGACATGCTGATTGTTTTTAGCACGAGTGGGGAGTCCGAAAATCTGCTATGCGCGGCCGCTGCTGCACAGCAATGCCTTATGACAATTATAGCCATAACAGGTGACCGGCCAAACCGTCTGGAATGTCTGGCAGATGTGACTGTGCATGTGCCTACAGTAGATACTGCAATCACTCAAGAACTGCATATGATGATAACTCATATTCTATGCGAAATTGTGGAGTCTGAGCTTATGAGTTGTGAGGGAGACGCGGGCAAATGAAACAGAGAGCTGTATTTCTTGACCGCGATGGCACGCTAGTTCATCCCAGACACTATCCATCTAGTCTCGGAGATCTACATCTCTATAACAATATCGGTCCAGGCCTGAAAGATCTTCAACGAGCAGGATTCAGGATGGTGGTCATTACAAACCAAGCGGGTCTTGCACGTGGGTATTTTACTCTTGTTGATCTGCACTGTATGCACAAACATCTTACCAGTGAGCTTGCACAGCTAGGTGTGCAACTCGATGCCATCTATCATTGTCCTCATCATCCAGAGGGGGTAATCCCGGAACTTGCGATCCGTTGCAACTGCCGGAAGCCGCAGCCAGGGATGTTGTTACAAGCTGCTGCAGACCTCGACCTTGACCTGCAACATTGTTGGTTTGTTGGAGATATTCTTGACGATGTTGAAGCGGGAAATCGTGCTGGCTGCCATACTATTTTGGTCGATCTGGGGACTGAATCAATTCCTGAGCAGCCGATACGCTGTCCAGACTATATCGCTCCTGATACGCAGCATGCATTGAGGATTATAAACGCGATCGAATCTCATAATTAAGGAGTTTGTGCATGACAGTTGATCTTGTTCGTCGCTTTCGTGGGCTTCGTGTATTAGTGATTGGCGATGCCATGCTTGATACTTACCTTGAGGGAACTGCATCCCGACTATGTAGAGAAGGCCCTGTGCCAGTTGTACGCAAAACGGGAGAGCATTGTGTTCCAGGTGGTGCTGCTAACACTGCTGCCAATCTCCGTGCACTTGAGGCTGAAGTATTCTTTCTCAGCATTGTAGGGCGAGATACAGCAGGTACAAGACTTCGATCGGCCCTGCTAGAACAGGGAGTCGATGACCGCTGGATTGTTGAGGATGAGTCCACAAACACGCTACACAAGTTGCGTATTCAGGCAGATGGGCAGTATGTTGTTCGTTTTGATGAAGATGCGCAGCACCATTCGAAAGAAATCCAGGAGCAATTGTTAGCCGTACTCAAGGAGACTTTTACACACTGTGATCTTGCTGTAGTATCCGATTATGGTTATGGCTCAGTATCAGATGAACTTATAGAGCAGATAAAGGTACTCCGTTCGCTTCATCCATGTCCACTATTGGTTGATGCCAAGAACCTCTACCGCTTCCGAAATGTGGGTGCGACCGTTGTTACACCCAACTATCTGGAGGCCACGCTATTGATAGAGCATGGTCGTATCACTGAACCATCGGTCTCCAAAAGAGAGTTAGACTTATCTGAGGTCGAGCATATCGGGCGGCGCCTACTTGCAATGATCGATGCCGAGCACACAGCAATTACATTGGCCGGAGATGGTGTATTTCTGATAAATCGTCAGGGTATAACACAGCATATACCAACCCATCCAATAATACAGGCCAATGATGTCGGTGCTGGCGATTCGTTTGCGGCAGCTATGGCATTAGCACTTGCAGTTGGTGGAAGCATTGAAGAATCTGCGCAAATTGCTGTTGATGCGGCAAGTATTGCCATTACCAAACGCGGGACAGCAGTGGTGAGCTATCAAGAACTACTACAGAAAGTGAGTCTCCGAGATAATGCAAGACTCTCGCCTACCTTGGTTACTGAGGCTTGCTCGCCAGAATCAATCTCCAGACTTACTGAGCAGCTTGGTGAAGAGCGTCTACGAGGCAAGACGATTGTGTTTACAAACGGTGTCTTCGATATCTTGCATGCCGGACATGTACAGTTCTTGCGCCATGCAAAGGAGCTTGGGGATGTTCTCATAGTTGGTGTCAATAGCGACTGCAGTACGCAGCGACTTAAAGGAAAGAGACGTCCCATCAATAGCGAACGCGACCGTATGTCTTTGGTCGCTGCGCTCGATCCAGTTGATCATGTTGTGCTCTTCGATGAGGATACCCCTACCGAACTGATACGTGCCTTGCGCCCCGATATCCATGCAAAAGGTGGTGACTATACTGATGAGTTCTTACCAGAAGCAGAATCGGTTCGTGAGATCGGTGGTCGTGTCGTGATCCTTCCACTCGCTGGCAGCCTTAGTACCACGAGCGTGATTAAACGGATTATTTCTTTGGCATCTGAGGAAAGGATAGAGGTTAGATAATGATTGACGAGCGATGGCATTCAGCACGGCGAATTCTGGCAATTCGGCTTGATAATCTTGGAGATGTGCTGGTAACGACTCCGGCTATCCATGCAATTAAAACCTCACTACCTGCCATCGAACTATCCTTATTAACGAGTCCCGTCGGAGCACAAGTTGCAAGGCTCAATCCCGATATCGATGAAGTAATCGTATATGATGCACCATGGATGGACCCGTGGCATAGACTACCACAAGATAGTAAGAGGGAACAGCAGATGATTGCGATGATGAAGGAGCGACAATTCGATGGAGCAATCATCTTCACGTCGTATCATCAAAGCTCCCTGCCAGCGGCGTACGCCTGCTATCTTGCTGATATCCCACTACGCTTAGCGGCATCAATAGATGGATCGGGTTCCTTATTGACAACACGTCATAAACATCCAGAACGCATGATGCACGAGGTCGAACGAGGACTCGAACTTGTCAATGCGATAGGCTTCACGACAAACGCACTTGATCTGGTTTTGAAAGTCCCTATCATAGCTCGGGAAAGCGTTTACGAGTTCCTGTCTGTTCAGAATGTAGATCCCCATTGTCCACTACTCGTGATCCACCCGGGGTGTAGTATGCCTGCGCGTACCTATCCATATGACATGTATACCCAAATTCTTGATCTCGTGATCGAACGTTTGGGAGCAACAGTGGTAGTGACGGGAACGCAGGATGAACAAGCCTTGGTAGAGCATGTGCTTGAAAAGATGCAAGAGCATAAACGCAGAGAAACACTTGCTTGCGCAGGGACGTTATCGTTTCCAGATCTCTGTGCTCTGATCGAAGCTGCTGATCTCATGATTACAAATAATACCGGACCTATGCATATTGCAGCAGCGGTCAAAACTCCCGTTGTTGCGCTGTTTGCCCTAACGAATCCACCAGAACAGTGGGGACCGTGGTGTGTGCCCCATAGACAGCTTTATCATGATGTATCCTGCCGGATTTGCTACAATCGAATCTGTCCTTATAACCATGAATGCCTGCGACTGGTCACTCCCGAGATGGTCGCAGATGCCGCCGAAGAATTGCTTATGGAGACAATTCCAGGAGTAATCGACATCTCAGGCAAATATCGAGAAGTAAGTGATCCTCTACAACAAGACCTGAACGATGCATACGTTTCTACTTTGCTCCGTACTACATCCGCATCTACACAAACAAGCAATCAGGTCAATGGTAAGAAGGTGCCCCGATGAACGAGTGGATAGCTGCACAGAATATTCTAGCGATTCGCCTGGATAATATTGGCGATGTCATTATGCTTGGGCCCGCGTTGCGTGCAGTTAAAGAAACCTTGCTGGATGCACGATTAACGCTGCTTGCCAGCCCTGCTGGGGCGACTGCCGTATCACTATTGCCATGGATCGATGACGTGTTTGTCTGCCGTGCAACCTGGCAGGATATTGGCGGCCATATGCCTTTTGATCCAGAACGCGAACTGCAGCTCATAAAGATACTGTCAGAACGTAAATTTGATGCTGCGCTCATTTTCACCTCTTTCAGTCAGACACCACATGTTCCTGGCTACGTTTGTTACCTAGCAGGCATACCCCTACGCGCAGGAGAATCCAAAGAGTTTAGTGGCGGAATCTTGACAACTGAGTTACGTAGCGCTCCCGACGAACTCCATCAGGTGGAAAGAAATCTACGCCTCGTTGAGCACCTGGGATTTGTTGCCAGAGATCGGCAACTCAAGATCAATATCCCTGAGGAGGCCCAAGCGGCTGTTCCGACGTTACTCGCTCATGCGGAGCTTAACCTACATGACCCATTTATCATCATTCATCCCGGAGCGAGCGCTCAATCGCGTCGCTATCCAGTAGACCGACTCGGGACTCTTGCTCGATTATTGAGCAGGAGAGGTTGGCCAGTGCTCATTACAGGAGTTGAGCGAGAGGCCGCATTGATCGAAGAGATAGTTAAGCATGCTCCTAAGGCTCATAGCATTCTAGGGACGACGTTAGCTGAGTTCTCAGCACTGATTGAACAGGCTGCACTAGTGATCTGCAATGATTCCCTACCGATGCATCTTGCTGATGCATTGAGAACACCGGAGATTGTCCTATTTTCAGGAACGGATTATGAGGCGCAATGGCAACCTCGAGCCACACGTTCCAGGTTGCTACGTCGTAAGACGGCATGCCATCCTTGCTATCTTTTTGAGTGTCCTATTGGGTTGCCATGTCTAGATATTCCGCCTGAAGAGGTGGTTGAAGAAGTTGAAGCACTTCTGGAGGATACCTGGACTGTCAAAGTGGCAGATCACTCGCTTAGAGCGGGAAAATACTGGAGATCCGTATGAAAGAAGTACCATTGAATCCCCGGCGAATCGCTATTTTCCGTGCGCTTCAACTTGGCGATCTTTTACAGGCAATACCGGCTTTGAGAGCGATTAGAACAGGCTTTCCCGAGGCAGAAATTATACTCATTGGCCTGCCCTGGGCGAAATCCTTCATCCAGCGTTTTCACCACTACGTTGATCGGTTTGTTGAGTTTGTTGGCTTCCCGGGTATTGCCGAGGTAGAAGTAATACCCGAGCGAATCGCTGGCTTCATTGAGGAACAGCGAGTTTATGGCTACGACCTTGCCATTCAAATGCATGGCAGCGGTAGAACAAGCAACCGCTTCATTCTCGCACTTGGTGCAAAAATGACAGTAGGTTACTGCACCGGTTTAGATCCAGAAGAACTGACATTGAGTGCGCCTTATCCGGAAAATCAGCCCGAGGTGTACCGTAATCTGGGCCTCGCGAAATTGCTCGCTTGCCAAGATTGTAATCCCAGGTTGGAATTTCCGCTCTGTAATCAAGATCGTAGCGAAGCTGTCAAACTCCTCAGTAAATTGCCTTGTCTGGATAGACCATGGATTGGGCTGCATGCAGGTGCACGGCCATCATCTCGCCGCTGGCCTGTCCAGTATTTTGCTTCTATTGCTGATGAGCTAACACTGAAATACAATGCGCAGATCATATTGACTGGAAGTGCTGACGAAAAGCTAATTGTTCAGGCAGTGGAAACACAAATGAAGACAAGGCCATTGAATTTAGCGGGTGAAACCTCACTTGGAGGCCTGGCTGCTCTGATTAGTGAACTGGATCTATTTGTGAGTAACGATACCGGCCCTGCCCACATTGCAAACGCCCTTGACACTCCAAGTATTACGATCTTCGGCCCAGCAGATTATCGACGCTGGGCGCCGCTTGATCAGCTACATCATCCAATTGTGCGGAGTTCGGTTGAATGTAGTCCTTGCAGCTATTTGGATTGTCCAATTGACCATCGCTGTCTGCGCTGGATCCCTCCCACGATGGTCATGACAGTTGCCGGGCGGCTACTGGTAGGAGGCTTAGTTTCATGCGGCGTCTAAATATTCTCACCTGGCATATTCACGGTAGCTATCTGAATACACTTGCACGTATTGAGCACAACTGGTATCTGCCCATCAAGCCTGGACGCCCCGAGGGGTATGGTGGTCGAGGCCCAACCTTCGATCTGCCCGATTATGTATGTGAGGTGCCAGCAGAGCAGGTACGCGATCTGAAACTGGATCTCATTATCTACCAATCACCAAAAAACTATGTAGAAGATCAGTTTGAGCTTCTGACCAGTGAGCAACGCAGGTTGCCGAAAATCTACCTGGAACACAACACTCCGAAGCCCAGTGCTGTCGATGCTCGTCATCCTGTCGATGATCCTAATGTGCTCCTGGTTCATGTGACTCATTACAACAGGCTGATGTGGGACAATGGGCGGACGCCAACAGTGGTAATTGAACATAGCGTTGCTATAGATCCTTCTATAAGGTACAGAGGCAAGCGTGAATCTGGTATTACAGTTGTCAACGGAATGCAAAAGCGACCACGTATCGCAGGCTATGATATCTTACTTCATACGCGGCAAAAGATACCTCTTGATTGCTTAGGCATAGGGACCGAAACAATTGGTGGCCTCGGTGATATCCCATACCGGAACCTGCATCACCTCCTCGCAGATTACCGCTTCCTGTTTAGTCCAATGCGCTATACAAGTTTGCCACTAGCTGTAATCGAGGCAATGACCATTGGTATGCCGATTGTGTCCCTTGCAACGACTGAACTTCCGACTGTCATTTTGCATGGCGAAACTGGCTATGTTTCCTGTGATATTGGCACATTGATCGAACAAATGCGCTTCCTGCTCTCTGACTATGAGGAAGCCTCCAGAATGGGTAGAAATGCACGTGCTCTTGCCCAGCAACGTTTCGGACTCGATCGCTTCATCAACGACTGGAACAGGGCATTCGTACTTGTAACCCAACCTGTACAAACGCATTGAGTCATGCCTAGCATGGCTTTGAGAGGTATTTTATTTATGGATCGACCAACACGGATTGCGTTTCTAAGTGAACATGCCAGTCCCCTCGCCACATTAGGTGGTGCAGATGCAGGAGGGCAAAATATCTATGTGGGCGAGGTCAGCCGGAATCTTGGACGTTATGGCTTTGCTGTCGATGTGTTTACACGTCGCGATAGCCCAGACATGCCAGAGGTTGTCGAATGGGGAACAGGAGTACGAGTCGTGAATCTGGTGGCTGGACCTGTACGGCCTCGAACAAAGGATGAACTTTGGCCATACATGTCTGAGTTCCGCGACTCCTTACTGCGTTTTATGGAGCATGATGAAACTCACTATGATCTGGTACATGGAAACTTCTGGATGTCCGGCTGGGTTGCAACTGAGGTACGTCGTCGGCTTGATATCCCCGTCGTACACATTTTTCATGCCATGGGTAAGACTAAGCGTTTCCATCAGAAAAAGGTTGATACCAGCCCAGGAGATCGAATCAAGACTGAGTTAGATATAATCCGCGTGGTCGATAGAATCATCGCTCAGTGCCCCAATGAGCGGTCTGAACTGGTCAAAGACTACGGAGCCAACCCAGATAAGATCGTTCTTATTCCATCCGCAGTCAATACCAGGATATTCAAGCCGCTTGCTCGTGATGCAGCCAGGCATCGAATTGGGTTAGACACAAATGGTAAAGTCATAGTCTATGTGGGTCGAATGCTAGCAAGAAAAGACATTCGCAACGTTATCCGTGCCCTCGCATTACTCGTGCGGAAATACGAAAGTAGTGAAGGATCGCCTACCACGTTGCTTACATTAATGGTCGTTGGAGGAGAAACATTGGAGCCTGATCCTGAGGCCACTCCTGAAATTGGTGAGTTGCAGAAACTGGCGGCAGAACTCGGCGTCACAGAACATGTGCGTTTTATCGGCAAGCGACAGCCTGAGGAACTGCGTGACTACTATTGCGCAGGAGACGTCGCTGTGACGACTCCCTGGTATGAACCGTTTGGATTGACCCCTCTTGAAGCGATGGCTTGTGGCCGACCTGTAATCGGCTCGGCTGTTGGTGGCATCACATATACGATCAAAGATGGTGAAACAGGTTTCCTTGTTCCTCCGCGCGATCCTGAGGCACTAGCAGCTCGTTTACAGCAACTGCTCAGTCAACCAGAATTAGGTATGCAAATGGGTTTGGCTGCACGAAGGCGAGTTGAGCGAGAGTTTACCTGGTCAATTGTGGCAATGCGTACCGGTGGTCTTTATGGAACGCTTCTGGCTGAGCAGATGCACGAGACCTTGCCAAGAGAGACACAATCAATAGCCTCTTTTCCCACAGTATCAGACAACAATTCCTAGAAGGAGCAGATTTTGGCACTTGTTGATGTGCTTATTCCAACTTACCGGCGCGAGACCGGTTTGGCAATTGTTCTAACAAGCCTGCTAGGCCAAACCTTTACTGACTTCGATGTAATCGTCTCTGATCAGACCGAGGATGACGACGCTTACCTCGAGAACATTGAGATTCAAACGCTTATGCGAGCACTGCAGTGGCGTGGTCACCAGGTGACGCTTCATCGCCACCTGCCACAACGCGGAATGGCAGAACAGCGGTACTTTCTTGTTGAGCAGAGTCAGGCACCCTATGTTCACTTTCTCGATGACGACGTTCTGCTCGAATCGGCAGTGATGGGGCGTATGTTCAGTGTGCTCCGGAATGAAGAATGTGGCTTTGTTGGCTGCGCCGCGACTGGCTTGGGTTACCTCAACGATGTTCGGCCGCACCAGCAATATATCGAATTCTGGCCAGGGCGAGTCCGGCCTGAGCCATTCGAGCCAGATTCAATCCCATGGAATCGGCACATGGTGAACAATGCAGCGAATCCACTTCATCTGGAGCAGCAACTTGTGGAGGAGGGTGAGATAGTGCGCTATAAGGTCGCCTGGGTCGGCGGTGCAAATGTCCTTTATGACCGTGCTAAGTTACTTGATGTTGGGGGATTTTCCTGGTGGCATCGTCTGCCACCTGTACATGCTGGGGAAGAAGTGGTCGTACAGTTTTTGCTTATAAGAAAGTATGGTGGGTGCGGTATCTTGCCAAGCGGAACCTACCATCTTGGTTTGCCAACCAATGTTGATGGCAGGAAGCGCAATGCAATCGAACTTTTCGGCGAACTCATACAGGAATTTGATGTTCACCCTGTTAGACCCATCGAACCACTACCAGAGCAGTTTTCTGTCACTGGTAGATAAACTTTAAAGGAGTACCTGGATGAACGTTGATAGATTGAAAGGAAAGGTTGCCCTGATTACAGGGGCAGGGAGTGGTCTTGGAGAGGCTACGGTACGTGCATTTGCTTCCGCTGGCTGTTCTGTTGCCTGCATTGACATTAATGGGGCACAAGCCGGACGGGTGTGCAATGATTTCACCTCACAAGATGTTATGAGCATGGCAGTGCAATGCGATGTGGGTGACCCTACTGCTGTAGTCCACACTGTGCAGATGGTTCATGAACAGTTCAAACAACTGGATATTATCGTGAACTGTGCTGCAATCGACTATACCCTCTCAGTAGATGAGATGTCCATGGAGCAGTGGGACAGGGTAATTAATGTCAATTTACGGGGACCATTCTTGTTCGCTAAGGCCGTATGGCCGATAATGCGACAGCAACATTCCGGTCATATTATCAACATTGCTTCAACTGCTGCGACTCGCGCATGGGCAAACGCTTCGGCCTATCACGCTTCAAAGTGGGGTCTGGTGGGTTTCAGCCGTGGGCTGGGAGTCGAAGGGCGTTCTGATGGCATTCGAGTGACAACAATCATCCCTGGAGGGATGCGCACCCACTTCTTTGATAGATTCGTTGAGCAGAGCATTCCAATACCTGAGGAAAGAAATCTACAAGAACCAGCGAATGTGGCAGATGTGATCGTGTTTGCAGCGCAGGTCCCTCCCGAATCGGCGCTCCAGGAAGTAATTATTACACCGCTGACGGAGACGAGTTGGCCATGACATTGATGGAAACATGTTGGGAAATTCATCTCACACAAGAGCAGGCCCTGCGATAGCCCTTGATAGTTACTCAGGAGAAGACGATGGTAATTGTACGCGCACCTTTTCGAATTAGCTTTGGTGGTGGCGGAACCGATTTAGCCGCCTATTATAACCGCTTCGGAGGATTTGTCATTAGTGCCGCGATTACACACTACTGCTATGTCGTTGCTGATCAATCGCCAGAAGGAGGAATCCACATCAACTCGGCCGATTACCGAGTGCATGAGGCATACACTCGCGGGGAGGTACCAGTGGTGAAAGGCAAGTTAGCTTTGGCCAAAGCAGCAATTGCATATTTTGCTAATCATGGTCTCCTCGAAAGGGGAGTCAATCTCTTTCTGGCTTCGGAGGTGTTACCAGGAACAGGCCTTGGCTCGTCGAGTGCAATGACCGTGGCCCTGGTACAAGCTTTAGCCACTCACCTATCTATGCCTATCAGAGCCATTGAAGCTGCTGAATTAGCCTGCAAGTTGGAAATCGAGCACCTCGGCATGCCCATTGGCAAGCAAGACCAGTACGCGAGCGCATGTGGTGGCCTGAATGTCATCGAATTCACAGCTAGTGGGGTAGATGTTACACCTGTGGACCTTCCAGCAGATGTTATTACTAGTTTGAGTTCGCGCCTGCTGCTGTTTTCGACAGGTCAGACGCATAACTCAGCAGCTATACTTCGTCAGCAGCAGGCAGATACTCAGAATAAGTCAAGGACAATTGAATCACTACATCGTATCAAGGCGTTGGCGAAGAATATGCGAGAGGCCTTAATAGACGAAGACCTGGACCATTTCGGTCAACTTCTCGACCTTAGCTGGCGTGAGAAGAGGAGTTTATCGAAAAAGATCTCTACAGCGACAATTGATCATTACTATAATGCGGCTCGTAAGGCTGGTGCCCTGGGCGGCAAAATAGTTGGAGCTGGTGGAGGAGGCTACCTCTTGCTCTATTGTTCGACGCATTGCCAGCAAGCTGTACGGGAGACCATGACTCGCTTTGGTCTGCGGGAGATAACATTTGACTTTGATTTTGCTGGTGCGCGGGTCCTGGCCGTACATGAGCCTGAGATTTACGTTGAGCCTCAGATTCGTCAACAAGTGAGAGGAGAATAATGATGTATGACGAAATTGAACATTACTGGCTTGAACTTGCTTCTATAATGCGGGCAATGCCATTTGATATGCTTGCCAAAGCGGCTGAGCTACTTCTAGACTGTTATCGACGCGGTGGCACTGTCTTCATTCTTGGGAATGGTGGGAGTGCGGCAACAGCTTCTCACTTTGCGTGTGATCTTGCGAAAGGCACGCAGGCGGCAGGACTTCCTGCCTTCCGTGTAGTCTCGCTGAGCGACAATGTACCGCTGATGACTGCCTGGGCAAATGATACAAACTATGACCGTATCTTCGCTGAGCAGCTAGCAACGCTCATTCGACCTGCCGATATTGTAATTGCGATTAGCGCGAGTGGCAATTCCCCCAATATCCTCGCAGCAGCCAGAGTGGCACGACAATCGGGCTCGCTCATCATCGCACTGACTGGCCAGGATGGCGGTAAACTCTCCCGATTGGTTGATCTCACGATTTACGTTCCAGCACGATCAATCGAGCAGGTCGAGGATGCTCATCTTGTCATTGCGCATAGCCTCTGTGTCGTACTCCGTGGACGATTATATGCTGAAGCTAGGCTTTTTGCTGCTGTATCCTGCTAAGCTAATAACAACGTGTAATAGAAAGATAATCAATATACAGCGATCATCATGCTATCGGCCCTGTTTACAGGTATGTTGTTGACAGGAGAAATCCGACGGCGTGGAGGAAAGTCAGTATTTCTCTGGTTTCAGTCGGCTATTTGTCTGAATGCTCTATGTCCTGTGTCTGCTCAGGCTGTGATGGAATATTCTTGCGTGACTCAAGTGCGAGTTTGATGGTGGTCAATATGTGATCGATGTCAAATGGTTTGTAGACCACGTGAACTCCTTGTGAAACCAAATAGCCCTCTTGTTCTCGTACAACATTCAGAGCAGCAGTACACACAATAACAGGGATGGATGCAGTTGAGCGTTTCATCTTGAGCAATTGCA
>WNGH01002415.1_pt1 | contig 18117 bp, 20 predicted proteins | sample 5400631 | NCBI WGS metagenome assembly WNGH01 (sample SAMN13153373, study PRJNA577476) | soil metagenome | isolation source: 115 cm soil or saprolite under Garry oak tree replicate 1 | place: USA:California | collected 2016-06-15
GCGGCGTCGAGCGCCCGGCGGCGCGGCCCGAGCACGCGGAGGAAGTCGCGGACGTCGCGGCGGTAGGCGTCGAGGGTGTGGCGGGACGCATTGCGCTCGGCGCTGAGGGCGGTGAGGAACTCCTCGAGCGCGCGCTCGGCCTCCACCCGGCCATGCTAACAGGACAACGGCACGGAGCCGAAGCTCCGTGCCGTCCTCCGCCCCGGTTTTACGGACTACCGACCGGTCTTCCTGTCGATCTTCTCCTGGTCATTCATCCGCTCGCGGTCCTTGTCGTCCGGCTTCACCTTGTCGTCACCCAGCCGCGGGCTGGCCGACGGCGTCTGCGTGTTGGTGTCCGTGCTCACGCTGCCGGAGCCGGTCGCGCTGCCACTCGGGCTCGCGCCCGGGCTCTGCGTGTCCGGGGCGTTGGACTGGCCACTCGCGTTCGTGTTCGTGTCCACGCCGACGCTCGGGCTCACCCCGACGCCGATGTTCGGGCTCACGTTCGGATTGATGGTCGTGTTCTGCGCGATGGCGGGCCGACCCCCACGACGAGCGCCGCCAGCGAAGCCGCCGCGATCGAAGCGTACCGCTGCTTCATTCCAGAACCCCCTGTGTGTTGGTTGCGGGCGAGTGATCACCCGCACCGGGCGGTTGCAGGCGTGGTGCCACCTGCGCGCGTGCGGAATGCGTGGAGCGTCTACAACGGGCGCGGCGCGCCGAGCTCGCGCGCGATCACCGTGCGCTGGATCTGGTTGGTGCCTTCGTAGATCTGCGTGATCTTCGCGTCACGCATGAAGCGCTCGACGGGATACTCGCGCGTGTAGCCGTAGCCGCCGAAGACCTGCACGGCGTCGGTGGTGACCCTCATCGCCGCGTCGCTCGCGAAGCACTTCGCCATCGACGACTCCATCGAGGTCGCGGTGGCGCCGCGGTCGACGAGCGCGGCCGCGTGATGGACCATGAGTCGCGACGCGTGGACGGCCATCGCCATGTCCGCGAGCATGAACTGGATCCCCTGGAAGGCGGCGATCGGCTGGCCGAACTGGCTCCGCTCCTTCGCGTAGGCGACGGCCGCGTCGAGCGCGGCCTGGGCGATGCCCACCGCCTGCGCGCCCACGGCCGGCCGCGAGTGGTCGAGTGCGCCCAGCGCGACGCGGAAGCCTTCGCCCTCGCCGCCGAGCCGGTTCTCCACGGGGACCTCGCAGTCCGCGAGGTGGATGGCGACGGTCGGCGAGCCGCGGATCCCCAGCTTGCGCTCGAGCTTGCCGAGGGCGAAGCCGGGGAACGCCGGCTCCACGAGAAACGCCGTCACGCCCTTGTGGCCGCTCCCCCGGTCCACGGTGGCGAAGAGCGTGAGCACCGAGGCGTGCGAGCCGTTGGTCACCCACATCTTGGTGCCGTTGAGCACGTAGCGGTCACCGTGGCGCACGGCCGTCGTCGTCATGCTGCCGGCGTCGGAGCCCGCGCCCGGCTCCGAGATCGACAGCGCGCAGGTGACCTCGCCCGAGGCCAGCCGCGGCAGGTAGCGGCGCTTCTGCGCCTCGGTCCCATGCGAGACGAGCGGATAGCCGGCCGCGTACTGCACGAGATAGATGACGGCGGTCGACGCGCACGCCCACGCGATCTCCTCCACGGCGAGGCAGAACGCCAGCGCGCCGAGCCCGGCACCGCCGTACGCCTCAGGCACGTAGAGGCCCATCAACCCCTGATCGCCGAGGAGGCGCAATTGCTCGGCGGGGTACGACTCCGTTTCGTCCACCTGCGCGGCGAGCGGCGCGATGCGCTCGCGGGCCAGCGCGCGCGCCAGCTCGCGGGTCTGCCGCTCGTCTTCACCGAGCCAGAACGCGTCGCGCATGCCGCGATTATCTCCCCTCGTGACGGTCCTTCAAACCGTGGCCCATCAGGGCGCCTCCGCCGCGCGCGAAACGCCCGCTGCGATCGAGGAGGTCAGGATGCCGCGGCTCGAAACTGCTCGCCGGGCAGAAGATGGTCCCGCTGAGCCGCGACGAGGCCTACGCGCTCACGTCGATGGTCGGCGACTGCCGCGTCACCCAGGTGGTGGACATCCGCAAGGGTGTGCACTGCATGATCCCGAAGAACATCTTCGTCACGAAGCAGGTGCTGCTGACGGCTACGTGCCCTCGTACCGGTAGAAGCCGCGCCCGGTCTTGCGGCCGAGGTGGCCGGCCAGGACCATGCGCTTGAGCAGCGGCGGCGGCGCGTAGCGCGGCTCGCGGAACTCCTCGAACATCACCTCGGCGACGTACATGGTCGTGTCGAGGCCGACGAGATCGAGCAGCGTGAAGGGCCCCATCGGGTGGCCGCAGCCGAGCTTCATCGCGGTGTCGATGTCCTCGAGCGTGGCCAGCCCGCCCTCGTAGACGCGGATCGCGTCGAGCAGGTAGGGCACGAGCAGCCGGTTCACGATGAAGGCCGTCGAGTCCTTCGCCTGCACCGGCGTCTTGCCGACGGCGCGCGCCCACTCGGTGACCGTCTTCACGGCCGCCTCGTCGGTGAGGATCGTGCGCACGACCTCGACCAGCTTCATCAGCGGCACCGGGTTGAAGAAGTGCACGCCGAGCACCTGCCCCGGCCGCCTGGTGGCCGCCGCCATCGCCGTCACGTTGCACGACGACGTGTTGGAGGCGAGGATCGCGTGCGGCGGACAGATCCGGTCGAGCTTGGCGAACGTCTCGTTCTTGAGGACCTGGTTCTCGGTCATCGCCTCCACGACGAGATCGGAGGCCTTGAGCTCCTCCAGCCGCGTCGTGCCCGCGATGCGGCCCAGCGTCTCGTCCTTCGCCTTCGCCTCGAGCTTGCCCTTGGCCACGAGGCCCTCGAGCGTCTGGCGCAGCCGCTCGAGGCCGCGCGTGACGAGCGCGTCGTCGGCCTCGACGAACAGCACGTCGAAGCCGGCCTGCGCCGCGACCTGCACGATGCCGGAGCCCATGAGACCGCAGCCGATCACGCCGACGTTCTTGATGGCCATGAATCCTTCCTGTGACGTTCGAGTTCGAGCGGCGCTACTTCGAGCGGCGGCCGGGCAGCGGCGCCGGCTCGTAGTGCGTGCCGGGCGGGCAGGGATTGCGGACGGTGACCGAGACGTCGCCATAGCGGACGCTGCCGTCCTCCTGCACCTCGCCGAGTCCGCGGCGCACCGGCGCGGGCCCTTCGGCGCGCAGCGACTCCTGGTAGGCGGTGTCGCGGCTCTGCGCCCGCGGCGCCGTGAGGTCGAGGAGCATCGACGCGCGGATCGGCGTCTTCACCTCGTCGGCGGCGGCGACGCCGGTGGCGGCGAGGGCGCCCAGCAGGGCGGCGGCGAGCACGGTGGTCGGCCTCATGCGTCTATTCATACACGATCAGCGAGTGGAGGGGGTAGTCCTTCAATTTCTCGCGGCCCTTCAGGAAGGCCAGCTCGATCATGAACGCCACGCCCACGACCTTGCCGCCGAGCTGCTGGACCAGACGCAGCGTCGCCGCCATCGTCCCGCCGGTGGCCAGCAGGTCGTCCACCGCCAGCACCCGCTGCCCCGGCTTGACGGCGTCCTCGTGGACGGCCAGCGCGTCGCGCCCGTACTCGAGCTCGTACTCCACCTCGATGGTCTTGCCGGGGAGCTTGCCGAGCTTGCGGACAGGAACGAAGCCGGCTCCGAGCTGATGCGCGACCGCGCCGGCGAAGATGAATCCCCGCGACTCGATACCGACGACGACGTCCACCCGCTCCTTCGCGTAGCGCTCGGCCAGCATGTCAACAACCGCCCGGAAGGCGGGGCCGTCCTTCAGGAGGGTGGTGATGTCCTTGAAGAGGATCCCCTCGGTCGGGAAGTCCTTGATGTCGCGAATCTTGGCGCGGAGCTCGGCGACGTTCATGCCGGCGCCCATGGTAATAGAGGCTCCTCACACCCCGCAAGAACCCCTCCCTCAGAACGCAGCGGGGAGCCGTGATGTTTGCACCGCGCGGCAGCCTCTCCGGTCCGCGCTGCAGGTGTCTGCGACGGGGTTCCGGAAGCGATCGCAAGTCTTTCCAGTCAGTTAGAGGTTCGGCATGTGCCTTGAGTATCACTGCGGGCATGGAAAGGAGGTTTCGAACCCCCACGCGTTTCAGGATGATCCCGGTACTCGGCGGCGGCCACGACGCAGCTGCCGCCTCCAGCGGCAGCTCGACCAGCGGTGGCTCGGCTGCGAGCGACTCGACCGGCTCGGTCGCGGTCACCTCGGAGCCGCTCGCTCTGTTCGCTGTCGGTCTCGGGCTGCTCGGCGCGCGTTACCTGCGCCGGCGCTAAGACCCGTTCGCTCCCCACGCGCGTCGTCGGCTCGTCCGGCGGCGTTCGTGCTTACGGCCTATACGCTCGAGCGCGCGGGACCGAGCAGCTCGGCCACCGTCCGGCAGAACTCGTCGATGGGGATCGGCTTGCGGAAGTACGCGGCGAAGTCGGTCGCGCGGGTCGCCGGATAGTCCTCGTAGAACGCGGTGACGGCGACGACGGGAATGCGCGCGACGTCGAGGTCCCGCCGCCCGCGCAGCCAGCGCACGAAGGCGAGACCGTCTTCCGTCGGCAGCGCCAGGTCCGAGACGATGAGGTCGGGCCGGAGGGTGTGCAGGTAGCCCCGGGCGTGCTGGACCGTGTCGGCCAGGAGCACCCGCGCGCCGCACGCGTCGAGGATCGCGCGCAGCAGCTCGAGGGTGTCAGGATCGTTCTCGAGGACGAGGATCGTGAACCCCCGGAGATCGACCAGTTTCGACGCTCGTTGGGCGTTGGTGCTCATTCGGCGAGGCCTACAGTCTATTCGTACTGGATACCGATGCCCATCGTCAAGGAATCGCGCAGGGTGGGAAAAGATTTTCCTATGCGGCCGGGTTCGACGACGTGGGGGTGATCAGGGCACGGGATCGAGGCGCGCGATCGCGGCCGGCAGCGCGGCCAGGCTCGAGACCACGGCGTCGGGGCGCCGCGCGCCGAGCGCCTTGAGCGAGGCGTCGGTCACCTGCACCACGCGCATGCCCGCCGCGCGCGCGCCCTCGACGTCCAGGATGGCGTCGTCGCCCACGTGGATGGCGCGGGCGGGCTCGGCGCCCAGCGCGCGCAGCGCGCCGAGGAAGATCGCGGGGTCGGGCTTGCGCACGCGCGTCTCGTCGGAGAACGCCGTGTGGGCGAAGCAGCCGAGCAGGCCGTAGCGCTCGAGCACACGACGCAGCGTTACGCCGGGCGTGCGCATCGTGTTCGAGACCACCGCGAGGGTGTAGCCGAGGTCGCGGAGCGTCCGCAGCGCTTTGAGCGCGCCGTCGTCGACCGCCGGCGGCACCATCAGAATCGGCCGCGCGTAGGCGTCCACGAGCGCCGCCAGGACGTCGCCGGGCAGCCGTATTGCGAGCGCGCGGTCGATGCCGCCCACGATCGCGCGCACGTGGTCCTCGACCGGCACGTCGCGGTGCTTGGCCCAGATGCGGCCGAGGTGCGATGCGGATTCATCGTACGCGCGATCGAGCGCCGTCGCCGAGGTGCGCACGCCCGCGCCGGCGAGGATCGTCTCGAAGTCCTTCATGCGCCGCGTCTTGTAGCGGTTGTCGCTGGAGGGCGGGTCGAAGAGCAGCGTGCCCCAGAAGTCGATGGTGATCGCGCGAACGGTCACCGGACCCGGCCTCCGAAGCGCGGGGCGCGCTTTTCCAGGAACGCGGCGGCCCCCTCGCGCGGCTCGTCGCCGGTGTAGCACGCGGCGAAGGCGTCGATCCCCGCGCGCACCGCCGACGGCAGATCGGTCTCGCGCCAGCGGATCATGAGCGCCTTCTGCGCGCGGACGGCGCCCGGCGCGCACGCGAGCAGCGCGGCGAGCGTCTCGTCCACCACCGTCGCGAGGGCGGCCGCGTCCACCACGCGGTTGACCAGTCCCCACGCGAGCGCGCGCGGGGCATCCACCGGCGTGCCGAGCAGCAGCATCTCCGCCGCGCGGCCGGGGCCGATCAGCGGCGGCAGCAGGGCCGCCTGGATCACCGACGGCACGCCCACGCGGACCTCCGGCAGGCCGAACGACGCGTCGGCCGCGGCCACGCGCAGGTCGCATGCGAGCGCCAGCTCGAAGCCGGCGCCGAGGCAGGCGCCGTGCACGGCGGCCAGCACGGGGAACGGCGCACGATGGACGGCGTCGATGGCGGCGCAGAGGTCGGCGATCAGTGACCGCGCCGAGGTCGTGTCCATGGCGCGCAGCACGTTGACGTCCATGCCGGCGGTGAACGCGCGCCCCCGCCCCGTCACCACCGCGGCGCGGATCGAGGCGTCGCGCGCGAGCGTCTCGAAGGTCGTGCGCAGGGCGGCGATGAGACCGGGCTCGAAGAGATTCAGGGGCGGCCGGTCGAGCGCACACCAGACGACGTCGCCGCGCCGCTCGACGGCGAGTGAGGAATCGGCCATCAGTATCTGCGCATCGTCGGATCGACGGTGCGCGCCCAGGCATCCAGCCCGCCGGCAAGGTTCTTCACGTTCTTGAACCCGTGCTGCTCGCGCAGGTACTGCGCGACGGCCGCGCTGCGCACGCCCTGGTGGCAGTAGACGACGATCTCGTCGCCCGGGTTCAGCTCCTCGGTCCGCAGCTCGATCTCCTCGATCGGGATGTGGACGGCGTTCTCGAGGCGGCACAGCTTCGTCTCCCAGTCCTGCCGCACGTCGAGCAGCAGCGGCCGGTCGTTCCGGTCGAGGCGCGCCTTCAGCTCCGTCGGCGTGATCTCGCTCACGTGTGCCCCGTGGGTATGAGGCTCCCGCCCATCAGCGCGGCGCGGGCCGGCCGACGAGGAAGTCGGCGAGCCAGCCGTTCACGACCTGCGCGTGCTCGATGTGGGGGAAATGGCCGCACGCGTCGAGCCAGCGCACGGTGGCGCGCGCGAAGCCCTCGGCCGTCTCCGCGCAGTGCGCGGCGGGGACGGCGGGATCCTGGCGGCCGTGGACGAGGAGGACGGGCAGGTCGAGGGTGGCGATGGCGCGCCGGTAGTCGGCGCTTCGCTCGACGAAGTCGGTGGAGAGCGAGCGCACGGTGGCCAGCCACGCGGCGCGCGCCGCCGCCGTCGTGCGCGTCGCGTACTCCCAGCCGACGAGGAACGCCACCTCGTCGGCGAGCGGCGCGTGGAAACACTTGGCGATGGCCGCGCGGTAGAGCCGCGCGCAGCCGCAGAGGGCCAGCGCCTCGCCGACGCCCGGCGTCGTCATCAGCCGCGCGCGCCAGCCCGGCCGCCAGCCGAAGCCGGGCACGCAACCCGAGAGCAGCGCCAGCCGCTCGACGCGCGCGGGGTGCGTGAGCGCGTAGGTCACCGCCACCGCCGCGCCGAGCGAGTGGCCGACGAGCGAGACCTGGGTGACGCCGACGGCGTCGAGGAACGCGTAGAGCGCGCGCGTGAAGTACGCCAGCGAGTACCCGGCGGACGGCTTGCCGGAGCGTCCGAAGCCCGGCAGGTCCACCGCGTAGACGGTGGCCCGCGCGGCGAGCGAGGGAACGTTGTGGCGCCAGGACTCTGCGAAGCCGCCGAGGCCGTGCACGAGGACGACCGCGGGACCGCGGCCTTCGACAAGGTAGTTCAGCGCAAGGCCGTCGACCTCGCCGCTCCGGAGCCTCAGTTCCGGCATGGGGCTAGGATTCTACCAGACCGTCTCCGTCGACGAGGCGGCTGAGCGCCGCGCGATACGGGAAGACGCTGAACACGCCGCCGGTATGCACGAAGCAGACGCGACGCCCCAGCGCGCGCGGGTCGCGCCGGAGCGTGTCGAGGAGTCCGGTGAAGGCCTTGGCGGTGTACACGGGGTCGAGCACGATGCCCTCGACCCGCGCCAATTTCAGCATGGTGTCGAGCTCGTCCTTCCGCACGGCCGCGCGCCCGACGCCCTGGTAGCCGTCGAGCAGCCGCACCTCCGCCGGCGGCCGCACGGCGAGGCCGAAGCGGCTGCGCGCGCGCTCGATCACATCGGTGACGTACGCGCGCACGCGCGCGGCCTCCCAGGCGATGGGCACGCCGACGATCTCGGCGCGCAGGCCCGTGAGCTGCTTGGCCATCAGGAGGCCGGCCTGGCTGCCGCCACTGAAGTCGGTGATGGCGATCGTGTCGAACTCGGGCGCGCCGTGACGCACTTGCTGCGCGACCTCCTGGCCGCACGCGAGGTACCCGAGCGCGCCCACGACGGTGGCGCCGCTCTCCGGGATGATGTACGGGGTCCGTCCCTGGGCCCGCTCGCGCGCAGCGATATCGTGCAGCGTCTCGTCGATCTTCGCCCACTCCGCATCGGTGCAGTAGCGGATGTCGGCGCCGAGCAGCCGGTCCAACAATAGATTCCCGTCGTACTCGGCGGGCTGCGCGCCCTTGAGCGCCAGCACCGCGCGCAGGCCGAGCCGCGCGCACACCGCGGCCACGCACCGGCAGCAGTTGGATTGCAGCGTGCCGCACGTGATCAGGGTGTCGGCGCGCTGGGCGAGCGCCTCGCCGACGAGGAACTCCAGCTTGCGGATCTTGTTGCCGGTCTCCAGCAGCCCGGTGAGGTCGTCCCGCTTGACCCACAGCTCGACACCCAGCTCGGCGGAGAGCCGCTCGAGCTTCAGGAGCGGCGTGGGCGCGTATGCCAGCTCGACGCGGGGAATCGGCGGGGCCGACGTGGCCATTAAAACCACTATCTCAGGCGAAGAGGTCGCCTGGCAAGGCATGGCCGCCGGGCACCGGCTGCCCGAGCAGCTTCTTCATCATCAGGGCGTTGCGCACCGGGTAATCGCGGTTGTTGTTGTTGAACGAGACGTAGACCTGCTCAGCCTCGCCGGCGGCCTCGTCGATCTCCGGCATCAGCTCGCGCAGCTCCGGCTCGCTGTAGAGGTAGTCGTACTTCTCGCGCACGGCGGGCTCCTCGCCGCGCAGCTGGCGCATCCAGCCCTCGGCGTTGCGGCCGTGCAGGCGGAAGACGGCGACGGGCGCCGTCACTTCCGCCACGCGCGGCACCGCCCCCGCCACCACGGGCGCGTCGACGACGACGTGCGCGGCGCCGGCGCGGCGCAGCGTGCCGAGCGCCTCGTGCGCGTGGTCGGGCAGCCACGAGCGGTGCCGGAACTCCACGGCCACCGTCCAGCCGGGCAGCCGCGCGGGGAGCGAGGCGAGGTATGCCAGCCGCGCGTCGTCATAGCGCACCCACGGCGCAAGCTGGAAGAGCACGTAGCCGAGCTTGCCCGCCTCGGCCAGCGGGGCCAGCGCCGCGCGGAACAGCCGGAACGCCTCATCGACCGCCTCGGGCGGAAACTCGCCGGCCTCGATCTCGCCGCGGTGCGTCCGGCGCGCGCGGGGCGAGACGAGGCGCGCGACGTCGGCGGGCAGCGACTGCGCGCGCGGGTGGTGGCCGGTCATCAGCGCCCACGCCTTGACGTGGAAGACGAAGCCCGGGGGCGTGCGCTCCGCCCAGCGCCGCACGCTGAGGACGTCGGGGATCGCGTAGTACGACGCGTTGACCTCGACCACGTCGAAGACCGAGGCGTAGAAGCGCAGCCGCGCCTCCGCGGACATGGACTTCTTCGGATAGAAGCCGCGCGACTCGATGAGGGCGGGATCCGCCCACGCGCAGATGCCGACGCGAACGGGCGCGGTCAGACGATCTTCTCGTACACCCCGGGCGGGATGACGCGATAGATGCGGATCGGCTGCGAGACGTTCTTGAACGTCTGCTCGCCGAGGCTCTCGAGCACGAAGTGCTGCCGGATCCGCTCGGCGGTGGCCGGGCCGACCACGATGTCGCCGCCCTGCGCGAACGCGGCGAAGCGCGCCGCGACGTTCGTCGTCGAGCCGCTCGCGGTGAAGGTCCACCGCTGGCCGGCGCCGCCGCCGAGCTTGGTGGCGCCCACGAACGCCTCGCCAGTGTTGATGCCCATGTGCAGCGCCACGGACGGGAAGACGCCGCCGTACTCCTCGTTCAGCGCCGCCGTGCGCTGCCGGATGGCGAAGGCCGCGCGCGTCGCGCTGAGCGCGTGGTCGGCAGCGCCGCGATCGGACTGGAAGATCACCATCAGGCCGTCGCCGGCCGTCTCGCTGATGTCGCCGTGGTGCAGCTGGATGATCTCGAGGAAGGACGAAAAGTACGTCTGCACGAGGTGGTTCAGCCGTTTGGGCTCGAGCTGCTCGGAGAGCTTGGTGTAGCCGGCGATGTCGAGGAAAAGGACCGAGACCTCGACGTTCTTCTTCTCGAGCTCGGTGGCGTTCGGGTTCTGTTCGAGCAAGCGCTTGACGGACTCGGGGACGAACTTCGACAGCTCGCCCTTGAGCTGCTCCAGCAGCTCGAGACGCTGGCGCGACTCCTGGAGGCTCTGCAGCGCGGTGACCAGCTCCGTGTTCTTGGACTCGAGCTCCGTGTAGGCCTGGGCGAGGCGCCCCGTCATGTCGTTGAAGGCGGTCCCGAGCTGGCCGAGCTCGTCGCGCGCCGCCATCGGCGCCCGGGCGCTGAAGTCGCCCGCCCCCACCCGGCGGGCGACGGACGCGAGCTGCTCCACGGGGCGCAGGACGATGCGCCGCATGGCAACGGTGAGCACGGCGCCGGCGGCCACGATGGTGAGAAGGCCGATGGCGAGCTGGCGGTTCCGGTGCCGCGCCACCTCCGCGAACACGGGCTCCATCGAGTTGGCGACGCGCACGACCGCGCGCACCCGGTGATCGCTGCCGTGGCAGCCCTGGCACTTCTCCTGGTTGCGGATCGGCGTGAGCAGCGTGAAGTAGCGGACGCCCCCGCGCGCCTCCAGCGCCTCCTGCGTGGCCACCGTCTCGATGGCTCTGGCGAAGAGCGGATCGTCGATCTTCTTGCCGGGCGGCCGCGCCATCTTCTTGATGTTGCGCATGACGTCGGGGGCCAGCCCGGCGTTCTTGTCGACCTCCATGGCCGTGCTGAGGTCGGTGAAGGCTTCCATGCCCGTGCGCCGATAGACGTCGAAGGCGTCCACCGGCGAGTTCTGCCGCAGCTCCTGGATCACCGTGCGCGTGACGTCGGGGCGCTCCTGGAGCATGGCGCCCTCGATGGAGGCCACGAGGGTGGCGGTGAGCCGCCGCGCCGCGATCTTGTTCTGCTCGATCAGCAGCGCGGCCTCGCGCTGGATGGTGAGGATCGTGGACACGCCGAAGCCCACGATGAGCACGACGACGATCAGGAGCCCGATCTTCAGCGCGAGCGGCGAGCGGAACACGGCGGTCGCCTCAGCGGCGCGCGGCCTTGGCGATGGCCTGCGCCAGCTCGTCGGCCTCGCGCGGATCGAGCGGCAGCAGGCGCGCGTGCACCGCACGCGCGTCGTCGAGACGGCCCATCTCGACGTACGCGTGACCCAGGTATTCGAGCGCCTGCGGATAGTTCGGCCGCAGCCGGAGCGCCTCGAGATACGCCTTCACCGACTCGTCCCAGTGGCGCTGCTGGCGCAGCGCGTAGCCGAGCCCGTTCCAGGGCTCGGGCAGCTCGGGATCGAGCTGGATCGCCTCGCGGTACTTGCGCTCCGCGGCCGCCCAGTCGCGGCGCTCGGCGAGCGCGCGTCCCTCGTTGAAGCGCGCCTGGGCGCTGACGGCGCCCCCGTCGGGCACGCGCAACGGCGGGTCGTCGACGGCGTGCGCCACCGGCGCCATCGCCAGCCACGCGAGCCCGAGCACCGTCCAGCGCATCGCGGCGATGGTAGCATCTGGCGCGTGAACCTGGCTCGGCTCGGAGAAGAGAGCGTCGAGCGCTTCGGCGAGTACACGGCTCTGCACTTCGAGGGGCGCGACCTCACCAATGTGGAGCAGCAGCGAACCGCCGCGCGCGTGGCGAGGGCGCTCGCGCGCATGGGCGTCAGCCCCGGCGACCGCGTGGTCGTGCTGCTGCCGAACTGTCCCGAGGTGCTCGCGGCCTACACCGGCATCCTCAAGGCCGGCGCCGTGATCGTGCCGATCGTGTTTCTCCTCTCACCGGACGAGGTGCGCCACATCCTCGCGGACTCCGCGGCGAAGGTGGTGATCACGGCGCCCGGGCTGGCGGACAAGGTCGAGGGCTGGCCCGGAGACGTGATCCTGGTGGGCGGCGAGGCCCCGGTGTCGACGATGAAGGCCGCGCGGGCGTGGGAGGAGTGGCTCGCGCGCGAGCCGGACGCGTTCGCCACCGTCGAGCGCGCGGACGGCGATCTCGCGGTGATCCTCTACACCTCGGGCACCACGGGACGGCCGAAGGGCGTCGCTCTCTCCCACGCGAACCTCGCCAGCAACGCCCGCGCGGCCGCCAGCCTCTACGAGCTCGACCGCGAGCGGTGGAGCCTCGGCGTCCTGCCGCTCTCGCACTCGTACGGACTCGTGACGCTGAACGCCGGCAACATCCTCGGCACGAAGTCGGTGCTGCTGCGCTGGTTCAATCCCGAGGCGGTGCTGGACGCGATCGCGCGCTTCCGCGTCCAGAGCATGGCCGGCGTGCCCACGATGTACGTCTACCTCCTCAACTATCCCGACGCGGATCGCTTCGACACCTCGTCGATGCGCTCGTGGGGCTCGGGCGCCGCCGCCCTGCCCTCGGAGATCGTGGAGCCGTTCGAGAAGAAGTTCGGCGGGCGGCTGCTCGAGGGCTACGGCCTCACCGAGGCCTCGCCGGTGGTGAGCACGACCCGCCTGTCGGGGGTGCGCAAGCTCGGCTCGGTGGGCCAGCCGATTCCCGGCGTCGAGGTCACGATCCTCGACGACGAGGATCGCGCGCTGCCCGTGGGCGAGACGGGCGAGATCGGCGTGCGGGGCCCGAACGTGATGGTCGGCTACTACGGGCTGCCCGAGGAGACGGCACGCGCGCTGCGCAACGGCTGGCTGCACACGGGCGACGTCGGCCGGCTGGATGCCGACGGCTTCCTCTACGTGGTCGAGCGGAAGAAGGACCTCATCATCCGCGGCGGCTTCAACATCTATCCGCGCGAGGTGGAGGAGGTGCTCTACGCCCACCCCGCCGTCGCGGAGGCGGCCGTGGTGGGGATGCACGATCCGCTGATGGGCGAAGAGGTGTGCGCATTCGTGGCGCTGAAGGGCGGCGCCGCCGCTGATGCCGCGGCGATCATCGGCTTCTGCCAGTCGCGGCTCGCGAAGTACAAGTGTCCGCGGGAGGTGCGCTTCCTGCCCTCGCTGCCGAAGAATCCGGTCGGGAAGATCCTGAGGAAAGAGCTGCGGACGCTGCTGCGATGACGGCTTCACCGACCTTCCGCTTGGCCTTGCCGAATTGCTCGCGCAGCTTGCCGGTCGCGCGCTCGGCGCGCCCCTCCGCCTCGAGCTCCGGATCGTTCATGAGCTCGCCGGCCTCTTCCTTGATGCCTTCTCGGCCTTGCCACGGATCTCGTCGCGATTCATGCGCCCTCCCGTTCCGGACCGCGAATCGTCGAAAAAAACTGCGCGGTCCGAAAAAAAGATGTGCACGGCCGATGCCAGCGGCCGTTGTCGTGCCGTTTCGCTACACGTGTAAGCGTCGGTTTTTGCGAGATTGGCCAATTTGCGCGTCAGCCATTTGACACAGCCGGTGGTAGAAGTTTGCCTAAAGACCGACGAGGGGTTGCGTAGCGCACCGCGAGATGCTAGGCTCTCGCTACTTCGACCTTATCCATTCTGTCATTCGGTATTCCTCAGTAGGGCCAAAAAGGCTGGCAGTAACACCGAAGGAGGAATGCATGTTGAGCCGTCACAGCAAGGCTATGGCGATCCTGATGCTGAGCATCGCGGTCGCCGCCGGTGGCCTGGTCCTCACCCGCCACGTGATCGCGGTCGCCGGCGAAGCGGACGCCGAGCGCCTGAATCGCTCGATCCTGGACTACATCGCCCAGAAGAACCCGCAGGCCCCCATCCGCGCGTTCCAGCGCTTCCCGGAGGCGCTCGTGGCAGAGGCGCAGAAGTCGAACCTCGACCACTGCCTCGTGCTCGCGCAGGCCGAGGTGGAGTCGGAGTTCCATCAGGACGCGGTCGGTGCGGCCGGCGAGATCGGGCTCTTCCAGATCCTGCCGAGCACGGCGGCGATCATGGAGCCCGTCGTCGGCCCGTTCAAGCGGCCGGTGGGCGTCAAGGCCGTACGCGACGCGAAGAGCGATGCGAAGAGCGATGCGAAGAGCGCGCGTGATCTCGGCGATCTCGCCGACCCCGTCGTCAGCACGAAGTTCGCGATGGCCTATCTGCGGGACATCATGACGCGCAGGTCGAACGTGCGCGACGCCCTCACCGAGTACAACGGCGGACCCGCCGGCCGCCACCCGCACTACTACCGGATGGTGATGGGCACGTACGTGGAGATCCTGGAGCGGTCCGAGCTGCGCTGCCGGTTCCGCGAGACGCCCAAGCCGTCGCCCGTGCTCACGACGCTGCTGACCCGGGCGTAACCCCCGCCGTCGCAAACGGAAAGAAGCGCCCGCGCGCGGTCGCCACGACGCGCGCGGCGTCGAACTCCTCCAGGCTTCCCCTCCACGTCGACGTAGCGGCCGTGGTCGGCCACGAGACGGCCGCGTCCCAGCAGCGGCGTCTCCGTCGGCGCCGGCCGCACGTAGCGCACGGTGAGGCTCCCCCGTCACCGAGATCCTGCCGGTGGCGCGCACGACGGCGGCGCCGAGGATCTCGTCGAGGTAGGCCGCGACGATGCCGCCGTGCGCGGCGCCCGCCGGCCCTCGTACACGCGCCGGAGTGTAGCATCGGATAAGGTACACACTGCGGCGACTGGCGCCGTCCTACTTCAGACAGTCCGTTCGGAGGAGGCTCCCATGCACTCCCGCCTGCTCGTCACGGTCGCGCTCGCGGCGCTCGGCGCCCTGGCCGGCTGCGCGCACAGCCAGAGCCCGGTCCTCTATCCCAACGCGAAGCTGCAGCAGGTTGGCAAGGAGCAGGCCGATCGCGACGTCGAGGCCTGCCGGCAGATGGCCAGCGAGTACGTGAGCAACCCGATGGCGAAGGACGCGGCCAAGGGCGGGGCGATCGGCGGCGTCGGCGGCGCCGCCGTCGGCGCCGTCGCCGGCGCGGTGACCGGCCATGGCGCGGGGCGCGGGGCGGCGGTGGGGGCGGCGACGGGCGCCACGGCGGGCGCGGTGCACGGCGCCGCGAAGGACGTGGGGCCGACTCCCGTCTACAAGGGCTTCGTCAACCGCTGCCTGCGCGAGCGCGGTTACGAGGTCGTCGGCTGGCAGTAGGCGTCGATCGCCTCCGCCAGCTTCACGTCGCGCGCGGTGACGCCGCCGGCGTCGTGGCTCCAGAGCGTCAGCGTCACCTCCGAGTAGTGGATCGCGATGTCGGGGTGGTGCTGCTGGCGCTCGGCCAGCTCGCCCACGCGATTGACGAAGGCGAGCGCCGCGCGGAAATCGGCGAAGCGGTACGCCTTCTCGAGCGCGCGGCCCGCCCGGCGCCAGCCCGGCAGGCGCGTCAACGCGGCGCCGAGCGCGCTCTCGTCCAGCGTCCGCGCGTCCTGCGTCACGTCCTCATGAACTTCTGCAGCGACCGGATCTCGCGCGGCGGATTTTCGTTCTTGCCTGCCGCCGTCCAGGACACCTCCGCCACGTAGAGATCTCCACGCGAGTCCACCGCGCAGCCGTGCGGCGCCACGAACTCGCCTGGCTTCTCGCCGGCGAACGGCCCGCCGATGCGCTCGACGAGGTCCCCCTTGATCGACAGCACGCTCACGCGCGCGCCGATGTTCGGCACGGCCTGGTTCACCGGCAGGTGCGAGGGCAGCTCGCCGACGAAGAACAGGTCGCCGAGCCGCGCGGCGGCGGCGAGCCCGCACGGGCGGTGAAGATTCTTCCACTGATCCAGGTACCTGCCATCCTCGTCGAAGATCTGCACGCGGGAGTTCTCGCGATCGGCGACGTACACGCGGCCGCCGGCGTCGGTGGCAATGTTGTGCGGGATATTGAAGCAGCCCGGGTCGGTGCCCGGCGCGCCCCACGACTTCAGCAGCCGTCCCGTCGGGTCGTACTTGTGCACGCGCGAGTTGCCGTAGCCGTCGGAGACGTAGATGTCGCCGGTGCGGGGCGAGATCGCCACGTGGGTGGGCCGGTTGAACGGCTTGCCGCCGTGCGCCGACGATGGCGTGTCGGGATCGCCGAGCGTCCGCAGCAGCTTTCCCGCCGCCGTGAACTGTCTCGCCGTGTGATGCAAGTCGTCGGTGAGCCAGATCGTGCCGTCGGGACCGATGGTGATGCCGTGCGCGCGACGGATGAGACCCTCGCCCCAGGAGCGCTTGAAGGCCCCGCCACGGTCGAACACGATCACGGGATGCGCGCCGCGGTTGAAGACCCAGACGTCGTCGTCGGCGTCCACGGCTACGGCCGTCGCCTCCACGAAGCTCCATCCGTCGGGAAGCGTGCCCCAGCCCACCACCGGCTTGTAACCCATCCGTGGCCTCCTCTCGCGACCCGCGCGCTCGAAACGAGGCCTTATACTGCCACACGCCCGTGACCACCACCATCGGCGCCCGCGTCCGTCGCACCGAAGACCGTCGTCTCCTCACCGGCCGCGGCCGCTACGTCGACGACGTGCACGTCGAGGGCCTGCTGCACGCGGCCATCGTGCGCAGTCCCCACGCCCACGCGCGCATCCGCGCGATCGACGCGCGCGCGGCGCGGCGGCTGCCCGGCGTCGTCGCCGTGCTGACCGCGCGCGACCTGCCCGAGTGTGCGGCCGGCGTGCCGCCGCTGGTCCCGTCCGCGGCGATGCGCGCGTACCATCACGCGGCCATCGCCGATGCGGTCGCGCGCCACGCGGGCGAGGCGGTGGCCGTGGTGATCGCCGACGACGCGTACCACGCGGCCGACGGCGCCGACGCCGTGCGCGTCACGTGGGAGCCGCGGCCGGCCGCCGCCAGCGTCGAGCGCGCGCTCGCGCCCGGAGCGCCGCGGGTCTTCGATGACTGGCCCGACAACGTGGCGGGCGTCGCGAGGAGCGCCGTCGGCGACGTCGCGCGCGGGTTCGCCGAGGCCGACGTCGTGGTGGAGGCGGCCCTCGACTTCCCGCGCGTGGCCGGCGTGCCGATCGAGCCGCGCGGCGTCGTCGCGCATCCGGCGACGCCGGACGGCCTCTTCACCGTGTGGTCCTCGACGCAGGTCCCCTACTCCGTGCGCGGCGCCGTCGCCGCCGCGCTCGGGCTCGGCGAGTCGCGCGTGCGCGTGCTGGCGCCCGACGTCGGCGGCGGCTTCGGCATCAAGGGCCACCCGTACGCCGAGGAGGTGCTGATCGCGGTGGTCGCGCGCCGGCTCGGCCGGCCGGTGAAGTGGATCGAGACGCGGCGCGAGCACTTCCTCACGGCGGCGCCCGACCGCGACCAGCGGCACCGCGCGCGGCTCGGCGCCCGTCGCGACGGCACGCTCACCGCGATCGAGACGCGCTTCACGCGCGATCACGGCGCCTACCCGACGCTGGGCGACGTGATCGGCCTGAACACGATCAATCATCTGGCCGGGCCGTACCGCGTGCCGCACTTCGCCGGCGAGTGCGTCAACGTCGTCACGCACAAGACGTTCATGGGCGCGTACCGCGGCGCCGGCCGCCCCGAGGCCGCCTTCGTGCTCGACCGTCTCCTCGACCGCGCGGCGCGGCGGCTCGGCCTCGACCCCGCGGACCTCCGGCGCCGCAACCTCATCCGCAAGGAGGCGATGCCCTACCGGCCCGGTCACGCGTATCGCGACGGCGTCCCCATCACGTACGACCCCGCCGACTACGTCGCGGCCTTCGAACGTGCGCATCGATCCCGGCGGCACCGTCTTCGTCGCCGTCGGCGTGTCGTCGCAGGGCCAGGCGCACGAGACGACGCTGGCGCAGGTCTGCGCGGGCGAGCTGGGCGTGCCGCTCGAGCGCGTGGTCGTGCTGGGCGGCGACACCGCGCTCATCGGCTTCGGCCACGGCGCCATCGCCAGCCGCGTCGCCGCCAACGCGGGCCCCGCCATCGCGCGCTCGGCGCGCGAGGTGGCGCGACGCGCACGCATCGTGGCCGGCGAGATGCTCGAGTGCGCGCCGGGCGACATAGTGCTCGCGAACGGGCGCGCGCACGTCGCCGGCTCACCGGATCGCGGCGTCGCCCTCGGCACGCTCGCCGGCCGCGCGCCGCGCAGCCGCGGGCTGGCCGCCGAGGGCGCGCCCGGTCTGCACGCGTGCCTGTTCTTCCACCCCGAGACGGTGACGTGGGCCTT